>Ga0126379_10001125_pt1 | contig 15877 bp, 19 predicted proteins | sample PanSoiMetPlot_24_FD_92640 | JGI IMG/M metagenome (GOLD analysis project Ga0126379, IMG submission 92640) | Tropical forest soil microbial communities from Panama - MetaG Plot_24 | ecosystem: Environmental > Terrestrial > Soil > Tropical forest > Bulk soil | place: Panama | collected 2016-02-17 | reverse complement strand
GTCGAAAGTTTTGGAACCAGGCAAAGAGTCGCTCGATCTTCCACCGCCGTTGGTAGCGTCACAGTGGGCGACGGTCTTGCGTTCGATGTCTTCGGGTCCTTCGGTGTGGCGCAATCAGCTCCACGCCTCGCTGGGCCAGTGCTGCATCCAGTCTGTCCGACTCGTAGGCGTTGTCGCCGATGAGACGCGTTGGAAGCAGCCTGACGAATCGCGTGGCGAGAGTGGCGCGCACGAGCGTCACTTCATGCGGCGTCGCGCTCTCAACGTGAACGGCGATGGGAAGGCCCTGGCGATCGGCGATGGCCATGATCTTCGAGCCCTTGCCGCGCTTCGTTTTGCCCACGCAGGACCCACCTTGCTTCGCGGGCGCGAAGCTTCCGTCGATGAACGCCTCGTCCAGATCCAGATAGCCTTCGTCGTGCAGCGCCTGCGCGAGAATTTCGAGGATGCTCCGCAGTAAGCCGGCGCGGGCCCAGTGCTGAAATCGCCGATGGCAGGTCTGATGCGACGGATAGCGGTCCGGCAAGTCGGCCCAGGGAGCGCCGGTCCTGAGGACCCAAAGGATGCCATTGAGTACCGGGCGATGCTCCCGCCAGGGACGTCCTCGACGGTCTGGCCGGCGCGACAACGTTGGCAAGAAGGGCCCAACGAGGGCCCATTGCTCATCCGTGAGGTCACGGGGATGACGGGAAGTGGGGGTCGTCCGGACAGAATGGCTCTGCGACACGGCGCGGGTTCAGTCAACACAACGGCGTTACCGACGCTTGACAATCATTGGACTTTTACGTCTACAGTATCGATAGACTAGTACAGTTGAAAGCATGATTATCCACGTAAATCCGGCTTCGGGTAATCCCATTTACATCCAGTTGATGGAGCAAGTGAAACATGCCATCGAGACCGGTGCGCTGCGCGCAGGTGAACAACTTCCGCCATTGCGCAGGCTCGCTGAAGAACTGGTAATCAATCCGAACACTGTGGTCCGCGCATATCGCGAATTGGAGTACGAAGGTATCGTCGAAGTCCGCCACGGTGCCGGAGCATTCGTACGCCGGTCGGCTGCGGGGCACACACTGGTCTCGCGCAAAGCGCAGTCGATTATGCAAGTGGCAGTTGAACGGCTCGCAGCGGCGGGATTGACGGAAGATGCGATTCGGCGGCTCCTGGAGAACGAACTCGCGCAGTTGAAAGAAGTAGTAATTAGGAGAAGAACATGACTGAATGCGCGATTGAAGCGGTGGAACTCCGAAAGTCGTTCAAAGGGCATGAGGCACTCTGCGGTCTGAATTTGAATGTTCCTCGAGGCAGCGTCTTTGGTTTCCTGGGGCGAAATGGAGCCGGAAAAACGACAACGATTAGGATCTTGATGGGCCTGGCGAAAGCCGATCGGGGTGAGGCGCGGATCTTCGGAATCGCTCCCGGGGACGATAATTCGGGTGCATTGCTCAGGCGGCGCATTGGCTTTGTTCCGGAAGATAAAGAACTCTACCCATATATGACAGTTGAGCAAGTCATTGGCTTCAGCCGGCCCTTCTTCCCTCACTGGCGCGACGATTTGGAGAGCAGATACCTCAATGCTTTCGATCTTCCTCCGAAAAAGAAGATCCCCGATCTTTCAAAGGGTATGCGATCCAAACTGATGTTGCTGCTCGCGATTGCGCGCGGCTCCGAGTTGCTGGTTCTTGATGAGCCCACGGACGGCCTGGACCCCGTTATGGCGGAAGAACTCCTTCGAGAACTGATCCGGCTGTCGGCATCGGATGGCACGACCATCTTTTTCTCTTCTCATCAATTGGCGGAAGTGGAGCAGATCGCCGATCGAATCACAATCATCAACCAGGGCCGCTCGATCGTCAGTGGCGAGTTGGAGGACCTTAAGCGGCAGTACCAGCGGATCAAGGTTGTTTTTGCCGATGGTATCCCCGCCGCCATTCCCTGGGCCCAGGGTGCCGACCGCATCCGAAAGGAGGGTCGGATGGTCTCGATCCTATCCGGACAAAACAGTGAAGAGATCATGGCGCTAGCACGGGCCTTACCCGGAACCAGTGTTGACACGTACCCAGTTACCCTGAAGGAACTCTTTCTCGAACTTATGAGGGCTGACTAAGTGCTTTGGAAGAAGGGCTGGTACGAAACACGCATTCGATTCCTATTTGTCTCGGCGGTCGTAGTGGTTATTGCCGTCCTGGCGATGGACCCCGCTCCCGCCGCGGCGGGATCAGGACCTCTGGTAGTCGCAACCACGATACCTGCCATGCTCGCCGCCCTCTTACTTGCGGGCGGTGGAGTAAAAACCCAACTCGGAGGCCTGCAGCGGAGCAAAGGCTTGCATGGGTCGATGTACTACACGTTGTCGTTGCCCGTGACACGTGCTCGGCTTTTCAGCGTGCGAGTTTTGATGGGTCTGGCAGAAATCGCTGTAGTACAAGTCCTCATGTTCTCGGCGATCTGGTTGGTGCAGCCCGCGATTCGAGTCAATCCCGCTCGTTCCGATATGTTCAAACATGGCGTGGCCGCGTTCTGCTGTGTCACGGCAATGTATTCACTCGGAGTCTTTTTCGCGTCGTTTCTTGACGAGGTTTATCAGCATTGGGCTACCATATTCACAGTCGTTGGCACCATTGCAATTCTGAGTCGAGTTCCGCTGCCGGCGTCGATGGACGCCCTCCTGGTCTTGTCGCTGGCCTCACCACTCAACACTCACACGATGCCGTGGATTGCGATGGCAGTCCTGCTCGGGCTGTCGGGGATGCTGCTGCTGATTGCGCTGAAGATCGTCCGGTCCCTGGAGTACTAGGCTGAGTCTCCCAGCATGACGGTTGGAGTAAAGGCAATCTGGCTCCAGATGGCCACCTGGTGCGCCATCATCGGTTTCATAGCATGTCAGTCCCATCGCACGGATGGCTCGCTGTAACGTTCATATCGTCATGGCTCTTATTCGGAACGTGGTTCATCACGTTCAACTACTCACGCTGCGGACACAGCATCGCCAGCCGCCCCATTAAATGAGCGGCTACGTCAGCCAGCAAATCACCGTGATGATGAGCCGCACCGGCCACAGTCCGGAAGCGGACTTCCAATTGCAGCCATTAATCCTTCAAGGCGGGAGCCGGGTAAACCGAGTCGCATTCGTGGGCGGCAACTAAGCGACGTTCACGAGGCGCCGGAAGGTCGGTCCCGCAACAGCGGCCGAATTCCGCTGGGGACGATCTAAGAAGTGCAACGGGACCTACTTTGGACTCCAGCTGGTCGTTGTGCTGCGAGAGAAGTTGAAGACCCGGCCATCTGGGACAGTGAGGGTGAGCGTGTTGGCCAGTAAAGAGCCGTCCTTCGCCCGCCACAGATCGACGGTGACCTGATCGCCGAGTTTGATGAAATCCAAACCGAGGCGCCGCTTCAGGGCGTTCGGAGGCGGTAATTCAAGCTCCCAGTTCGACACAGTGCCGTCGTCGTTCCTTGCGTCCACCCAAAACCGACCGTGCGGATTCGCCCATTCGATTTTCGTGACCGCCCCCCGGATCGTGATTTCTTTGCTGATGTCAAACGTCTCTGGAACCGAGTGATGGGCCGACACAGGCATGACAGAAGCGGCGAGGGTAGGCACGAAGATCGCGACGGCCATTCTGAGTTTCATCTCGACCTCCCTGCGCGTTGCATCCTCGAATTATACTCATCCGCTACCCAACCAAAGGATAAGGTCGTCGGTTCACTTGGCCACACTCGCCGGATGATTACAAGGCCGCGTCTGCGCACTTTGGACCTGGGGCTGCCAGCCCGGCGGTGTCGGATTCCACGCGCCGCCGCTCATACAGTGCCTTCGTGGCAGTAGTCTTGCTCATAACCTTCCTGCGGATTTCTCAACTGAGTGCTTTCGACAAGATGTCCAACGTGTTTCTCGGCGCGTGGCATCTGGAGGACCATGCGAGCCCGAAAACCTGAAAACGAAGCCGAGCGGTTCGATCGCCTGAAAACGCAACTGGGCCACAGCCCCCAGTCCCGCTTTGATCAGCTCCGTGACATGGCCGAGCGCACCGTTGCCAAGCTCCGGAAGACCCGCCAGCAAGTCGAAACGGCACGCAGCCAGTCAACGTCCCTCCGCAACAGGCACTAAAATCGGACCTGAAGCCGGCACGACGAGTCCCACAACCACACAGCTACGACTGAAGCGCATCAGCGAAAGATCCCGATTTCGACAAACCAGCGAAGGAAGATCATCCCCGTTCCTAAGAACCCGACGACGAACGCCCAGAACCGGAACACTCCTGGATGGTCCGAGCGCTGCCAGACACGTCGCGCATGCACGCGCCCCAACGCCAAAATCACGACGCTTGCGACGATGCTGAGCAGCCCGACCAGCCGAGCGAGCAGCATCACCGTCTCCAGAGACGGCACATTAGTGGTGGGCGTCATGGCTCCCCTCCTGTACAAAAACCCGAGGGCTTATTCATTCGTTTCGCGGAGTTGATGTCAGCGCGTGGGCACGCACTGCTTCAACTCTTCTGTCCAGTTTTGCACGAGCACGTTCTGGGACACACGGGCGGGCGCCTGTGGAACCTCGCGCACCATCAGAAATGCTGACCATCCGGGGTCATGTCATACGCACGAAAGGGTCCGTCGATTCTGAGCGGCCCTTCGAAGAGCACTCGAGCGCTCCCTGCGGAAAACGTCGGCGTCGTGGTGACGGGCACCCCCATCACGCGAACCTTCATCGGGCCTTCGCCTGAGGCATTGTCCAGGTAGTACAGCTCGCGACCATCCCATGCCGCCTGCGCCGAGAACGGTCAAACTTTCATAAGGGCCGAGGCGGGTGCCGGAGCGCCACCGGATGGGGACTGCGGGCGGGTGTTCTGCGTGCTGCAGACAGCCGAAACGCCCAAGCCGAATTAGGGGTTTGTCCCGATAGCGCCGAACCGTGGCCGCTGCTACTGTCGGGCCTTGGACGCCCAGTCCACTCGCTGCCCGCACTGCGATAGCGCCAACACCACAACCTTGCCGCAAATCCTGATCACCAGCACCGTGACCATGACATGGCACCGCTGCCATTACTGTGGGCGACTGTTCAGCACCCCACGTAGCGAGCCGACTCAAGTCAAGTAGGCCTTTCCACGACTACATCCGATCAAGCGAAACTGTTGCGTGTCAAGTTCATGTAGCATCTGGGTGCCGAAGGCGATACCGAAAGGCGCTCTCGAATGGCAGGCTGCTACGGTTGAGGCGCAGCCGTGGCCATCGTCGAGGCGTGAAGGTGGACGACGGACCACACGCTTCCGGAGCGATGCAGGATCAGTGTCCGGCGTCCTACGGCCCGCTGACCGGGACCCACCGGCTGTGCCGAGTTGAGATGAAAGGTCACGATTGCCACGTCGCCAAAGGACTGGACCGCGACGTCGCGCGGACTCACGGCGCGGGGCGTCGCAGATGCCGGTGCATTCTGCATCAGGGCAGCGAACGCCCGGCGAATCTCCGCCTTACCCGTCAATCTCGTCGCAGCGTTCGCAGTCGGCATGAATGCCGTTGCATCATCAGCGAAAACCGCCATCACGCCATCGAGGTTGGAGGTGACGATGGCGTTTACGAGAGATGTGGCGACGTCGGTCGCACTCGATGGCTGCTGCCCGCCTCTCGTGACGGTGGCGATCATCAGGCACGCGAGGCTCGCGACTCCAATACGTTTCATCGTTGACCTCCTGACAGACAAACACGGGCCCCCAAGAGTGGCGAAAACTCGTGACTGCCGTGTTCGGATTGATTACTTGTTCGGCATGTGTCTCAGGTCTTTTTCGTTTTCGACGCAGATGTTCTCCATGATTTCGTCGGTCGGATCGAGGTTCGCGGCTCGCTTCACCACCCAGGGCTTCTTGAAAGCGCCGGGATCTTCGACCGTCATCTCGAGTTCGAGGTGGCCCAGGTCCGGACGGCGATAGCGCTCTACGACGTGCATCATTTCCGTGTGGGGATATGGATGGCGAAGCAGGGTGAGCCACGACTTGTCATTGAAGCCGACCGTATCGACGACCAGCGTGTCTCCCTCCCAACGCCCGATTGATTGGCCAAGCCACGTCGGCTCCAATCGATTGGGATGCTCTCGGCTATCCAGAAACACCTGGCGCGTGTCGCCGGGAAACTCCACCAGGATCACCAACAGACTGAGTGTCTGGACGAATTTTCCTCGTCCGGCCTGGGCGGTGACGCCAGCGGGAAGGCATCGGGCTGGCGGCATATCGCGCAGATCGTTCGCGATCCGCTCCTTCACGACGGCTTCAACCCACGGCAATCCCGGCGGCGGTACGGATTCGGAGGGATCGGGTGGCGCTGGAGCCCAGAATCCAGACAGGTCGGGCTTGCCGTTCGCCATCCGCGGCGTGGGCCCAACGGGCGGCGCCGGCCTTCTCACCTGAGCGAATCGACTACCGTCGCCCAACGTGCCCAGCCGCACGTCGTCCTGTAGCGTCACGTTTACACGCACGCGTTGCCCCGATCGAACGACGATATCTGGTTGGGCGTAATCCTTCATGTTGGTCATGGTGACCGACAGCTCATATGCTCCGGTCGGCAGTTCGACAAGCGCGTACTCGCCCGTTGCTGTGCTGACGGTCCGATGCAGTGCTGCTGTCGCGGTGTTCTTGACTTGGATCGAAGCGCCGGACACTGGGTCGCCGAAAGTGTCCAAAACCTGACCTGCAATGGCGCCGCTGTCCTGCGCGAATGCGTGGACGACGATCGTCACCGAGAGCACAACCGATACGAAGGCCACCTTCACCAAGCGCATTTTGCCTCCTGCGGAGCCAGATTCTAGCGGACGACCCGCGGTATCATCGGTCAAGTTCGGTTAACTCGCGACGGGTCGTCCTCCCCAGTCCCTTTCCGGGTCCGTTCTCTCAAGAGATGCTCGCCCGCGCGACATTGAACAGCGGCACACAGGTGATCTACGTGGCCGGGAACCAATTCGTGAGTGCTGTCGGCATCACCGTCACGTTCGTCAAGTCGGAGGGCGCTATGAAAACCACCGTCGATCGTGAGGTCAGACCCTCTTCCCCGGCGCCAGAGTCGAACATGTCCATCCCGGCGAGATCGCGCTCGCTGCGTAGGTTAATCAAGTGCTATGAGTAATGGAGGCACGTTCCGGCCGACGACCACAACGTCTGGGGAGCGTGACAACTGGCCGTGAGATCGTGGCGTCCTGTTTCTTTGAGATGCGCCTGTGATGTCTCCGAAGATGACGAAATTCGTCAACGGAACTGGCGTTTGGTCGGTCTTGTCAGGACAAAAAGGTCTCCGCTTCGTAGACTACACGGGAGTCACACTCCAAAAGTTCTCCATCAGGCTGACTGTACGCGCTGGCGCCAGCATTGCTTCCCCGGGGAATCGCGAGGCTCTGATCTGCTCGCGGAAGGAGATGGGAACCATGAGACCGTGGCGCGAGAGTCTCCAGCGATGGCTCAGCTCGGCGGCGCTCCTCACGTTTGTGCTCCTCGCGCCGACCCGCGCTGCTGCGTTTGGTCCGGGCAACGGCGATTTCGGTCAGAGCGACAAAGAGTCCGATCCTGGCAACAGCGATTTCGGTCAGAGCCACAAAGCGTCCGATCCTGGCAACAGCGATTTCGATCAGAGCTACAAGGCGTCTGAGCGTGGCAACAGCGATTTCGGCCAGAGCCCCCAAAGTATCCCGACGCCAGAGCCTGCCACGCTGACCCTACTCGCGCTCGGTGGCGGAGCCGTGGTACTTCGCGCACGATTTCGCAAAGATCACCGCAAAAGAGTGAGACCAACGTCGTCGCCGCGGTCATAGCCAGAAGGGCAGTCTTCAGCTCGTCCTGCTTGAGGCCGTGCGCTACACAACGTGCCTCGTTCTCGCTCGGACACCGTCGCGAAAACAGCGGCTCGCCCTCTGGCGCACCAGACCCCCAACGGCCAGACGTTCCGCGCTCATCGAACATCAACTACTCGACACAGGGACAAGAGAGGTCCGTCGATTTTGACTCAGAGTCATTCCCAGTAGCCCTTTCCTTACGAACGAAGCAGTATCCAAAAAGGATGGAGCCGATGGCCGACGTATCGCCCCGCTGTCCACACTGCCACGCCATCGGACCAAGGGTGTCTGCGCTGAAATACCGTGACGGTGTGAGGACCGTCTCCTACCAGTGCGACGCGTGCGGGCATGCGTGGCAGTCCACCGGCAACATCAAGTCGAATGGGACGCCCCTGTTGCGCGATGAGTGACGTCTGGAAAGCCGCGGCGTGACCTGCGGTCTCGTCACGCGTTCGAGATGTCTCCCCAGGGCGCGTGGATCGATTTCGCGTGGCAATGCTTAGCACTGCTAACTTATTCGCCGCTCCGAACCCGTCATCAACCGTGCCGCTTGCTGGGCCAGCTGCGCCAGCGCCACCCGTCACCGCCTGAACCAATAGGGCGACTACTTTGGCGGCCAAATGATCCCAAAGCTCGACTAGGGTTCATCCTGATTGCTTCTCTGCCTCACTGTCGCTAACGTGCCCAGTGGCCCCTCAGCGGGGCCCTCCTCCCTGCCCGAAGTGCCCAACTCCCAATACACGGAGCAACGGCCCTTTGGGCAGGGCATCCGACTGTTCGTGCGTCGCGACTGCAGATCCATCTGGGGCCGGCAACTCCCGAGGAGGTCAGCTTGAGTACCCAGTCCGCGAACTGCCCACACTGTGATAGCTGGGAGATCACCCAGCTGGTGACCGCGAATCCCCAGAGCAAAGCGATGTGGTTCTTCTGCAAGGGCTGTGGACGGGTGTTCAGCACGCAGCAGATAGCTGAAACGCCTAAACCCAATTAGAGGCGTTCCCCCCGATATCGCGCCATCGGGGCCAGTGCTACTGTCGAGCGCTTGAACGCCCAGTCCGCTCGCTGCCCGCACTGCGATAGCACCAACACCACGCCCTTGCCGCAAATCCTGGTCACCAGCACTGTGACATGGCACCGCTGCCATGAGTGTGGGCGACTGTTCAGCATCACGATTCAAATCAAGTAGCCCCTTTCAAACCAAAATGGCCGAGGCAGGTCACCAGCGCGCGGAACGCCATTCTATAGAGACCCACCGCAGGATGACGGCCACCAAAGCCACCCGCTAGAACGAACTGCGTACGACCTTCAAGATCAGTCATTCACGCACAGACTTGTCAGTCCCCGTATCCGTGACTGACCGCCGATGCCGCGTCATGTCCCGGTTCATTTCTTGCTTACTCACTGAAGTACCGCCCCCAGCCTTACCGACCGTTGTCTTTCTCATCCACGATCGACGGGAGCTGGATCATGCATAACTTGTTGTCGATGCCGGCCGGTCTGCTGACAATCGCCCTGGCCAATTTGGCACTGATGACTGGCTGGTGGTGGTGCTCTCGCGGGAGAGGCGTTGGTCCGCAGCTGCGGCGTGCGGCCGCAATTCTGTTCGCACTGGTTGGCGTGGCCGGCGGCATCGTGTCGTATCGGGCCGCATATCTCAGGCAGGAAGCCGCCGAGAAGAAAGACACCGAGCTCAGGAAAGACATCACGGGCTTGAAGACGGATCTGACGAACGCCCTGGCGGTGAACCGCGTTCAGGAAGCGAAGCTCGCGACGCTCGAGCGCAGCGCGAGCGAGCAGCGGCAGCTGGACGCGGAGCGCGCCGCGGCGCTCGAAGCCGACCTAAAGAAGGCGATGGAAGACATCGGCGCCATGTTCAACGAGCGCAACGGCGTCATCGAGCTCGTGCTGAAAGACGCCATCGTCAACTTCGACACCGATCTCAGCACCCTCCAGTGCGACGGCAAGGAGCGCCTGAGCCGGGTTGTCGGGGCCGTCTCGCGGGTGCTCGACGCTGTGGACTCGATCACGATCGTCGGCCACACCGACCTGCGCGGCACGGCCGATCACAACGAACAACTGTCGAAGCAGCGCGCTGACGCCGTGGTGAAATACCTCGCTAACTCCGGCATCCCGCGCAAGATGATGACCGGCATCGGCAAGTCGTACCTCCAGCCTGCCGGCTTCGATTCAGAACAGTCGATGGCTGTGATCAAGAAGGCCAACGACAGCGTCAAGGCGATGGCTGAGAATCGACGCGTGCAGCTTCTGATCCGGCGAAAGGCAATGACGCCGTAGCACAACGTGGCGACCGTCAGTGTCGGGCGGTCGACACCACGTCGTTCTCACCTTCCCGCCGCTCGAGTGGAAGCCGTGCGATATCGATCACGGCCAGATTCTTCGAGCCGAAATTGGTCAGTAGCAGCGTCTTCTGGTCCTCGGTCACTCTCAGCTCCCGTGGAAAGACGCCGGCGGGCACGCTGCCTAAGACGGCATCCTCGCGACTCGTGATCTTTTGCGCATCGATGATCGTCAGATCCTGCGTCGCCTTGCCGTCGCCAAAACGGTTCGAGTTGGTGACGGCAATGCGCGTTCCGCGGTCAAACACGGCGGCCCCGACGGGGGCAACACCAACTGGCACTCGGGCAATCAGCGCGTGGCTTGGATCGCTCAGCAATCGTCTCGTATCGAACGCGAGGAGCGCGTTGTCGGTTCGGGCGCTCACGTACGCCACGTCGCCGCCAGGAGAAGTGACCAGTCGAACCGGATTGCATCCGGCGGGTACAGCCCCGACCACCGCGTTGGCGGGAGCATGCGTGGCGCGCCTCACGTCGATGACAAGGATGGCGCCTTGGGTGTAGCTCGATGTTGTTCGCGCGGCCTCCGAGCCGGGTGCGTGACACACGGGTGGCCAGCCGTATGCGGCAGGCGCGATTTGGCTCGTGGTGTAGAGGAACTGATGGTCGGCCGAGAAGGTCAGCGCGATCGGGGCCTGGCCTGTCGGGATCCGTCCAACGACTGCGCCGTCCTTGAAACCCGACGCCCGCGCCTTCGCGAGGTCCACAACAGTAATCGCCTTCGTGGACTCATCGCTGAGGAACAGCCACCGATCGTCCGAAGTGACGTTCGCGTAGAAGCGGCCGGCCATGGGAGCGTCGTTCAAGTAGCCCAGCACCGCGTGTGACGCGCCGGTGATCAGGCGAGCCGGATCAACGAAAGCGACGCGATCGTCGCTGGTCACGATCAACAGTCCATCGTCGTGCGTCAGCGCCATGCCCCATGGGCTGCCCTCGAGTTGAACCACTCCGGTGAGTGAAGGCTCCCCACCGACTCGGCTGACCACGGCGACTCCGCTGACGAAGAGGCCCGACCGTGGAGGTCTACGAGGATCGCTTGGCTCAGTCGAACCGGCGAGTGAAACGAAGACGTGGCATCCGTCAGATGTGGGAACGGCCTGGAATGGATTTCCGGGGAGCTCGATAATCGCCACGGGCCTCGCGGCAGATTGCGCGCACGCAGCCGCGTTGACTCGCGCGGCAGACCTCGCGCACGAGGCCGCGGACCAGACAAGGGACGGGCAGATGACGGCGACGGCCCACCATCTATTCACCGCCATGTGGCTGTTTCCCTCTCACCGCCAGGTGGTCTAATCGCAGCACGGATCCCCCCTGAGTCCCTCGAAGCCCTCTTTGGCAATGATCGGCACCATGATTAGGGCCGCAACTGGATCCGCCCACCACCACCCCATTAGCGCGTTGAGCAGGAGGCCGAGCAACAGAATTCCCGAGAGGTAGGTGCAGAACTCCGTCTGTTTGGCGTCGGCGTGCATGGCCGCGCTACCCATCGCCGAACCGACGCGGTGTTTCGCGCGGGACAGGAGGGGCATCACAATCAGGGACGCGCACGCGAGCACGACACCTGCCGTGCTCCGTTCGGGAACGTGACCCGCGAGTAAATCGTTGGTCGCTGACAAGGCAACGTATGCGGCGAGTGCAAGAAAGCTCATGCCAACGAGGCGCAACGTGATCCGCTCCCGTCGTTCGCGTTCACGTTCGTCCGCGTCCATCACCATGCGCCATAGCAGCGCCACGCCGGAACTCACTTCAATAAAACTGTCCACGCCGAAACCGATGAGCGAAATACTGCCAGCGAGTGCGCCGGTCCCGACAGCGATCAAACCCTCCAGGCTGTTCCACCCGATCGTGAAGTATTCCAAGCGCCGGCCGCGTCGAGCGAGTCTGACTCGTTCAGAACCCATCCGCCTACTTGCCCCGATCGTGCGGTACCTGCACGGCCGTCGTTCCCGTCGCCTCGTTCCCCGCCGCGTCGCGGCATTCGACCGTGATCGTATAGGTGCGGCCCATCGAGCCGCCAGATCTTTCGGAACGCAGAAGCGCGGTAAGAGCCCCGGTGATCTCGATGTCGCCGGCCCCGCCGCCTGGTTCGTTGCTGGCAATGGACGTAATCGCGCAGACCGGAGGACCGCAGGCAGCCGTGGCGTCGACGAGCACGGAGACGCCCACCATCTTGTGATTCGGCGGCCAGAGCACGCTCGGCGTGGCGGCGACCGACGAAATGGCCGGCGGCGTGCACGAGGGGGTCTGGGCAAGTCGAGCCAGCCACGCCTGCTGTGCGCCGCTCGGATTGATCCCCACTCCACCGATCACGCGGCCATCCGCGGATATGCCGAATGGAAACGACAGGCGCCAGCCGCTCACGTCCACCGCCTGATCGAGTAATACGCCGCGGAGCGCGCGCGTGCCGTGGACCGCGTCCCAGATGAACACCGAGGCGTCTCCGAACGGGCCGACAAAATTCCCGTCGTTGCCGACTCCTACAACGACCGACCCGTCGGCTGAAACGGCCAGCGCCGAGCTTCCGAGACCGCTGGGCGCGCCAGGCAAATCGCCAAGGCTGACCATCCCTCCCTGCTCCGTCCAGCGGAACGCAGGACCCACTACGAGAGGCATGATAGTGGACCCCACGACGACGGCGCCGTCCGCCGACACAGCGTTGGCCATACTGTTTGAAAAGCCCGGGACGGCACCGAGGCCGACCATGCCCGTCAGCGCCGACCAGCGGAATGCTTCGACATGAGGGCCGCTCGGCGTGAATCCGAAGTTGCCGGAACCGACCACGACAGCTCCGTCCGCCGACACGGCTGTACCTGAGGTCTGCGGGGCTCCGACGTTGCCGAGTGGAACAATGCCGGTTGACGCCGTCCAGCGGAACGGTTCGGAGAAACCTACGCCGCCTGGCAAATTCGCGCCGTTGATAGTCCCGACAACCACAGTGCCATCCGCTGAAACGCCGTTCGCCCTTCCAGAGAAGAACCCTGGTGGCATGGGGACCAGCGGAACCATGCCCGTCTGCGCCGTCCATCGCCAGGGTGGAGGCATTCCGCCAAGCTGGTCTGCAAAGCCGACGACTACGCTCCCATCAGCCGATACGGACGTCGCCCCGCTGCCGCCAAAGCCGGCCAAAACTCCCAGATCAACTTGGCCGCCCGCTTCCGTCCAGCGGAATGCGTGAAAATCCATTGCGCCGGCCGGCACGAATTGTCCAACGATGACAGTACCGTCCGCTGAGAGCGCATTCGGAGAGCCGACGATGTTCAGCGGCAGGAAGCCGGCGGCAGGCCCGCCCGACTGGGCGCGGCCCGACTGAATGACGCCAAGACTCGCGAGCACGACGCCGACACTCATCCAGATAACATGACGTCGTCGCATTGTGCACCTTCTTTCTTCCCTTGAAGCTGAAGCTGTCCGCGATCAGACCCGCATGCAAGGTACGGGTACAACGTCGTCATGGCGTTTTCTGATTGGATGTAGTGCAGGCCTTCATGCCGGGAATCGATGCGGACCTAAGGTGCGCACTACGTTGTCGTTCATGCTGGCGCTGTGTAGCGACGCTCGATGGCCTGGCGGATGCGCACGCGGCTGTCGGCCGGGGTCAGGTCAGCGTCCTCAACTGACGCTGCCTCGTCCGCGAGTGCATCATCCTTGATGACATCGCGGAACCATAAAGAGATGTCGTGCCGGCGAAGATGGAAATCCCACGTGTCATCATCAACGCCGTCAGCGATCTGCTTGAACACATCGAGGTTCTGAGCCCGCAGATTCAGGTGTGAGTGGGGGCCACGGAAGTAGAAGCTCCGATCTTCGCCGAGCTGACCCTCCGCATACTTTCGATGGTGACGCTGCCGCTCAGCTGTCGGCTGAATAGGCCGAAACCTCACTGGCGACGTTTCCGTTCCTACGAGCCAGACGTCATTTCCGTTCTCTCGGCCAACGGGCAGCCGACCGATGCTCTTGCCACTGCCTCGCTCGAACGCATCGACCGTCGCTTGAGGCTGACGCCCAACGATGAGAACCGTTTGCACGGCGCTCAACGCAGCCTGAGCGACGTGTTCCGGATGCACTGTCACCAGCAAGACATTTCTGCGCAGCGCCGCCAGTATTTCGTCGGCGGTGTGCGACGACGCCGGCAACAAATGGTGGGCCTCGTCGATCACAATCCAGTGCGGCCGCCCAATGGCAGTCCGCAGCTCGAGGAGTCGCGGTAACAGGCGCTGAAGAAACGATGGCTGGTCGGCGAGTCGCAGATCCATGAGATTGACGACGGCGTTCTGCGCTGGATGTTCGAGCACGTTCATGACGCCATCGGCGAGCGCGCGGGTATCGCCGCTTCGGAGCGCAATGGCTTTTGGGAACTTGTCAAAGTCGCCTTCGGGATCGATTACGCAAAACTGGATGCCAGCCGCCAACAGGCGTTCCAGCAGCGCGGTTGTCACAGTCGTCTTGCCCGACCCAGAGAGACCTCCCACAAGAACGTTGGCGTCTTCCGATTCCAGGTACACATCAGAGCCGTCGTCGGCCTGTCCGATGACAATCCGGTGTCGTTTGAGCGCTGGTGACAGCTCGCTCAAATCGGTGGCAATAAGCTGGTCGATCAGCTCCACCACCCCGGTGCCATGGTCGCCCTGCGTTACCCAATCAGCGCGTAACTTGACGCTGTCGAGCGCATTACTCACAGCAACCGCACACTCGCACATGGCCAGGAATGCCTGGTCATTCTCGGCGTCGCCGACACCCACAGTGTTGTGTGCCGAGAGTTTCAATTGTTCCAGGCCACGTACCAGTCCACTGGCCTTGTTCACTCCCGTCGGTAGCACCATCACGGCGCCTTTATTGAAGATGACCTGCAGCTCGAGACGGAGGTCACGTATCGTCTGCAAAACTGTCTGTTCATGGGGCTCCCACGTCGCCACGATCGCGTGGCCCACCGAGACCGGGGTCACGCCGCGGCGCCGCAGCTCTTGCACGAACTCTTCTGGCGGTGGGTCGGCGAAGGACTGCCCGTCAGGGGTTGCTCCATCCCACAGAACCGCGCCGTTTTCCGCGACGACCACGTCGAACAGATGAATCTGCGGAAAAACACCGATGAGGTCGTCGAGTTGTCGTCCCGAGACGAGCAGCAGCTTGCGACCGGATTTACGAAGGCGCTCTAATGCCTCGACTGTTCGGTCGGTGACCTGCCCATGTTCGGCAAGCGTGCCATCGTAATCGCAGGCGAGTGCGAAATACCGCACCTCGGCTGGGCGTGCAAGCGGCGGTCCAGCCGCTCGGTGTCTCCCCGTCTAGGGCCGGGGCTACGATTGTTCTTTCATCACCGAGATGCTCGAGACCCGATGGACCGGCACGATGAAGCTCCGCTGCTCGTTTCCCACGAGCACGAGACTGCCGCGGTTCAGTTCGCGTTGAACCATCTCCTCGACCGTAAGCTGCGAGGGCACGTCCAGCTCCCACAGGAAGCTGCGAATCGAGGTGCCGTCGATCTCGTCCATCAAGTGCACGGTCACGCGCGTGGTCATGCGGATCTCCTTTTGAATTCCTTCGAATGTCGTGCCCGAAATTCTGCACGGCTCCCATCTGCGCGCGCTCGGCCTTATCGAAGCTGGGCTCCATGGTCGCGCAGAAAACCGGCCACTCCGAGAAGAATGACGCCGGACGCGGCCGCTTCAGCGAAGTGGAACCATCCGCCGCCGTTCGACGACATCGCCATCACGAG
>Ga0126379_10001124_pt1 | contig 15886 bp, 14 predicted proteins | sample PanSoiMetPlot_24_FD_92640 | JGI IMG/M metagenome (GOLD analysis project Ga0126379, IMG submission 92640) | Tropical forest soil microbial communities from Panama - MetaG Plot_24 | ecosystem: Environmental > Terrestrial > Soil > Tropical forest > Bulk soil | place: Panama | collected 2016-02-17 | reverse complement strand
GGCGCCGATGGAGTCGTCGCTCCTCGCCTCCTCCCGCTCAGGAGCCTGTCGGAGTGAACACGGCCCAGCGGGACAGCCACCGGAGCGCATCTGAAATTTCCGCGTTCGAGCGCCGGCTTCGCCGGCGCAATCCTGCCTTCGGGGGAGGTTCGGAAGGGGGGCGGAGCCCCCTCCGAGTTGGCTAGCCGCGCCGCCGACGAGAGCCGGGCCGCGCCGCGGGCTTGGCGCGCGCTTCGAGCTCCTGCACCCGCAGCTCGAGCTGGCGGAGCTGTCGACGAATCTCGGGCAGCTTGAGACTCACACCGTGGATGCGCAGCGCCTCGCCGTGGGGAAGCGCTGGCGAGCCGGCCACCGCCGTGCCACCGGGCACGTCGCGGAGCACCCCGGCCCCTGCCGCGACCATCGCGCCGTCACCCACCTCGAGGTGATCCGCGAACCCGGCCTGACCGCCGACCATCACGCCGGAGCCGATGCGGGTGCTGCCCGAGATCCCGGCCTGCCCTGCGATGACAGTGTGCTCGCCGATGTGGACGTTGTGGGCGATCTGGACGAGGTTGTCGACCTTCGTTCCCCGCCGGATCAGCGTGCGGCCAAACGTGGCGCGGTCCACCGCGACGTTGGCGCCGAGCTCCACGTCGTCCTCGATCACCACGATGCCGCGCTGAGGGATCTTGCGGTGGCGACCGTCGTGCTGCAGATACCCGAACCCGTCGCTGCCGATCACCGTGCCGCTGTGGATGACCACGCGAGAGCCGATCGCGCAGCCTTCGCGGATCGTCACGTTCGGATGGAGCACGCAGTCATCGCCGATCGAGACGTCGTCGCCGATGAAGACGCCGGGAAACAGCGTCACGCGGGCGCCGAGGCGGACGCGGTTGCCGAGGGTGACGAAGGGCCAGATCGAGGGATCGGGCCCGATCTCGACGCCGATGCCCCGCGTGATCTCGCGAGCGACGCCGCGCGGCCGGGGGGGCTGCGTGAAGAAGCGCTCGACGATCCTCACGAAGTCGAGGCGCGGCGTGGAGACCACCAGTTGCGGACGGTCGATCTCGTCGAGAGCCGCCGCCACGATGAACGCGCCGGCTCGCGATTTGCGGGCGGCTTCGACGAAGCGTTTGCCCTCCACGTACACCAGCTCGCCGTCCGCGGCCTCCTCGAGGTTCGACACGCCGCTGATCGGCGTGTCGGCGGCGCCGACGACGCGGCCGTCGACGCTCCGCGCGATCTCGGCGAGCGCGATCGGCGCGGTGGCGCCGCGGGTCATGCGCGGCGCGATCCCTTCTTCTTCGCGGGGGAGGTCTTCCCGCCGGCGGACCGTCGCTGCGCGGCGGCCTTGGCGGCCGCCTTGATCGATGTCACCTTGGCGGGCGTCCGCCTGGCCGGCGCTGCGGCGCGCTGTGCGACATGTCCCATCGGCTCACGGGCTTGCCGCTCCGTCGGGGACGCGCTGGCCGGAGGCGCGGCGACCGCCGCGGGCTGCGGGGGCGCTGCCGGCGCTGCGGGCGCTCGTGTCCCGGTTCCGTGCTGGCCGAGCTTCTCCTCGACGTAGGTCGCCACGTCGGCCACGGTGGTGATCCGCGACAGGTCCTCGTTGGGGATCTCCAGGTCGAAGTGCTCCTCGATCTTGAAGAGCAGCTCGATCATCGCCAGGGAATCGAGCCCGAGATCCTCGCGCAGCCGGTCGCCGGGCCGGATCTTCGCGACGTCGCGCTTCAGGTGCTGGGCGAGAGCGGAGCGGATCTGATCGACGATCGGAGCCTCTGAGGCCATCGCATCCCTTCCCTTCGAGTGAAGCGAATCCGGTTCGATGGTCAGCGGGCCCGCGACCGAGGCGCGCGCGCACCCGCCGGCCATTGCTTGAACACCACCGCCGCGTTGTTGCTCCCGAAGCCAAACGCGTTGAGCAGGGCGACCCGCACCGGCCGCTCCTGGACCGCGAGAGAGATGCCATCGAGCGCGCACGCGGGGTCGGGGTCGTCGTAGTTCAAGGTCGGGTGGACGAGGCCGCTCTGGAGCGATCGGATGCAGGCCACCGCGCCGAGGGCTCCCGCCGCTCCCAGCGTGTGCCCGATGAGGGACTTGGTGGCGTTGACGAGGATCCGGTCCGCGCGCTTCTTGAACACCGTGCGGATCGCGGTCACCTCGACGGGGTCGCCGATCGGCGTGGAGGTGGCGTGGGCGTTGATGTAGTCCACATCGGCCGGCTCGAGGCCGGCGTCCCGAAGGGCCAGCGCCATGGTCACGGCCATCTCGGAGCCGTCCTCCTTCGGCATGACCATGTGGTGGGCCTCGCTGGTCGACCCGTAGCCGACGACCTCGCCGTAGATCGGCGCGCGCCGCCGGACGGCGTGATCGAGCGACTCGAGAATGAGCGTCGCCGCGCCCTCGCCCATGACGAACCCGTCGCGGGCCCGGTCGAACGGCCGCGAGGCGCGGACGGGTTCCTCGTTGAACGAGGTCGACACGGCCCGCAGGGCGCAGAAGCCGGCGAAGGCCAGGGGAGTGAGGCTCGCCTCCGCCCCGCCCGTGACCACCGCGTCGGCCTGGCCGGCGCGGATCGCCGCCGCGGCCTGCCCGATGGCGTGCGCGCTCGACGAGCACGCGGTCGAGATCGTCAGGTTCGGGCCCTTCGCGCCGAACGTCATGGCCAGCACGCCGGAGGCGGAGTTGAGCGTGACCATCGGGATGAAGTTCGGGTGCACGCGCTGCGGGCGGTGGCGCATGTACACCTTGGCGAACTCGTTCTCGGCGATGAGCATGCCGCCCATGCCGGCGCCCACGATCACCCCGACGCGATACGCATTGTCGCGCTTGATGCGCAATCCGGAGTCGGCGAGCGCCTCCTCTGTCGCCGCCAGGGAGAAGAGCGCATAGCGATCGTAGCGGTCGGGCTGCACACCGGCGGGGAGGCGGGCCGCATCGAAGTCGAGCACCTGGCCCGCTACCAGCGAGCGATAGCCCTCCAGCGGAATCTCGGGAAGATCGGGCCACGGCGGAATGGCGGAGACGCCGGAGCGGCCGGCCAGAGCGTGCTTCCAGAACGTGTCGACGCCGATGCCGATCGGTGAGACGAGGCCAAGCCCCGTGACGACGACTCGCTTCTTCACCGGCGCGCTCGCTCGCCGCGATGCATCCTTCACCTTTTACGCCAAAGACATGCCCGCGTCAAACCGACGGGCCGCGGGAGGGTCAGGATCCCGCGCGCGTGAGCTCGGCCTCGGCCCGGGTGAGCCACAGCGACATGCCCATGGCGCGAAACTCGGCGATCGCGGTGTCGAGCGCGAGGGGCGCCAGCTCCCAGCGCCCCGCTCGCCGCTCGAGCAGAGCCTGGGCGAGGCGGCACTGCGCCGCGAGCGGGCGCATGCCGAGCGCGTCCGCACGCGCGAGCGCTTCTCCGTAGGCCGCGCGCGCCGCCGCAGGGTCGCGCCGGGCCTCCACGTCGCCCACCAGCCGCAGCACGCGCGCCTCGTGACCGCGCTCCCCGTGGCCCCGCGCGAGGTCGAGCGCTCGACCGGCGAGGAGGCCGGCCTCGTCGGTGCGCCCGGCGGCCAGGTATGCCTCGCTCAAATACGCCATCCAGAGCGAATGGTACGCGAGGATGCCCTTCGACTCGCCGTGCTGCACGGCCTGCTCGAGAAGCGGCAGGGCATCGTCGAGCCGCGCCGCCAAGGTGTAGGCGTGACCGAGCGTCGCGGCGATGGCGGCGAACCACAGCGGGAGCTCCCACCGCCGGCAGACCTCGACGCCGTGCTCGAGCATGGGCGTGGCCTGGCGCAGGTCGCCGCGGCGCAGGTGGAATCCGCCGATGCACAAGGACGTCGCGAGCCACAGCTCCGGACGGTCGAGCGACTGGGCCACCCGGAGCGCCTCGCCGGCAGACGCGTCCGCGTCCTCGAACTCGCCGAGCTCGGACAGCACCCAGGCCTGCCACGACAGCGAGTGCACCAGGAACGATGACAGCGCGAAGCGATGCCGGCGCAGGTCGCCGCCGATCAGCTCCACGTTCTCGCGAGTGCACTCGAGCGAGCGGCGGAAGTCGCCGAGGGAGTGGAGCGCCTGGCCCAGGTAGAAATTGGCGGACACCCGCAGGGTGACGTCGGCCAGCGGCTCGGCGAGGGCGTGAGCGCGCCGGCTCGCGTCCAGCGCCGCGTCGTGGTCGCCCACGAGCCAGAAGTAATTGCTGAGATAGCAGGCGAGCCGCACCCGACGCGAGTCGTCGCCCACGCGCTCCGCGAGAGCGTCGGCCTCGCGCAGGAGCGCGTTGACGCGCCCCAGCTCGCACAGCTCGAGCAGCGCGTGGCGGAGCGAGATGCGCAGGCCGATCGCCTGGTCGACGGCGGCGCGATCCTGCGGCAGGTGCGAGAGCACCTCGAGCGCCTGCTCGAAATAGGCGGCCGCCTCGGGGTTGGCGCACCGGTCGAACGCCTTCCCGCCGGCCTCGCGCAGATAGGGCAGGGCCTTCTTCCAGACCTCGCCGCGCAGTGCGTGGTGCGCGAGCCGCTCGACCTGCTCGGCGCGGCGATCCGCGTACAGGTCCTCCATCGCCTGCGCGATGCGCGCGTGCAGGTCGCGGCGCCGATCGCCGAGCACGCTCGCGTAGGCCACCTCGTGGGTGAGGGCGTGTCGGAAGGCGTACTCGAGGTCGGGGAACAGGCTCGCCTCGTAGACGAACTCCGCGCTGTGCAGATGGCCGAGGCGCAGTCGCAGATCGCCTTCCGAGAGGTCGGCGATGGCGGCGAGCAACCGGAACGGCACCGAGCGACCGATCACCGCGGCCGACTGCAGCAGGCGCTTCTCCTCCGGGGCCAATCGGTCGATTCTGGCCGCCAGCACCGCCTGGACGCTTTCTGGGACCGAGGCGGGAGGCAGCGGCCGGGCCACGCGGTAGGCGCCGCGCCGGCCTTCGAGCACGCGGTCCTCGACGAGGGCGCGCGCGCATTCCTCGATGAAGAACGGGTTCCCCTCCGTGCGCTCGATCAGGAGGCGCTTGAGCTCGGCAAGGCTCTCGTCGTCACCCAGGAGCGACTGGAGCAATTCCTCGGCGCTCTCGGGCGGCAGCGGATCGAGGCCGAGCTGCGTGTAGTAGCTGCGACCACCCCAGGAATGCCGGTACTCCTCCCGGTAGTTCACGAGCAAGAGCACGCGAGCGGTGGGCAAGCCTCGCACCAGGCTGTCGAGCACCGCCTGGGTCTCGGAGTCGGCCCAGTGCAGGTCCTCGAACAGGAGCAGGAGCGGCTGGACCTGGCTCTCGCGCAGGAGCAGCCGCCGGATCGCATCGAGCGTTCGCTCGCGCCGCTGCTGAGGATCGAGCGCCTGCCAGTGGGCATCGCTCACCGGCAGGTCGAGCAGCGAGAGGAAGACGGGGACGCTGGTCTCGAACGTCTTGTCGAGGGTGAGCAGCTTGCCCGTCACCCGCTCGCGGATCTCCCGCGGCTCGTCGCCGTCGCGAATGCCGAAGTAGGTCTTGAGCAGCTCGATCACCGGCAGATACGACGTCGCGCGGCCGTACGAGACCGAGCCGCTCTCGAGCACGAGCCAGCCCTCCGTGCGGTGCGAATGGGTGAACTCCCAGCAGAGCCGGGACTTCCCGACGCCCGCCTCGCCGACCAGCGCCACGATCTCCCCGCGGCCTCCGGCCGCGGTCTCGAGCGCCCGGGCGAGCTGCGCCATCTCCACGTCGCGCCCGACGAACCGGCTGAGCCCGCGCATGGAGGCCGCCTGGAACCGGGTCCGAGCGGCGCTCGCCCCGAGCACCTCGAACACCTCGATCGGCTCACTCAGGCCCTTGACAGGGACGGGACCGAGGGCTTTCACCTCGACGTAGCCCTCCGCGAGCCGCATCACGTCGGCCGTGATCAATACGGACCCCGGCGCCGCGAGCTGTTCCATCCGCGCCGCCAGGTGCGTGGTCTGTCCGACCGCCGTGTAGTCCATGTGGAGGTCGCTGCCGATGGAGCGAACCACGACCTCGCCGGAGTTCAGCCCGATGCGAATGTGCAGCGGGATGCCGTGCCGCCGGCGGACCTCCTCGGCGTACCGGCGGACGGTGTCCTGCATGCGGAGGGCGGCGTAGCACGCGCGGACGGCGTGGTCTTCGTGGCCCAGCGGGGCGCCGAAGAGGGCCATGATGCCGTCGCCCATGACCTGGTTCACGGTGCCCTCGTACCGGTGCACGGCTTCCATCATCCGCTCGAGCACCGGGTCGAGCAGGGCCCGCGCCTCCTCGGGATCGCGATCGCTCAACAGCTCGAGCGAGCCGCGGAGATCGGCGAACAGCACGGTGACGTGCTTGCGCTCTCCCTCGAGCGCGGCGCGGCTGGTGAGGATCTTGTCCGCGAGGTGCTTGGGGGTATATCCCTGCGGGGAGGCGAAGCGCCCCGAGCCGGCCGCGGTCGACGGCGCTCCGCACGCGCCGCAGAACCGCTTGTCGGGCACCAGTTCACTGCCACAGTTGGCGCACGTCGGGCCGAGCCGGGCGCCGCATTCCTCGCAGAACCGGACGCCGTCGCGGTTCTGAGACCGACACCGGCGGCATTGCATCGGGATCTTCCGTCAGTTGGAGGAGTTCTGGGACAGGAGGCGTCGACCGATAGTAGTCCGCGACTCTCCGACCGTCAAGGACGCGATGACGGCTTCGTCATCGCCATGAGGTAAAATTGACACATGCGACGTTGGCTCGTGTTCACGATCGTTCTGTTGCTGGCGGCGATGCTGCCCGGCTCGATCGGCCTGGCCTCGGCGAAGAATTCCGGGGGCGGTTTCCGGAGCGGAAGCCGGGCGACGCGGGACGACGGCCCCGGAATGTCCAACGACCAGGGCTCGAGCGCCGGCGACTGGGCCGCGCCGGAGTACTCGGCACCGAAGAGAATGCCCAAGCCTCCCTCGCTGTATCGGACGGTCCGCAACCTGGTGTTCGGAGGGCTGATCGGCACCCTGTTCTTCGGCGAGCGCTTCGGCGGATTCGGCCTGCTCGAGGTCGTGGTCATCTCGGCGCTCGTCCTCCTGGCCTTCAGGGCGCTGTCGAGCTATCAGACTGCGCCGCTGGGGCAATACGCGGGCGGGGCGGGCTACGGCACGGCCCTGCCCCCGCTGGCGGACTCGACACGGGCATCGACGGCGAGCGCGGACGACACGCTCGCGCTCGAGCGCGGCATGCAGCGCATCCGCGAGACGGACCCCGGTTTCGACGCCGCCGCTTTCGCGAGGACGGTGGACGAGACCTTCCGCCGGGTGCAGGCCGCGTGGACCGCTCGCGACGTCGAGCGCGCCGCAGAGGTTCTCACCGTGGAGATGCGGGAGAAGCTCCGGAGAGAGAGCGATCGGCTGCGCGCGTCGGGCCGCATCAACCGCGTGGAGGGGATCGCGCTCGAGCGCGCGGCCGTCATCGACGCGCGGCAGGAGCAGGGCTGGGACCAGATCACCGTCTTCATCGCGGCCCGCCTGGTGGACTACACCACCAACGAAAGCGGCCTCAAGGTGGTGGCGGGCAACCCCTTCGAGCCCGTCGTCCTCCAGGAGCGCTGGGTCTTCTTGCGGCCCACCGGGCCGTACCCATGGCGGGTCAGCGCGATTCGGTAGCGCGGCCAACTCGTCGGTCTCGGCGAGGATCGTTCCAGCGGCTATAATCAGGTCGTAGGCGCCCGCTCGCGTTCGACGCCGAAGGAGGGCTCGATGAAGCGCTCGACCACGCTGTTCATTGCACTGGTGTTCGCTCTCGCCTCGTTCTCGTGGGTCGCCGACGGATGGGCTCGGGCAGGAGGAGGAAGCTCGGGCGGCAGCCGCGGATCGCGGAGCTACTCCGCCCCCGTGCGGCCCGGGCCGAGCCAGGTCTCGCCGAGCCGGCCGGTCGCGCCTCCGAGTCCCGCGATTCCGCCACCCGCGCCTCAGCGCCCGGGGTGGGGTGGGATGCTGGGCGGCGCGCTCGGCGGTCTCTTGCTGGGCGGTCTGATCGGCAGTTTGCTGGGCGGCGGTCTCGGCGGCCACGGGCTCGTCGGCGGCCTGGGACTTCTCGAACTGCTCCTGATCGGCGGGTTGATCTTCTTCGCGATCTCCTGGATGAGACGGCGGCAAGCGGCCGACCGACCGGCGTACGCCGGCGGGTACGGAAACGCCTGGGAACCCGTCGAGCCGCCGAGGTCGACGGCCACCCTCGAGGCTCCCGCGGAACCGAGCGACCTGGACCGCGGTCTGGGTCACATCCGGCAAATGGACGCTGGATTCGACGCGGCCGCTTTCGCGGAGACGGCCAGCGACATGTTCTTCAAGATCCAGGCGGCGTGGACCACCCGGGACATGGGCCGAGCCGCCGACCTCCTCACTGCGGAGATGCGCGAGGTCATGCAGCGCCAGTGTGATCAGCTGCGCGCGGACCGGCGGATCAATCACCTCGAGAACATCGCGGTTCGCCGCGCCGCGGTGACCGAAGCGTGGCAGGAGAAGGGCCAGGACTACGTGACGGTGTACTTCCTCGCGAGCCTGCTCGACTACACGACGGACGAGAGTGGCCGCGTGGTCGAGGGAAGCACGACCGACCCGGTGAAGTTCGAGGAGTACTGGACGTTCGTCCGTCCCGTGGGGCCCAACCGCTTCCAGTTGAGCGCGATCCAGCAGGCGGCATAGCGCAGCGGTCCGCCGCGCGGAGGGGCCGATGAGAGTCGTGAACCTGGCGGAGCGGTTCGGGCGATTCAGCGAGCAGTGGTCGCCGAAGATCGTCGGCGAAGTCAACGACATGCATGTGAAGCTGGCGAAGCTCTCCGGCGAGTTCGTGTGGCACCATCACGAGCACGAGGACGAGTTGTTCCTCGTGGTCGAGGGGCGGCTGTCGATCCGCTTCCGCACGGGCGACCGCGAGGTGGGCCCGGGGGAGTTCATCGTGGTGCCACGGGGGGTTGAGCACTGCCCGGTGGCGCTCACCGACGTCGTGCACGTCGTGCTGCTCGAGCCGAAGACCACGGTCAACACGGGAAACGTCACGAGCGAGCGGACCGTCGCGCTGCCCGACCGTCTTTGAAGCTCGTCTCCTGGAACGTCAACGGTCTCCGGGCGGCGTGGAAGAAGGGGTTCCTCGGCTTGCTCCGGACCGAGCGGCCGGACGTCCTGTGTGCGCAGGAGACCAAGCTCCAGGAGGAGCAGGTCACCGACGACATGCGCGCTCCCGAGGGCTACCGCTCTTCCTGGTGCTTCGCGGAGCGGCGGGGCTACAGCGGAGTGGTGACGTACACGCGCGCCGAGCCGCTCACCGTGGCCACGAAGTGCGGGAGCGCGTGCCTCGACGCGGAGGGGCGTGTCGTCCACACCGAGCTGGACCCGTTCCACCTGTTCAACGTGTACTTTCCCAACAGCGGGATGGGCCCCGAGCGTCTCGCGTACAAGCTCGCGTTCTACGCCGAGTTCCTCGAGCACGTCGAGCACCTGCGCCGGCAGGGCAAGGGCGTCGTGATCTGCGGAGACGTCAATACCGCCCACACCGCGCTCGACCTCGCGCGCCCTCGGGAGAACGAGCGGAACCCCGGCTTCATGCCGGTCGAGCGCGCCTGGGTGAGCCGGCTCATCGCCCGCGGGTACCACGACACGTTCCGGCTCTTCACCGCTGACGCCGGACACTACACGTGGTGGGATCTCAAGACCGGCGCGCGGGCGAGGAACATCGGCTGGCGCATCGACTATTTCTTCGTTTGCGACGAGCTTCGCGCACGCGTGCGCGCCGCGCGTATCCTCCCGTCGGTGCAGGGCTCGGACCACTGCCCCGTCACGCTCGAGCTCGACTGACGCCCGCCGCGCAGCCTTTGCTTCGCTGACGCCGGCTGGTATCCTGCTGGACACCCGACCAGGGTCACCAGCCAGGGAGGTCGATCGGATCATGCCCGACATCGCGGTCATCGGCGGCGGCATCGTGGGTCTCGCCACCACGCTGGCTCTGACCGAGGCGTATCCGCGCGCCTCCGTCGTCATCCTCGACAAGGAATCGCGCATCGCGACGCACCAGACGGGGCACAACAGCGGCGTGATCCACTCCGGCGCGTACTACAAGCCCGGCTCGCTCAAGGCGCGCCTCTGCGTCGAGGGTGCGAAACTGATGAAGCGCTTCTGCGACGAGCAGGACATCAAGTGGGAGGGCTGCGGGAAGCTGATCGTGGCGACCGACGAGGCCGAACTGCCGCGGCTCCTGACCATCCAGGAGCGCGGCACGGCAAACGGGCTGATCGGCCTCAAGCGCCTGTCGAGCGAGGAGATCGCCGAGCACGAGCCGCACTGCCGAGCGGTGAGCGCGCTCCTGGTCCCCGAGACGGGCATCGTCGACTACGGGCAAGTGGCGGAGCGCATGGCCGGCTTGATCCGCGACCGCGGCGCCGAGATCACGACCGGCGCGCGCGTCAGCGCCATCCGGCGCGACGGGAGCGGACTCGTGCTGGAGACGCCGCGCGGCGCCGTGCGCGCGCGCCACCTGCTCAACTGCGCGGGGCTCTACTCCGACCGCGTGGCCGACATGATGGGGGTTCGCCCGGAGGTGCGCATCGTCCCGTTCCGCGGCGAGTACTACATGCTGAAGCCGGAGCGCCGCTCGCTCGTGCGGAACCTGATCTATCCGGTGCCCGACCCCGAGTTCCCGTTCCTCGGCCTGCACTTCACCCGCACGATCCACGGCGACGTCGAGGCGGGGCCGAATGCGGTGTTCGCGTTCGCGCGCGAGGGATACCGCTTGACGGCGGTGCGCCCGGGCGAACTGGTCGGCACGCTCGCCTACCCGGGGTTCTGGAACATGGCCAGGCGCTACTGGCGGATGGGCGCCTACGAGCTCTATCGCTCGGCGAGCAAGGCGGCGTTCGTGCGCTCGCTCCAGAAGCTGGTGCCGGAGATCCAGGAGGGCGACATCGCGCGGGGCGGGGCAGGCGTGCGCGCGCAGGCGGTGAGCCCCGACGGCTCGCTCGTGGACGATTTCAAGATCAGCGTGACGCCGGGCGCTGTCCACGTCGTCAACGCGCCCTCCCCCGCCGCGACCGCGTCGATCGCGATCGGCCGGCACATCGCCGCCATCGCCGGCGCCGCATTCGGCCTGCCGGCGGCGGGCCGATAGGCGGTCGAAGGGTAGCGCCCGCCCTCGGCGATTCCGCTACACCGCGCCCGCCTCGCCCGCGCGCGTGTCGCTGTCCTTGGCGCGCTTCTCGGCTTCCGCCGCGCGCTTTTCCGCATCGGCCGCTCGCTGCTCGGCGGCGGCGGCGCGGGCCTCGGCATCCATCGCCCGCTTTTCGGCGTCGCGGGTCATGTCCTCGGCGTGCAGCATGCGGTTGGCGAGGTCCTTGATGATCGCGGAGGCGAGGGCGGGATTGCTCCTCACCATGTGGTCCAGGCGGTTGGACGGGATCACGATGAGGGTCAGGGGTTCCGCGGCGATGGCCGTGGCCGAGCGCGGGGCGTTGCGGAACAGCGCGAACTCGCCGAGAAGGGAGCCCTTGCCGATCGAGTTGATGAGCCGCTCCTCGCCCGCGATGAGCTTCTTGATCTCGACCTTGCCGACGTGGACCATGAACGCCTCACCCTTGGCGTCGTCGCCCTCGCGAAAGATCACGTCGCCGGGGTTGAACGTCCGCGTCGGGATTTCACCAATCTGACGGCTCATGCGCGATCCTTTTCGTGTAATATGGTCGGTTAGACACCGGCGATGCGGTCCATGATACTGCGATTCCTTGCCGTGGGCTTCCTGGCCCTCCTGCTGACCCGGCCCGCGTCCGCCGACAATCCCATGACGGTACAAGAGGCGCTCCTGCGCGCCAAGCCCGCCGTCGTGCTGATCATCTCCGAGGTGTCCGCCGAGGTGACGCTCAACTGCGGCTCGGGGGTGACGAAGGTGACCCCGCCTGTGTTCCGCGAGACGGGCACCGGCTGGTTCATCGACGGCGAGGGTTGGGTCATCACCAACGGCCACGTGGTGCAGCCCGCGTACGAGACGCCGCGCTGGCTGGTCAACCAGCAGGCCCAGCGCGCGGTGACATCGGCCTGCCTCCCGAAGGCGCTCGAGCGCGCCAAGCTCAATCCCGGCGAGCAGCCCGACGCGGAGGACTCCCTCAAGCGGAAGCTGCTCGACAGCGTCCTGCCGACGGCGAAGGTGAACCTGACGCCGCAGGTGCTCGTGATGGTGTCGAACGGCACGCGGATCAAGGCCGAGGTGAAAAAGTACAGCGCGCCGGTGAGCGGCGAGCCCGGCGCGATGTCCGGCCGCGACCTGGCGCTGCTGAAGATTCCCGGCGCGGATTTCCCGCTATTGCCACTCGCGGATTCCAAGGCCGCGCAGATCGGGGACCGCGTGCACATCCTGGGCTTCCCCGGCGTCGTGCTCTCGCACGAGCTCTTGAACGCCTCGGCCTCGATGGAGGCGTCGGTGACGGCGGGCGCCATCTCCGGCTTCAAGCAGGACAAGGCCGGTCACCCGATGATCCAGACCGACGCATCGGCGTCCTGGGGCAATTCGGGCGGTCCCGCCGTCGACGACCGCGGGGCCGTGGTCGGCGTGTTGACGTTCGTGTCGCTGGCGCCCGGCCCGGAGGGCAGCATCGTCCAGGGCTTCAACTTCATGATCCCGTCGCAGGCCGTGAGGAATTTCGCCCAGGACACGCCGGTGCGTATCGGGACCATGGGGAAGTTCGACCCGGTCTGGTACGCCGGCCTGCGCGCCTTCTTCAACGAGGACTGGAAGGGCGCGGTGCTGAAGTTCGAGCAGGCGGAACGACTCTTGCCGAATCTTCCCGACGTCAAGCGCATGCTCGAGGAGGCGCGCGACAAGGTCAAGAATCCGCCGCCCCGTCCGTTCCCGTGGTTCTGGGTCGCGGTCGGGGTCACGCTGGTCAGCGCGGGCGGATACGGCGGGCAGTTCTACATCCGCTGGCAGCGGAATCGGTATCGCATCCATCCCTTCGAGGTGATCCGGCTGCTCGAAAGCGGCAAGCAGCCGACCATTCTCGACGTCCGCCGGAACGAGATGTACGAGGCGCTGCCGCTGAAGATCCCCGGTTCGATCCGCCTCTCTCCCGACGAGCTCGACAGCGGCATCGGCGGCCTCGAACTCGACACGACCCGCCCGGTCGTCGCGTACTGCACCTGACCCGACGAGGCCACGAGCGCCCGGGTGGCGCACAAGCTGCGGAAGATGGGCTTCAAGGACGTGCGAATCTTGAAAGGCGGGCTCGGCGCATGGACGAACGCCGGGCTGGCCATCGAGAGCCGCTCCGACCTGTCCCAGGTGGGCGTCGAGCTCTACAAGGCGCTCGCGGCTGGCAACCCGTAACCATCGGGGAGGAAGCCGGGGCCCCTCCGCGTCCCATGCTCCTCGCCAGCCGCTTCCTCGTGGGACTGCTGTTGCTGTTCCTCGGGCGCCGCCTCTACTGGCTGTTCGTGGCGGCCGTCGGGTTCGTGACGGGACTGCAGCTCGGCCCCCGGCTGTTCCCCGCGCAGCCGGATATGGTCATCATCGTGATGGCGCTCGCGCTCGCACTGGTGGGCGCGCTCGTGGCCGTCGTCGCGACGAAGGTGGTCGTGGGCATCGTCGGGTTCGCCGCAGGCGGCGTGATCGCCACGATGTTGTTCCCCAACCTCGGCATCGATCGCGACCTCGCCGGACTGATGGTCTACGTGATCGCCGGCATCGTCGGCGCGCTCCTGTTGCTCGTGCTCTTCGACTGGGCGCTCATCCTCTTGTCGGCGCTCGCCGGCGCGACCTTGATCGTGGTCACCGTGGAGCACATATTCGAGATTCCGCCGATGGTCGGAAACGCGCTCATCATCGTGCTCGCGGTGATCGGCGCGCTGATCCAGTCACACGTGCTCGGCCTGCGCCCTGGCGCGCGGCCGCAATAGGCCGCGCGCTCCGTCACTGCTTCTTCTGCGACTGGTCGTTCGCGTTGTTGGCTTTCTGCGACTCGGCCTTGGGTGCGGTGTCGAGCATCTGGCTGGCCGTCACGATCAGCTTGCCGCGGTCGTGCCCCACCTTGACGGAATTCCACGGCACCGAGATGGTGTTCGACCCTATCCCGAGCGTGCCGCCCGTCGAGATGACGACCGTCGCCACACGGCCGTCCGCGGGGTCGATCATCAGCCGGCTGACCTTGCCGACGTCCTGGCCATCGGGATTGCGCACCGTGCTTCCGACGATCGAGTCGGAGCCGAGCAGCACCGCGTTCGGATTGCCGGGCTGATTCGGCATCGGTGGCGACGCCGCCTGCTGCGCCAGCGCAGCGGTGAGCGGTGCCGCAGTGATCAGCGTGATTCCCACCAGTGTGGCAATGCGCGTCATGTCAGTGGCCCTCCTCTAGAAGGAAGTATTGACAGCAATGGTGGGCTGCAACGCACATACCACGGGGAGAAGGCGCTCCAGGTCGCGGCAATGAACGGTCGGGAACCGGTTTGTCCGGACCGATGCGGTAAGGCCTGACCCGCGTCGCGCCGGTAGAGGGAGTAGATTTTTCTCGGATCCGGCGGTGCCCTACCAGCCCGCGGCGCCGCCGTCGGCCCGCGGGTCGGAGCCCGCCACCAGTCCGCCGCCGTCGGGCTCGAGCCAGATGCACTGGGCGTGGCCGAACAGATCGTCCCACTCCCCGGCGACCACGACGTCGTGTCCTCGCGCGGAGAGGTCCTCTGCGAGCGCGCGCGGATAGCGAGCCTCGAGATTGAGCGCGCGCGTGGCCGTGCCCCACGTGCGGCCGTAGAGCCAGCGAGGCGCTTCGACGGCGGCCTGCGGGCCCAGTCCGCGGTGCAATCGGCGCGTGACGATCGCCGCCTGCGTCTGCGGCTGGCCCTCGCCTCCCATCGTGCCGTAGACGAAGCGCGCGTGGCCCCCCTCGAGGTACATGGAGGGCACCAGGGTGTGCGCAGTGCGCTTGGCCGGGGCCAGCGCATTCGCGGATGAGGGATCGAGCGAGAAGAAGCATCCGCGGTTCTGGAGCACGACACCCGTGTCGCCGGCGACGAGCCCCGAACCCCACGTGAAGTACAGCGACTGGATCAGCGACACCGCGTTGCCCGCGGCGTCCGCGGCCGTGATCGCGATGGTATCGCCGAGCGCGGCCGCGGCCGCCTCCGGAGCGAGGGCGCGCGCGAGCGAGATGCGCCCGGCCAGCCGGCGCAAGCGATCGGGCGCCAGCAGCTCCGCGGGCGTCACGCGCATGAACGCGGGGTCCGTCAAGTGGCGATCGCGATCCGCGAAGGCGAGCTTGGCGGCCTCGACCAGCACGTGGACGTAGTCGCTCTCGGGAAGCGCCGCCATGTCGAACGCCGACGAGAGCGCGAGCATGGCGAGCGCGGACATCCCCTGGGTCGGCGGCGGGAAGCTGGCCGCGACGCCGTCCCCGTAGGAAATCGAGAGCGGCTCCATCCACTCCGACCGGTGCTCGGCGAGATCGTCGCTCGCCAGGGGACTGCCGGCCCTGGCGGCCGCCGCGGCGATGCGGCTCGCGATGTCCCCGCGGTAGAACGCCTCGCGCCCGCCCGCAGCGACCGCCTCGAGCGTGCGCGCCAGATCGGCCTGGATCAGTGCGCCGCGCGCCAGGGCCTCCGGATGATAGAGCGGCCACAGCGCCTGCTTGATGTGCGCCGGCGCGTCGGCGCCGAAGAGGTCGGGCTCGCGCGGAGGCGGCACGCGCTGCCCGGCCGAGGCGGAGAACCCGTCGCGCGCGTACCCGATGGCCTCGGCCAGCAGCTCTCGCCAGCCGGTCGCCGAGTCCATCGTGTCGCGGCTGTACCGATGCGCTTCCCACCAGCCGTCGACGACGCCCGGCACGGTGAGCGCGGCTGGCCCTCCGCGCGTCGGAATGGCGTCGCGCACCCCCCGAGCCGCGTACCAGTCGATGCACGCGGCTCGCGCCGACCGGCCCGCCCCGCAGAGGGCGCGAAGCGTTCG
>Ga0126379_10001120_pt1 | contig 15916 bp, 13 predicted proteins | sample PanSoiMetPlot_24_FD_92640 | JGI IMG/M metagenome (GOLD analysis project Ga0126379, IMG submission 92640) | Tropical forest soil microbial communities from Panama - MetaG Plot_24 | ecosystem: Environmental > Terrestrial > Soil > Tropical forest > Bulk soil | place: Panama | collected 2016-02-17 | reverse complement strand
TGGCAGAATTAGGGGGTGGTGGGCGATAAAGGACTTGAACCTTTGACCTCTCGCGTGTGAGGCGAGCGCTCTAACCACTGAGCTAATCGCCCGTTGAAACGGGTGGCTGACCTGCAAATTTCGCTGGAAAACGGAATGCAAGACAGCCTTTCATTTGTAGCAGGATTGTCCGGGGTTTTCAACCGATGCCAGCCACAACATCTCAAGTGGTTTCGCAGCTGCAGCGCTCGATTGCGCAAGCCATTTACGGCAAGGAAGAAGCAATTCAACTGGCTTTAATCACGCTGCTGGCACGAGGCCACCTGTTGATTGAGGACGTACCTGGAGTCGGAAAAACGACCCTGGCGCAGGCCATGGCGAAGTCGTTTCATTGTAGTTTTCAACGCGTGCAATTCACGTCGGATTTGTTGCCGAGCGATGTGCTGGGTGTCAGCGTGTACCAGCCCAATTCGAATGAGTTTGAGTTTCGCCCCGGGCCGCTCTTTGCAAATGTGGTGCTAGCCGACGAGATTAACCGCACAACGCCGCGTACGCAGTCGGCATTGCTCGAAGCGATGAATGAAGCGCAGATCACGGTGGACGGCAAGACTTATCCCCTGCCGCAGCCGTTCCTGGTCATCGCAACACAAAATCCAATTGAACATCACGGAACCTATCCGCTGCCCGAATCGCAGCTGGACCGATTCCTGATGCGCATCAAAATGGGTTATCCGTCCCCCGAGACGGAGCGGGAAATTTTGCGGCGGCGCGCGTTTGATAACCCGATCGAAAAGCTAGAGCCGGTAGCAGACGTTAGCGAAGTGCTGGCGATGCAGGAAGCGGTGACACACATCAAAGTCGATGCCAGCCTGCATGACTACGCGCTGGAAATTGTGAACAGGACGCGCACGTCGGATCAGCTGGCGTTAGGCGTGAGTCCGCGCGGGACGCTGATGCTGCAAAGGGCGGCTCAGGCGCGAGCGTTTCTGGATGGCCGCGACTATTGCGTACCGGATGATTTCAAGCAACTGGCGGTGGCAGTCTTTGCGCATCGCGTCGTGGCCAGCGCGCGGCATGCTTCGCTGCAGAGAAAATCGGAGACAACGGAAGCGGCGCTGCGCGATATCGTGGAGTCGGTCCGCGTGCCGGTTTAGAATTCACGAACAAGGAGCAGCGTAAAGCCGGCTGCTACTTTCTTCCGCCGGTGATGTCGCCTTTGATGAGCCAACCCAATTCCTTGCTCGCGCAACTCTGGGCCAAAACTGACACGCCTGGCGTGCGCACGTTTTTACTTTCCATCCTGGCTCTGGGTATCGCGTTCTTACTGGCGGTGTACTCGGGCGCAGCCGCGGAGCTTGGAAACATCGGAGTCGCGGCTAGCTCGGCCTTGTTCGCGTTGGCGATTGCAGGGTGGGTCGCGGTGACAATCGTGCCGACTCTTGCGAAGCGCACGCCGCTGCGCTGGATCGGCTACCGCATGGAGTACCGGATCACTCGCGCGGGGTGGATTTACATCGGCGCAACACTGCTGGTTGCGCTGGCAGCCCTGAACACGGGCAACAACTTGCTGTTTTTGATCCTGTCTTGCCTTATTTCCGTGATTCTGATGTCGGGGATTCTCTCTTCAATTTCCCTGGCCGGCGTGGAACTGCGGATTGAGCTACCGGAGCACATCTTCGCAGGCCAGACCGTGCACGCCAGTGTGGAGGTGCACAACGAGAAGTTGATGTTTCCGTCGTTCGCTCTGCGTGTGGAAGCGCTGGTGGAGAAGGAAGCATCGGCCGCGGCCGTACTCGAAAGACCCGTGTTTTTTCCATTTTTGCCGCGGCAGGAACGAGTGAAGCAGAGCGTGCCGGTGAGGTTTCTGCGGCGCGGGCTGCACGTACAAGATTCGTTTCGAATTGTGACGCGCTTCCCATTTGGATTTTTACAGAAGGCGCGCCGAGTGACGCTGAAATCCGAGGCGCTGGTTTATCCATCGGTGGATGCAAGTTCCGTGCTGGCAGACATGTTTCCTGGGATAGAGGGCAGTATTGAAAGCCACAGCAAAGGCCGCGGGCATGATCTGCACGCTCTCCGCGAGTACCTGCCGACCGATAGCGCTCGGCACGTGCACTGGAAAGCCTCGGCACGAATGGGTTCGCTGATGGTGCGCGAATTTGCTCGCGAAGACGACCGGCGCGTGCTGCTGGTGCTCGACCCATATTCTGCCGATGCGCAAGGCGAGAGCCGCGAAAATGCCGAGGAGCGATTCGAACGCGCAGTGAATCTCTGTGCGGGAATTGCATGGCACTTTTACGGGCGCAATGCGCAGCTGGAGTTCCGTGGAGCGGGGATCGAAACGCGTTTGGCGCCCGCCGCAGAGAGTATTTTTACAATTTTGCGGTATCTTGCCGTGGCCGAAGCGGAGAAGCCGGGAATGGAGAGTTCACTTCTGCCGGAACTCGCGGCTTCGCCGGATCTTTTCAAACTGATTGTGACCAGTCGTCCACGCGGAACGATTGCTGCTGAGCTGTGGCACTCTTCCTACGTGGTCTTCCTCGAGTCTCTCGAGCAATCAAGCGGCCGCGGCTAGGTGCAGATTTGAAAGAAAGGCAACCGAAGGAGTTCAGAGCCGCGCTCGAGGCATGGTTCGCGCAATTTAGGCGCGACTTGCCGTGGCGGCGTTCGCGGGATCCTTATTGCATCTGGGTTTCGGAAATTATGTTGCAGCAGACGCGCGTCGCTGCGGTGATTCCCTATTACGAAAGGTTTCTTGAGCGGTTTCCGACCGTTCACGCGCTGGCCTCTGCGCCGGAGCAAGAAGTGTTGCGCATGTGGTCGGGGCTCGGGTATTACAACCGCGCACGCAACCTGCAGCAAGCGGCAAAGCAGATTATCGTCAGGCATGGCGGCAAATTTCCGAGCACGAAAAGGGAAGCGATCGAGCTGGCCGGAATCGGCGAGTACACGGCAGCCGCGATTCTTAGCATTGCGTTCGGAAAAAAGCTAGCCGTATTGGACGGGAATGTCCGACGCGTGATCGCAAGACTGGATGCGCTGCGCGGCGACTTGCGCGGGCCGGTAAGCTGGCGCTTGCTGCAGAACCGCGCCGATGAATTGCTGCCTGATGAAGCCCCTGGCGATTGGAATCAGGCCATGATGGAGCTGGGAGCGACCCTATGCACGCCGCGTTCGCCCCAGTGCTTGCTCTGTCCCGTACAGAGATTCTGTGAAGCCAGAAAGCTGGGAATTGCGGAGGCGCTGCCGGAAAAACGTAAGGAGCGGTCTGAGGTTTCGGTTCGGCTGGCTACGGCGGTTCTCTTCGACCAGAGCGGGAATTCCCTGCTTCTCGAACCTCCGGCCGGTTCGCAGAAGGCTGTAGGCGACGATCACGTGCCGTCCTTAGTCGCAAAATTGTGGCACTTCCCGACCATTTCCGCGAATCAAGACGGTGCCACGGCGCTCCGGCAAATGCTTGCACGGCAATTCAAATTGAAAAATTTGGCTAAGATGGAATGGCAACCTTTGTCGAAGGTGCGGCACACGGTGACTTACCGTAACATTGAGGTGGTGCCGTTTTTGGTCCGGGTGCAAAAGCTGCCGCGGATTTCGGGCGCCAGAGTCATCGGGTTGAGCGAGATCGACAGAGAGCCGATATCGAACCTTACAAGGAAAGTGGCACAAGCGGCACTAAAACAGATTGCTGGCGATAGCCCCATGCCAGCCGGTTATTGATTGGACCTGATCCGCCGCCAGTTGCGTAATGCGGATGCTACGATGGAAGTTCAGTTATGACCTCCCGTTTGCCCCTGGCCGCTCCGCAACAACTACCCGCTGAACGCTTTTTTCGCATTTCTCTGTTCCTGCTCCTGTTCACGGCAATCCTGACGCTGATTGGCACCGGAAAGATCGATGTCTTTACTTCCGTCGTAGCCATGGTGGCTCTCCTCTACCGGGTGCGACGCTGGTGGTACGGCCATGAGCCGGAGTTACAAGCCAGAACCGCAACGATTCTGGTGCTTGGCTACTTATTGTTCTTCCCGGTCGACATGTTTTTCCTGTCGCGCGGCTTGGCGGCGAATTCGCCGAATCCGCCTCTGTACGCCGCGCTGATCAGTTCGGTGCACTTCTTGTTGTACATTCTGCTCGTTCGCCTTTACAGCGCGCGTACGGATCGCGACGCCCATTTTCTGGTGATGCTCGCTTTTGCCGCGCTGTTGGCCTCGGCGGTGTTGACCGTGGACACTGCGTTTCTCTTTCTTTTCTTTTTCTTTCTGCTGTTCGCGATAGCCACCTACACCGGGCTTGAGCTGCGGCGCGGAGCCAGCGGCGCATCCTTGCCATCAACATTGGTGCAACGACAAGACGAAAAACAGCTGGCGCGCGCGCTTGGCTTTTCGGCTTTCGGCGTCGCGTTAGGTGCGGTTTTCTGCGGTACCGTTCTTTTCTTCACCTTTCCCCGCATCAGCGCCGGCTATCTCGGAAAAACCAGCTTCAACCCCTCTCTGCTGAGCGGCTTCACCGACCAGGTGGAACTCGGGCAGATCGGACAGATCAAGAAGAGCGAAGCCATAGTGATGCGCGTCGAAACGGGTAAGCCGATAGACTACCCTGCATTGCGCTGGCGCGGAAACGCTCTGACCAACTTTGACGGACGGCGCTGGAGCTCACCGCAGCATGAAGCGGAAAGATTGGAGTCCAACGTAGAAGGGTGGATTCCATTGCGAGATCGGCCAAAGCCGGGCGAACTCCGTGGGGAGATTCTGCAGTTCACGGTATTGCAGGAGCCAATGGCCACGGACGCGTTGTTCGTGCCGGGTAATGCGCTGGCGTTGCGGGGCAATTTTACCGGCGAAGCTGGGGGCGGCAGCCATCGGCGGACCTACATATATCGAGACGCTAGCGGCTCACTCTCGAACCCCTTTCACAATTACGTCGCGATTCGATATACGGGCCTTTCGCAACTGCCGCCTCTCGACCGCGCGCGTCTGCAAGCATCGAGCAACGATTATCCCGTGGAGATCAGCGAAAGATACCTGCAACTGCCTGAGGGCTTCGATCAACGGATCGCCGTTCTGGCGCAGTCGGCGACAGTGAGTGTTTTCACCGCTTACGACAAGGCTTCGGCTCTAGAGAATTTCCTGAAAACCAGGTATTCCTACACTTTGGATTTGAGAGGAAATCCGGGCAAAGACCCGCTGGTACACTTTCTATTCGAAACGCGGGCCGGCCATTGCGAATATTTCGCTTCCGCTATGACCGTAATGCTGCGCACGCTTGGGATCCCCGCGCGTGAGGTGAACGGATTTTTGCCAGGCGAATATAACGACCTGGGCGGAGACTACATCGTACGCGCCAGCGACGCCCACAGCTGGGTGGAAGCCTACTTTCCCGGCAATGATTGGGTCGCGTTCGATCCGACACCCGCGGCCCCGGTGCAGTCGGTAAGCATTTTTAGGCGGCTTTCGCAATTTGCGGATTGGGCCGAGCTCACCTGGAACGATTGGGTGATCGGCTACGACTTCGCTCACCAGACCGCGCTGGCGCAAACTGTCCAAACCCGTTCGCGCAATTGGCGCGAAGTGGCGGCAAGCTGGTTCAGGTCGAAACAGCAGCATTTTAAGAATAGGCTGAGCGAGTGGCAGCTGCAACATAAAGGCTTTGGGCTTGCGGTGCCCGTTTTGTTGATCAGCTTGCTCCTCGTGTTGCGTTATGGGCTTCTCAATCGGCTGTGGGACCTTGTAGCCGTGTCCGTGGCATCTCGCGGCAAAGGAGCGGATGCGATGCGGGCCATGATGGCGTCCCGGTTGTACCAGGAGTTGATGCAGCTCATGAAACGACATGGGTACACGCGACCGGAGACCCAGACCGCATTCGAATTCGCGGACGCAGTCAAACCACCGAGCCTCAAGGCCAGCCTGAGGGAATTTACGCGTCTTTATGCCGAAGCACGCTTTGGCGGAACTACCGTTGACATTCCCCGTCTGCAGCAACTTCTGGGAACCATCCGTGCCGAACTTCGAGCACGCTAGCCTCGCCGCCCAACCAAATCTAGGATTCAGTAGCGTTTTTCACCCAAGCCTGGCTAGCGGTGGACCGCAAAGTCTGCATGCTACAATTGAGAATTGCCATAAGGGATAATTTCCCGCATGCCGAAGGTCGGTTTCGTCAGTCTGGGCTGCCCGAAAAACCTCGTGGATAGCGAGGTCATGATGGGTGTCCTCGCCCGCGATGGATATGAGCTGACGCCCCGTGCAGACGAAGCCGACGTTCTGGTGGTAAATACCTGCAGCTTCATCGAACCCGCGCAGAAAGAGTCAGTAGACGCCATTCTCGAAATGGCCGAACACAAAAAATTCGGCTCGGCGAAAAAGCTGATCGTGGCCGGCTGCCTCGTGGAGCGCTATCGCCATCAAATCCTGGAGCAGATCCCGGAAGTCGACGCGGTCGTCGGTACGGGCGAAGTCGAGCGAATTCTGGAAGCGGTTCGGGGTGATCTTCGAGTCCTGCCCGTGGAACCTCCGACATTCCTTTACCATGAACTGACGCCCCGGATTCTAACTACGCCTAAGCACGCGGCGTACATCAAGATCGGCGAGGGATGCGACCACCCCTGCACGTTTTGCATCATTCCGCAGCTGCGCGGCAAATTCCGGAGCCGCCGCTTCGAATCCGTAGTGCGTGAGGCAGAAAATCTGGCCGTCAACGGAACCCGCGAAATCACGTTAATCGGCCAAGACACCACTTCTTACGGCGAGGACCTGGGCTTGCGCGACGGCCTCGCACAACTACTTGCCGGCCTCGCCGGCATCGAAGAACTCCTTTGGGTACGCTTCCTCTACGCTTATCCAAATCGCGTAACCCAAAAATTGCTCGACACGCTTGCGGCGCACCCTCGACTCGCAAAATACATGGACATGCCGCTGCAACACGCCAGCCGTAGGGTTTTGGCCCGCATGAAACGTGGTTCGCACGGCGACGCTTTCTTAAGGCTGCTGGAGCGGATTCGCACCACAATTCCGGATGTAACGCTTCGCACTTCCTTCATCGTTGGATTTCCCGGCGAAACCGAAAAGGATTTCGACGAACTTTGTGATTTCGTCAGAGCAGGCCAGTTCGATTGGCTCGGCGTTTTCGAATATTCGGACCTAGATCATGCCGGCAGTTTTGCACTAGACGGAAAAGTGGCTCAGGACGTGATCACTGACCGCCGCAACCGCTTGATGGCCATCCAAAAGAAGATCTCGCGCGAACTCCTGCGCGCCTGGAAAGGTCGTACGGAAACTGCCCTCCTGGAAGGCCCGTCACAGGACAATCCAATGGTCTGGGAAGCTCGCCTGCAGGGCATGGCGCCGGAAATCGACGGGAAGTTGTTCCTCACCGACATCGAGCTGCCAGACGGCCGCTTGGCCGACAAGGGTGATGCGGTCCGTGTCGAAATCACCAAGACAGACGCCTACGATCTGATCGGGCGTGTCACAGAGATTCTGCCTTGTTCGCCCAACCGTCCGAGCCTGAGCACCCAACAAACCCGCGAAACCCTGCATCGCATCACAACCGGAGCGTCACTGCGTGTTTTGGGATAAGCTTTCCCCATGAAGCACTGCTGCCCCATCTGCAAGAGTGCAACTGACTCTGAGGTTCATGCAGACTTTCCCTTCTGCGGCGAGCGCTGCCGCTTGCTCGATCTCGGGGCCTGGGCCAGCGAAAAGTACGTCGTGAGCGACCCCATTTTTGATGAAGAAGAACTGGCCGAAGCCCAGCGCGACGCCCAAGCGGTCGCGCGCAACAAGCAAAATGAAACCATCCACTGAAGTCCCAGGACAAAAACCGCGGTTGGCACTGGCCATAGCGACCGCGTGCGGTGTCGGCTATCTGCCAAAAGCACCTGGAACCTTTGGCTCGTTGGTTGGAATTCTTACGGCGATGGCGACCGCACTGTTTTTTCTTCGCCCGCACAGTCTGCGCGATCTGCTCTCCACGCGCCGCCTCACCGAGGCTACTTTGATAGATCACAACTTTCTGGTGCCGGGCGCCGAAATTCACAACGCCGCTCTCGTCCTGCCTGTGGTGTCCGCAATCTTGCTGGTGCTATTCCTTTCTCTCGTTGGCGTCTGGAGCGCGGGAAAGGCCGCTGCCTACTCCGGCGCACACGATCCACAGCACGTAGTCATTGATGAAGTCGCCGGCCAGCACATCACTCTGATCCTGCCGCTGATTCCGATCGCCGCCCCGAACCTCGCGACCCACATGGATTTATCCACGTATGCCATTTTTTCTGCGTTGAGCATGCTCAACTGGAAATATCTTCTCGCAGGCTTCGTGCTGTTTCGGCTTTTGGATATCTGGAAGCCATTTCCGGTGCGCAACCTGGAAAAACTCCCTGGCGGATGGGGAGTCATGGCTGACGATTGGCTTGCCGGCGTCTACGCTGCCATTCTGTTGAAGGTCGCGCTACACTTTGGTTTGTTCTCGTTTCATCTTGGCGCATCATGAAATTCGGCCTGGGCTCTACGGAAAAAAATGGCATCCCTCGCATCGAGGGTGTATCGCCGGCCGCGGCAATTCCGGGCGGCGAAATCGAAATTCGCGGCAGCGGTTTCGTCACCCGCAGCTTCGCTCGCCCGCATGTGCATTTTGGAGAGGCCGAAGCCAGCGTCGCACTCTCGGGCCCGCAACGTCTGGTAGTGCGTGTTCCTGAGTCGGCCAGCGGAGGAACGGTTCGCGTAACCTCCGGCACTCAAGAAAGCCAGCCCTTCCCTGTCTCCGTCGGCATGCAAATCGCCGACAACCTGCATCCCGTCGCCAATCCTGTTGTAGACTCCGAGGGCAATACTTATGTTACTTTCAGCGGCCCCCGCGGCCAGCGAGTACCGGTTTCGCTTTATAAGATCACCGCAAACTTCAGTGTGAAGCCGTTCGTTACCTCGCTCACGAATCCCAGTGGACTGGCACTCGACCACTCGGGAAATCTCTTCGTCTCGTGCCGGAACGACGGCACCATCCACAAGGTCACTCCCGACGGTCGCGCCGAACAATGGATTGAGGGTATGGGCGTCGCGACCGGCCTCGCTTTCGACCGCGACCAGAATCTCTACGTTGGCGACCGCAGCGGAACAATCTTCAAGATCAGTCCGTCTCGCGAAATTTTCGTTTTCGCCACGCTCGAGCCTTCCGTCGCCGCGTATCATCTTGCATTCCACCCCAGCGGTGAACTCTATGCCACTGGCCCGACAACTTCGAGTTTCGATCGAGTCTATCGCATCTCTAAAGGCGGCGAAGTGACGACGTTCTTCCGCGGCCTGGGTCGGCCGCAAGGAGTCGCGTTCGATCGTGAAGGCAATCTTTACGTCGCGGCTTCTCTCGCCGGACGGCGTGGCATCGTTCGCATCTCGCAAATGGGCCGGGCAGAACTTGTACTTAGCGGTGGCGCCATCGTGGGAATGACGCTTCTTCCCTCTGGCCGGGCGATGGTGGCCACGTCAAACGCGATCTTCACACTAGATTGGGACGTGCGCGGCGCGCCCCTTTTTGGATAATCCTCCCCGGCCGTCGGGACAAATCATGCTCCTCGGCTTGCGCAACCTACGAGGCTTAAGTAAAACTAATTTCGATGAAAGCAGAAATCATCGCTGTCGGCTCCGAACTGCTCACGCCCGACCGCCAGGACACTAATTCACTTTTTCTTACGGAAGAACTGAATAAGCTAGGCATCGAAGTGCTGCGCAAAACCATCGTCGGCGATGAGCGGGCATTGCTATCAGAAGCTTTTCGCGACGCATTGAATCGCGTGCCGGTCATCATCTCTTCCGGGGGACTGGGTCCAACCGAAGACGATCTGACCCGGGAAACCGTAGCCGAAATGCTAGGACGCAAGCTGATTCGTAACGATGCAGTCGTCCGTTCGATTGAAGCCCGGTTCCGTTCCTTCGGCCGGCCTATGACCGAAAACAATCTACGTCAGGCGATGGTTCCGGAAGGCGCCGAACTCCTGGCGAATCCTCGCGGCACGGCCCCGGGGCTCTGGCTTGAAAAAGGCGATCAAGTCATCGCGCTGCTGCCAGGCCCGCCGCGGGAACTGAAACCCCTTTTTCTGGAACAAGTTTTGCCGCGTTTGCAACGGCGCGCCCCCTCCGGTCGCATGTTTCACCGCGAACTGCGCGTTACCGGGCTTGGCGAATCGCACGTAGATTCGCTAGCCGGCCCCATCTATACGCGCTACCCAGAAGTGCAAACCACCGTCCTTGCCTCGCCCGGTGAGGTCCAGATCCACCTCCGCTTGTGGAGCGCCGATGCCGAGAATGCCACCAAGACGCTGGCCGATCTCGAACAGGCTCTCGACCTCGCGCTCGCGGAGCGCATTTTTTCTCGTGACGGTTCTCCGCTGGAAGTCGTCGTCGCTCACGAACTGTTGCAGCACAACGCGACCATTGCGGCGGCGGAAAGCTGCACCGGCGGCTTGCTTGCTGAGCGTCTTACCAACATCGCTGGCAGCTCGGCGTACTTCCTCGGGAGCGTAGTCTGTTACAGCAACGATCTGAAAACCGCATGGGCTGATGTTCCCGCGCAACTGATCGCCGCAAAAGGAGCGGTCAGCTCCGAGGTGGCAGTCGCACTTGCGCAGGGCATTCGCCGCAAGGTGGGCAGCACGTTCGGCGTGGGCATCACAGGAATCGCCGGCCCGGGCGGTGGTACGGAAGAAAAGCCGGTCGGCACCGTTCACATTGCCGTCGCCGGACCCGCCGGCGTGCGAGAGCGGGCAGTTCGCTTCATCGGCGACCGTGAAATGGTGCGTATGCAAGCCTCCCAGGCTGCGCTCGACATGGTTCGCCTTCATTTCCTCTATAACGGCCAGGCTCCTTCCATTCGTAACTGACATGCGGCTGTTCGTTGCGCTCTCGATCTCCGCCCAAGTGCGCGAAAGCCTCGTTTTGTTACTGAGCGAACTGCGGCGTGCCGATTCCAATCCGCGCTGGGTGAATCCCGAAAATTTGCATGTCACGCTAAAGTTTATCGGTCATATTGCCGACGAAGCGCTGCCGACTGTCCTCGGAGCTCTGCGAAAAATCACGGCACCTTCACAGATCGCTCTGGAATTTCGTGGTATCGGTTTCTTCCCAAATGATCGTCGCCCCTCGGTCGTCTGGGCTGGCATTCAAGCAGCGCCCGAACTTGCCGCGCTGGCCGAGCGGGTTGACCAGTCGCTGGCTCGAGGAGGCCTGCCGCGCGAAACGCGCTCGTTTTCGCCCCACCTGACGCTGGCCCGCTTCAAGGAACCGCGTATGTCGGAACCGCTGCGTGCGCTTCTTGCGGAATGCACAGATCTTTCCTTCGGCAACCAGATCACCACGGAATTTCACCTGATGGAAAGCAAAACGAAACCCAGCGGGGCGGAGTACACTACGCTGCACTCGTTCCCTTTTGCAGCCGAGGGAAAACATTTGTGACATCAGCACCCACCCTGATCGTGGTTCTCTTCGCCGGTTATCTTCTCGGCTCCATTCCGTTTGGAATTTTCATGGCTAAGCTCTTCGGGGGGGCCGACATCCGGAGTTCCGGCAGTGGCAACATCGGCGCTACAAATGTCGCGCGTGTGGTGGGGCCGGCTGCGGGTATTCTGACGCTGCTGCTGGATGCGGCGAAAGGCTGGTTCGCAGTCTGGCTTGCGGCGCGACTGATGCACGGCGAAACCCTCGGAATGGTTCTCGCCGGCTTTTTCGCCATGCTGGGACACTGCTTCCCCATCTGGCTGCGTTTCCGAGGCGGCAAAGGAGTTGCCACGGCCGCCGGAGTTTTTCTCTCGCTGTGTCCGTCGGCGCTGCTGGCTGCGTTGATCTTGTTTCTGCTGGTTGTAGGATTTTGGCGATATGTTTCTTTGGGCTCTGTTGCCGCCGCAGCCGCCGCGCCTCTCCTGATCTACCTGCTCTGGGCGCCGCATTTCGCTCCGCCAGAAAGCGTGACGCTGACGGCGCTGGCCATCGCCACCTTGGTTATATACAAGCATCGCGCCAACATCGTTCGTCTGTCTCGCGGTGAAGAGCCAAAGTTTTCTCTCCGCAAAAAGGACCCTGTGTGAAGAAAATTGCCATTCTTGGTGGGGGCAGCTGGGGCACCGCGCTCGCCATCGTGCTCTCGCGCAGTAGGCAGCCCCATCGCATTTCGCTTTGGGTGCACGATCCGGAGCTTGCCCAGCTTCTCCGGCGCGAACGCGTGAATTCCACTTACCTTCCCGGCCATACGTTGGCAAGAGACATCGAGATTAACTCGCAGGTTGGCGAGGCGCTAGAAGGCGCTCAGGTTGTGGTTGGCGCTATGCCTTCCTCGTTTGCGCGAAAGGTTTACACCGACGCACGCCAGTTCTGGAAACGGGACACAACGATCGTTAGCGCTACAAAGGGACTGGAGCCAGCAACACGGGCCAGGATGAGCCAGGTGATTCTAGACGTTCTCGGCGAAGATGCCGCGTTGCGTACCGCCGTTTTGTCGGGGCCCTCGTTTGCAGCGGAAGTCGCGCGTGGCGAACCGACCGCGGTTGTCGTTGCGGGGCGAGCGGTTCTGGAACTGGCCCGCGTCTCCGGCCGTCATTACTCCGATTCCGCTAGCGAAGCGCAAGCCGAATTTACCGGGCCCAACTTCCGTCTGTACACAAATAGCGATGTCGTCGGCGTCGAGTTGGCGGGCGCAATGAAGAACGTCGTCGCAATTGCTGCTGGTGTTTGCGGCGGACTTGGACTCGGCTCCAACTCTCTTGCCGCGCTGATTACACGAGGTTTGGCGGAAATGTCTCGCCTCGCCGGAAAACTCGGTGCAAAGCCGGAAACCCTGAGCGGACTCGCTGGCCTCGGCGACCTTGTTCTCACCTGTACCGGCGCGTTAAGTCGAAACCGCCACGTGGGGATCGAGCTCGCAAAAGGCCGTTCCCTCAAGGAAGTCCTTGCCGAAATGAAAATGATCGCAGAAGGCGTCGAAACCACTTCGGCGTTGCTGGACCTCGCGGCGGAACTTCAGATCGAATTGCCTATTACGGAGCAAGTGCATGCCATCCTCCGCGAGGGCAAGTCCCCCGCCGATGCCATTCGCGAGGTAATGGAGCGTCCCGCAAAACGCGAATAGCTTCTTCTCTTTTCAATTGAAAATTTCTGACGATTCACCTGTACCAACGGCCGGGTACGCAACAATTAATGTCGCTTCGGCACTTTCTTCGGAAGGGTCAGGTCGTCCTCGCTCCTCCTCTCTAGAATTAAAAAGCTGGATCATGGCCCTTACCCTCAGTCCGCTACTCGACCGCGTGCCCATCGGACGCGTGCGCATTCTTTGGCTCGTTCTAGGAGCCATGCTGCTGGTAAGTGCTCCGCCCTTGCTCCTCTATCATCTACAAGTGCTGAAACTCAGCCAGGACAAGCTATCTGACAACGAGCGCATGCAGCAATCCGAACTGACGCGTTCTCTTGCCCAAGAACTTCAACAGTTCGATGCCAACGTCACGCAACAGCTGATCAGCGAGCGCCAGATTCTTGTCCTCACCGGCCTGATTCAGGACGTCGAAGATCCCAGTGCCGAACCAAAAGTCACAAGACTTCTGGAAAACTTTGTGGAGAGCAATCGCACCACATTCCTTTATATGACCGCAGTCGGAAAATCCGGCAAGGGTACCAGCGCCTCGCAAGGAAATTTCCGAGCGGAAAAGGATCCGTTTGTCAGCAAGGCTCTACAACGCGCGTTTGTCACTTGCATGCAATCGCCACAGTTAGGCTCGGTGAAATTCCGCAGCGATCCTCTGGCCATTGAACCCGATAACCAACCAGCCTTCGTTATCGCGATTCCGCTGAATGTGGATCAGCAGTTCACCGGCATGATTGCCGCGGTTGTTTCACTGGATCCCATTCTCAACCGGTTAAAAGATTCTAGCGTTCGTGGCCGCAGCGTTTTTGTCGTTGACCATCAAGGTCACATCGTTGCCCACCATGACACGGGCCGCTTCACTCCCGGCGAGGACCTAAGCGCGACTTCCACGGTCGTCGCCCGGGTCAGGGCTCTGCCGCAGGAGCTCCGCAACACGGAAACCATGCGATTCACGGAAACCGAGAACAAACATCGGGTCGAAATGATCGGTACCTACAGCACATTTCCTGAGGTGAACTGGGCCGTCATCGCACAACGGAGCCTGGCCCAGGCGCGTACCGATGCCGGCGTCACCGAACTGAACCGCCAGGCCCTCACCTTCGTCAGTTTGGTCGTCCTGGCGGCGATTCTCGTAGGCTATTTGTTCGCCGTCGGCATCAGCGAGCCGATTCGCGGCCTGGCCGGCTCAACGCGGGCCATCAGCCGCGGTGAATTCCATCAACGGACCGCTGTGCGTGGCGCCCAGGAAATCACCGAACTCGCAGGCAATTTCAACAAGATGGCCGGCGACATCGAAGAATACATCGAGAAGCTGAAAGAAGCCGCCGAAGCCAATCGCGAGCTCTTTTTGGGTTCCATCCGCATGCTCGCCGCGGCGATCGACGAAAAGGACCCTTACACCCGCGGTCACTCCGGCCGCGTGGCGAAATATTCAACGCTCATCGCCCGTGAACTCGGCTTGTCGGAAGAAGAACTCGACAAATTGCGCATAGCCGCTTTACTACACGACGTCGGAAAGATTGGCGTTGATGATCGCGTCCTGAAAAAGCCCGGCGCGCTCACTGCGGAAGAGTTCGAATTGATGAAACAGCACACCGTCAAAGGCGCGAACATCATGCGCCCCGTTTCACAGCTGAAGGAAATGCTCCCCGGCATCGAACTTCACCACGAACACATGGACGGACGCGGATATCCTTACGGCCTTACCGCCCCGCAAATACCTCTAATGGCTCGCATCATCGGCGTCGCCGACACGCTCGATGCCATGACCACGAATCGCCCCTATCAAAACGCTATGGACATCGACTACGCTCTCGAGCGCATTCAGTCCCTTGCCGGATCAAAGTTTGATGGTGTCGTTGTCGCCGCTCTCGAATCGGCCGTTACCTCCGGCAAGCTTCGCCTATCCGCCGTAGAAGTCCAAGTCTGATTTCAGCTAGTCCGAGGTTTAATCCGGGCGGTTACCCGCCGCCGTAAGCCACTGTATTCGTCATTCGAACCCCAGGCCCCGTCACTCCGAGCGAAGTGAGGAATCTCTCTTAACTCGATCACTTCCGAACCAGTCCACAATTCTGGTTTTCGTCGATCTGCTACACTTTTAATGATGATTTCCCTCTTCGGCAAACCCGAGCCCACGCTCCTGGAGCGGCTCAAAACCTCGGTCTCCAAGACCAAGACTGCGCTTTCTGAAACCGTTGACAACATCTTCCTTGGCGAAAAGCAGATCGATCCCGCGGCTCTAAAACACCTAGAGAGCGCGCTGCTCTCCGCCGATCTCGGCGTAAGAACCACGCGCGAAATTCTCGATTCCGTCAAAGACAAGCTGGATCGAAATGCCCTCTCGGACACCGCTCAGCTGAAGACCGAAATCAAGTCACACATCAGCCGCATCCTGCGGTCGCCCAACGGAACCTTGAAGGAACTGGCTTCCGCGAACGGCAATTCGAACAACGGTCCGCGCGTCATCTTCATCGTCGGCGTTAACGGCGTAGGCAAAACTACCAGCATCGGAAAACTCGCCCACCGCCTCCGTCAGCAAAATCTCAACATCGTACTGTGTGCCGCGGACACGTTCCGCGCAGCGGCGATCGAACAGCTCGAAATCTGGGCCAAGCGCAACGGCGTCGAAGTCATCAAGCAAAAATCGGGCGCCGACCCAGCCGCAGTCGTCTACGATGCCATGGCGGCCGCAAAATCCCGCAACGCCGATGCTGTCATCGTCGACACGGCCGGCCGTCTCCACACTAAATCCAACCTCATGGCTGAGCTTGAAAAGATGAAGCGCACCGCCGCCAAAGTCATTCCCGGCGCCCCGCACGATGTTCTCTTGGTG
>Ga0126379_10001119_pt1 | contig 15920 bp, 15 predicted proteins | sample PanSoiMetPlot_24_FD_92640 | JGI IMG/M metagenome (GOLD analysis project Ga0126379, IMG submission 92640) | Tropical forest soil microbial communities from Panama - MetaG Plot_24 | ecosystem: Environmental > Terrestrial > Soil > Tropical forest > Bulk soil | place: Panama | collected 2016-02-17 | reverse complement strand
TCCGGGGCGCTGGTCGCGATTATCTGTTTTGCTACGTCGCCATAAGACTGCCAAGCCAAGGTGGCTGAAACACCGATTAAGATAGCGACAAGGTAGCGGGTGAACCCTCGCGAGCTTCGCCGTGGCATCCTGCTTTCTACTGAAAGATCGTAATTTGCTTGGCGCTCCAAAACCTCGTGGTCGGGGTAAGAAGTGATCCCCGGACGAAGGTTATCCCTCTCCACGGGCTCGAACTCCTCCTCCTCATCAAGCTTCCGCTGAGGGCCTGGACGTTGAAAGTCTTTGAGAGTGGTAGGCAACGGTTCGTCTAACCTATCGTCAGAACCATGCAAATCCTCGATAGAGTTTGACTGATGGCTTGGACGTTCAAATTCTTCGAAAGCGGCACGTAACTGTTCCTTGAGGCTGCCGGCTACGTCTAACTGCCGTTGGCTAGCTTCTCGTTTCGGAACCATCTCATCAGCAGGGTTCATCGGCAGGTTTCCCTAAGTGGGGGCGGCTACAAATCTCAGCAGATGTATCGCGGCTTTATTGCGGCTCTTTCGAGGGAATACCGGACGTCGGCCCGACCGGGCTTTGCTTCTTGATCCTCGGTCAAGGTGAGCGGCCTATTGGCCGTCTTTGCCACTGAGCATCTTGGCCACTTTGGCAACTCAGCGGACGCTTGTGACACAGCAGCCCGGCCGCATCCGTGAGCACTGTTTATGGGTGAGGCAGTAGGCGCAGCGGTATTGGCGCCCGCGAGGACGGCTGCGCGGGGGGCGTCGGCTTACGCACAGGGGCGGGGCGCTTCGGGGAAGACGCTGCGATTTTCTCAAGGATTTCCTGGTTGGCGGCCTGTAGCTTCTCGATCTCGCGTGCCATCTCACCTTGACTGGTGGCTAGCTGCTCGACGGTTGCACGCACGTCGGCAAGATGCCGCTCGATGACTTGTCCCACGGCGGCGATATCCGTCTTTATTTGCTGTATTTGCTGCGGGTCGAGGGCAGGGGTCGCTGGCTTCGCTACGACCATCTCTGGCGTGGTTGGGGTAACGGGTGTTGCTTTGCTTTCGGCCGCCAGCGGTTTCGTCCAGCCGAGCTGCTGCATCCAGCTTGCGATCATTTGCTTGGCTTCCGGCGACCAGCCAAGTTCTGGGGCCCTTGTCGCGATGATCTGCTTTGCTGCCTCGCCGTATTGCCAAGCTAAGATGGCTGAAACACCAATACAAATCGCGACCAAGTAGCGAAACCCTCGCGAGGCCAGCCTTTCCGTCGCGTTGTCTATCGATAGCAGACGATTACGAATTACCTTTCGCTCTGAAGCCTCGTCGTCGAGGTGATGACTGATCGCCAAAAGAAGGTCATCCACTTCCTCCACAGGTTTCGGCGGAGGGCTTGGATGTAGCAAAGCTTCGACAGAGACGCGTAATTGTTCGTCTAGCTCCTCCGCAGGCTTTGACTGATTGTTTGTGCGTTGATGGTCTTTGAGAACGGCTTGCAACTGTTCTTCCAAGTCATCACGTGAACCGGTCATAGCACCGGACGACTGACCTTGGGTTGGTACTAGTTTGGCAGCCTCTTCATCAGCAGGGTTCATCGGCGCGTTTCCCGACTTGGGATTTTCGAACTCGTAGCTCGCCCACACTAGCTTACCACTTTCGGCTGAGGTAAGCGGGCCATTTTGCAGCCTTACCGCTTGATGGCCTAGGTTCCATTATCGAAAACCCCCGGATTGGTTTCCGAAATGAACTACCTCGAACTCTGCTCTTGACGCACAATTTTTGCGCCCTCAACCATCGCTCGCATCTTGCCATAGGCGATGTCGCGGGGCAGGTATTTCAGCCCACAGTCGGGTGCCACCACAATACGTTCGGCCGGCACGTGTCGCAGCGCACGGCGGATACGCGCTGCGACCGTTTCCGGGGTCTCGATCGCCGTGTCCGACAGGTCGAGTGTGCCGAGTATGATCGTCTTGTCCGGTAGCTTTTCCACTATAGAGCAGTCGAGATTGGACTGCGCTGTCTCGATCGAAATCTGCTGTACTGGCGACGCAGCCAATTCCGGCAGGAATGAATAACCCGACGGCCGCACGTGAATAATGGCGGCATAGCCGAAGCAGATGTGGATTGCGGTCGTCCCTTTGACGCCCTCGAGAGCGGCATTCAACCCACGCAACCCGTATTGACGCGCCTTTTCAGGCCGCGCCTGCATGTAGGGTTCGTCGAGCTGCACGATGTCTGCGCCGGCCGCGAATAGGTCCTTAATCTCAGCGTTAACCGCCGCTGCATAGTCAAGCACCATCTCCTGCTCGTCCTTGTAGAACTCGTTCTGTGCCTGCTGCGACATGGTGAATGGACCGGGTACTGTGATTTTGATCGCCCGGTTGGTATTGGCGCGCAGGAACTCCACGTCGCGCACTTCGACGGGTTGCTTGCGGCGAATCTTGCCGACGACGCGGGGCACTGGATTTGGGTGGCCGGACCGGTCTAGCGCGGTGCCTGGATTGTCAATATCGACGCCCTCAAGTGCAGTAGCGAAGCGGTTGGAGTAACTTTCGCGGCGCTGCTCGCCGTCGGTGATGATATCCAAGCCGGCGCGCTCCTGGTCGCGGATGGCGAGAAGAGTAGCATCGTCTTGCGCTTGTTCGAGAAATTCCGGAGTTACACGCCACAGCTCCCGCGCCCGCACGCGTGGTGGAAAACGGCCAGCAAGCTTGTTGCGATCGATCAGCCAATCGGGCTGCGCATAGGAGCCCACTAGTGAGGTCGGCAGCAGCACGTCGGTCATACGGCAAAATTCCTCATCAGTTTTTTTGGTATCGCCACGTTCTGCAGTTTCACATAGTCGGGTAGACCGTTTTTAAATGGCGGATAGGCTTCGCCTGCGATGAGAGGCGTCAAATAGCGGCGGGCGGCCGCAGTGATGCCGAAGCCATCAGCACTGATGAACCCAGGAGGCAAGAGCTTCTCCTGGTCGGCAGGGTCAATACGATCCGAAGGCGATGTTTAATGCACTGAAAGTGCTTGTCTGCTAGTGATTCGCGCCAATGCCCTGCAGCGCTGAACAGCCTGAAAGCCGCAGACATTGATCGATGGCCTCGGAAAGTCTGCTTTCGGCGCAGGTGATGTCCCCGCCGGGCGATCATTGTCAATTCAAGTTGTTCATGATCCGTTCGTCACATATTACATAAGGTTACATAAGGCCGACGCCGTGTTCTGATGCGGACGATCCTCGCCGCGGTGATGCCTCGTTGGGCGAAGCGAATCAATCTCGTGAGCGGGTCCGCAAAATCTTGGTTGCTTCGTCGCTTACGCTCGTCGCAATGACGAAGGCCGGCGCACCTATATAGCTTCCCGAGATGATCACGCGCCCGCTGGGCGCCCGCGGGTCGGGGGCTTTTTATTTTGTCATCAACAATGTCTGCTGGTGACGCCGCGCGCTGTCAGGCGAATTTTGCTTGCGTGATTTCCTCAAGCACGCGTCCCTTGGTTTCGATGCCGACGGCAAGGAGTGCAAACGACGCGATTAGATAGGCAAGGGCAAAGGTATGCAGCACGTAAGCGCCGGCGCCGTAGGCCAGCATGAGCCCGACCACCGTCGGCGCAAGGAATGAGCCGATGCGGCCGATGCCAAAGAACCAGCCGACCGCGGTCGCGCGCAAGTGCGTCGGATGCAGTTCGCTCACGTAAATTCCGGTCGCGCCGTAGACGCCGGGATTGACCCAGCCGACCGCCGCCGCGGCAAAATAGAGCCACATGCCCGAAGCGAGCGCGAACCAAAGATGGCAGAACGCCCCGATGAAATAATACAAGAACAGAACCGGCCGCCGGCCGAACCGGTCGATGAGAAAACTGCAGGCCGAATAGCCGAACACCGCGGTGATCGCCTGCACGAGCTGGAACGTGATCGCTTGGGTGAGCGGGAAGCCGCGCTGCTGCAGGATCGTGGGCAGCATGAACAATATGCCGTTCGATGCCCACAAAAAGCCGAACGAGACGACCCACAAAAGCAGCGTGTTTTTGATCCGGCCCGGAGCAAGGAGTTCAGCAACGGTGACCTTGACCTCGGTCCCGACTTCCGGGCGGATATTGCCAAGGGTTTTGATCTCATCGGGCGACAGCGCGCGTCCGATCGACCGCCGCTCGATCTCTTCGACGGTCTTTTCCGCTTCGTCGACGCGGCCCTTGCTCAGAAGATAGCGCACCGATTCGGGCATGTAGCGCCGCACGAAGAACAACAGCACGGCGGGAAGGACGCCGACAACGAACAGCGCCCGCCAGCCCCAGCGCGGAATGATGAACAGGCTCAGCGCCGCGGCGATCACCAGCCCGACCGGGAAGGCCGCCATGATATTGCCGGCCATCCGGCCGCGAATGCGGCCCGGGCTGAATTCCGAGGCGAGCGTCAAGGTGACCGGCACCTCGCCGCCAAGGCCGAAATTCGAGAGAAATCGGAAAACACCAAGCGCGACGACATTCCAAGACGTGGCGACGAGGCCGGTAAAGACCGCAAATAAGCCAACCGTCGCCTGAAACGCCGTGCGGCGGCCGATATAATCGGAGAGCGTGCCCCAGAACAGCGCGCCCAGGAATGCGCCGATCAGGCCGACAGTCGCAAGGAGCCCGGATTGCGCGGGGCCGAGGCCGAATTCGCGGGCGACCGGCGGAAGCGCCGCGCCGAACAGCGCAAAATCCACCGCGTCAAACGCAATGCCGCAGAACGCAAGAATGAAGAAATTCCTGTGCCAATCCGAAAATGGCAGCCGCTCGAGCCGCGTGACAAGCTGTGCGGACTTCGTCTGATCATCCTGAGCAGTCATGCTTCCCCCCGCCCCGAAATCTTCAATGTTCGTTCTGAACGGATCGAAGGGTGCTACATTCCTCTTTGTCTCACAAGGTGCGTGCGGCATTGCGGGCGTCGCTGGCATTCCCGTCAACGCACAAGAGACATTGCGACATCGTCGGGCTCGATGCTCGACTATCGGCGGAAATTCTGCTCTTCGTACGCCGAACGAAGGCGAGGGGGCCGGCTTTGATCATCGACATATTCAATCATTTCATGCCGCGGCCTTATCTCGACCGTATTGCCAAGTTCATTCCCGATCACGTTGCGGTAACCGCGTTCCCGCGGCTCGATACGCTGGTCGATGTCGACGCCCGTTTGCGGCTCGTGGAAAGTTTTGACGGCCTGCGGCAGGTGCTCTCGCTCGCCAATCCGCCATTGGAAGCGATCGGCCCGCCCGCAGTGGCGGCCGAGCTCGCCCGCATCGCCAATGATTGCTTGGCCGAGATCTGCGGGAAATATCCGCATGCATTTCCGACATTCATCGCCGCGTTGCCGCTTAACGACATCGAAGCAAGCATCAAGGAAATGGATCGAGCGATCGGTTCGCTCGGTGCGCGCGGCGTGCAACTGTTCACCAATGTCGCCGGCAAGCCGTTAAGCGCTCCGGAATTCCGGCCAATATTCCGGCGCATGGCCGACCACGGTCTGCCGGTCTGGATCCATCCCATGCGCGGCCCGAATTTTCCCGATTACGCCGCGGAGAAGGTCTCGGAAGACGAAATCTGGTTCAGTTTCGGATGGCCTTATGAGACCACGGCCTGCATGGCGCGATTGATCTATTCCGGCCTGTTCGACGAGCTTCCCGAGCTGAAAATCATCAGCCATCACATGGGCGGCATGATCCCTTACTTTCCCGCCAAGATAAAACTTGGCTTTCGACAGATTTTCTATGGCACGGTCGAGCGCAATCCGGCGGCCGAACGCCGGGATTTGAAAAAGCCTCCGCTCGATTATTTCAAGATGCTTTATGCCGACACCGCGATCGGCGGCGAACTGGCGCCGACGCGCTGCGGCCATGCTTTCTTTGGCACAACACATTGTTTATTTGCCACTGACGCCCCATTCGATCCCGAGCAGGGCCGGGCATTAATCGCCGATACGCTCCAAGGCGTCGCTGCGCTCGGACTTCCTGAAGCGGAAATGAAGCTCATCTTTGCCGGTAATGCCCAGGCGCTCTTGAAGCTGTGAGAACGGAAATGAAAGCACAAAGCATCACCGTGAAGCTGCGTGACGGCGAAATGGGCGCGTATCTGGCCATTCCCGATCGCGTGCCCGCCGGCGCCATCATTGCGATCATGGAAATCTGGGGCGTCAACGACACCATGCGCCATCATGCGCACGAATTCGCGCAAGCGGGTTTTATCTGTCTCGTGCCCGATCTGTTTTGGCGTCAGGAGCCCGGCGTCGAGCTTTCCGACGGCAATCCCGAGCACGTCAAGAAGGCATTCGATCTTACGATTTCGATTACGACCTCGCCGTCCGCGACATGGAGGACACATGGCACTTTTTGGCCAAGCTGCCCGAGTGCAACGGCAAGATTGGCGCGGTCGGCTACTGCCTCGGCGGCAAATTGTGTTATTTGATGTGCTGTCGAACGGATATTGACTGCGCGGTCGCTTATTACGGCACCTATATCGAGCACCGTATCCGCGAAGCCAAGAACCTGCGCCGCCCGTTCGTCCTGCACATGGCCATGAAGGACCGGTGGGTACAGGCCGAGGTCAATGACTTGCTTGAGCGGCGGTTATCGCCCAATCCGCTCGTTACAATCCACAAATATCCGGGCGCCGATCACGCCTTCGCGCGGATCGGCGGCAAAACCTACAGCAAGCCGGAAGCCGACCGCGCGCTGTCTTTGACGCTCGATTTTTTCAAACAGCACTTAGCGAAGTAGGAAATCGAAAGACGGAATAGATCGGCAAGTTGTTGTGGTGTTTATGAATTCGATTTTAGGCGCTGGTTGGCGAACAACCATCGCGTTGCAAACAAGCGTGAACAAGCTACGGCCGGTTCAGCCTATGTCGCATGGGCGGTACTTAAGTCCTAGGACTTAAGATTATGAACAACAAACGCGAGCCAAGATATCCTAAATCAGTCGAGCATACGCCGCTCGCATCAACTGTGAGCTGGGCTGTGCGTGGAGGGCTTGACCGTAAATTGCCGAGCTTGGGGGGCAGCTTATGGATCCAACACAAACATTGGTGATTTTGGTCGAAGGCGCCTTGATGGGCCTACTCGGTCAAGGCTCTCGTGCGGTCGCCGGACTTAAGTCAATGTCCGACGACGCGCAGTCTCTTGGCGTCAGTTCAAGCGATCTATTTCAAGCAGCGCGACTGTTCGTCAGTTGCGCAATCGGAGTCTTGGTAGGCCTCGCTGCGGCATTGATCTACCTGATGAGTAACCCGTCTGGTCCGCCAGACTGGCACGTTTTGCTCGGATTTGCTGCCGCTGGTTACGCAGGGACAGACTTTCTGGAAGCTTTCATCAGCAGATATCTGACGCCGCCAGCCGCGGATAAAGCGCTCACTGCCAAAGTCACCCAACTAAGCATTCAAGCCGTTGATGAGCCCGGCGAGAAAGAACAGGCGATAATGGACAGTATTACCGCGTGGTTACAGCAGGATCAAAAGCTTCCGCCGGGGCAAGATGTCGATCCCGCAGGAACCATGAATACAACCTACCATTTCAGCGGATCGCCGGAGATTGCGACGTTCCTTCGCGGGGTCGCCGGCTTTCTAACAACGAAGCATTACAATTACGACTACACCAAGGATACCAGTTCCAGCGCCACATTAAACAAATTGGTCACAGCGACGGTTACTGCTGTGGCTTATCAGATTGGCAAAAATACCAAATACATGACATCCGGGGTGACCGTCTAATGGCCTTTTCCGTGCCGTCGTTATTAATTGCACATCGGAACAAACCTCTGCGGGCGATTCAATATTTTGTTTTAACTGCGATATTGGCCGGTGCCTACAGTGCAGCGCTCGCTGATGCCAATAGTACGCCGCCGGATCCACACGCATTACCATCTCACGCCACGATTTGTGCCGGTTCTTGGGTCCATAAGCCTTATTTGCTTGGCTACTTGTTTACGAAAATCAACAACGCGAAGAATCAGGATGCTCAGATTCTAGTTGCGGGCAATTCCGAATTTCAGGCGCGCCTGTTCACTGATGAGCCAGAATCATTTTGCACAATGGTGACTAAAGCCCGGTGTGGGGCCACATCTGACCCTAAAGCCTGTGCCGCCGCAAAGGACAGCTGCGCGAGCTATAAGAGCGATGCTGTGATTGCCGCTCAATTTTTCTTCAAAAATCTGAACAAGGAGATCGTCAAGGAGACGCCCGCATATTCGGAAAGCCGAAGCTTAGTCGGTCTGCAGCCTTACCAGCAGGTCAACAAATACTTTGCGTATAATGGCCTCGCCGATGACGCGAGCAACGGCATCGCTTGCACGAGATATGATAAGCCACCGCCTACTCCGGGAGCGCAAAATGATAGCTCGCCGCTTGCAAACTTTCGGTTTCGGGGAAAATCGGACGATCTCTATATCGATCGTATTCTGCCGCTATTCAAATCAACCACGCCCGCGTCGTTGAATTGGACCGGGAGCGAGAACAATTATACCGTCAAACTTAATGCCGCACTTGGTTATGAAATTGACCTTGGAAACAATACCCAGTTCATTCCGTATGTTTCGGCCAATCAGTCCTTAACAGACGCCGCAAAGAAACCGCGTACTATAGATCCCAACAATAATGTGGCTGTTGGATTTCTTGCGACGAACTTTTCTGCCAATCCATACAATAAATACGTCGAAGACGTTTTTACAGCGAAACCGCAGTACTTGTTCAATACCGCGGATCGCAGCGAAATAGCGAGCGTCCGATTGATCTACGCACCGTGGACAGATTTTCCGAATGTACCAATCAACCTAAATACGTTCCAATTGATGCCGCTCCTGCCTGGACCGGTCTGGGGTACCCTGCTGTTCGACGTGAGAAACGACGCCGGCATTTACACGAAGCGTGGCGATGTGGCGTCGATTGCCAAAACTGAGAAGAATTTTGATCGTGTAGGGACCCGTGTTGGAGCCTCGTTCACGACGGATCCGAATTTTCCGTCACTGACCCTGACGGTTATTGAAAACTACCTCTATGGTATTGCTGGTTATTATCGAAACGTAAGTTCATTCCAGGCGACGCTTACCTATAATCTAGAGTCGAACAACTACTTCGGCATCACCGCCTCGTATCAAAATGGACGCGATCAGGATACGGCAGTTGCGTCGCATACCTATACGATTGGTCTGACAGCGCGCTACTAACGAGCAAAGTGGGATGATCCCACACATGGCGGGACCCGGCAGCCCGCGCCAGCGATCTTTGCCGAGCAGTAAAATCGCATCGGAAGATAAGCTAAGCGGAAGCGGTCAAGCCACCGCGAGGGGACACATGGCTGGGGGCCTAGGATTCGAAACGAACCGTGTCAGAGTCCGTATGCCAAAATTGTGGCGGTCACGCTTACGACAGTGAATCTGGTTCAAGCCGCAAAATGGGATCACAGTCACAAATCGTGAAAATTTGACAATTGCGTCGCTTGCTAGTGCTTCCATACCGGGGGTAGAATGTTTTGCTCGTACCGTCTGCGATTGAGCAAGGCTTCCTTGACAAAAAACATGGGAGAACCCGAATGGCGCGTGCCAAGCAGGCTTCGAAGCGAAGTCGACGAAGTAAAGCGGTACCGGTCTTGGGGGCTGCCGGGTTATCACTGTCACTAGCAAGCGGAGCGTCCGCATCGACCAGCGGACCGGCGGCGGATGTTACGCCGCAAAACACCTCGCCAAATCACGAAATCTTTCTCGGTGACGAGGAAATCTCCGACGTCAGCTTGTCGACATTCTATGTGTTCGACAAGGAAAATGCCGCACAACCTAAGCTCGGCGAACAAGTCGCTTGGGGCTGCAGGGGGTGCGGATGCCGCGGCTGCCGGTGTGGTTGCCGGTGCGGCTGGAGAGGTTGCTGGGGCTGTGGCGGCTGCGGAGGCTGCTGCTGGTCTTGGGGCCGCTGTGCCTGGTGTTAGACCAGAAACGCTAAGTCGATGTAGTCCGAGGCGGGTTACAGGGCCGGGTCTTGCGAGACCCGGCCTTCCTGTCTTGTTTGCGCCACCGAGAATGCTAGCAATTCACCCTGAGGTGGCCGGCGCGCAATGGCGCGGCGGTAGTCACCGACGGTCGCTCATGCAAGGATGATCGCCCGTCACAATTTGAGAATTGGCTTGCGATGGTGATTCACACTGGAGGCCAAAAGAACAAACGCGTGGGCGCCGCCCGCGCCATGGCTGAGCGAGGCGGTGCGGTCACGCAATTTGCCAACAGCGATATCTTCCAATTCGCGCCAAACTTTTCGGTCTATGCGTTGCCGAACAACGTCGTCTGCCTTTATTCCGAACACCGGAAGTTCTTCCTTCATGGCCAGCTTTATTCTGCGCTCGCCATCACGATCGGCGCCGGAAAGCGCTTTGGGCAGATTGTTCGCGAGCTTTCGCAAAAATTTCCGCCCGATAAGATCGGTGAGGCCGTCACCCGGCTGGTCGAGCGCCGCTACTTGGTCCGCAAGACGAGTTCTTTGGCGGACGTTGTTGCCGCGTATTGGGCGAATCTTGGCCTCGTTCCCGATGTCGCGGAGCAAAATCTTCGGAAATGCCGCGTGCGCATCCAATCGATCGATGCTAAGGGCGCAAAACAGCTTGGCGCCGCGCTGCGCAAGCTTGGCGTTCGTATCGTAAAGAGCTCAGCCGATCTAACGGTCACAATCGTGAACGATTATTTCGAAGGGCAGCTTGCGCAAGTGAACCGCAAGCACCTGTCCGACCATTCGGCTTGGCTGCTCGTTCAACCATCCGGCATCTTCCCCCTGGTGGGTCCGGTAATCAAACCGGGCCAAAGTGGTTGCTGGACCTGCCTCGCCGATCGCATGAAGCGAAACCGCGAAGTCAAGGCGATGCTCGAGCGCAAACAGGCGCGCTGTGTTGTGGTTTCGCCGCTCGCCCAAGGCACCCTTGGAGAGAACGGAATCGAGTTCGCGGCGCTTGAGATCGCCAAGGCTATTGCCACCGACTTTCACACCGATTTGCGCGATCACATCCTCAGTCTCGATCTTTTGGGGTCGGCGATTGCCAAGCATTACGTGGCTGCCCGACCGCAATGTCCGAGTTGCGGTCGAAAGAAGCTGCGCGATCCACGCCGTGCGCCGGTGCCGGTCACGCTTGCTGCGGGCGCCAATCTAGTCGAGACGAGCGGCGGATTCCGGACCGTTCCGTCGCGGGCCACGGTTGCGCGTTTTCGCAAGCACGTGAGCCCGCTCACTGGCGTTGTCTCGCGGCTTGAACCCATCAATGTCGATTTGCCATTGAACACGAACTACTTTGCGATGCACAATTTCTCGGCGCCCGCTGAAACCGTCGACCAACTCCGGGAGGGACTGAGCGGCGGCAGCTTCGGCAAGGGCAGCACGGCCGAGCAAGGCGAAGCCAGTGCATTGATGGAAGCGATCGAGCGCTATTCCGGGATTTTTCAGGGCGACGAAATCAGAGTGACAAAACGGTTCACCGATTTCGCGCCTGGTGCTGCGATCCTACCAAATGACGTGCTGTTATTTAGCGATACGCAATACCGTGGCGGCCTCGCCTCGATCATGGGTCATGACGTAACGCCAACCGCGCCGCCCTTCGATCCATCGGCCAAGATCGAATGGTCACCGGTTTGGTCGCTGCGCGACGAGTGTTTCAAATACCTGCCCACCAGCCTGCTGTACTTTTTCTATACCGAGGGACCTCTGGCGGCTTACATACACGCCGATTCCAACGGCTGCGCGGCAGGCAACACGATCGAGGAAGCGATCGTTCAGGGCTTCTTGGAGCTGGTGGAACGCGATTCCTACGCCATCTGGTGGTACAACCGGTTGCAGCGGGCGGAATTGGACATCAGCCGGTTTGACGACCCCTATGTCCGCGATCTCAAAGCCCAGCTTGCCAATACCGGACGGCGGCTTTGGGTGCTCGACATCACCAGCGATCTCGGAATTCCGAGCTTTGCGGCGCTGTCGCACGCCGTGCAAGATGGCCATGATTTTGTCGAATACGGCTCTGGCGCGCACTTCGATCCGCGAATTGCGCTGCTGCGAGCGCTGACCGAGGTGAACCAATTTCTTTCCATCGGATTGATGGGAGCACGCAACGCCTCGCCGTCGCACCATGACGGCGCGCCTCCGTTTGATCTGCGCGACCATCCCTATTTGACGCCGAACGGACACGCGCCGGTCCGGCCGGACTATAACATTAACTTTGGCCGTCTCGACAAGCGCGAGCAGGTAATGGCCTGTGTCAATCTCGTAAAACGCCATGGACTTGATTTCCTCGTTCTCGATCAGACGCGTCCTGACATCGAGGTCCCGGTCGTGCGGGTCATCGTTCCCGGTTTGCGTCATTTCTATCGCCGCTTCGCGCCCGGCCGGCTTTACGATGTGCCGGTAAAGCTCAAATTGCGCGATCGGCCGCTGTCGGAGAACGAGCTCAATCCGCTTCACCCGCAAACCTGAAGCATAGGGCGTCGGCCTTGCGTGCTTCTCCAAGAACGACTGGCCGAGAGGTTGCATCGGCCGCGCTTTCGGCCCGACTAGCCGGCCACGTCATGCTCAAAGCACAGCCCAATGGCGAGGTCATCGCTAGCTTTTATGGCCATTCCGTCGCATTAGGAGTGTTCAGTGCGGCTGCAGCAAATCGCGCGGCAGCTTTGCACGCGGGTCTGCCACTCAGTGCCTTCGCATCGCGCGCACGCGGCACGGACAAAGAGGTTGCGCTTCTCGTCCGGCGATTGGCGAGGCATGGCCTTTTGGAATTTCGGCTCGGACGTTCGTTGCACGGCGCGGACCAAGTGGTCATCGAACCGCAGGTTCCAGATTATTGGCCGCGATCGCCGCAACTTTCAGATACCGACACTCTGGTGCTCTCGCGATTCGCCTATATGCGCCGGCGCGGCAACGACCTGGTGTTGGAGTCGCCGCGCTCGGGCGCGCTGTTTCGGATTTGCGATCCTGCAATTGCGGCCACGCTCGCCAAACTGGTCACTCCGCAGCCGGCCAAAAAGCTTCGCCGAGGACGCGGTTCAGCCGCACAGACGCTTTTCGCCTTGCTAGTTGATTGTGAAATCTTGCTCCGGGTTGATGCCGCTCACGGCGGGGCGCTGAGACTATCCGAAGGTAACGACAGTCTGGTTCTTTGGGACTTCCACGACCTTTTATTTCACGCTCGCTGCACCGAGGGCCGGCATGCCAACCCGTTGGGCGGCGTCTATCCCTATGCAACGAGCATGCCGCCACTGCCGGCGGTGCGGCCGCGTTGGGTTGGGACCAAAATCGATTTAGCCAAATTGCCGATCAAGGATACCGAGTCCGTGCGGACTACCGCCAAGATCCTGCTCGAGCGTCGCTCGGTACGTAACTTTGACGATCGCATGCCGATTTCATTGGCGGAACTGTCCCAGTTTCTTCACGGCACGGCGCGCGTGCTATCGGAATGGACTACCGCGTTCGACGCCGACGAAGGTGGAGGATTATCAATCGCGTATACGAGGAGGCCTTACCCGTCCGGCGGCAGCAGTTACCCGCTCGAGCTTTATCTCGCCGTCGACAACTGCGAGGGGCTTGATCGCGGCTTTTATTTCTACGATGCCGGCGAGCACACGCTGGCGCCGATTAGTGTGCAAGCGCGCGAGCTCGATGCGCTGCTAAAGTCGGCCGCATTTGCAATGGGCGAATCTGGCATTCCGCAAATCCTGATCACGATTGCCGCGCGTTTCGGCAGGGTTTCTTGGAAATACAGTTCGATCGCCTATTCGCTTATTCTCAAAGACGTCGGCGTATTAACGCAAACCTTCTATCTGATGGCGACGGCCATGGGACTTGGCGGTTGTGCGATTGGCAGCAGCAATATCGATCTGTTTGCGCGAATGACAGGGATCGACTTCTACGTTGAGGGCCCGGTCGGGCAGTTTGCGATCGGTCGCGGCCGCGAACCGGAGGCTTCAGGCTAGAAAGTTTCGCGTTCTACGGGATCACGCAATAAAATTGTCACGGGAACGAGGCGCGTGGTCTAGCCGAAGTTTGGAGATTAGCCGGCCGAGGCCTGATGAAACGAAGGATCACTGTGAACAAAACCGCGAGGATGATCGATGTCACTACAGGGAAGTAGATGCGGACATTTCCGTTTGGACTCTCGTATTTGATGTCACCTGGAAGAAATGACTCGCCGGGGGGGACTGTTCCTTTCGGATTCTCATTTGCTATCGCCGAGGTGACAATTTTGAAGTCACCTGACAGAACGGTCCATCCGGGTTTGGCGCTGGGTATGTTGGTGTCTGCACGTCGGTCACGGTCAGCGAGCCAATCGATAAAAGCAAGAGCAAGCAAAACGGCAACGAAAATTTTAAGAAACGAATACATGACACGATTGGCGATTTCACGTCTTGGTCCAATCCAATTCAAAGCAAATCCACGGCTCGAGACCTTGATTTAGATCAAGAACACGGACCCGTTCCAAGACCCACGCCGCGCGACGAGGCGCGGCGGATCGCGGTGAACGTTGCTAAACTGCCGACACTTTCGCGTTGAGGCTAAGGTAAGGGGTAGCGCATGGTCCGTCTTTTTTCATGGTGCATCGTTATCGGCTGTTGTTTATGCGCCTCACAAGCAAGCGCCACCGAGGACAAAGCGCTGCGAGGACCCGGTGTCCGAACATGTGGGGAATTTGCATTTGACTATCGCGTCAATCTTAACACTGAAAATACTTATTTTGATTGGGCCGAGGGTTTTATGAGTGGGATGAACCGGACTGATGTGATGAACGACCATACGGCAAAAAACATCATGGCATTGTCGACAGCGGATCAAAAACAAGTAATTCGCAATTATTGCAATGAGCATCCACTTGCCCCGTATTGGGAAGCTGTGATTGACCTCTATAACAGACTACCGCATAGCGACTTTCATTTCCCGCAAAATCCAATTCGGGGCGATCAAGAAAACAAGTGACCCGCCGGAAGCGGCGGATCGCGGCCAACATCACCAAGCTGCCGGAGTTGTTAGGTCGAAAAGATTAGACCGCCCGGGCCAGCCTGCAAAACAGTCACCAGGATGCCTTATTAAACGCCAAACCACTCCGAGTGCTGCGTGAGTACGACGACACCGCAGGAGAACATCAACAGACAGATGATCTGGAGCAGCAGCACTAAGTAATCTTCATCGGCCATGCTAACGACCAAGCAATCCGCCTGCCAGATGCCGCAATCGTCCTGGCGGACGATCGGCCAAGCCGCTCACCAAAGACGAGGCGCGGCGGATCGCGGCGAATATCGCGAAGTTGTTGCCGCGGCCCGCGACGGACCGTTAACCGGCCGACAACCTCTCTAGTGCATGGTTTTGGCCTACTTGGTTCCGCACACGTAAAGCGGCCCCTGGCAGCGACCGTCTCCACGCGCGCCAGGGGCCTTTCAACTTAGCCCTCCAGCAACACTCGACCCTCAGATGTCCCCGTACATGCGCGTTCTTAGTTTCGGTGAGTTAAGGCGCCTCAAGCAGATCAGTTGGAACGAAGAATACATTGCACAACAAGTTATATTTCCCGCCCCAATTCACCCGGGCGCCTGGCGCGAGTCGCACATCGCCGATTGGATAAAGGCTCGTAAGGCGAAAGGTGATCTTAGTTGGATGCGCTTTTCGCTAAAACAAACGGCCAGCCACATCGCCTGAGCGGACAGACGCGATCAGGCGCGGCGGATCGTGGTATCGCCAAGCTGCCGGAGCTGGTGATTCGCTAAAACAACAGGCCCACCGAGTTCTGCGCCGGTGGGCCGTGCGTTGCTGATGGGCGGCTCGATCTATTTTTGTGTTGTGGTATCGCTCTTCATGTAAAGATTATTGCTTTTTCCCCGCGCCTCACGACGTTTCATGCGAGCGGCGTTCCGTGCTGGACGATGTTTTGTGCGAGCGTTGCGCCTCGCCTCATGACGCTGCTTCTGACGGGTTTGCTGTT
>Ga0126379_10001118_pt1 | contig 15928 bp, 12 predicted proteins | sample PanSoiMetPlot_24_FD_92640 | JGI IMG/M metagenome (GOLD analysis project Ga0126379, IMG submission 92640) | Tropical forest soil microbial communities from Panama - MetaG Plot_24 | ecosystem: Environmental > Terrestrial > Soil > Tropical forest > Bulk soil | place: Panama | collected 2016-02-17 | reverse complement strand
GAGATCCAGCTGACCTGATCGCCGGGATCCAGCACCACAACTTGAGGAATCAAGCCAACCAGAACCGGGCGTTCCGCCATCTTTGTATGCCTTCCTTACCACTTTCGTTCCTTCGCACGATAACACAACCCTTCGGCGGCTTCCTATCTTCGCGATGGCGTAAGTCTCTGAGCGTCTTTGCAGGCCCTGTCGCATCTAAGGCATGCGTTTGCTTTGCGAGTACTATGTGGGGTGACCGACGTATGTTCAAGCGGTTGGAAAATATTGGGCAGGTATATAGAGGTAAAACGCAACGGTGGGTGAGGGAGGTTTTCGGCGGTCTAAGTTCCGCATGATCCTGCTCAAATTCGTAACGAAGGATCGGAATGCTCAAGGGAAACCTCAGAGTGGTTCGCGAAGGTGAACGCCTCAGTCCTCAGAGAAAGCCCGTTTGTAACCGAATTTGCTAGCGCTTCCCAATAGTGAATTTTGCTTCATCCGCCCGCACCTGGAGGACCGCGTGGATGACGGAGTTGTCCCCATTACGCACGACTTCCTTACCACCATGCTAGGAGCGACCGGCCGAGCGTGAGCGTGGCGGCGAGCTTGCAGCGGAAAGAAATCATCGATTACACGTGGGGCACGCTGCGGATTCTGAACCGCAAGAATCTGGAAGCATCCGCTTGCGAATGCAAAGACAGGCAACAAAATCTTGATGGGAGTCGGTGCTGCTTCGGTATAAGCAAGGTTCTCGCCGGCTTGACCGCCACAACTGGTGCCCGTAGACTGAAGGCAATGGTTTTCTGACGCTAGGTACGCTCGGCTCTTGCGCGTGACCACGTACTTAACAGTGATCGAACCGCGCGGGAGTAAAGTTACATGGCTTCTGTTCCTAGACCCTTATCGATACCGTTGCCCAATGGGGCGCGCATCGCACTAATCTCCTCATTACCTTTTGCGCTGTTTCATCTATCCGCCCTGGGTGTGCTGTTCGTGCAGTTCAAGTGGTCCTACGTGCTGGCTTGCTTCCTTTGCTATGAAATTCGCATGTTTTTCGTGACCTCGGGCTACCACCGCTATTTTTCGCACCGTTCCTTCAAGACCAGCCGATGGTTCCAGTTTGTGATTGCGTTCCTGGCCATGTCGTCCTCGCAGAAGGGCGTGCTGTGGTGGGCAGCGCATCACCGCCACCATCACCGCTACTCCGATCAGGAAGAAGACCTGCATTCGCCTACGTTGTTTGGCTTCTGGTGGTCTCACGTGGGCTGGATTCTGTCGGATCAGTACAACGAGACGCGTTTTGACTACATTGGCGACTTTGCGAAATATCCGGAATTGCGCTGGTTGGACAAATATTATCTGGTGCCGGTGTCGACACTGGGTATCGTCATGTTTCTGATCGGCGGTTGGGCATTGTTCGCATGGGGATTCTGCTTGAGCACAGTGTTGCTGTGGCACGGCACGTTTACCATTAACTCGCTTTCACACATTTTCGGCAACCGGCGCTTTCCAACCGCGGATACCAGCAAGAACAACTGGCTTCTGGCGCTCGTCACGCTAGGTGAAGGCTGGCATAACAATCATCACTACTATATGGCCAGCGCGCGCCAGGGGTTCTACTGGTGGGAAGTGGATATCACGTACTATGGGTTGAAGGCGATCTCCTGGTTTGGGGTTGTTCGCGAACTGCGGAATGTGCCGGATAAGGTGCTGGCTGAGGGACAAGCCCTCGATTCAGCCGCCTCCTGAGAAGTTTCCAGCCTGGCTGTCACACCATCCAATTTGACCGTTGCACCAGGGTCTGCCGTAGAGGAAACTGGTATTCCCGTGGTGCTCCGGTGCCCTTCCTGAAGCACGATCCGCGGGCCGTCTGTTTAGCGCGCTCTTGATGGTGCTAAAAGGGGTAACCTATGACCAAGCCCGTTGGCGAATTGAATCCTCCTCCACGTTTGATGATGACTCCCGGACCCTGCTCGATTGACCCACGGGTGTATCGCGCGCTCGCGACACCACTGGTCGGGCACCTAGACCCATGGTTCCGCGGATGCATGGACGAAACTCAAGAATTGCTGCGTTACGTTTTTCAGACAGAAAATCGCATCACGTTTCCGTTGTCGGCTTCGGGCTCCGGAGGCATCGAAGCTTCAGTGCTCAACTCGCTGGAACCGGGCGACGAAGCGATCTGCTGTGTAAATGGATTATTTTCTCAGCGCATGCACGTCATTGCGCAGCACACTCCCGCAAAGATCCACCTGGTGGAAGCGCCCTACGGGAAACCGGTGGACCCGGAAGACGTGCGCAAGGTGGCGAAGGGTCGCAAGATCAAGATGATCGGCTTCGCACACGGGGAAACTTCTTCGGGTGTGATTACGCAGATCGATCCGTTCCGCAAAGTGGCGGATGAGTGTGGGGCGTTGCTGGTGGTCGACGCCGTTGCCACGCTGGCGGGCATTCCCCTGGGTGTGGACCAAGGAAAAATTGATATCTGCTTCAGCGGCTCGCAGAAGGCCATCAGCGCGCCTCCGGGTATGTCTCCCATTACCGTGAGCGCGCGCGCGGAAGAGGTGTTTCGGACGCGCAAGACCAAGGTACAGAGCTGGTATTTCGATCTTTCGACAGCGATGAATTACTGGGGCAAAGAACGTCTCTATCACCACACCCCGCCGATTTCGCTAATCTACGCGCTGCGGGAAGCGTTGCGGATTGTGCAAGAAGAAGGACTGGAAGCTCGCTGGGAGCGGCACAAGCAGAACCAGCACGCATTAATTGCCGGCGTGGAAGCCATGGAGCTGAAGATGTTTGTGGAAAAGCCGGCAGATCGGCTGGCCACCGTGACCGCCGTGAAGATACCGGGCGGCGTTGACGACGCGAAGGTACGTAATCAACTGCTGGACGAATTCGGTATCGAAATCGCAGGTGGCATCGGTGCGACCAAGGGACAAATTTGGCGGCTGGGCCTTATGGGCTTCTGCAGTCAAAAGCAGTTCGTCCTGCAGCTGCTGGCCGCTCTCGACAAGGTGCTTGTCGACCAAGGACACAGCCATGCGCCAGGCAGCGGCGTGGGAGCAGCCGTCCGCTCTTATACCCAGGCCGAAGTGCCAGCCAGCGCCGCGCGGTAACACCTGCTACCGAAAAAAACCGGGGGCACAGAAACTCTGCGCCCCATTGTCCTGTCTTGTGAAGCTTGCATTGACCGCTCCGGTGGCATTATTGACAGGTGAGCGCGGGAATTGGACACTAATTGTGTTTGAGTTTGCGTGAAATGAGGAATCCTGTGCCTTCACTGCCCGTGCTTGCCAATTCCGGGGCGATGAACCAGTTCATCGGCCCCTTTGATGTGACCTCCAAGCTCACTGGTCACGTTTATAGTTGCAGCTTTTCGCACATTTGGAACGCCATTGCCACGCGGCACAGCGACACCATCGACGCCAAATTGGTCGCGGATGGCGAAGGACACATCGTGGGCCTGTCGCATACGGGGTTTGTGGAATTCCGCCAGAAGGCGGGCAGAGATTTGACGGATCGCGAAGCGAGTTATGTAGCTGCGGAATATCTGCGCGAGCGGCTGGAAGAAGAGGATGTGCGTCCCCTGTATGATGTTCCGCACGCGGAAGTGATGCGGCTGATCGAACGGCTTGGGATCAAGTAGATCAGCTTATCGGTGAAGCTCCAACACAAACGGCAGGCCGATCAGGAATTGCGATGGCGCGAAGGTCAGTGGGCGACTTCATCCTCGGCGCGAAAGGTGGCCAGGATTGGATGGTGCAATCCATCGCGCCGGATGAAATAAACAACCAAAAGAAAGAGTAGCGCGCCCGCCACCATGACGGCGGTCGCGGCCTGCATGCCCACTTGCAAGTCACTCATGTCAGAAATCCTACCGACCAGCTGCGGGCCAAGTGCGCCAAGAAGTTGCGTGGCAAACATGTAGACGCCGATGGCAGTAGCGTGAGCGCGCTGCGGAGTGAGATCGTGAATCACCGCTGTGACCGGACCGTGATACCACGACATGAAGAAGCACGCGACGAAGAATCCTCCCAGGAACAGCCACTTCTCCTCGGCCTGTATCGCCAATAGCAAGAACGGCGCCGCGATTAAAAATCCTCCGGCGATCACGAGCAGGCGGCCATAAGAATAGCGCTTGCGGAGGCGATCCGCAAGGTATCCGCCGGTGAGGGCGCCGGGAACCAGGGCGAGCAGCGGGATGACGGAGAGAAAAATTGCCGCCTCCCTGGTGCTGAGGTCTTTGTAACTTCTGGCGTAGTCGTAACCCCAGGCGACCAAGGAAACGCTAGAAAAAGTGATGCAGGTACCCGCTGCGATCATCGCTACGTAAGCCGGAACACTGAGGAGTTCCCGTAGGGCCACGACCTCCGAGCGCGGGCGACGCGGTGGTTCCTTCAGCTTCAAGGCGAGAAGGCCGGGGAGAATGCCGAGGGCGCCCACAATGATGAAGGCATGTTGCCAGCTATGGCGCTCGCCCATGATGCCACCGAGGGCGACCCCCGCCGCGCCGCCAAGAAGCATCCCGGAAGCGAAGATCGCCTGCGCTAGTGCGCGATTCTCCCCGGGGAAGGAATCTGAAATCATGGCTTGCGCGGCGGGCGCGTAGGCCGCCTCACCCACACCGACCATGGCGCGAGCGACAAACAACAACAGGAAAGTGGGAGCGAGGCCGCTGGCCATAGAGGCGACGCTCCAAAAAAGTACTCCGGCGGCGATGATCTTGCGCTGACTGAAGCGGTCGGCGAGAAATCCCGACGGGATGCTGGCAAGCGCAAGTACCACGAGGAGGCCGGTGGAGAGAGAACCGAGTTGCGCGTCACTCACGCCAAAATGTTGGCGTAGCAGCGGAAGCAATGGATTGAGGACCTGACGATCAGCGAAGTTGACAAAATTGATTAAAGCAAGTACAGCAAGGAAACGTGCCTGCGCAGACGTGAAAGGAATATTTCGTGGTGGCATGCCGTTTTGGCTTCCCCTGGCGCGGATGACCTGACAACATGCGGGCTGGGCTTTATCCCGATGTCAGCGGAACAGGGTGAATTATATAACGCGAATGGCGCAAACCAACCGAAACACTACGACGAGTGACCGCCTGGCAACGGTGCTGTCCTATGGCGTGCTGATCCTGCTCGGATATCTGGTTTTTGTGATTGTCGCACCGTTCATGCGGCCATTGGCGTGGTCGGCGGTCATGGCCATTTTCTTCTACCCTGTATATCTGCGCGTGGAGAAGCACATGCGCCCGACGTATGCGGCAATGCTGAGCACGCTGGGAGTGACCCTGCTGCTAATCGTGCCGGTGTTGCTGGTCTTGCTCTACGCCTCCAAAGAAGCAATCGACAGTTCAGCGAAAATCCAGGGCATGATCAACGGCGGTGCTGCAGCGCTGCCCACCCATTTCATCGACTGGCTACAAGCGCGACTGCCCGACTCGCTGCAGAATATTGATCTGATGGGACCGCTGCGCCAAGGGGCCGAGAGAATCGCTTCGTACCTGGCGTCGAGCCTTGGGGCACTGCTCAAGAATCTCCTTTCATTTCTTGTAAGCCTGTTCATTGTGTTGTTCGCACTGTTCTTCATGTTTCGTGACGGCAAGGCGATCCTGCGTGCGGCCCGCCACCTGATTCCGTTTGATCCCGAGATTCAGGAGAGCATGTTGGGGGAATCGCGCGATCTGATCTTCGCGAGCGTTGCCGTGGCGCTGCTGATCGCGGCAATTCAAGGGACGTTGGGGGGGATCGCGTTTGGATTGACAGGCTTGCCAGCGCCGGTGTTTATGGGCGTATTGATCGCTTTTTTTTCTATCGTGCCGGTGGTTGGCTCCGCATTGATCTGGTTTCCGGCCGTGGTTTGGCTGGCGATTAGCGGGCACTGGGGAAAGGCCATGGCTGTTGCGGCGATCTGCGGCGGCGTGGCGGGCGTGGCCGACAATCTCGTTCGTCCGTTACTTTTGCGCAATCGCACCAGGCTGAACGATTTGCTCCTGTTCATCAGCATTCTTGGCGGGCTGGATGCTTTCGGCTTGCTCGGGCTGGTCGTCGGTCCAACCATCATCGCAGCGGCTTTGGGGGTGTTTCGCGTGTACATGGAGCACCGCGAACGTCTCGAAAAGGCCACCGCGTAACTGGTTGTCCTACCGATGAGCCAAATTAGGGGCACGAAACATCTGTCTGTGCTAGAGTACGCCGTCGAATGAGTGTGATTGACCAAAAGTCGGAAAAGAAGGTGAGCGAACTCGCCGCGCCCAAGTTGCGCTGGCGGTGCGAGCTGTCGCGTATCCCCTTCGAAACAACCGCGCAGGCGCCGCGGCGTGAAGGCTTCGTGGGGCAGGAGCGCGCGTTGCGTGCTTTGAAGATGGGCGTGGAACTTTCTGCGCCCGGATACAACGTCTTTGTGTGTGGTTTAGCGGGAACAAGCCGTGGCGGCACCATCGCCCACATGATCGAAAAGCTTCATCCCGAGACCAAGCCGTCTCTTGATCGCTGCTACGTCAATAGCTTCAAGATACCAGACCGGCCACGCTTGCTCTCGCTGCCCCGCGGTTCTGCCAACGTTTTCAAGAAAGACATGCAGGCAGGTATCGACTTTTTACGGCGGCGCATTCCACAGGTTTTCGAGGGCGAACCGTTCCAGCGGCAGAAAGGGCGAATCGTCGAGCGCTTTTCCGTGCGCGAAAAAGAATTGATGGACGATTTCACGCGGCGCATCGCGCGCGAACAGTTCGCGCTGGGCCATATGCAGGTAGGCGCAGTGGCGCTACCGGAAATTTTCCCGGTGCTCGAAGGGCAGATGGTGCCGATCGAGGATATCTCGAAAATGGTGCACGAGGGAAAACTTGAAACGGTTGTGGCCGAGGATATTGAGCGCAAGTATGAACAATTCCGTTCGGAATTCACGGTCGTCTACCGGAAGACGCTGACGCTTTCGCGTGAACTGGCCAGCGAGCTGAGTTACCTGGAGCAAGAAGCCGCTTCCGTGCTGGTGGACGGTGTAATCGAGGAGTTGAAAGAAAAATATCCAGGTACGGGCGTGTCCGAGTATCTGGAGGAAGTGCGTCATCACCTGCTGGATAACCTGGGGCCATTCAAGGAGCGTGAAGGCGAGGAAGAACAGCCGCAGGAATCTCCGGAGAGTCTGCTGAAGCAACCGGGGGCGGAACGGGATCCGTTTCGGGTGTACGGCGTGAATGTAATCCTGGCGCACAACAGCGAGGATACTTCGCCGGTGATCTTTGAAACCACGCCCACGCACGCGAATTTGTTCGGTACGATTCAGCGGGCCTACGACGCACGCGGCGGTTGGACCAGCGACTTCATGGATTTGCGTGGCGGTTCGCTTCTACGGGCCGATGGCGGATTCCTGATCATGTATTCGGTGGAAGCGCTCTCGGAGCCCGGCGTGTGGCGCGCCCTAAAGCGCACGTTGAACCACAACCGGCTGGAGATCCAACCGCTGGAGATGTTTTATCCGTTCACGAGCACAGCGCTGAAACCGGAGCCCGTGGACATCAATGTGAAGGTAATCCTGATCGGCGACCGCGACCTCTACGAACTGCTGTACGAATACGAAGAAGATTTCCGAAAGATTTTCAAGGTGCGTGTGGAGTTCGATGAAGAGATGCCCATGAGCGACATCGTCATCGAGGAATATGCCGGGCGGCTGCGCGCGTTGAGCGAGAAGGAAAACCTGTTTCCCTTCGATCGCGGCGCGTTCGCCGCCATCCTGGAATATGGCGTACGAAGAGCAGGACGTCGCAATAAAGTGACGGCGCGATTTGTGGACATTGCCGACTTGGCGCGGGAGGCGCATTATGCTTCCGCAGCTGCCGGAGAAAATGTGGTGCGCGCGGCACACGTGCGCGGCGCGATTGCGTCAAAGATCGAGCGACACAACCTGATCGAAACGCGTATCCGCGAAATGGTGGAAGAAGGCACGCTGCTGGTGGACATGCACGGCTCGTGCGTAGGTCAGGTTAACGGCCTGAGCGTATTGGAGATCGGCGGCTATTCTTTTGGGAAGCCGGTGCGAATTACGGCCAGCGCGGCGCTAGGCAAGTCTGGCCTGATCAATATTGAGCGCGAGTCCAACCTGAGCGGGCGGTTCCACGACAAGGGCGTGCACATTATCGCAGGATATCTGCGCAGCATCTTTGCGAAAGACAAGCCGCTTTCGCTGGCCGCCAGCATCTGTTTCGAACAGTCGTATTCCGGCGTCGACGGCGACAGCGCCAGCTCCACGGAAATTTACGCGCTGCTCTCCGCGCTTTCGGACCTGCCGTTGCGGCAAGACCTTGCCGTGACCGGTTCGATGAATCAGCGCGGAGATATTCAAGCGATCGGCGGCGTCAACGAAAAGATCGAAGGATTTTTCGATACTTGCCGCATTTACGGGTTAACGGGCACGCAGGGAGTGCTGATTCCCGCGGCGAACGTTGAAGATCTGATGTTGCGTGAAGATGTGCTGGACGCTGTGGCGGCTGGCAATTTTCATATTTGGCCGGTGTCCCGCGTGGAGCAGGGAATTGAACTGCTTACGGGAGTGCCCGCGGGTCAGCGCAACGGAGAATTGGGAGTTGAACTGGGTACGGTATTCGCGAAGGTAGACGCGCGTCTGCGTGAAATGGCGCGCACCATGAAGGAATTTGAGTGAGATTCCGGCCGGCGGCTGTCCACCGGAATGCGTTTCACCGTGCGGCTGGGGCCCTAGGGGCAACATACGCCTTGCGGTGATCCACGCGATAGTCCGGCAGCTTATTTTTCAACGGGCCACTCGGATCCACCCTCACTTCAATGCTGTGCACGGCGCCGTCGGCTTGCGGCGGCACATAGGACAGGCTGTACTCATTGCGGATGAGCTGCGCCATCTGCTTGTAAATGGCCGGAAATGCTTTCGCATTCTGCGGAAAATACGCGCGGCCTCCGGTAGGCTCGGACAAGGCTCGCAGGCGAGCGTCCGCCTCTTCAAATGCCCGTTGTGTCTGCTGCACCTGCTTTTGGTTGCCAACCTTGCCATTGCGCATCGGCCCGCTGACGGAGATCCCCAGAATTCGTACGTCGCAGGTCTGCAGGCGGGTCTGAATCGCTTCGATGGCTTGTTGCGAGGAAGTGTCCACGCCGGTGGAAAGCAGCACGATGGTTTTCTTTCCCGAAACGTGAGCCAGCCAGTCCAATACGGTGCTCAGGCTGGAGGAAAGATTCAACTGGCCGAATCCGAGATTGAAGCGGATGCCGGTAAGCGCGGCCTGCGCCACCTGCTTTTCCGCGGTGAAGTCCAGCACCGCCACGGGCGCCTCGGCATAGCGGCCGACGGCCACGCGGTCTCCCGCCGATAACCCATTCAAGAAAGTGTCTGCTGCAAAAAGATGCGTGTCCTGCAAAAAATAGACGGCCGGGCCCGCTTCGACGAGCAGGAAAATCTGTCCGGGCTCTTCGACCGGGGCAAATTCAGAGATCGGCTGCTCCACACCATTGTCGAAAACATGAAAGTGATCGCGCTTCAGGCCCTGGACGAAATTTCCCTTGCCGTCTGTGACGATTACGCCGACATTCACCCGGTCGACGTTTACCTGAATGGTCTGGCCCTGGGTGAGGGGTACTTCCTGCGCGCCGCTGAGGGCTAAGGAAAGAACGAACGCGAGGCCGGCGCACACCACAAATTGCCGGGCCCGCGCGAGTTTCATAGCGGAGGTCTCAGTCCAACCATTCGTCGAAGTGAACGCCCTTGTCATCTTTCCACGAGGCGCCGATCATGGTGTGCAAGTGGCGCGGGAAGACCTCGGGATTCATTGCCTCCAGAGCGTCGGACAGTTTCTTTTGCGATGCCGCCGCGTCCGCAGTCTTGGTATCGGCCGCGGCTTTCTTCGCTTCAGCCAGCCAGCGCGCTTTCACGCCAGGCCAATCCACCTTTTGAGCATCGAAATAAGAAAAGCCATTCACCTTCTCGGGGAATTGGCTTCGGGCAGCGAGAAAATTCTTTGGCGGCGCGGGATCGCCACTTCCAACCGGCTGTGCCAGCAAAGCGTGAAGCGGCTCACTTTTCGGTGCGCCAAGCAGCAGGTTTGGCGTCATAGCGAGATGGTAGAAGTTCCACTGAGCGACGCCTGCCGAGCCTTGCCCGCCGTGCAGGGAAATCTTGACGTACGTGATGTTACCCTCGTTGCGTTCCGAAGTGATTTGATCTCCCATCAGGGTGCGAAGCAGTTTCAGGGCATCCGGCTTATTACGGATGCCCAGCACTCGCACCTGCTGGCTATTGTCGAGTGTCGGACTGTTCTCCAACGACGCTATTTCCCCTGTCGTGAGGCCGAGGGCATCGGGTAAGGGCATGCCGAGACGCGTCTGCGCAGAGGCTTCCAGGGGAGCAACGAACTGGCCCGAATTCGGGCCACCCTGCAGGAGAGCATTCTTGAGCAAACTGTAGATGCCCAGAAAGCTGATCTGCGACTCGTGATAGAGAACCGTGTTGGAAGACAGCAAACTCATGGAAGCGGGAGCCGCCTCACCGTCGGACCAAATGTCGAATAGCGAACCCAGCGTGGGCTCCCCTAGAACTGCGCCTTGCAGGCGAGTCTTCGCGCCTTCGAGAGTAACGTGGCCGGCGACAGAGTGAATGGATTCAAGCTTGAGTGCCTGAACCACCGCGGCCAACTGTTTTGCCTGAGGGGTAGAGTTGCTGTCGACGCCAACAAGTTTCTTAAGATCCGGAACGCGGAAGAAAAATTCCAGAATCCCGCCGCCGAGTAGCGGTTTTGCCTCTCGATACGCGCCCGATTCCACGACTGAAAGGCCACTGTCCTTGCCATTCAAGCGATTCAGAATGAGTTCGAAGACGCTCCGCTCCTGGGCGCTTACGGTGAACTTGCCGGTTTCCGCCCAAAAGGTGACGCCAGACTTGCGTTCGATTTTTAGAGCAGGCACGCCGGCAATGGTGATTTCGGAGAGTTTGGGGATGTCCGACTCCGAAGTGCGCATGCGCAGCACAGCTTTTGAGAGCAGCGCTTCTTTTCCGGTGCGATCGTAAACAAAGTACAGGCCCTGCCAGGCGGGCGCACCCGTTGCGGGCGTTTTGGCCGCGGGCAGATCGTCAGGGCGGCGGAGGTAACCGAGGACAAAGGGATTGTCGAGCAAAGAAGCATACTGCGCGAGTTCGTCGCGGGTGAGCGGCGGCTTGTCCTTTTGTTTGTTTGCGTCGGACATGAGCGCATCCACGATGCCAGAGCGTAGCGGCGCGCAGTCCGGGTCATCCCAAAAACCGAGCAGCGCGTTCGTTTGGCGAAGGTCACCTTTCGGTGTGCCGCGCCAGATCAGATAGAAACTGGTTTGCGCGGGCAATTGCGAGGGCTCGAGCGGAGCCTGGGCGAAGCAGCAGCTTGGCAAAACAAGGGCGAGCACGAACGACCACTTTGTTGTCGTACGGATGAGCAGAGCGCGCATGAGCATGACTTGGAGTCCTCCCGTCAGCTGGCTCGACGGCCATCACCATCAAAGAATCGTAGCCTGCGCGCCACAAACACAAAAGCCCCGTCCCCGTCTCAGTTTCCAGAAGCGGGAACAGGGCTTTGAGCTTGCTTAGCGGCGCAATGGCCGTATTTCTGCCTGCGGAGGCGGAAACTTACTTGGTAGCGGGTGGAGGAGCAGCCGCGGGGGCGTTGTTATCCTTCGGCGTCGCCAGATAGCCGGAAATCTGGTTCTTTCCGACATCGAACACCACGATTTCGTAAGGGGCCAGTTTGGCGCTGCCCTTCACGTAAAACTGAACGGGCTCACCGGCGGTCTTGTCCTTTTTCTGGATGGACTTGTCGTCAGCAAGAACCGTCATCGTGTATTGCGACTTCTTCTGATCGGTCTTGTTCAACGCCACCTGCACGGGGCCGACGCGCTGAGGCGTTTTGGACTTCTGCAGCGTGAATTCATAATAGTTGCGGTCGCCTTTGCGCTTGAGGTCCTCCAAGTCGTCGTGGTTGCGGGCAATCAAGCCGCTCATCACACCCATATCGCCAGTGGCACGATCGAGCTTGGACTTGGTCGCTTCCAAGTCGGTCTTGGTAGCTTCGATATCCTTTTTCGCGCCGGTCACGTCGGTAGCAACGGCGCCAATCTTGGCCTCGCTCTCTTTTTGAGCTTCGGAAATCGCCGCCGAGAGTTTCTGGTCCGACGCGGCTTGCTGTTTGCGGATGGATTCCGCGCGGCTGCGGGCTTCGGCCAGTTCGGACTGCGTCATGCCGACCTTCTGGCTCGTCACTTCCACCTGCCCCTTGATATCGGCAAGTCGCGCGTTGGCTTGTTCAAGTTGCGCGGTCAGGATCTTGTTCTGCTCATCGGCTTTGGAGAGTTCTTGCTCCAGGCGCGTTTGGATGGAATGGCCCGCGTAGGCAATTACGCCGAGGGCCACGAACAACACTGCGAACAGAACGGGAATCCACCGCGGTGTCCCCAGATTTTCGTAATGATAGGACTCCTGCGGAGTCGGCACGTTTGGAGAAATACTCATTCTCCCTCCTCACAAATAGTTGTCATCAGCACGGTGGGATGACCTACGAATTATCCACTCTGTGCGGAGACAAGTCCAATCCTGCTCAGCGCCCGGTGTCCCGTTGCTTACGGCTGCCCCGGCCTGGGGCGCGCGCCGGCCAACGGGCAATAATGGAAGTATTCAGGCCGCCGCGAGGGGTGAACTCGCCTTTCACGACACACCATTCCGGTTGTGTGGTCTTCACGATGTCACGAAGCATCTTATTGACGGCATTTTCGTAGAAGATGCCCAGGTTGCGGTAGGCCAGTAAGTACATTTTCAGCGATTTCAGCTCAATGCACTCTTTGCGCGGCTTGTATTCGATAGTGATAACGCCGTAGTCAGGCAAGCCGGTCTTCGGGCAAACCGACGAATACTCGGGAAAACGTATGGTAATCACGTAGCCAGGAAACTGGTTGGGCCAAGTCTCCAATGGCGGCAATTTGGCGTCGATGCCCGCTTTCGCGTGTTCATCCGTGTAATCCGGCATATCTTATCCCCTCAAGACCATTGTACCTAAAGAGCAGTACCTTCTTAACGCTTGCCTGCCATGAGACTTTCGCCTATTCTGGGGGCGCCCAGGAGCCAAGAAAGCAGATGATCTGCCCCATCTGTAAGCAAAACGGGGCGCGCCGATCGCGCCGTCAATCCCTAGCGGATTACCTCGTGAGTGCGTTAGGGATTCTGCCGTGGCGCTGTCGCGAATGCCACGCACGGTTTCACGCGCGGCTGATGCCCCTCAACGACACACTCCACGCGCATTGTCCGCATTGCGGAAATATGGAACTGCAGCGGATTTTGCCGGAGTATGTGGAATCTTCATTTGCGCCGGTTTGGGGATTGCTTGGGATTCCTTCGTATCGCTGTGAACCGTGCCGCCATAAGTATTTCTCGGTGTTGCCGCTGCGGCGAGTGTCGGAAACTGTCTATACGTCTTCCTCGTCATCGGCCCACTGATACGTCTCTTACACCTTGCAGCTGATAAACTCGCTTTCACGAATCATGCCTCTTTCGTCGGTCACGCCCGCGTAGCCGCACTTGGCGTCAGTGGCATCCTCCACCAGCGCGTCGTAGGATTTGCCGCCATTGGAAGTGGTTAGCCGCAACTTCCAACCGGGCACGATCTCTGTGCCCCGGCTATACATGGCTTGAGTGACGGTGGGGAAATCGGCAGAGCCCCACTTCGTTCCCTTCTCGGTGAAGTAGCCCTCGGCGAGCAGGGCGTCCCAGTTGCCAAACGTCGTATGCTTCTTCTTGTAATCTTGTTCGGCGCTATTCAGGGCGCGGAGAAAGTTCAGCGCAAAGCTGCGGCGTTGGAGTTCCCGGCCGGTCACCGCCGGAGCGGCGCTCCTCTGAGGCCCGCCCGCGGCCACAAACGGACATATCGCCGTAATCAAGAACAATCCCACCGCTCTTCGCACGGAAATCATGGTCCCTCCCCGAGGCAGACGCCAGTCTAATACAGTGGACGGAAATTAGCGCAGCGGCCTCGCGTTGCCGGCGTTGCCGACCCCGTGCTGTGCGCCGCGCTTGCAGTGGAGTATGATTCGTCCCGGACTTGTCGTTTCCCCGGGGTACGGCCGTGGAGGTGTCTATGAATTCGCCGGCTCTGTCCACAGAAGCAGCGCGACTGACCGCGCTGGACCGTTATGCAATCCTCGACACGGACCCCGAGCAATCTTTTGACGATCTGGTGATTCTCGCTTCTTATATCTGCAAGACGCCTATAGCCCTCCTGTCGTTGCTGGACGATCATCGCCAGTGGTTCAAGTCCGCCGTCGGCGTTCAGGTTCGAGAAACGCCACTGGAGATATCCATCTGTGCGCATGCGATCAAGCAGGAGGACTTATTCATCGTTCCCGATACCCTGCAAGATACGCGTTTCCGGGAAAATCCGATGGTTGTTGGCGAACCACACATCCGTTTTTATGCGGGCGCTCCGCTGATCAACGAGGATGGATACGCGCTGGGGACGCTTTGCGTATTGGATCGCCAACCCCGCGAACTCGACCCGGAGCAGAAGCAGGCGCTGAAATCTCTGCGACAGCTCGCGCTGAAGCAGATGGAATTGCGCAGGAACCTGCGGCTGTTGAAAGACGCTTTGAACGACCGGACGCGCGAGGAGCATGCCCGGGAGCTGGAACTAAAACGGCTGGAAGAAAAGCTGGTGCGCGTGCTGGGCCTGAAAATCTGAGCAACAAGCTTGCCGATACAGTCACTGGGCTGATATCGAAGACAAAGATGGGCCGCAGACGACGCGTCACGGCCGATTTTCACTTCTTGTGCTGTTTGGTTAAGCGGCTGCCTGCTCACAGCAGGCTTCATCTTTTCCCGTGCAGCCGTTTTCTGCCTTGCTATTGCCGCCCGTACACGCTGTCGCTGGTTGTTTGACGGACCTTGACGATCAAGACCAATTCGAGGGATCGTCGGGCCATTACGGGTAAGATTATGGGGCGAGGAACCGTTATCTGGCTGTGACCCAGGTCACCTGGGCATGCTCAGTGGATGTCGGTTCCTTATTCCAGGGAGGCAGCCTTTTCTCTAATGAGCCATCGAGTCAGACTCCTTTGCTTCACGGTAATCCTGCTTGGATCTTGCATGGTGGCGCCCAACCGCCTGCTTGCTCAGGTTCGCAAGTCTTGTGGAGCTGGCCTCACGTTGAAACTGAGCACCGGCGTAACCCCACAGGGCAGCCTGATTCTGGCGGACATTACCGGCACTAAACCTCTCCCGGACCTGATCGCGGAATGGGACGGAAAGCCCACGCCCCTTTGGAAGGAAGGAGCCGCGACGAAAACCCAGCATGGAATGCTGGGTGTGGACCTGGAAAAGCCTCCGGGCAAATATGAGTGGAAGATCTCTTGGAATGGGCCGGAAGGTAAGGCAGTGACGTGCAGCGCGTCCGTGACGGTACGCAAAGGGCAATTTCGGACCGAGAGTCTGAAGGTCGATAACCAATTTGTGCAGCCGGATGCCCAGCAACAGAAACGCGCCGAGGAAGACCAGAAAAAAATGAAGGCCATTTATGACACCGTAACGCCGGCGCGGTTGTGGGAAGGGAAGTTTCGCGTACCCCTGAAGGACGTAACCACCGGTGGCAATTTCGGGCGTCGGCGCATTCTGAATGGCCAGCCCCGCTCGCCGCACGCGGGTGTGGATTTCCCGGCAGCTTCGGGCACGCCGGTGTTTGCGGCGCAGTCGGGGAAAGTGGTGCTGGCGGAGGAATTGTATTATTCCGGAAACACCGTGGTGATCGATCACGGTTACGGTATCTACACTCTGTATGCCCATCTGTCGGAAATCGGCGTGAAGTCCGGGCAGGATGTGGCCGTGAGCAGCGAAATCGGGAAGGTGGGCGCAACCGGCAGGGTCACCGGCCCGCATCTCCACTGGGCGCTGCAGATCTCTGGCGCCCGCGTCGATCCGCTGTCGG
>Ga0126379_10001117_pt1 | contig 15930 bp, 11 predicted proteins | sample PanSoiMetPlot_24_FD_92640 | JGI IMG/M metagenome (GOLD analysis project Ga0126379, IMG submission 92640) | Tropical forest soil microbial communities from Panama - MetaG Plot_24 | ecosystem: Environmental > Terrestrial > Soil > Tropical forest > Bulk soil | place: Panama | collected 2016-02-17 | reverse complement strand
GTCAACTCGCCGACGCCGATCATCCAGGTGACCGCGAGCTCGTACTACGCCCTGCGCGCTGGTGTGTGGTTCTCCGCCATGGCGCTCGGCGGTCCGTGGTATGTCGCCCCCTACGTGCCCGCCGTGGTCTACACCATTCCCCCATCGTCGCCGCTCTACTACGTGACATACGTGCACGTGTACGGATCGACCGCGAAGGTGGTGCACGTCGGATACACCCCGGGATACCTCGGAACCGTGGTGGCACCGGACGGGGTGGTCGTGTACGGCACCGGCTACCGGTACCAGCCATGGGTCGGCACGGCCTGGTATCCGCCGCCGGCCACGTGGGGCGTCGTCGCCCAGCCCGTGTACAACCCGGCGGTCGGCATGGCGTTCGGCTTTGCGATGGGCGTGACCACCGCGGCGGTCTCGGGCGCCTACTATCACCCGGCGTACTACTCCGCCGCGTGGGGCTATCCGTGCTGCGGCTCGACGAGCGCGAACGTATACGGCCGCTACGGCAATGTGAGCTGGTCCGGAACGCGAGGTGACTACTCGGACCAGGCCGGGAACGTGGGGCAGGAAGCCAGCGGCAGCTACACGAACCTCCGCACGGGCACCACGGGCACGTATTCGGCGAGCCGCAGCGTCAATCCGGGCGCCGGCACAGCGCAGCGGAGCTACGACCGGTCGTTCACGACACCGTATGGCACGTCGGGCACCGTCAGCCGCAGCCAGACCTACAACGCCGCGACCGGTCGGTACTCGTACGCCAGCGACGTGTCCGGGACGGGGCCCGGAGGGACGCAGTACAGCTCCTCGCGTCAGACTGGCCCGAACGCCCAGGGCGGAACGAGCACCGAACGGCAGACGTCCATCACGAACCCGACGACCGGCATCACGCGCAGCACGACAGGGGAAGCGGGAACGGGTCCGCAAGGGGCGGGAGCCGAGCGAACATCGACGTTCACGAACGCGAACACGGGAGCGACTGCCACCACCCAGCGCGCCGCGGGCACTGGATCAGGGGGCGCAGGGCGCGGGTTCCAGACCACGTACACCAATCCGACGACGGGCCAGAGCAGGACCTACGGCGGGGGGCGCGAGGGCAACAACGTCTATGCCGACGACAACGGTAATGTCTACCGCAACAGCGGCAGTGGATGGCAGCAGCGCACCTCGAGTGGCTGGCAGAGCGCCTCGGGTGACACCTCCTGGGCCGACCGGGAGCAGCAGGCTCGCACCGAGGGAGAGGATCGGTGGAACAGCGCCGCCCAGAGCGGAGGCTGGGCCAACCGATGGGGCGGAGGGTGGGGCAACCGATGGGGCGGCGGGGGCTGGGCGAACCGATGGGGTGGTGCGGACGATCGGTTTGGCGGCGGGTGGGGTGATCGGTTCGGCGAGGGCGGTGGTTGGGGCGGGGGCTTTCGCCGCGGCCGCTGGTGAGGCGCGAACACGTCCGAAGCGACGGCGCTGGCAGACACGGGTCGATGACGGACCATCACGTACCAAAGGAGGACTCGAAATGCACGCGCTGAGGTCACTGATGGGGATCGTACCAATGCTCGTGCTGGCGGCCCTCGGTTCGGGATGCGCGGGTGGCGTGGCGGATGGCGTAAAAATGAGCTCCGCGAAGATGTGCGGGGCGCACGGCGGCACCTTCAACGCCGCGAACAAGACGTGCAGCTACACGCAGAGCACGCGATCTGCGCAGCAGATCTGCCAGTCCCAGGATGGCTACTACGACACCGCTGCGGACATCTGCACCTTCAACCCGTGAGCAGCCGCTCGAGCCCCGCACAAGCTCGACAAGGTCACGGGCGTCGGCGACGTGGACGCGCCGAAGAAGGCCTCGGTGCACGTCGAGGATCGTGTATCGGAGCGCGCGCATCATCGCGGCCTACGACGCGAGTGACCTTCCCGAGCGATTGGAAAGGCTCGGCACCGTCCCGGCGTTGCCGTAGACTGGGGCGAGTGAACGGCGGGTCGGCGTCAACGATCGCGGAGGCCGGGAGCCTCCGGGTCACCACCAATCCACACGGAGGGCAAGTTCATGCGCAAGACAGCAAAGGTGCTCACGATGTTTGGGCTCAGCATGGCGTCACTCGTCATCGCGGTCTCCATGACGGCCGGGCAGGGCGCGACGACCGGCAAGATCACCCTCGAGAGCAAGTCGATTGCGGTCGGCGTCGGAGTGAGCTGGGGTGACGGCGTTCTCGAGTACCAGGGCAAGAAATATCCGTTCTCGGTAAGCGGGCTGAGCGTCGTCGACCTCGGCATCTCGAAGGCCACGGCGCGGGGGGACGTCGCGAACCTCAAGAAGCTCGAGGACTTCTCGGGCAACTACGTCGCGGCCGCAGCCGGTGCCACCATCGCCGGCGGCGCCAGCGCCGTCGCGCTGAAGAACCAGAACGGCGTCGAGATGACGCTGACCGCCACCACACAAGGCGTCAAGCTGGCGCTCGCAGGCGCCGGCGTGACTATCAAGCTCAAGCAATAGCTGCGGAGCGCTCGCTGCGGCGGCCGCCCCGGCGGCCGTCGCAGCGAGCTCACCTTCCGGGTCAGCCATCTCCGGCTGGTCGTCCTGGTGTTCGGTGTACTGCTCCCTCCGGGAGTTCGTCCGCGCCGTGAGGCGGCAACGGGTCATGACGATGTTCTTCGGATGGCCTACCCCATACGTCTGAGCGTGTGGCCCCGCAGCGGAATCTCGACGGTTCGTCGGAATATCGCCTCCGTCGGCAAAGACAAGTGCTGGACGGGCCTCCAGCTGGGCTCGACAGATCGCGCCGAGCGACGGCAACTGGTTGATTCAAATGAGGCGCATTGCAATCGATCGGCGTCGGTCCCTCCTGGCACGAACCTTTCACTGACGGCCATGGGCGATTGCCCCGGGATCGTGTGGCTCGAGCCCACGGCCTGTCACGTGAGAGGAGGAGAATCATGAGAAACGCGACATGGGTGATGACGGGTCTGTTGCTGCTCGTGGTCGCGGGATGCGCGGGCGGCATGGGGCCAGCCACGGTGGCGCCGACGGTCGATGTCACTGGCAAGTGGGCCGGGACATGGACGGCGACAAACGCGAGCCTCGGTGGCGGCTCGATCGAGATGACGCTCAAGCAGAGCGGGTCGGAGTACACGGGCAACCTGCTGGTGACGGGAACGTTGACGGATCCCAGCGGCTACACTCAGGGTGTGGTGTCGGGCAACGAGGTGCGGGTGTTGCAACCAACGAGCATGACCGGGCGTCTGACCGTCCAGGGGGACACCATGAGCGGCGTCCTGCAGGGCATGGTGGCCGGCAATGTTACTCTGCAGCGACAGAAGTAGCGCCAGACGGCGCACGGTTGTCCGGCGCTGGACCATCGCGCTTCGGGCAGCGGTTGCCCTCGCCCTTGGGACCGTCCTCTGGGCCGCGTTCGCTCCCGCCATGGCGCAGGGCCAAACGGTACGGGTGGTCGGACGCGTGCAGTGGATCGCGGCCGAGAAGATGATGGTGATCCCGGACAACGGCGGCCTCCCGGTCGACGTCGACATCAGGCAGGTCGGTCAGGACCAGTACGAGACCCTGACCGAGGGGTCGCCCGTCATTGTGGTCGGTGTCGTGTCCGAGGATGGCCGCCGCGTCATCGCCACGTCGATCAGCTCGGGTGGACAGTAAACGAACGAGCCACACGTCCGGAGGTGGGGGGCCGGGCGATGAGCGCCGCGACGATCGGAGCCATCGTGTTCGCGTGCGTCTTCGGGGGGGCGCTCCTTGGGATGGTGCTTCGCGCCATTTTACCGGAGCATCACCTGAGCTCCGAATCGAAGGACACCGTAAAGCTCGGGATGGGCCTGCTCGCGACCATGGCGGCGCTCGTGCTGAGCTTGCTGATCGCCTCGGCGAAGAGTTCCTACGACACCCAAAACACCGAGCTGACGCAGTTGGCGGCGAACGTGATGCTGCTCGATCAAGTCCTGACCCACTACGGTCCGGAGACGAAGGAGGCGCGTGACACACTCCGCGCGACCGTCTCCCGAGCGGTTGACAAGATGTGGCCGCCGGATGGCGCTGCGCCAGCTCAGCTGAATCCGCGCGCCGTGGCCGCCGACAGCTTCTACGACAAGATCCAGGCCCTCTCGCCGCAGAATGAGAGGCAGCGGTCGTTCCGGGCCCAGGCGCTCCAGATCGCCGCGGATCTCGGGCGGACCCGCTGGCTGCTCTTCGAGCAGGGCCACGGCTCGATTCCCCTGCCATTCCTGGTGATGCTGACCTTCTGGGTCGCGATCATCTTCATGAGCTTCGGGCTGTTTGCGCCACCCAACGCCACGGTCATCGCAACGCTGTTCGTCTGTGCATTGTCCGTCTCGGGGGCGCTCTTCCTGATCCTGGAGCTGGATCAACCGTTCCAGGGGCTCATTCAGGCATCGAGTGGCCCACTGCGCTCGGTTGTGTCGAATCTCGGTCAATAGCCCGTTTGCCGTGGGTCCGTATCCGACTCGCGTGCTGCGCCGCGTCGCCAAGTCCGTTCGCTCTGGGCGGACGTCGTCCGTCACGTGGGTCACCGCGGCCGCGATCGTCGCGTGCGCGCTGTTCGCTGGGGCTGCGGGGAGGGCGGCCGACGGCGCCGGGCCATTCCCGGTCGACGTCTGGGAGCCGCCGTTCAATACGCAGCGGCAGCACGTCCGGAAGGAGTTCGTGCCGTTGGCGCGGGCGGCCAAGCCGTGGCAGCTCTGCGCGTCGATCCCCCACCTGAAGGACGACTACTGGCTCGCGGTGAACTTCGCGCTGATCCAGGAGGCAAGGCGGCTGGGCGTGCGCCTCAACCTGTTCGAAGCCGGTGGCTACGAGCACCTGGAAGCGCAGAAGGTCCAGATCGCCGACTGCGTAAAGAGCGAGACCAACGGCCTGATCCTGGGAGCCATTTCGGCGGATGGCCTGAACGACCTGATCGCGGCGCTCGCCCAAAACGGCATCCCGGTCATCGACCTCATCAACGGGGTCACCTCGAGGGCCATCGCGGCGCGTGCGGCCGCGGACTTCTACGACATGGGGTTTGCGGCCGGACAGTCTCGCAAGAAGTTGGCCGAGGCAACCGGAAAGCCCGCGCGCATCGCGTGGTTCCCAGGGCCTCAGGGGGCCGGGTGGGTGTCGGCGGGCGATCAGGGGCTCCGCGACGCCATCAAGGGCGCGAAGATCGTCATCGTCGAGACGCGATTCGGCGACACGGGGATCGCGGCGCAGACGAAGCTCCTCACCGAGGTGCTCGACCGGCACAGGGACATCGACTACATCGTCGGAACGGCCGTCACGGCGGAGGCCGCGACGCCGGTGCTGCGCGAGCGGAAGCTCTCCGCACAGACGAAGGTGATCTCGTACTACTTCGCATCGGGCGTGTATCGCGGCATCCAGCGCGGCACCATCGTCGCGGCGCCGACGGATCAACCGGCTCTTCAGGCGAAGCTCGCCGTCAACCTGATGGTGCGCATCCTGGAGAAGAAGGAGTACCCGAAGCACGTCAGCGCGCCGGTGCTGCTGGTCGACGCTGGCACGGTCAACGGGTTCGACGTGAACTCGAGCCTCGCCCCGCCGGGCTTCCGGCCGATCTTCAGCACGACTGAGTGACGGCGGATGGCTCCCAACTCGACACGGAGCGACGAGGCGTCCCCTCAGCCGCGCAAGCGGTACGCGTGGCTGCTCGTCCTGGTGATTGCCGTCGGCGTCGTCACGTCACTGTCGATCAGCTATGCGCTCTATCGCGAGGCCAATCGCGATTGGATCGCGCGCGCGGAGGCCGACGCGCAGCGGCTCTCCGGCATGCTGGCCGGATGGATGGACGACGGCTACACGCTCCTGTCAGGCCTGGCGGCGCTGGTGGAGAACTCGCACGAGACCGAGCCCGAGGAATTCCTGAATGCCTTCGAGGGCATGGAGTCACGCGCCACCACCGTCTTCCTGGACGCCGCGGCGATGCTGGAGCTCACGACCGGCGGCGCGTGGGTGCTGGCCATCTCGTCGGGCAACTTCGATCTCCTGGCGCGGGACGCGGCCGAGGGCTTCGTCGCGCTTCGGCCGGCGATCGACCTCGCGATGGCCCGGCCAAACCAGTTCGTGCTCGGCCCGCCGGTCAACCGGACAGACGGGAGACCGATCTCGCCGGTGTTGTTCGCGCTCAGCCGAGCCAGGAGGCCGACGGTGCTGGTCGGCAAGCTCGACTACACCACGCTGCAGAGCGGGCTGCGCGCAGCGCCGACGCCGAAGGGGCTGTACCTGACCTTGCGCGGCAAATTCCTCGGGGGGCCGGAGAGCCGTGTGGTCTTCGCGGACAAGCCGAGCCAACCGGTGCTGGTGACACTCGCCACCCGGGCCGCGCAGGGCGGCGCGGACCTGGAGATCGCCTGGATGGTGACGAGAGAGTACGGCGGCGGTCCCAACTACGCGCTCGCCGCCGTGACCCTCGGCGGAGGGATGACGGCGACCCTGTTGTTCGCGTTGTTCATGGGCGGCCTCATCAGGCGCAACCGCGTGATCAACGAGAGGGTGGACCAGGCCACGGCCGCGCTGCGCCTCAGCAGCGAGGAGCAGACCGCGATTCTCGAATCGGCCTGGGCGGGCATTGCCTTCATCAAGGACCGCGTGATCCTCCGGGCCAACTCCCGGCTGGACGAGCTGTTCGGCTTCTCTCACGGCGAGCAGATCGGACGACCCACCCGGATCTGGTATCCCGACGACGAGAGCCACGCCGCCGGCGGCGGAAAAGTGTACGAGGAGATCGCGCGGGGAGGCACTCACCAGCGCGAACAGCAGCTCAAGCGCACGAACGGGGAGCGCTTCTGGTGCCGCCTGAGCGGCCGCGCGGTGGAGGCCGGCGACCTGTCGCGCGGCACCGTGTGGATGCTCGAGGACGTGACTGCGCGCAGGGAAGCGGAGGACACGCTCCGGGAGACCGAGCTGTTCTTTCGCAGCGTGCTGGAGCTGGCTCCGGACGGCATGATGGTCGTGGACCGGGACGGGGCGATTCGCCTGGCGAATGCGCAGATCGAACAGCTCTTCGGATACTCGAAGGAGGAGCTGGTGGGGCAGCCTGTCGAGATCCTCGTGCCCGACGAGGTACGCCCGCGCCACCCGGACCTGCGCGAGGGATTCCACCGCTCGGCGACTGCGCGCAGCATGGGCGCGGGTCGGGAACTGCACGGCCGCCGCAGGGACGGCTCGCTGTTCCCCGTCGAGATCGGGCTCTCCCCGCTGCCGGCCCGTCAGGGCGAATCGGCCCAGGTCGCTGTGTCCGTTCGCGACATCACGGAGCGCCAGCAGCAGGAGGAAGCGCTCAAGCAGGCGCGGCAGAAGGCCGAGGAAGCCACCGAGCTGAAATCGATGTTCCTGGCCAACATGAGCCACGAGATTCGCACGCCGATGAACGCCATCATCGGCCTGTCCCACCTGGCCCTCCGGACGCCGCTCGACGCCAAGCAGCGCGACTACGTCAGCAAGGTCCACAACGCCGGCACGTCGCTCCTCGGCATCATCAACGACATCCTCGACTTCTCGAAGATCGAGGCCGGGCGCCTCGACCTCGAGGCCACCGACTTTGGCATCGACGACGTGATCATCTCCGTCACGACGTTGACGGCGCAGAAGGCCCACGACAAGGGCCTCGAGTTTCTCGCCGATGTGTCCCGCGAGGTCCCGGAGGTCTTGCACGGCGACCCCCTCCGGCTCGGCCAGGTCCTCACGAACCTGGTGAACAACGCGGTGAAGTTCACGGAGCGTGGCGAGATCCGCCTCACGATCCGCGTGGGCGAGCGAACGGGCGAGAAGGTGCAGCTCAAGTGCTCGGTGCGCGACACCGGGATCGGCATGACGCCGGAGCAGGCGGCGAAGCTCTTCCAGCCGTTCTCGCAGGCCGATATGTCGACCACGCGCAAGCACGGCGGCACCGGTCTCGGCCTCACCATCTCTCGCCGGCTGGTCGAGGCGATGGGCGGGCACGTGTGGCTCACGAGCGAGCCCGGGGTCGGAAGCACCTTTTCGTTCACCGCCTGGCTCGGCATCGGGGCATCGGAGGCTTCGGGCAAGGTCGTGCCGGAGCGCCTCGCCGGCCTCCGGATGCTCGTCGTCGACGACAATCCTGCCGCGCGCGAGATCCTCCAGGAGCCGCTGCGCGCGCTGTCCCGCACGGTCGACGTGGTGGCGTCAGGGGCCGAGGCGATCGCGGCCGTCAAGCAGCAGGATGTCCCGGCGCCCTATGACATCGTGTTCATGGACTGGCGCATGCCGGGCATGGACGGTCTCGAGGCGAGCCGCCGGATCAAGGCAGACACCACCGTGCGTCACCAGCCGGCGATCGTGCTCGTGACCGCGTTCGGCCGCGAGGAGGTGCGCGAGGAAGCCGAAGCGCTGCACCTCGACGGCTTTCTCGTCAAGCCGGTGACGAAGTCGATGATCGTGGACACGTTGATGAACGTGTTCGCGGAGTCCGGACCGGGCGGCCTGACGGCCGGCACGAGCTCGGAAGCGGCGCCCGACCGGCTGCTCGGCGCGCGGATCCTCCTGACCGAGGACAACGAGATCAACCAGCAGATTGCCATCGAGTTGCTCGAGGGCGCCGGAGCGACGGTGCAGATCGCCAACAACGGCCGCGAGGCCGTCGAGATCCTGTTCGGCGCTGGAGAGGCCCCGCCGTACGACGTGGTCCTGATGGACCTGCAGATGCCCGAGATGGATGGGTTTCAGGCCACGGCGCAGATACGGGCGGACAGCCGCTTCGCGAATCTGCCGATCATCGCCATGACCGCCCACGCCACGCTCGAGGAGCGGCAGCGATGTCTCGCGGCGGGGATGAACGACCACATCTCCAAGCCCATCGATCCCGGCGCCTTGTTCGGGACGCTCAGGCGCTACTACCAGGCTGTCGGGGGCAGTCTCGAGCGGTCTCAGGGCGCGACGCCGGGCTCGCTCGCCGGAGACACGGGCTCGCCCGCCCTCGCCGCCGAGCGCGGTCACAAATCCGCGACGCCCGGTCGCGCGACCGAGGAATCGCTCGCGGCAGCGACGTCGGCTCTTCCGTCGGTCGAAGGACTCGACGTGTCCGATGGCCTCCGACGGCTCGCGGGAAACCGAGCGCTCTACGAGAAGCTGCTGCGCCAATTCGTCGAGCAACAAGCGGCGACGCCAGACCGCATCGCGGAGCGTCTGGCGTCCGGGGACCACGCCGAAGCCGAGCGCCTCGCCCACACGCTCAAGGGGGTGGCGGGCAACCTCGGCGCTGGCGACGTGCAGGCCGCGGCGGCGGAGCTCGAGAAGGCCATTGCCAGCCGCAGCGAGGCCGCTTACACCGAGACGCTTCGACAGCGGGTCGCCGAGCAGTTGGCTGGCCTGATCGATCGACTGCGTCCCGCGCTGGCCGCCCAGGCGCTGACGGCGTCCGCGGGAAGAGCGCCATCGGCTGCGCCGATCGAGCCCGCGGCCCTCGCGGCGCTGGTCGCCCAGATGCGGAAGCTGCTCGATGAGTTCGATCCGGGCGCGGCTGATCTTCTCGAGGCTCACCGCGATGCGTTCGGCTCTGTCTTCACCGGCGACGACCTGGCGGCGTTCGATCAGCACGTGCAGGGCTACGCCTTTAGCGACGCTCAGGCCCTGCTGGAGCAGGCAGCCAAGGCGCGTGGCCTCTGACATGGGGGTTTTTGCCATGAACGAGCGTGTCCTCGTCGTCGACGACACCCCCGCCAACATCCAGGCGGTCGCTGCAATCTTGAAGACGCAGGGGTATCAGCTCAGCGTCGCGACCACCGGGCAGCAGGCGCTCGACATCCTGGGGCGGGTCCACCCGGACCTGATCCTCTTGGACGTCATGATGCCCGGGCTCGACGGCTTCGAGACGTGCCGGCGCATCAAGGGCGCCGAAGCGTGGCGGGACATCCCGATCATCTTCCTCACCGCGAAGACCGACACCGCCGACATCGTCAACGGCTTCGAAATCGGCGCGGTGGACTACGTCGCCAAGCCCTTCAATGCGCACGAGTTGCTGGCGCGCGTGAACACGCACCTCACCGTCGATCAGCTGCGCCGGACCCTGGCGGAGAAGAATGCGGAGCTGGCCCGTGCCCACGAGCTGGTCCGGCGCGCCTTCGGGCGCTATGTGTCCGAGGAGGTGGCCGAGAGCCTGTTGCGCGCGCCCGAGGCGCTCGACCTTGGCGGAGAGGAGCGCGAGGCGACCATCCTGATGTCCGACCTGCGCGGGTTCACCGCCATGGCATCGCGGCTCACCCCGCACGAGGTGATCGAGGTCCTGAACCTCTACCTCGAGACGATGGTCGAGGTCATTGGTCGCTACCAGGGGACGATCGACGAGATCATCGGCGACGCGATCCTCGTGATCTTCGGGGCGCCGGTGGCCGCTTCGGACCACGCCGAGAAGGGCGTGGCGTGCGGACTGGCCATGCAGCTCGCGATGGCGGACGTCAATCAGCGCCTTCTCGCCAAGGGAGCATCCGAGCTCGAGATGGGCATCGGCGTGCACACGGGGCGGGTCATCGTCGGCAACATCGGCTCGCTGCGACGCACGAAATACGCGGCGGTCGGAGCCAACGTGAATGTGGCCGGGCGAATCGAGTCGTTCACGATCGGAGGTCAGGTGCTGGTCTCCGAGGACACGCGAAAGATGATCGCGGCGCCGCTGCGGATCGACGGCGAGTTCCACGTCGAACCCAAGGGCGCGTCGCGGAGCCTGCTCCTCTACGAGATCGGCGGCATCGGGGCGCCGTTCGACCTGTCCCTGCCCTCCCGGGCGGTGGCCCTCCATCCGCTGGCGTCACCGCTGGCGGCGCGCTTCACCGTCCTGGAGGAGAAGTTCGTCGGCCGCACCGTGTACGAGGGGCAGCTCACCGCGGTGTCCGTCGCCGAGGCAACCATGGAGTCTCCGCTCTCGCTCGCGGTCTTGAGCAATGTGAGGCTCATCGTTGCCGCGACGACGCTGGGGAACCCCGCGGGCGAGATCTACGGCAAGGTGCTCGAGTCCAGCGAGCGAACCCCGAACCGCGCCCGCATCCGCTTTTCGTCCCTCACGCCGGAGCTCAAGTCATGGCTGGGCGCGCAGGTCCCCCGCTGAGAGACTCGGAGGGCGAGGTCGCGCGCGGGATCCCGAGCTTCTTCATCCGAGAGTAGAGCGTGCTCGCGTTGATGCCCAACTGCTCGGCGGCGTTCCCCGATCCTCGCACGCGTCCCTGGCACAGTTCGAGGACCCGTGCGATGTGGGCGCGCTCTAGGTCCACGAGCGTCGGGATCCGGCCGTCGTCGCCCGCCGCTCCGGGCGGTAGCGGTCGTTCCTCGCCCAGATCGTCCACGAGCAGTGTGGACCCGGGCGACAGGATGACGGCGCGCTCGAGGACGTTCCTCAGCTCGCGGATGTTCCCCGGCCAGGCGTAGCTGACGAGCCGTTCCATCGCCGCGGCCGGCACTCGGTCGATCTTCCGGCCGAGTGCCCCCACCAGCTGACCGAGGATGTGCCAGACGAGCAGCGGAATATCTTGCCGGCGCGCCCGCAACGGCGGCACCTGGATGGGGAACACCGCGAGCCGGTAGTAGAGATCGGAGCGAAAGGTGTCCTCTCGGGCGGCGGCCGAGAGATCGCGGTTCGAGGCAGCAATCACGCGGACGTCGACGGTCCGGGTGACCGTGGAGCCGAGGCGCTCGAACTCGCCCTCTTGAAGCACGCGGAGGAGCTTGGCCTGGAGCGGCAGGGGCAACTCGCCGACCTCGTCCAGGAAGAGGGTGCCGTGATCGGCGAGCTCGAACCGGCCCATCCGACGCGCGACGGCGCCGGTGAAGGCGCCCTTTTCGTGGCCGAAGAGCTCGCTCTCGATGAGGGTCGGGGGCAAGGCGGCGCAGTTCACCTTGACCAGCGGCCGATCTCGCCGGTGGCTCTTCGCGTGAATGGCCTGGGCGATGAGCTCCTTGCCGGTTCCCGTCTCGCCCAGCAGCAGCACCGCGGTGTTCATCGGCGCAACCTGCTCGGCCATGAACAGCACGGTGGCGAGCGCGGCGCTCTCCCCCACGATGCCATCGAACCCCTCGGCGAGGAGGGGGCCCGCGCGCAGGTACTCGTGCTCGGCCTCCAGCCGCTCGCGCAAAGCGTCGGCCTCGCCGAGGCTCTTCTTCAGCCTGCGCTCGTGGTCGAGGCGCAGGAAAGCCCAGGCCAGGATTCCACCGACCAGGCGCAGTCGCGCCACCAGCGCCGGCAGCCACAGTCGATCTACTTGCGCACTGCCGAGCGACAGCACGCCCAGGAGCCGAGTTCCCGCGGTGACCGGCAAGAACAAGACCGAGGCCATGCCGTGGGCGCGCACTGTCGCGAGATCCACCCCGGCTTCGGGGTAAGCCCGGGTCTCGGCCGAGAGGGCGACCGGCTCGCGCTGCAGTCGGAGCTGACGGGATACCCAGGGCAACTCGGATTCGGAGAGCCCGATCGGCGCCGGGCGCACGCCGGATCTGGCCGCGCTGTGGGTAACGCACGGCTTGCCCGTGATGGGATCCGGCAATGCGATGGACGCGCGTTCAACGCCGAGGAACGCAACCAGCCGCGTGAGCGCGCGGGTGAAGAGCGCGTCCATCGCCTCGAAGGGCGCGCCGAGCAGTTCCCCACTCATCTCGACCAGCAGCGCGTCGAGGCCGTCGGCCGCCTCGGCGCCGGATGGCGCCGTGCGCCCTTCGGGATTCCCGGTCGCCAGCCGCAGATGATGAGGGAGGGGCGCGACACGCTCGACCGGAGCCACTGCGGACATCGGTCTCTGGAAGATTGGGGCGATAAGCCGCTGTCTCATCGCGGTGCGCCCAGGCGCGCATGCATTTGGGATCGTCTCATGGCTGCTTTGTCTCCGTCAGCAGCCGAGTCACGGCCGCCCGAAAGGCCACAGCGTTCTCGAACCGGAGCCGGCGGCCGCTCGCGAGATGCTCCAGTCGGCCGGCAAACTGCTCCAGTGTCGGCCCGGTCTCGCGGCCCAACTGGAGCACGAACACCTTGCCGCCGGAAGTTCCGGCATCTCCGGTGAGGGCTCCCCCCGGGCGTTGCCATCGTTTCCTGTGCCCTTGCGCGTCCGCGCTTCATTGGCTTACGATGGCCGAACCTCGCACATTGCTCGGGCCGCAGTCCTGAAAGTTTTCCGACATTTTGCCGACCCTCCGGGGCGGTCTGCCGGAGAAGGCCTGGCATCTGCTCTGCTACTTGCTGTGTCCGGGCAAACATGCGAGCGCCGCGCGACACAACGGACGCCAATCATTGCGCGCACGAAGGAGGCCGGAGTGAACGTAGGGCGTAGAGAAGCTCTGAAGGTCATGGGGATGACCGCGGTGGCGGCGACGGGTGGGGCGAGCGTGTTCGGCAGCAGCAGGGCATCGGCGGCGGTAGCCGCGCCGCGCACGGAAGCGGGAAACGTGTCGGGCGGCCCGTACAACATTCTCCTCATCCTGACCGATCAGGAGCGCTATTTCCGCCCGGGCGAGCTGCCCAGGGACTATCGGCTGCCCGCGCACGAGCGGCTTGCGAGAAGAGGCATCGTCTTCGAAAACCACCGCATCAACTCCTGCGTGTGCACGCCGTCGCGGTCCGTGCTCTACACCGGCCAGCACATCCAGCAGACGAAGATGTTCGACAACACGAATTTCCCGTGGATTGCCAGCATGTCGACCGACGTCCCCACCATCGGCGACATGCTGCGGGAGGCGGGTTACTACACGGCCTACAAGGGGAAGTGGCATCTCACCAAGGAGTTCGAGACCGTCAACGAGCTCGGGACACCGACAAAGATCTTCACGAAGGAGATGGAGGCCTACGGGTTCTCGGACTACTTCGGCGTGGGCGACATCATCGCGCATGAGCAGGGCGGCTACCTGCACGATGGGATCATCTCGGCGATGGGCGTGAGCTGGCTGCGGAGCCGCGGCATGGAGCTCGCGACGCAGGGCAAGCCGTGGTTCCTGGCCGTGAACCTGGTCAACCCGCACGACATCATGTTCCTCGACACCGATCGTCCCGGTGAACGCGTGCAGGCCCGGAACATTCTCGGCCACATCAAACCGGAGCCCGCCAGCCGCCTGTACGCGAAGCAATGGGCGTTCGAGCTGCCGGCGACCTACACGCAGCGCCTCGATGCACCCGGGCGGCCGGCCGCTCATGCGGACTACCTCAAGTCACACGACGCGCTGGTGGGCCACATCCCGAACGAGGACTGGCGCTGGCGCCGGCGGCACAACTACTACCTCAACTGCCTGCGCGACGTCGACCGCCACATCGCGCCGTTGCTCGATGAGCTGGAGGCGCTCGGACTGGCCTCCCGCACGATCATCGTGCTGACCTCTGACCACGGCGACCTCGACGGGGCGCATCGCCTGCACTCGAAGGGCGCGACGTCCTACCGGGAGCAGAACAACGTCCCCTTGATCATCGCGCACCCCGCCCACGCCGGGGGCAAGCGGTGCCAGGCGGTGACCTCTCACCTCGACATCGCGCCGACTCTCGTGAACCTGACGAACGCGGACGCCGAGAAGAAAGCCGCCATCACGAGACGGCTTCCGGGCAAGGACTTCTCCTCCTTGCTGGCCGCGCCGGAGAAGGCTGGACCCGCAGCGGTCCGTGACGGGACGCTCTTCTGCTACAACATGTTTGCCTATATCGACGGCGAGTTCCTGCAGCAGGCGGTCAACGTCCTCCGGCAGCCCGATGGCAAGGCGAAGCTCAAGGAGGCCGTCCAGGCGAGCGCGATGCGTCCCGACTTGACCAAGCGAGGCGCCATCCGCAGCCTCTTTGACGGCCGGTACCAGTTCACCCGCTATTTCTCGCCCAGAGAGCACAACCGGCCAGGCTCGCTCGAAGCGCTCGCCCGGCTGAACGACGTCGAGCTGTTCGATCTGCAGGCCGATCCACTGGAGCGCAACAACCTGGCCTTGGACCGGACCAGGCATGGCGATCTCCTCGAGGCGATGAATGCCAAGCTGAACGCGCTCATCGACAAGGAAGTCGGCGAGGATGTCGGTCAGATGCTGCCGGGTGGCGTGGACGGCGGCTGGGTCGCGACCGATGCCGTCAACGACGTCTGAGCGTTGAGCGGCGGGATGGACGACGACAGCAACGGGGGCTACTCAGTTCGCGCGGTGCCCTCGCCACTCGACGCCGACCATCAGGCACAGAGCCAAGAACCCGACGCGACGGCTCCTTATGGCGTCACGGTCGGGTCAGGAAACTGATCAGTTCCGGGTCGGTAACGACCTTCGACACGAACGCGGCCAAGGCTCGGTTGAGTGTGTTCTGCAACGCGGCTTCGCTCGTTGGGGCATCGGCCCCTACGCCCGCTGTTTGTCGCTCTGACAGTCGTCTTTCGACCAGGATCCGGCCTTCCGGGTCGATGAGTCGTATGACGCCGCTGATATGTGCGCTGGTGGCGAATCGAAACTCCGTCGAGAAGTTCGTGATGTCCCCGGTGAGGGCAAATGGCGTGGCGATCGGGACAATTCCCGAAGGGAGCGGCCGGTACGCCAGCGTCGTCGGAACCCCTCGCGCGGTGAAGCCGGAGGCAAGGGCACGGCTGAGCGCCCGCGGCCAGGGGGTCTCCGTCATGACCTTCACAAGGCGAGTCCAGACGCCGATGTATATACCTCCGACTCGGAAGATGTCGTGATCGCCCTCGATGCCACGCGCGTCAGAAAAATCAAAGATCGTAAGGCCGGTCGCCGCCATCAGAGGCTGAAGTGCGGGGTCAGGTTGATACTGGATCACCACCTGCTTGTCGGCGCAGCCGTAGAGGAGACCGACGGTTAGAAGGGTAGCCGCGATAGAGCGGAGCGTGGTCACGGGCGGCTGTTGCGTGAGGAGTCCGCGAGATTCGTTGGTAAGCGAAACGCCATTGTTGGAGATGCGCACCGCCAGTGGCGCGAGCTCAACTGCCGATGACTATCGCAGGAGCTCCCTGGCCTCCGTG
>Ga0126379_10001115_pt1 | contig 15932 bp, 10 predicted proteins | sample PanSoiMetPlot_24_FD_92640 | JGI IMG/M metagenome (GOLD analysis project Ga0126379, IMG submission 92640) | Tropical forest soil microbial communities from Panama - MetaG Plot_24 | ecosystem: Environmental > Terrestrial > Soil > Tropical forest > Bulk soil | place: Panama | collected 2016-02-17 | reverse complement strand
TGCAATTTCTCACCGCCTATCAGAATTCGGCCTATGCCGGGCGATATCGGGCGCTGGTCGAGAAGACAAAAGCCGCCGAAGCGGCCCGCGCGCCTGGAAAATGCGGTCTCGCCGATGCGGTCGGCCGCTATCTGTTCAAACTGATGGCTTACAAGGACGAATACGAGGTGGCCCGGCTTTACACCGACGGTTCGTTCGAACGCCAGGTCAAAACCGAGTTCGACGGCGACCACCTGAGACTGCAGTTTCACCTCGCCCCGCCGCTTTTGGCTCGCCGCGACAAGACCACCGGGTTGCCGCGCAAGATGAGCTTCGGGCCGTGGGTCCTTCCGGCGTTCCGGTTGTTGGCAAAAATGAAGTTCTTGCGCGGCACCGCGCTTGACCCGTTCGGCTATTCGCTCGAACGCCGCACCGAGCGAAAATTGATCGATGACTACAGTGCGATGCTCGACGAAGTGCTCGCGAATTTGACACCGGAGAGCCACCACCTCGCGGTCGGTCTGGCCGCCATTCCGGAAAAAATCCGCGGCTTCGGCCACGTCAAACAGCGGCATCTGGCGACGGCCAAGGCTGACGAGGCGGCCTTGCTCGAGCAATTCCGCGCCGGCGCCCCGGCGCTGTTGAAAGCCGCGGAATAATCGCAAACTCGTCAAAGATTGCTGCTAGATCTGAATGCAGTGGGGGCGGAATAGTTCTGCAAGTTATTGTTATGGCGAAGTTTTTGCCGGATGCTCCGCCTCATTGCATGAGTTACGCAGCCGCCTATGAATAATGGACCGCCCATCACTTCCGACGGTGCTCTTGCCCGGCAAGAGCCGAGTCCGATCCAGGGGGACGATCAAGCGGCGATGCCCGGCGACGAGACGGACGCACCCGACGAGGCGCCGACCATAGCCCAGTCGCCGGAGACGGCCGCAGCACCCCAATCATCGACGCCAGGCGAGACAACAGTCCCACCAGTCCCGGCGACCAGCGGCGTCGGCGTGCTCATTGTCAATCTCGGCACCCCGGATGCGCCGACGCCCGCGGGAGTGCGGCGTTTTTTGAAGGAGTTTCTGACCGACCGGCGCGTGATCGAAAAGAATTCGCTGCCGTGGAAAGCCTTCCTCAACGCCGTCATCCTGCCGCTGCGGTCGCGGCGTAGAGCCCGCGACTATGAGAAAATCTGGAATCGCGACAAGGACGAATCGCCGATCAAGACCATTACGCGCTCGCAGGCGGAAAAGCTCGGCGGGATTCTCGAGCCGCTCGGCAAGCATGTCATCGTCGATTGGGCCATGCGGTATGGCAGCCCGTCGATCGCATCGCGGCTCGAAGTGCTCGTCACCTGGGGATGCGAACGGATCCTGGTCATGCCGCTCTATCCACAATATTCCGCCGCCACCACGGCGACGGTATGCGATGAGGTGTTCCGCTTCATGATGATGCGGCGGCTGCAGCCGGCGCTGCGGTTTTTGCCAGCCTATTACGAAGATCCGTACTACATCGAAGTGCTGGCATCTTCACTTGAGGCCGAACTTAAATCATTGCCGTTCACGCCCGACGTGATTTTGGCCTCCTACCACGGCATGCCCAAAGAGGCGGTCGCCAAGGGGGATCCCTATCAGGTCCAGTGCGCGCGCACGACGGAGCTGTTGCGCGCACAGCTCGGGCTCGACGAAACCAAATTGATGTTGTCGTTCCAGTCGCGGTTCGGGCGCGCGCAATGGCTCGAGCCCTACACCATCACCACGGTGCGAGCGCTCGCGCGCAAGGGCGTCAAAAACCTTGTCGTCATCACACCGGGTTTCTCCGCCGACTGTCTGGAGACGCTGGAAGAAATCAAGATCGAGAATGCGCGCATGTTTATGCGTAACGGCGGCGAGAACTTTGCGGCAATTCCCTGTCTCAACGACAGCGAAGCCGGCATGCTGATGCTGTCGCGGCTGGCCGTGCGCGAATTGAAAGGCTGGGTTTGATGCTGCAAGACGGCTCGCTGGTGTCCTGGGTGTGGTTTTCGCTTGCGCTCATCTTGTTTGTGATTGAGGCGGTTCGGCCGGGCCGTTTCGCCCTGTGGCTCGGCTTCGCTGCGATACTCGTTGGCGTCATTGCATCGGTGGCGCGCTGGCCGTGGCCGGCAGAAATGCTGGCGCTCGTTGCGTTCGCCGGACTTCTGTTGCCGATGTGGCGGCGGTACGAACGAAAAGCTTGAGACTAACCCCGTTTTGCCGGATTGCCGTCCGCGAATGTCAGCTGACCAGGAGATGAACGAATACGCGCGCTGGGAGGCGCGGTTCGCGACGGCCGATTATGCATTCGGCAAAGAGCCGAATTACTTTCTCAGATCGTGCCAGAAACTGTTGCCGCGTCGCGGCCGGGCGCTCGCGGTCGCCGATGGCGAGGGCCGCAATGGCGTATGGCTCGCCGAACAAGGCCTTGATGTCGTTTCACTCGATTTTTCACCGGCCGCGCAGAACAAGGCTCGCGCGCTCGCCGCCGAGCGAGGAGTGAAGGTCACTTTCGTTAAGGCCGACGTGCACGTTTGGGATTATCCGCAAGTCACCTTCGACGTCGTGGTCGAAATTTTTACGCAATTCAGTCCGTCGGCGGAGCGCACCATGAAATGGCGCGGCATGCGGCGCACGCTCAAGCCGGGCGGGCTTCTGATCATCCAGGGCTATACGCCGAAGCAATTGCAGCACGGCACCGGCGGACCGAAACAGCTGGAAAACCTCTATACACGGCCGATGCTCGAACAGGAATTCGGCGATTTTCGCGATTTGAAGATCGTCGAGGAAGAGCGAGATATGCGCGAAGGGGCGTCCCACGCCGGCCTGTCGGCGGTGATCGGCCTGACCGCGACCAAGCCTTAAGTCCTATTCACCCAGGATTTTTTTGATCTCGGCGCGAAAGCCCGGTGCGATGTCGGCACGTGCCAAAGCGTAGGACACATTGGCGGCGAGAAAGCCGATCTTGGAGCCGCAGTCAAAGCTGCGGCCGTCGAATTGCAGGCCATAGAACGGCTGGCTCTGCGCGAGCTGAATCATCGCGTCAGTTAATTGGATTTCACCGCCGGTGCCGCGTTCCTGCCGCGATAAGGTGTCCAGAATTTCCGGCTGAAGGATGTAGCGCCCGGTCAAGATCAGGTTTGAGGGAGCGCGGTCCGGCGCCGGCTTCTCGACCATGCTGGTGATGGAGAATATTTTCCCGTTGCGCTCGCCGATGCCGACCACGCCATATTGATTGACCCGCTCGTACGGCACTTCCTCCACTGCCACAATATTTGCATTCGCCGGCAGCCCGCGCGCCGCTTCGATCATCTGCGCGAGACATCCTTGCTGGTGCTGCACCAGGACGTCCGGTAAGAGCAGCGCAAACGGTTCGCGGCCGAGCAGTTCGCGCGCGCACCAGACCGCATGGCCCAGCCCAAGCGGCTCCTGCTGGCGCGTGAAACTGGTCGAGCCGGGCACCGGCAAATCTTGATTAAGATAATCCAGAATCTCGTGCTTTTGCCGCTCGAGCAAGGTCATTTCGAGTTCGAACTGGCGATCGAAATGGTCCTCGATGACGCCCTTGTTGCGGCCGGTTACAAAAATGAAATGCTCGATGCCGGCCTGGCGAGCTTCATCCACGACGTGCTGGATCAGCGGCCGGTCGACGACCGGCAGCATCTCTTTCGGCATGGCCTTGGTCGCAGGCAAGAAGCGCGTGCCAAGCCCGGCTACTGGAAAAACGGCTTTACGGACGGGTTTCATGCGAATGCGATGGCTTGTGGCAGAACAGTACGAGACAGGTTTCCAAATTATTGTCCAAACTGATCGCTAAAGGTCAAATCATGTGGAACCGAGCGCCGCGACGGTTGTGGCAAATCGTCGAGCGGACAGCAAGGGAAACCCGCTGTTAGTGATTCGATGCACATTGCGGCACGGACGCTTATCGTGCCCGGCAATAAGAGACTTGCACCGTCATGACTCTCCAAAAATGCATTTTTCCGGGGTTTGCCGCAGCTTTCCTGACCATTGCAGCTGCGGGCCAGGGCTTAGCCCAACAGGACGACAATTGGCTGACGCGCCTGTTTCAACAGCCGCCGACGAATGCAGTTCCGGGATCTGCGCCTGACGGCGCAAATGCCGGAACTGGCTGGAGCGGACAATCCGGCGCGTCTGGCAATCCGCTAATGACGGCGGATGCGATACGGGCCGCCGCTGCCGATTTTAGCAATTGCATTGAGCGCCTGTGGCCGGACGCCGCGCGGCGCGGGGTTTCGCGCGCGACCTTCGAACGTTTCACCAGGGGCCTCACGCCGGACCTGAGCATCATGGACAAGCTCGATGCGCAGCCGGAATTCAACAAAGCAACCTGGGACTATCTCGACGTGCTGGTCAGTGACGAGCGGATTGCCCGCGGCCGCGAAGTGCTGGCGCAGTATGCTCCGACTTTCGCCGCCGTGGCGCGCGCTTACGGGGTCGATCCCGCGATCATCGCCGCGATCTGGGGCGTGGAGTCAAACTACGGCACGCTCGGCGGCGATCGTCCGGTGATCCGCTCAACCGCGACTTTGGCTTGCGTCGGACGCCGGCAGGATTACTTCCGCGAGGAATTTCTATCTGCGCTGGAAATCCTTCAGCGCGGCGACGTGCCGGCTGAGCGCCTGATCGGCTCATGGGCCGGCGCATTCGGGCCGACGCAATTCATGCCGAGCTCGTTTAAGCGATATGCGGTCGATTTCGACGGCGATGGCCGGCGCGACGTCGTCGACTCGATCCCCGATGTCATCGCCTCGACAGCGAACAATTTGAAAACCGACGGCTGGGTGGCCGGACAGCGTTGGGGCTACGAGGTCGTGCTGCCCTCCGGTTTTGATTTTCTTTTGGCCGACCGTTCGCGGCAGATGACGCTTCGGCAATGGCAAGATCTCGGCGTGCGCCGCCCCGGCGGCGGCTCATTTCGCGAGCCGGATGCCCGCGCCTATTTGCTGATACCAGCAGGCGCCCGCGGGCCCGCATTTCTGATGCTGCAAAATTTTCGCGTGATCATGAAATACAATCCGGCCGAGGCCTATGCGCTTGCGATCGGTCATCTTGCCGATCGGCTGCGCGGCGGCGGATCGTTTGTGCAGCCGTGGCCGCGCGAGGAGCGCGTTCTCACGCTCGACGAGCGCTATGAAATGCAGCAATTGCTGGCGCGGCGCGGTTTCGACGCCGGCGAACCTGACGGCTTGCTCGGCCCGCGGACCCGGCTCGCCATTTGCAATTTTCAGGCTTCGATCGGCGAAATTCCCGATGGATTTGCTTCGAGCGGGCTGCTTGACCGCTTGCGGCAGCCGTGAAAGCCGCCGGAACCTTTTTTGGCCAGCCGACACGTTTTCGCTTGGTTTTGCGCGCAAGCTTTTTTGGCCGCAGTGGCCTAGAATATCTGCGAAGCATGTTGTTTTGGCAGCGGATCATGACGCTCAATAGAATGATGGCGCCGGCAAAGCGCGGGACCCTGGTCGCCCTAGCGGCAGCCGCCGCGGTGCTGGCTTTGGCCGAATCCGCCCCCGCGCAATATTGGGGGCGATCGCTTTTACGGTGGCGGCGGCGGGTATGGCGGCTATCGCTCTTACCGGCAAAGCCCGCAACGCGATTTCTTTTTTCCGTTTTCGGGCTTCATGCGGCCGCCGCCGGTCGTCGATTCCACCAAGGCGCCGGCGCCACGCAAACTGGAAACGCCGCCGACCACCACCGTGGTCGTCGTCGGCGATTCGCTGGCCGACTGGCTCGGCTATGGTTTGGACGAGCTTTACGCCGATCAGCCGGAGATCGGGGTGGGGCGGAAGATCCGCCCGTCCTCCGGTCTGGTGCGCTACGACGCTAAGAACGAGACGGTCGATTGGCCGCAGGCCATCAAAGATGCGCTGGCGAACGAGAAGCCGGACGCGATCGTGGTGATGCTGGGCCTGAACGATCGCGTGGCGTTGCGCGACAAGAACCCGCCGCCGCCGACCGCCAAACGCGCCGGCGAGCCGGCGCAAAGTGCGAACCAGGCGGCCGCAGCACAACCGCCGCAAGACAAGACGGCGCCCGTCGATAGCGAAGCGGCGCCGCAAGCGGCGACCCAAGGCGACACGCAGCGGCCGGCGTCCGGCGGCGGCTCCTATGAATTTCATACCGACCCATGGGCGACGGTCTACGCCAAACGTGTCGACGACATGATCGCGGCGCTCAAGAGCAAAGGCGTGCCGATCGTGTGGGTGGGATTACCAGCCATCCGCGGCCCAAAATCGACCGGCGACATGAGTTATCTCGACGAGCTTTATCGCGAGCGCACCGAGAAAGCCGGCATCGTTTACGTCGATATATGGGACGGCTTCGTCGACGAGCAGGGACGTTACGCGGTGCAGGGCCCGGACTTCGAAGGCCAGATTCGCCGGCTGCGTGCGGCGGATGGTGTGCATTTCACCAAAGCTGGCGCCATGAAACTCGCAAGCTATGTCGACCGTGAACTGCGGCGGGTGATGTCGACCCATGTCGCGCCGGTTGCCCTGCCGGCGCCGGAAACGGCGCCGAAGTCAGGCGCGGTCGGAGCGCGGCCCGATGTCGGACCGGTCTTGCCGCTGTCGACAAACCAGACGGAGAGCGGCGACCTTGTGGGTGCTGGCGGCCGCAGCAATCAGGCGCTCTCGGACCCGACTGCCGTAAAAGTGTTAAACCGCGGCGATCCGCTGCCGGCGCCTGCCGGCCGCGCCGACGATTTTTCTTGGCCCCGGCCCGGCGCGTCCGCGAGTGCGGCCCCCGATATCGCGCCGCAGCCCGCCGCTTTGGCGCCCGCGGTGCCGGCAGGCAAGAGCGACAAGAAGCCCGCCGACTCCACCAAGGACGCAAAGAGCAAGCCGGGCAAAGAGTCCGCCAAAGATTCGAGAAGAGATTCGGGCGTAACCAGGTCGCGCCGGCCAGCGAACGCGGATCTCGACGGCGCGCCGGTTCCGCCGGCGCCGGTGGGCTCACGTTGAGACAAGAATAGTTTTGGGTTTATGAAAGGCCGCGCGGCGGACGCTTACCGCGGCAGCAAGCTCGATCCCATCAGATGTTTGTCCACGGCGTGGGCGGCCTGCCGGCCTTCGCGTATCGCCCAAACCACCAGTGACTGCCCGCGACGCATGTCGCCCGCGGTAAACACTTTGTCGATCGATGTCCGGTAATCCTCAGTCGAGGCGCTGATATTGCCGCGCTGATCGAGCGCCAACTCGAGAGATTTGATCATGCCCTCGTGCACCGGATGCACGAAGCCCATCGCCAACAGCACGAGATCGGTGGCGATTTCGAAATCGCTCCCCGGTATCGGCTTCATCTTTGCATCGACGCGTACGCAATGAAGTTTCTTAACTGCGCCGTTCGCGCCGGTGAATTTTGTCGTCATAACCGCAAAATCGCGTTCGACGCCTTCCTCGTGACTCGAGGACGTGCGCAGCTTGAGCGGCCAATCCGGCCAGGTCAGCATCTTATTTTCCTGCAGCGGCGGCTGCGGCATGATTTCGAAGTTGGTCACCGACAGCGCGCCTTGGCGAAAGGCCGTGCCAATGCAGTCCGATCCGGTATCGCCGCCGCCGATCACGACGACTTGTTTGCCGGTCGCCAGGATCGGCTCGCCCGCGAGCGGGGCTTCACCGCTGACGCGCCGATTCTGCTGCGGCAGATAGTCCATCGCAAAATGAATACCTTTGAGCTCGTGACCCGGCACCGGCAGGTCGCGCGGTTTTTCGGCGCCGCCCGTGAGTACCACCGCATCGTGCTGCGCGACCAATTTGTTCGCGTCGACATTGACGCCGACATGTGCGCCATAGTGGAACACCACGCCTTCAGCTTCCATTTGGGTTACGCGGCGATCGACGTGGTTCTTCTCCATCTTGAAATCGGGAATGCCGTAACGCAGAAGCCCGCCGGCTTTGGCCCAGCGCTCATAGACGTGAACGTCGTGCCCGGCGCGCGCAAGCTGCTGCGCGCAGGCAAGCCCGGCCGGCCCGGAACCCACGATCGCGATCTTCTTTCCGGTCCGCTCCGACGGCGGTTCCGGCCGCAAGCCGTGCGCGATGGCGCGATCGGCGATCGCGCATTCGATCGATTTGATGGTGACCGGATTCTCGTCGATGTTAAGCGTACATGACGCCTCGCACGGCGCAGGACAGATGCGGCCTGTCACTTCCGGGAAATTGTTGGTCGAATGCAGGTTGCGCGCGGCTTCTTCCCAGTTGCCGGAATAGACGAGGTCGTTCCAGTCGGGAATCTGATTGTTGACCGGGCAGCCTGGCGTACCGGGCGCGAGCGAGCCGGTGCCCTGGCAATAGGGCACGCCGCAATTCATGCAGCGCGCCGCTTGAGTTACGAGCTCCTTCTCCGGCAGCGGCAAAACGAATTCGCGCCAGTGCCGAATGCGTTCGGCGACCGGTTGGTAGTCGCGATCCTCGCGAGGATATTCGAGAAAGCCGGTGATCTTGCCCAAAGGCGCTCTCTATTGTTGGCGGCTTATCGGCGGTCTTTGTGCGAGGTCACTCCGCGGCAATGGCTGCGGCCTTGAGCTCGTTGAGCGCGCGGCGATATTCAACCGGCATGATCTTGCGGAACTTCGGATACCAGCCCGTCCAGTCGTTCAGTATCTTGGCCGCAACCGCCGAGCCGGTAAAGCGGGCGTGACGCGTGATCAGATGGTGCAGCCGGTGGCCGTCGAAGCTGCTCAGGTCCGACATGATGTCGACGAGCCCGTGCGCTTCGAGATCCCGCGCGTGGTGGAAGACCTTTGCGTTAATGTCCTCCTCTTCCGGCATCGGCTCAAGATCGACCATCGCCAGATTGCAGCGTGAAGAAAAACCGCCATCCTCGTCCAACACATAGGCGATACCGCCCGACATGCCGGCGGCAAAATTGCGGCCGGTCGGACCCAGCACCACAACGACGCCGCCGGTCATGTATTCGCAGCAATGGTCGCCGGCGCCTTCGATAACGGCGATCGCCCCGGAATTGCGGACCGCGAACCGCTCGCCGGCCACCCCGCGGAAGTAGCATTCGCCGGAAATCGCACCGTACAAAACGGTATTGCCGACGATGATCGACTGCTCCGGCACGATTCCCGCATTGGCGGGCGGCCGCACCACAATGCGGCCACCGGAGAGGCCTTTGCCAAGATAGTCGTTGGCGTCGCCCTCCAGTTCGAAAGTCACGCCGCAGGCGAGAAAGGCGCCGAAGCTCTGACCGGCGGTGCCGGTAAAGCGCGCCACGATCGTGTCCGGCGACAGGCCTTCGTGTCCGTAGCGTTTGGCGACTTCGCCGGAGAGCATGGCGCCGACGGTGCGATCGGTATTCTTGATTGGAAAGGCTGTGCGCACCGGCGCGCGGCGCTCGAGCGCGGCCTGGGATTGCGCGATGAGCTTGCGATCGAGCACGTCCCGGATCTTATGGTCCTGGCGCTCGCAATTAAAAATGGCGACGCTCGCCGGCACATCCGGCTTCATGAACAGTTTCGAGAAATCGAGCCCGGTCGCCTTGGCGTGGGCGATCAGCTGGCGGCGATCGAGCATTTGCATTTGCCCGATCATCTCGTTGAATGTGCGGTAGCCAAGTTCGGCCATCAGTTCGCGCACTTCTTCGGCGACGAAGAAGAAATAATTGATGATGTGCTCCGGCTGGCCGCGGAAGCGTTTGCGCAGCACCGGATCCTGAGTGGCGACGCCGACCGGGCAGGTGTTGAGGTGGCATTTGCGCATCATCACACAGCCGGCGGCGATCAGCGGCGCGGTGGCGAAACCGAATTCGTCGGCGCCAAGGAGCGCGCCGACCACCACGTCGCGGCCGGTGCGGATGCCGCCGTCGACCTGCACGGCAATGCGGCCGCGCAGGCGATTGGCGACCAGCGTCTGATGGGTCTCGGCAAGTCCAATCTCCCACGGCGAGCCAGCATGTTTGATCGAGGTCAGCGGCGAAGCGCCGGTGCCGCCCTCGAAGCCGGCGATGGTGACGTGATCGGAACGCGCCTTGGAGACGCCGGCGGCGACGGTGCCGACGCCGACTTCGGATACGAGCTTGACCGATACGTCGCCCTGCGGGTTGACGTTCTTCAAGTCGAAAATGAGCTGGGCCAGATCCTCGATCGAATAAATATCGTGATGCGGTGGCGGCGAGATCAAGCCGACGCCAGGTGTCGAATGCCGCACCTTGGCGATGATCTTGTCGACCTTGTGCCCGGGCAATTGCCCGCCTTCACCCGGCTTGGCGCCTTGGGCGATCTTGATTTGCATCACGTCGGAATTGACTAGATATTCCGCGGTCACGCCGAAGCGCCCCGACGCGACCTGCTTGATCGCCGAGCGCATCGAGTCGCCGTTCGGCAGCGGCCTGAAGCGGTCGGCCTCCTCACCGCCCTCGCCGGTATTGGACTTGCCGCCGATCCGGTTCATCGCGATGGCGAGCGTGGTGTGGGCCTCGCGCGAGATCGATCCGAACGACATGGCGCCGGTCGAAAAGCGCCGCACGATATTCTTTGCCGGTTCGACCTCCTCAACTGGAATCGGCCGGCGGCCGTCCTCCTCGGCCAATTTGATGCGGAACAGGCCGCGGATCGTGTAGAGGTGTTGCGACTGCTCGTTGATCTGCCGCGCGAATTGTCGATACCGGTCATAGGAATTGCCGCGTACCGCGTGCTGCAGTGCCGATACCGTGGCGGCATTCCAGGCATGTTCTTCGCCGCGCACCCGGAACGCATATTCGCCACCGACGTCAAGCATCGATCGATAGATCGGCGAATCGCTGAATGCGTCGCAATGCCGCCGCACCGCTTCCTCGGCGATCTCACCGAGGCCCACGCCTTCGATACGGGTGGCAGTGCCGGTGAAGTATTTAGCGACAAAGTCGGATTTCAGTCCGACCGCGTCGAAAATCTGAGCGCCGCAATAGGACTGATAAGTCGAGATGCCCATCTTGGACATCACTTTCAGCAAGCCCTTATCGATCGATTTGATGTAGCGCTTGATAATTTCCTTGTCGTCGATTTTTTGCGGCAATTCGCCTTTCATCTCGACCAGCGTCTCGAATGCCAGGTACGGATTGATAGCTTCGGCGCCGTAGCCGGCAAGACAGCAGAAATGATGCACCTCGCGCGGCTCGGCGGATTCGACGACGAGACCGACCGAGGTGCGCAAGCCTTCGCGGATCAGATGGTGATGCACTGCGGCGCAGGCCAACAGCGAGGGAATCGGGATGCGATCGGCGCCGGCGCGGCGGTCCGAAAGGATGATGATGTTGACGCCATCACGGACCGCGGCTTCCGCCGCATCGCATAGTTCATCGATCGCTGTTTCCATCCCGCCGGCGCAGGATTCGGCGCGCCAGGTGGCATCGAGCGTCAGCGACCGAAAATGATCGCCGAGATCGGAAATTGAGCGGATCTTCTCAAGATTGGCGTTGGTGAGAATCGGTTGGTGCACTTCGAGGCGCTTCTTCCGCGACGAGCCTTCGAGATCGAACAGATTCGGCCGCGGGCCGATGATCGAGACGAGACTCATCACCAGCTCTTCGCGAATGGGATCAATCGGCGGGTTCGTCACCTGCGCGAAGTTCTGCTTGAAATAAGTGAACAGTAGCTTGGGCCGGTCCGACAGCGCTGAAATCGGCGTGTCGTTGCCCATCGAGCCGACCGGCTCTTCACCGGTCGTCGCCATCGGCGTCATCAAAAGCTTGAGGTCTTCCTGCGTGTAACCAAACAGCTGTTGCCGATCGAGCAGCGACAGATTGGAGATCGGCGCCGCTTCGGGTGCGGGTGGCAGATTCTCCAGCACGATTTGCGTGCGCTCCAGCCATTCCTGGTACGGATGGCTTCGCGCCAACTGCGCTTTGAGCTCCTCATCCGGAATGAGGCGGCCCTCGTCGAGATCGACCAGCAGCATCTTGCCCGGCTGCAGCCGCCATTTCACGACGATGTCCTGCTCAGGAACCGGCAGCACGCCCATTTCAGACGCCATGATGATGCGTTCGTCACGCGTGACCAGATAACGCGCGGGCCGCAAGCCGTTGCGGTCGAGCGTGGCTCCGATCTGCCGCCCATTGGTGAAGGCGATCGCCGCCGGGCCATCCCACGGCTCCATCAGCGCCGCGTTATATTCGTAGAAGGCGCGGCGCTCCTCGCTCATGAGCGGATTACCGGCCCACGCCTCCGGAATCATCATCATCATCGCGTGCGCGAGCGAATAACCGCCCATTACCAGAAATTCGAGCGCATTGTCGAAACACGCAGTGTCCGACTGACCCTCGTAGGAGATCGGCCACAATTTGTTGATGTCGGCGCCGAATTTCGGTGACGACACCGAGGCCTGCCGTGCCGCCATCCAGTTGTTGTTGCCGCGCAGCGTATTGATCTCGCCGTTATGCGCGATCATCCGGTAGGGGTGCGCCAGCGACCAAGTTGGAAATGTGTTGGTCGAGAACCGCTGATGGATCAGCGCCAGGGCGCTCTCGAAGTCAGGATCGTGCAGATCGGGATAGTAGGTGCAAAGCTGATCAGCGAGGAACATACCTTTGTAGATCAGCGTGCGGCATGAAATCGAGACCGGATAATAATTCGACGTGCTGCGGCCCCGCCGGCCGTAGAGCGTGCTCGAGATCGTCTTGCGCAGAATGTAAAGCCGTCGCTCGAATTCCTCCTCCGAGGTGAGCTTCGGATTGCGCGCGATGAACACCTGCATATGCACCGGCTCGGTCGGCTTTACCGATTCGCCGAGTGTGGCGTTGTTGGTCGGCACATCGCGCCAGCCAAGAACGGCCATGCCGTCCTGCGCCGCCACCGCGGCGTAGGTGTCCATGATCTCGCGGCGCCAATCGGCATCGTGAGGCATGAACAACGCGCCGACCGCATAGTGTCCGAGGGCTGGCAGCTTGATGCCAAGCCCGGCGGCTTTCTTGACGAGAAATTTGTGCGGTATCTGCACCAGAATCCCGGCGCCGTCGCCGGCGCGAGGATCGGCACCGACCGCGCCACGGTGCTCGAGATTGAGCAGAATTGTCAGCGCATCTTCGATGATCTTGTGCGATTTGCGGCCCTTGATGTCGGCAATAAATCCAACGCCGCAGGAATCTTTTTCCAGCGTCGGATCAAACAAGCCGAAACCAGACGCGGTCATCGTCCACCCGCTCCTCGCGGGACCCCGAAACGCGCAGTATCGCGGGTCCGGCGCACGACAGCCCGCGCAGGATGGCCCATCCTGCGCCAGGGCGATTAACTCATCTAGGAGGCAACCCTCGATCCGCTCAACGGCCGCTGGTTGCTAAGTTCTTGCCGCCGTCCAGCGCGCCCTCGCCACCCGGCAGCCGATCCGCGCGTCTCGTCGGATTGCAACCGACCGCGCACTTTGGGACCATAATTGGGACAGCAATGCTGTCCTATGCGAAACATGGCAAATTCCCGGTGCTAACACAAGCCGCACAGGCCTAGCGCCGGCGGAAAAAGCGCTCTTTCCGGCCCAACGACATCGCGGTCGCCCTGTTCCCCAATTGCAGTGGATCATGGGACGAAACGGACTGCAAATGCGCCGCATCCGCTCCGCCTGGGGCGGAGGATAAACTGGGCCGAACGGGCGCCGGGCGCGGTCTTGCGCCCGCCAAAGAAGCGGCGCAGAACGGTTTGCGCAGCCGTCACGCCTCGTCTGCACGCGAGTGCAGTCCCGCTAGGTTCCCCCCAAATGAATTTTGCCAGCGACAACACGGCGCCGGTCGCACCTGCCATTCTCGATGCCTTGGCCGAAGCGAGTCGTGGCTACGCGCGCGGCTATGGCAATGATCATTGGACCCGGGCGGCCGAGCGGAGGTTCTGCGAGATATTCGAACGCGATGTTGCGGCCTTCCTGGTCCCGACCGGCACGGCCGCAAACGCTTTGGCGCTGGCGCAAGTCTCGCCGCCCTGGGGCGCCATTTTCTGCCACGCCGAGTCGCACATTCACACCGACGAGTGCGGGGCGCCTGAATTTTTCGGAAACGGGCTCAAGCTTGTCGGCTTGGCCGGCGCGGCCGGCAAGATCACCTCCAATGGTCTACAGGCGGCGCTCGCCGGCTATGGCGGGCACAGTCCGCATCAGGTTATTCCAGCGGCGCTCTCGATCACGCAGGCGACTGAAGCCGGCACCATCTACCGCACCAACGAGATCGCCGCACTCGCGCAAATCGGGCGGCAGCGGTCGCTCGCGGTGCACATGGACGGCGCCCGCTTTGCCAATGCGCTGGTCCGGCTCAATGCCACGCCCGCCGAAATGACCTGGCGCAGCGGGGTCGACGTACTGTCGCTCGGCGCGACCAAAGGCGGTGCGCTGGCAGCGGAGGCGGTGATCTTTTTCGATCCGGGCGCGGCGGCCGCCTTCGGCGAGCGCCGCAAGCGCGGCGGTCATCTTTTGTCAAAGCACCGTTTCATTGCCGCGCAGTTCCAGGCCTATTTCGCCGACGATCGCTGGCTTGACCTCGCCCGCCACGCCAATGCAATGGCCGACAAATTGGCGGCGGCGCTGACCGCAATCGGCCTGCCGCCGGTCTGGCCGGTGGAAGCCAATCTTGTCTTTGTGGTTGTGCCGCGTGCGCTGGATGCCAAGCTCAGGGCGGGCGGCGCGAGCTACTATGTCCGCAATAGCGAGAATTTGGACGCCGGCGCGAACAATGTCCTCATACGGCTGGTGACCTCGTTTGCCACCGCTGAAGAAGACATCGAACGCTTCGTGAACCTGTGCGCTTGAAGCGCGTCCATTTGACGGGCGCCCAAACCGATTGCGCCCAAGGGTCGCCCCAATTTGAGGCTCATCTCAGGAGCAGCGGCTAAATTGCGACGGGGAGGGGGGTGCCGTGTTGAGACGATCCGGAATTGCGTTCGCATTTTGCGTGCTGTCCGCTGTCTCAAGCTTTGCCCAGTCTTCCCCAAGCCCTTCACCATCGACGCCGCCGACGCCGTTGCGCGGTTTTGTGCCGCCCTATGAGATCCTGCGCACGTTAAGAGCCGCCGGGTTCCAACCGCTAGGGCCGCCTTTGCGCGAGGGCACGACTTACGTCGTGCGTGCGCTCGATTTTCGCGGCGTCCCCATGCGGGTCGCCGTCGATGCCCATTCCGGCGCCATCCGCGACGCCAATCGCATCGTTGCCGGTCCGGGACTGTACGGTCCTTATATGCCGGGCCCCTACGCGCCAACAAATTACGGCCGGCTGGCAGCACCACCTTATCCGTCACCTGACGATATCGAGCCCGGCTACGGCCGGGCGCCGTACGTTGGCGCGTCCGAAAAATCATCCGGTGATCGACATCTCTCCGGGCCTAGCCTTGTGCCATTGCCGCGCGCCCGGCCTCCCAGTCTCGCTGCGACCATTGCGAATGAAAAGAAGCCGGTCGGTCGAGGCGATGTCGCGACCACCGCGCCGGCAGTGTCGCAATCCGCCCCGTCGAGCGGGCCCGCCCAGGACGCGGCCGCTCCTGCGATCAACGATTGAGGCGCAAAAAAAGCGCCCCGGATATCCGGGGCGCCTCTTCATGCTTGGCGAATGGGCCGTTACGCGGCCTTCTGGTTCTCAATCACAGTCGGGCCGCTGGCCTTGCCTTTGATCGGAATCGAGCGCGGCTTCTTCGCCTCGGGGATCTCACGCACCAAGTCGACATGCAAGAGACCGTTTTCGAGGCTCGCGCCCTTCACCAGGACAAAATCAGCGAGCTGGAACAAGCGCTCAAAGGTGCGCGCTGCAATGCCCTGATAGAGCACTTCGCCGCGCTTCTCCTCCTCCTTGGCGTTCTTTTCGCCGCGGATCGTCAGCGTGTTCTCCTTCGCCACGACCGAAAGCTCCGGTTCATTAAAGCCGGCGACCGCTACCGAAACGCGATACGAATTCTCGCCGGTCCGCTCGATATTGTAGGGCGGATAACCGGGAGCCCCGCCCTCGAGGCCCTGATCGAGCAACGAGAACAGACGG
>Ga0126379_10001114_pt1 | contig 15932 bp, 17 predicted proteins | sample PanSoiMetPlot_24_FD_92640 | JGI IMG/M metagenome (GOLD analysis project Ga0126379, IMG submission 92640) | Tropical forest soil microbial communities from Panama - MetaG Plot_24 | ecosystem: Environmental > Terrestrial > Soil > Tropical forest > Bulk soil | place: Panama | collected 2016-02-17 | reverse complement strand
TTGCGAGCAGGCGCGAGCCGATCGATGCAGAGCCGCAAGGCTGGGCCGTCGCCGTTCTTCGCCATCGCTATGGCCTTCTCGATGAGTTCCTTGGCGTTGGCCTTAAGTAATTCATCGAAAAGAATGGTGGTCGCATTTCTGCAACCCTTAGGCTTGCCGCCGGGATTTCCACTCTGCCCTTTGCTAAATTTCGCCATGTCCAAAAACCTGAATTTGCCCTGAATTTTTCAGAGACGGCCCCTAAATTATTGCTTAGCTACGCTCCCGAAAGTTCGGAGCGGTAAGCCTTTCTCGCTAGTGGTCTTTCCTAAGTGTCGGAAAATGCCTGCCGGCGAACGCAATGCCTGAAACTAATTTCTGACGCTCAATGCCTCGAAAACGGCTTGCCTCAAAACTCTATCTCAAATTTCAAATCACTTTCCTCGAATATCTAAATGCGATTCTGCATCAAGATCGGGCGCGTGTCACGCAGTGTCACCGTTACTCAGTTTGGGAATGTTGTTGGAACGTTATAGAAAACAATGGGACCTTTCGCGTCGGGTTGGGAAAGCAACCTCTTGAAATATCGGAAATCACAACTGCCGCCCCTGGGCACCATTCTCACTCAATCATTGCTCATCGTCATTGCGAGGAGCGAAGCGACGCAGCAATCCACTCTTCTCGCAACGACCGGCGCCCTAGCCTGCCACGCCTCACTTCAATACAACTAGCAAAACTCCGGGGCTGCGGGGTGACGCGATGACCATCCGCCGCTGTCGCGACGATGAGCGCGACGACATTCTTTCCATCATCAATGCCGCCGCCGCGGCCTATCGCGGCGTGATCCCGGCCGACTGCTGGCACGAGCCTTACATGCCGGGCGACGAGCTTGACCGCGAACGCACCGCCGGCGTCGTGTTCTGGGGCTACGAGGATCGCGGCCGCCTCGCCGGTGTGATGGGGCTACAAGACGTACGCGACGTGAACCTTATCCGCCATGCTTATGTCGCCCCGGCAAAGCAACGCGACGGCGTCGGCGGCAAGCTTCTCAAGCAACTGCAGCAGATGAACATAAAGCCGATGCTGGTCGGCACCTGGGCCGCCGCCACTTGGGCAATCCGTTTTTACGAGCGCCACGGCTTCGCGCTGGTGTCGCCGCAACGCAAGACTGCGCTGCTCAAGTCCTACTGGACCATTCCGGAGCGGCAGATCGAAACCTCGGTCGTGCTCGCCAATCCGCCGGACCGCGGCTAGCGCCGTCCGTCCGACCGCGGCGCCGGCTTTAGAATCTATAGTTCACGCCGGCGGTGAGATCCTGAATGTTGCTGGTGCCGAAGCCCATGAAATTATATTCGGCGAACACCGACCAGTGCGGCGCGAACATTTATTCACCGCCGCCGCCAAGCGTCCAGCCGTTATTGTTGGTCGAACTCTGGCCGATTTGCGTGCCAGCGAAGTTGAAAACGATCACGCTGGTATTGGTCCAGGCCGCGCCGCCCTGCGCATAGATGAGGACATTCGGCTGAAAGAGAAAGCCTTCACGCGCCGTCAGCGTATCGAACCAATTGGTGCGGGTGTTGGCGCTTCCGGCCGAAAAGCTGGTGCTGCTGCGCAAATTGGTGCCATCGAACATGTCGCGAATGCCAAACACCCATTGGTCGAACTGGATATCGCAGCCGACTTGGCCGCCGCCGGCAACGCCAGCCGGGTTTGCCGTGAGCGTTCCACCGACGGTGTTGCCCTCGTCGATTTTGGCCCAGGCACCGCCGAGGTTGGCGCCGGCGTAACAGCCGCTCCAATTCGGAAGTGCCGGTGGCAGAAAAGCGGGAGGCAAGTATCCGGGTCCCGGCGGCGGAAACCGCAAATCTGCTGCGAAAGCGTGACCGGCAGCGAGCGCAATGGTCGCGGCGCATAGCGCCAAGGACTTTCGCATCGCGCTTCTCCTTTCGATGGTCTCGGGAGCGTTAGAAAAGTGAAATCCACTCAATCTTTATGTGATCGCGCCAAATCCATTAATTTTTAGTAAAATTCGCTGTTTCGCCATGTAGATCCCTTCGCGCGATCGGGAGGGAGCATGAGTTGAAGCGTTCTCGCGATGAGTTTCAGCACCCGAGCTATGTCACGGCACGAATGCCTCCAGGCCGGAGAATGATGTCAACGGTTCGTCACTGTAACAGTGACATTGTCAGCCTCTAAATCTCCGGCGGCGCGGCGCGCGCGGTAACCACGAGAGCGCAGTCACCGCTCCGGATCGTCGCTCTCTGAACCGCCCGCTTCGGCCTGCCGCTCTGGCGCGGCGTCTGCAAATTCCTTGTCGACGTCCTCGGCCTGCCGCTCGAGCCGCTCGGCCAGGACAAGCAGATGCCGGCGCGTCGGGCTGTGCGCAGAGAGGCCGCGCGCCAGCCGTAAATAGTCCGCCGCTTTTTCGCGAAGATACGCCGAACGCATAGAAGGTCCCCCAAGCCTTCCCTATCAAAGCGCAATTCACAAAACGGTTCCGGTGATTGGCGGCGTCGAGCCGAGAATCGTGTGTCGGTGGCCCGACATACGCGAGCCCACCTAAGAAACGAGCCACCTAAGAAAAACGTCAGGATGTGATTTAGATCAAAGCGCCGCGGTGAAGGCTTTGTAACCCTCTACCTACTGCACTGCACTGAGCTTCCCTTTTTTCAATCAACGGAGCAGATCGATGAAGAGGCGGGCATGGACCAGCCGTGACATCCGCACGTTGAAGCGGCTGGCCAGCAAGAAAACGCGCGCAGCCAACATCGCCCACAGTTTGAAGCGGACCGAAAATGCCACCCGGCAGAAGGCTTTCAGCCTTGGTCTCTCGTTGGAAACGCGCAATGGCCGGCTTGGATAGGGCGTACAAAAAGGTCCGGCCCCGTTGCACAGGCTCTGAAGGTTGCAAAACGGGGCCGGACTCCAGCACATACGCAAAACACGTCCGCGTTCTTCGGCGCGGTGAGACTTGATCTGCTATCACGCCGAACTGGACAAAATAGGACAAGCCACATTTTTTAGAGTGAAAGTTACAGCACACGATGTGAATGAAACGCACGAGCAAAAAGAATTGCGCACTTCCGTTCGTTGCATTGTGTTTGATGCAAAACCATAAATTGCCAACCGCACGGCGCGCGGCAACTCAAGCGCGAGAAACGCGTTTGGGAGATCGTTTAAATAGCACAATTTCCTTGGGTGAATTGTTTCATCCCGCCGGCTCACCGGTCGCGTTTTATGCCGACTGAACACGTCGACACCAAAAATGAGAGGGCGCACGCTGCCGCGCTCGCCTTTGCCCATGCACTCTCGTCGTTGTATCGGGCGCAACTCGGCGCACGGCTCATCGGGACCTACCTCATCGGCAGCCTCGCCCACGGCGGTTTCAGCGACCGCTATAGTGACATCGATCTGGCGCTCGTCACTGAGGACGGCCTCGATCCCGCGGAACTTGCGACATTGCGCGCCTTGGCGGCGGAGAAAGACGCCGCGCTTAGCCAAAAGCTGTCCGTGTTCTGGGCCGATCGCCATTTTGTCATGGGCAGAATGCCGCCGCTCGATCGCACGGACTATCTCGATCATGCGGTCGCGATCAGCGAGCGCGAGCGGGTTCGGCCGCCGCGCCCGACGCGCGAGGAGATCCGCGTCTATCTCAAGGGTGCGCCATTCTCGAACTGGACTGAAAGCGCCAAGCGTTTTGCAGAGGCTGACGTTCTCGCGCCCGGCGATCACAAAGCCTTTATCCGAGCGCTGCTGTACCCGGCGCGACTGGTCTATAGCTGGACGACGGGACGCATGGCTTCGAACGATGAGGCGGTGGCGTTCACCCGCGAAAATCGGCCGGCGGGAATGAATACCGACGTTCTCGCCCAAGCCTTGGCGTACCGCCTAGCCGGCGCCGATCCCGATGCGTTGTTTCCGGCGCGGGCCGTGCTGCGCGATCAGGTCAAAGCCTGCACGCGATTTATTGCCAAGTCGGACGAAACCGCGGTAGCAAATTAAAGCGTCGGCAGCACGGCTCGCGACAGATAAAGCGCGAGCGAGGCGCCCAACAAGCCGATCATGATCGCAAGCGCGAGATCGAAGCGCTCGCCGGGGCTGGCTACTTCGTCCTGGCTGTCGATGTCTCTGGCGGTGCGGGAGAAGCGCAGCCAGGCGATAGCGATGCTGAAGATGCCGATGATGATGAAGATCAAGCCCGCCCAGTTGGCGAAACCTTCGCCATGGGTTCCGAGCTGGCGTTGCGCCAGTTGCGGCGCCGCCACCCGCACGAACAGATCGAACCGCTCGATGATAAAACCGAACGCCATCACCGCAATCGCGGTGCGCACCCAGGCGAGGAAGGTGCGCTCGTTGGCGGCGTGGTCGCTGTAGCGCTTGATCATAAGAAGGAACCTCCGCTGCGCTGGGAAGGATAAAGCAAATTCGTTCGTCGCCGCGCTCACCTTCCCTCCCCTTCAAGGGGAGAGAGGAACATCAATGCGCACTGCATGCGTGGGCGACAAAAGAAAGCAGTCTTTACTTCCCGTCCGCGGCCTTGAGGATCGCCGCGGTGTCGCTGAGCCAGACGCCGGGATCGGATTTCAGCCGCATGAGTACGCGCCGCATCGCCGCGGCGCCGGGCGTGCCGACCACAAAGGGATGGATGCCGATCACACCGGTGCTGGCTTCGCGTGAAGCGTCGGCGCGCGCCTCCTCGGCGAGCTCGAGCACATAATCGAGCCACAGCGCCGCGATTTCGGGCGGCGACTTCATGCGCGCCAGATTCTGTCCCATATCGACGGTGACCACCGGATAGGGCAACAGAACGAGCGGACCGCTCGGCGTATTGAGCCGCGACACGATGTCGGAATCCATCCCGTCGATCGTATAGGTGATGCCGGCGGCAGCCAGCGCCTGCATGGTGTCGGTATTGGCGTAGACGCTTGGGCTCGACCAGCCGGTCGATCTCACGCCGGTGTTCGCCGCGATCAGGTTGAGCGTGTCGCGGATATAAATTTTTTGTTCGTCGAGGCCGCGGCTGAGCGGCAGCATGTGGCTGGTATTGTTCATGCCATGGGCGACGATCGGTGCGTCCGGCTGCACGGCGCGGAACTCCTTCCACGCCGACGGATGCGCCTGCGGATATTCGGCGTTCAAAACGACCGTGAGCGGAACGTCGAGATCCTTGAACAAGCGGGCGACGCGCAAATTGCCCCAGGTCAGCGAATATTGGCGGAAATTTTCGTTCACCAGATCCGGCGTGCGGCTAGCGAGATCGGGGCGGTAAACCGGTCCCTGGCCAAAGCCGAATTCCTCGACGAACAGCGCGAAGCTCACCGCGACTTTCTTGCCGCCGGGCCAGGCGGCGACGTGGATGTCGGTGCGTGGAAACTTGGTGATCGGGTCGACGCTGTCCTGGGCAAAAACCGCCGCGGGCAGAAACAGCGCAATCGCCGCCGTCGTAGCGATCAGGCGTGCTGGCCAAAGCGCGGGGCGCATTGCGATCGATCGTTTCTCTTTAGGACCTGAGCATGATCTTTGCCCAACCATGTTCATGGCAGATCGGCCAAAGAGGCCGGACCGCTGCCGGGCGTGATCAGCGTCGGCCATTGATGCGAGCCAAATGCCACCGCCGGCGGCAAGAACGGCGTCATTCCGCGCTTTTTGGTTTCGCCGATAATGGCCGCACGGCCGTCGCCGCCCATCAATTCGTAATCCATCAGGTAGTAACTGCCGAAGAAGGCGGCCCCGACCGAGCGGTCGGAGACGATGCGGGTCAGCGCGTCGAGCATCTCCTCGGGGGTGGTTGTGAACGAGATCGTCTCGATCAGCACCAGCCTGGAATTCATAGCATCGGGTCCGAAGAACTGCGCGAGCACGCTAAACAACATGTTGTTCTGCCGCGCGACATAGATGGTATTGCTCGCCGCATAGGTTCTGTCCCAGTCGCTGCCGAGCATCTTCTTCCAGTCGCCGATCACGTCCATCCAATGCCCGATCTGGGTCTGCGCCGCCCAGGCGATGTTCTTTTTCAGTAACGGCGCCTGCTTCTTGGCGAAGGCCTGGAACGCGGCGGCGGTGATGACGCCGTTCTTGGCGCAATCGTCCATGAACGCGATGTTGTTTTGCAGGATGAGGCGGCTGTTCTCCTGCCAGTCGCCGAGCAGGTCGGCTTTGTTCAAGCCGTCGAGCGCCGATTGCATCTGGCTGCGATAGGCGAGCAGGGAGCCGCGCCACGACGTGTCGGAAGCGTTATCCAGAAAAGGCATGACCACCTCCGACAGCGCCATGGTCGAGTGCCCAACCGACTTCATCAGCTGATACTTGATCGGCACCGGCGGTGCTTCGAGCGGCGGCTGGCCCGGCCGGTAAAGAATGAAGCGGCCGCCGGCGCCGGTGAACAGGCCGAGGATGATCGGATGGCTAGCCATCAGGTTCTTGCGGAAAATCGCGCCGGACGCGCCATACAATTGGAACATCATGGTGTTGAGCGCGAGCACGTCCTTGGTCGCGGTCTCGGCCGCGCTCGAACTGGTGCGGCCGCCGATCGGCGCCATGTAGGAGGATAGATCCTCGGCGCGCGCGGCGCCGGCGAAGCCCGCAAGCGCGATCGACAGCAAGGCAACGCGGTAGCGCTTGCGTGGCAAGATCGTCGGCATGATTCCCTCCCACTGATCACGTGAAGCGATGCGCGCTCCGTCTTTCACGATAGCAAACAACGCCAGCGGATTAGATCCCCGCGCCGCCGCCGTTCCACACGCTACGCTCGGAAAAATAGCGAAGCCCGCGAGGATCATAATTCAACGCAAACGTGACGCAACACGCATTCGCGCCGTGCGATGGAACCCTTGTCATGTCCATGCGCATAGTTGGCAATGTTCTGGCATTCGTCGCCTGACGCGCTATGATCGTTGCGCGCACGACAATCTCTTGGTGCGCAATTTTTTGGTCGTGGTGCCGAAGATTGCACGGGGCTGGGTCCTTCCGCGCCGGGGCTAAACTAAAAATTCCAGAGGGTGGGAATTGTGGGGACCTCGCGACGCGATTTCGTCAAGCTGCTCACCTCCAGCGGCATCGCGCTTTCGGTGTCGCGTCTAGCTTTGGCGGAGCAACCCGACTTTGCCGCGCGTGAAATCTTGCCGGGCCGGCAAGCTTGGAATCCGGCCGCCACCGGAGCCGGGCGCATCGATGGCGTCGCCAAGGTCACCGGATCGAAGCTCTACGCGTCTGATTTCCGCGCCGCCGATCTGCCGGGCTGGCCGGCAAAGACCTCGCACGCCATGCTCATTCGCGCCACCGACGCGACGCACATCTACGACGGCATCGATCTGTCGCGCCTGAGCGGCGCGTTGAAGCCGTCCGTGGTCGTCACCGCCGAGGATTTGGCGCGCATCGGCACGCGGGTTCCCGAATTTTTCGCCGGCGACCTGTTCTGCCCGCTTCGCAAGACGCCGCTCTATCTCGGCCAGCCGATCGCGCTTTTGATCTTCGAGGATTTCGATGTTTTTGATCAGGCGAGGTTCGCATTGCGCGACGCGACTATCGTCAAATACGGCGAGGAGACCGGCGCCATCACGAGGCTTCCTTACGCTGCCTTTCGTTTTACGCGGGTTGCAGGGGCGACCCCGGAAGCGCCTGATGTCTATTCGCCATTCAAGAACGGCTGGGTCAGCCCCGGGAAGTTCAAGGACACCGGGCACCCGATCTGGGAGCGGCTGCCGCTTCCCACCGGTCAAGAATACGCGGAGGCCGCCGGTTACGGCGAAGACATCCGCGCCGAGCTTGCAGCAGACAATCCGGCGCGCCTGGTGCTCGAGCGACAATTCGAGACGCAATCGGTGGATCCGATGTTTCTCGAGCCGGAAAGCGCTCTCGCCTGGTACGACCCGGGCCGCAAGAGCCTCGAGCTCGTCGTCGGCGTGCAGTCGCCTTACGATACCGCGGAGTCGGTGGCTTTCCTGCTGGGCGCAGCCGAAGCCGCACATAAGCCGGCGCGTATCAACATGCAGTTCGCCTATATGGGCGGCGGTTTCGGCGGCCGCGACCACACGCCATTCCCGCTCTACGTTGCGTTGGCGGGGATGTTCTTCCCAGGTCGTCCAGTCCGGCTCGCCAACAATCGCTACGAGCAATTGCAGTCGGGAATCAAGCGGCACGCCGTCTCGATGCACACGCGGATGGGTGTCGACCGGGCCACCGGCAAAATTTTCGCGTTTGCCGCCGACCATGTTTTGCACGCCGGCGGCTTGTCGAATTTTTCGCCCCATGTGGCGACCGTCGGCGCCGTTGCTGCGCTCGGCGTCTACTATGCACCGAAAGTCGATGTCACCACGGTTTCGCTGCCCTCGCGCGCGGTGACTGCGGGCTCGATGCGCGGCTACGGCACGCTGCAGCCGATGACGGCCCTGGAAGTGCTGGTCGATGAAATGTGTACGGCGTTGCCGCTCGACCCGATCGAGTTTCGGCGGCGCAATGCGCTCAAGCCCGGCGAGCGGAGGATGACGGGAAATACCTACAGCGTCTCGATTCGAACGCCGGAAATCCTGGACAAGCTCGAGCAGCATTCTATTTGGCGCGACCGCGCCGCCGAGAAGGCGCGCGGACGGGAGGCGGGGATTCTCGTCGGCACCGGCGTCGCTTGCGTCACCAAGAACTACGGCACCGGCGCGGATTGTTCCTTGGCGGCGGTGGAAATCGATCCGCAAGGACGTATTGCCATCCGCTTCGATGAGACGGAGATTGGTAACGCCGTCGGGACGGCGGTCGCCAACCGGGTCGCAAACTATCTGGGCGGCGTGGCTGACGAGATTGCGCTCGCGCAAACCAAGGCTTTTACGCCGCTGGCGCTGGTGCGCTCCGGCGATCCCCACACGATCGATCAGAAGACCCAGGACACTGCGGCGCGTAATCCGCGCTGGGTCCCGGAAACTTTCTCAGCCACAGCGGCCTCCACCGGTGCCCATGTCGGCACGCATGCGGCGGCCGAGGCCGCGCGAGTGATCTTCCGCTTTGGCCTATGGCCGACCGCACTCGAATTGTGGCGCATTGCGCCAAACGATCCGCGCGCCGCGCAATGGCAGGCGGCGCGCTGGAAGGATGGCCAATTAACCGCGCCGAGTCTGCCGCCGCTCGCGCTTGCCGACATCGCAGCGCGCGCGCACACGAGGAACGGCATCACCGGCGCGATGGCCCATAGTTTCAATCGCTGGGCCTGGTCGCAGGCCGATTTCAAGATCGACGGACAAAACTGGACGGCGGAAATCGATGCGCTGGCGCTCCGCCGCGGCGCCGGCAAGTTTGTTCGTCTCGATCGCGCCAACGTCAAGTTTCCGCCGACCACCCTCAACCAGAGCGGACCCACCTACACGGCGCAATGCGGCACGCTGGTCCGCGTCGAGATCGATCGCGGAACCGGCGCGCTGCGCATCGCCAAGGGCTATAGCGTGCTTGAGTGCGGCAACGCACTGGTGCCCCAGGTCGTGATCGGCCAAGCGCAGGGCGGCTTCGCCATGGGCGTCGGTCAGGCCCTCCTGGAAACGCTGCCACTCTATGAGGACGGTCCCGGCAACGGCAAATGGACGCTTGGGCAATATGTCGTCGCCCGCGGCTCGGACCTGCCGCTGCGCGATCTCGAGATCGAAGTGCTGCCGCCCGTAGATGCCGACGAGAGGCCGAAAGGCATTGGGGAAGTAGTGATGATCCCGGTTGTCGCGGCGCTCGTTAATGCCATCTTCGATGCCACCGGCCATCGCTTCCGCGCCTTGCCGGTGACCCAAGCGATGATCAAAGGAGTGCTGACGTGACGACGTTGACGGTGACCATCAACGGCCGCAGCTATGGCCCGACGGAGGTCCGCGACGAGCTGACGATGAACGATTATCTGCGCGAATATCTCGGCCTCACCGGCACCAAATTCGGCTGCGGCGCGGCGCAGTGTTTGAGCTGCGCGGTGATCGTCGATAATCCAGACGGCAGCAGTTACACCAGCCCGACGTGCATCGTGCCGGCGACAAGCTTTAACGGCAAATCGATCCGCACCGTCGAAGGCCATGCCAAGAACGGCGAGCTCACCGTTCTGCAGAAAGCCTTCATCGAGCACTTCGCCTTCCAGTGCGGGTACTGCACCGCCGGCTTTCTCAACGAGGGCCAGGTGTTGCTCGACCGGCTGGCGAGAAAGCGCGTGCCGCGCGCAGATCTTGAAAAGACAATCGCCGAGGCGCTCGACGGCCATCTCTGCCGCTGCACCGGCTACGCCAAATATCACGAGGCGGTGCGCGACGTGATTTTGGCCGACCCGCAGCGGTATTTGCTGTAGCGGGCGCCGTCATGAAATCTGAGCCGCGAACAAAAACAACGGTGCTGACGTTCACTGCGCTGCTGGCGACGCTGATATCTATACATGCCGCCTCGGGGGCGGCGGCGGATATGCTGGCAACGCCGGAAAGCTTTGCCGCGATCGCGGACACCGCGGCGCGCTCCGCGGCCTTGTTCACCGAGGCCGGCAAAGTGCTCACTCATCCGCGCTGCATGAACTGTCATCCGGCCGGCGATCGCCCGCGCCAGGGCGACGTCCAGCGTTTGCATCAGCCGCCGGTCGCGCGCGGCGAAGACGGCTTTGGGCTGCCGGCGATGCGCTGCCAGATCTGTCACCAAGCGGCCAATTTCGAACCGGCGGGAGTACCGGGCAATCCGGCTTGGCATCTCGCGCCGCATGAGATGGGCTGGGAGGGCAAGACACTCGCGCAGATCTGCGAACAGATCAAAGATCCGGCGCGCAACGGCGGCCGCTCGCTCGAAGACATCGTGCATCATGTGGGCGAGGATCATCTGGTCGGGTGGGCCTGGGCTCCGGGAGGCGACCGCACACCCGCGCCGGGCACGCAGGCGCAAGCGGGCGCGCTCCTTGACGCTTGGGTGAAGACCGGCGCGGTCTGTCCGAATTAGCTGATCGAATTTCGATCGTTTCGTGTCACCAGGCAGAGCCGCAACGATTTCCAGAAACCGAATTTTCCTCGCATCATTATCGTTCGCAACACGATCGGCAGCGGAGGACGGCGATGAAAACCCGAATGGCCACGGCGCTATCAATGCTGGTGGGGGCAGCACTTGGCGGCGCCGCTATCCAGGCCTTGCATGCGCAAGCCAAGCCCCCGGTCTATATGATCGCCATCAACGAGGTCAGCGACCCGGACGGCTATGCAAAAGAATACGTTCCGCCTGCGCAGAAATCGGTCAAAGATCACGGTGGCGAGTATGTCGCGGCAGGACCGGGAACGCAGTTAGCGGGAAACCTGCCTCACGGCCCAGTCGTGATCCTGCGCTGGGACAGCATGGAGGCGCTGGAAGGCTGGCGCAATTCTCCCGAATTTCAGGCCATTCTCAAGACTGGCGAGAAATACGCGAAATTCAACATTGTCGCCGTCAACGGCCTCAAATAGTTGCGCATAAGTGAGCGCCGTTCTCGTAGCGCCGCTCCCGGATTTCACTTCTTTCGCCTGGGCTGCATCCAGTCACGCCGCGGCATCCCGCGCGCTTGCCGATCATGGCATAAACGGGCAGGCTTGCCTCAAGCGTCGGAGTTACGCACGGCGCATAAAAACGATCGCTAGGGAGTGAAACCTATGCTCGAGCAGGCCGCCGCCGCATCCACACGCACGTCTACGCGCCCGAGCCGAGGCCGCTGGTACGTCCTTTTGATGATCAGCGCGATGTACCTCATCACCTATCTCGACCGCGTCAACATCTCGACTGCGGCGCCGCTGATCAGCAAGGAATACGGCTTCGACAAGATCACGATGGGATTCATCTTTTCCGCCTTCGTCTGGGCCTATGCGATGTTTCAGGTTCCCGGCGGCTGGCTATCCGACAAATTGGGCGCGCGCGGCGTGCTGGCTTCGATCGTCACCTATTGGTCGATCATGACGGCGGCGACCGCCGCCGCGTTCAACGCGGTCTCGTTCATCGTGGTGCGGTTTCTGTTCGGGGTGGGCGAAGCGGGCGCGTTTCCCGGCGCCACGCGAGCAATGCAGCTCTGGTATCCGCAGTCCGAACGCGGCTTCGTGCAAGGGATCACGCATAGTGCGAGCCGGCTCGGCGCCGCGATTGCGCCGCCACTCGTCGTCCTGATCATGACGCAATGGGGCTGGCGCGAGGTGTTCCTGATCTGCGGCGCAGTCGGGATCTTGTGGTCACTGTGGTGGGCGGTGTCCTACCGCAACCTGCCGGAAGAGCATGGCCTGGTGAACCGCGCCGAGCTTGAGCGCATCCGCGGGCTCGATGCCAGCGGCGCGATCAAGCCGCCGCCGGTGGAGAAGCAAGCCAATGTGCCGTGGGGAACGCTCGTTCGCTCGCCGAATATGTGGGCGATCATGGCGGCGTATTTCACTTACGTTTACTGCTTGTGGATCTTCCTGAGCTGGCTGCCGTCGTACCTCGTCGAGTTCCGCCACTTCACGCTGCTCAAGGTCGGGCTGTTCGCATCGCTGCCGTTATGGGCGGGAGTGGTCGGCGACACCGTCGGCGGCCTCGCCACCGATTATCTTCTCAAGCGCACCGGCAGCGCCAAGATCGGCCGCCGCGTCGTCGCGATTACCGGTCTCCTCGGCTGCGCGGTGTTCATCGTGCCAGCGGCTTTGACCGAGGATCCCTACGTCGCGGTGTGGTGCCTGACCGCCTCGATGTTCTTTCTGGAATGCACGATCGGCCCGTCTTGGGCGGTGCCGATGGATACCGGCGGAAAATATTCCGGCACGGTGTCGGGCATGATGAACATGGCCGGCAATATCGGCGGCGCTTTGTCGCCGATCGTGTTCGGCGCGCTGGTTCAGATCGGCAATTGGCAGGCGCCGTTCATCGTCGCCGCCGCTTTGCTGGTCGTCGGCTCGGCGGTGTGGGCGTTCTGGCTCGATCCCGACAAGCACATTCTGACGAGCTGAGAGCCGCAGTTTTCCTTTTCTCCTCCCACCGTTTCACGGGGGGAGGGAATCAGCCGTACGCCGCTCCAGCGCAATGCGGGCGAAGGTCGAGAGAATCCTGGCGCCGGCGTTGAGCGTGCCGGACAGCGATCCGGCGACTTTCGATTGCCCACCGATGCGGCAGCGATAGTCCACCGGTAGTTCGCGGATGCGCAAACGCGCGCGCGCGGCGCGCATCTGCATTTCCAGATTCCAGCCATAGGTCATCTCGCGCATGCCGAGCTTAAGGAGCGTGTCGCGCCGGATCGCGCGCAAGGCGCACATGTCAGTGTAGCGGACGCCGTAGAGCAGCGCAGTCAAAGCGCCGATGGCGCGGCCGGCGAGGAGCTGATGCCAGCTCATGCTGCCGGGCTCGCGCTTGCCGCGGGCGCGCGAGGCGATGACGAAGTCGCAAGTCCCCGCCGTGATCGGCGCGATGAGCGCGGCGATGGCCGCGGAATCATCGGCGCCGTCGCCGTCCAGGTAGACGAGAATATCGGCATCGGTGGCGGCTCGCGCGCCAGTGAGACAGGCGAGCCCATAACCGCGGCCGACCGCAATCACCTCGGCGCCACCCTCTTTTGCCCGCGCGGGCGTGGCGTCGCTGCTGCCGCCGTCGACCACGATGACGCGACCAACAATATCGCGTGGCAAACCGGCGAGCACCGTGCCGATCGACTCCGCTTCATTGAATGTCGGGATGATGGCGGTGACGGATGGGTTGGCGGCCGACGTATCTCTCGGCTCGTCCCGGCGCGAGCGGGGACCCGGGTCCATCGATTTGGTTTCTGCAGCACTCATCTGGATTCCCGCTTCCGCGCGAATGAGCGGGAAAACCGGGTCTCCATCAGCTAGCAATTTTTTCCTACAAGCTCCAGCGCAAGCCGCAATTGGCGCAAGCCTCGGCCGGCCTGTTGGATTTGAGCGCGTGACGGAAGGCACGATAGGCCGGCCCGGTCCAGATCTCGCGTAAGCTTTGCTGTGTAGCATTGCCGAGCGTGTAGTTCTCGTAGCCGCGCTGCGAGAACGGCGCGATGCAGCATGGCAACGCGCGGCCATTGGCGGTGAAATACATCACCGTCCACGGCCGGCGGCACAGCGACCATGGCGAGCCGTTATCGCTGCGCTTGAGACTGACGCCGGGCTCGGATGCGCCGCCGGAGGCGCTAAACGTGATGCCGAGCTCTTCGGCAAGCGCGGTCGCGCGCTCGATATGGATCGCTTCCGCAGCGGAAAGCTGTTCGTAGAGCGCCTGATCGGGCCGCGCCATGCCAATGGCGTTTTCCTTGAAAAACACGAGCCGCTGCAGATGCACTTCCTTGACGCCGGTCTCGGCGGCGACGCGGACGAAATCCGGCAATTCCTCAATGGTCTCGCGCAAGCCGGTGAGCCAGGCGGAGACCTGCGGCTTTGCATGACCTTCACGCTCCTGCAGAGCGCGAAACGCGCTGACGTTTTTGAGAATGCGATTGAAATAATTCTTACCGCGAATGGCGCGATAGGATTGCGCATTGGCGGCGTCGAACGAGACGCGCAGCTCGTCCAAACCGGCCGCGATCAGGGCGCGGCCGTTCTTCTCGTTAAGCACCGTGCCGTTGGTATTGAACAACACAAAGGTGCCGCGATCCTTCAGATAACGCACCATGCGCGGCAGGTGCTTGACCAGCATCGGCTCACCGACGCCGTGCAGCACCGCGCGCTGCAAATGTGGAATCTGATCGACGATCGAGGTGAACAGCTCCCAGCTCATATCGGCCGGGGGTTCAAGCTCCTCGTAGGTGCGCGGGCAGGTCGTGCACAGCAGATTGCAGCGGTTGGTCGTTTCCAGATACAGGCAAACCGCATCCTGCGCCGGGACATCGTCATCGGTGATTACGTTCTCGAAATATCGGGCCGGATCGACCGCCCCGTTCGTCGCCGCGCTTTGCATCAAATTATCCCCTTGAAAAATTTTTGAACCCACGCCGGCTCAGGCGTGGACCTGGTCGATCGCGAAAGCGCGCGCCGCGGCGCGGGTGAAATCGCGCTCGCGCATCAATTGCCACATCAGTTTGGCGGTGTGCGCGGCGAACCGCCGCCGCTGCGAAACCTGCCGGCGCGTTTGCATATCCGCGCCGTGCAGTTCGGCGTCGAGGCGCTTAAGCGCATCAACATCGTCGACATCGTACCAGGCCGGCAGCCTGTACACCTCGAGGCCGATTTCTCGCGCGCGCGCCAAGGTCTGCTCCGCCACCCGCTCGGTGCTCCAGGTAATGTCTTCAAACATGCGGGCATGCGCGTGTTTGAGACCGAGCAAATAGTAGCCGCCGTCGGTCGAAGGACCGAGCACCGCCCGATCGCCTGGTCGCGCCAGGACCTCGGCGGTCTCGACCAGCAATGCCGTCGGCAGCGTCGGGCTGTCGGAATTGAGCACCACCGCCGATTGATGTCCGCGGCTTAAGATTTCGCCGATGGTGTGGAACAGGCAATCGCCGAAATTCGGTAGCCAGGCTTCGATCAGGCCGATCGAGGCCGGCAGGATGGCGCGGAAAAAATCGGTCGAGCCCGGCGGGCCATAAGCCGCATAGCCGACAATAGCCGCACTTTGGGCGGCGCGGATCTGCTCATCGGCGGCGACAAGATTCTCGGCCACATCCTGCAAAAATGCGGTGTTGAGAAGGGCCGCTTCTTCGAAGGTGAGCGGCGGGACCAGCCGGGTTTTGGTGCGTCCCGGCGCCGAAGCCTTGGCCATGAAGGCGATGCCGCAGGAGTGGTGCGAGCCGCGCCCGTTCGCATCGGTGTGACCCGAAACTGCTGGTCCGTTGAATCGATCGGTCATGCAGCCCCCTGCAAATCATTGACAGTGCAATCGGTCTTGCTGTGCCAAGCCATATGCAAGTGCCAATCACTTCCGCCTCAGCGGTTACAAGTCATCAAACACCGAAAAGTTATCGGGTTTTGCTCCTCACAAACTCGTGATCGCGATCGGGGGATGCTCAACACAATGATCATCCACTCGCGTTCCGCGCGTTCGATCTG
>Ga0126379_10001113_pt1 | contig 15938 bp, 20 predicted proteins | sample PanSoiMetPlot_24_FD_92640 | JGI IMG/M metagenome (GOLD analysis project Ga0126379, IMG submission 92640) | Tropical forest soil microbial communities from Panama - MetaG Plot_24 | ecosystem: Environmental > Terrestrial > Soil > Tropical forest > Bulk soil | place: Panama | collected 2016-02-17 | reverse complement strand
GTCAAATGTCTCCGAAAATCGCGGGGGCTGGCCGCACAAGGTGCAAACTGTGCGGCGGATGGGCAGACGAACCCGGAACGTGGCGGCATTTGAGCGGACTTTGGCGGCGCTCAAATCGGGCGGCCGGCTCGAGGAGGTCGACGCCGCGCTGGTCGGTTTGGGCCGCACCCTGGCCGCCTTGCTGGACGACGCCGACGAGCCGGTGGTTCAGGTGGCGTGGGCGTACAAGGCGGTGGTCCGAGATTTGAGAGGAGCGCCGGTCGATGCCGACGGTGACGAGCTCGGTCAGCTCATCGCTACGCTGCGAGCCCCGCTGGGCGACGCCCCGGAGTCCTGAGCGTCGGACGACGGGCGGCCGGCTGGGGCTGTTGGCGAAGATCATGGGCCAGCCGTTCATGCCTTGGCAGGCGCAGGTGGCGAACGTGGCCGGCGAACTTCTCGACGACGACACCCCGGCATATCGCGAGGTGCGGGTCACGGTGCCCCGCCAGTCTGGGAAGACGACGCTGATCCTGGTGGTCGAGGTCGACCGGTGCCTGTCGTGGGGTCCGATGCAGCACGTGCTGTACACCGCCCAGGACCGCAACTCGGCGCGGGCCAAGTGGGATGAGCAGACCGAGATGCTGAGGCGGACGACGCTGGGCCGGGCCGGGGTGATGAAGGTGTACCGGCGGGCCGGGGCGGAGCGGATGGAGTTCAAGGCGACCGGGTCGTGGGTGGGGATTTCGGCGTCGGGGGAGACGTCGGGGCACGGCCAGACGTTGGATCTGGGGGTGATCGACGAGGCGTTCGCCCAGCGGGATGAGCGGCTGATGGGGGCGTTTCGACCGGCGATGGTGACCCGCCCGGCGGCGCAGGTGTGGATCGTGTCGACGGTGGGGGCGCCGGACGGCTCGGAGTTCCTGCACTCGAGGATCGACGACGGCCGGGCCAGGGTGGAGGCAGGGGAGCGGTCCGGGGTGTGCTATTTCGAGTGGTCGGCGGCCGACGACCAGGACCCCGACGACCCGCGCACGTGGTGGGGATGCATGCCGGCGTTGGGCAGGACGGTGGCCGAGGAGACGATCCAGGCCGACCATGACGCCATGGAGTCCACCGAGTTCTCCCGCGCCTATCTGAACCGGCGGGCGCCGGGCGGCCGTCCGGTGATCGACCCGGCGTCGTGGAACGCGTGCCGGGACGCCCGGTCGCAGCTGGCCGGGCTGCCGTGTTTCGCCCTGGACGTGACCCCGGAGCGGACGGCGGCCAGTATCGGGGTGGCCGGCTGGACCGCCACGCGACGGCGGCATGTGGAGATCGTGGAGCACCGGCCGGGCACCGACTGGGCGGTGGGACGGCTGCAGGCGCTGGCGAGACGGTGGGCGCCGCTGCCGGTGGTGGTGGACCCGGCGTCGCCGGCCGGGAGTCTGCTGGTCGATCTGGCACATGTGGGCGTTCCGACCGAAACGGTCAATGCTCGCGAATACGCTCAGGGGTGCGGCCAGTTCTTCGATGCCGTGTCGGAGGGGAAAGTTGCACACCTGGACCAGCCGGTCCTGAATCTGGCCGTGTCGGCGGCCCGGAAACGGCAGCTGGGTGACGCCTGGGCGTGGGCCCGCAAATCGGGCGGTGACATCTCGCCGCTGGTGGCGGTCACATTGGCGTGCTATGGGCTGACCAAGGCCGGGCAGGGCAGCGCCCAGATCCTATGAAATCAGCGCACGACGTGCGAAGATATGCCCCGGTGCTAGCCCAGATGCTCGGCGTGGTGGCGATGGCGGTCGGCTTCGGGCTGCTCGCCGTGTGGGCCGGCCTGGTCGTCGGCGGGCTCGGTCTGTTGGCGGCGGGGACGGTGGCCGAGATCGAGAACCGCTGATGGGGTTGGGCGCCGTGCTGACCCGCAGCAGTCCGAACGTGGCGCCCATGTCGCCGGGTCCGATCGGTCCTCCGGGCCCGGCGACATTCATGCCCGGCCCCGAACAGCAGTTCCCCTCGACCAGTGTGCTACCCCGCCCGTCGGAATCCCAGGCGCTGTCGTGGCCGGCGTTTCTGCGCGGCCTGGCCTACGTGACCGGGACGGTTGGCATGCTCCCGGTGACCGTGTACCGGGGCACCGACGCGTTGGATCCGCAGCCGGCGGTGATCCGCCAGCCCGACCCCAACCAGACGCCGATGGCGTTCTGGGCCGGGGTGACGGCCAGCCTGGTTCTGTACGGCAACTCGATCTGTCTGATCACCTCGAGGGACCGCTACGGCTTCCCGTTGACGCTCAAACCCGTCCACCCCACCCTCACCGCCGTCAGATTCGAGGGCAATCCGATGAGCCCGCAGATCTCGGCGTTCTACGTGGCCGGCCAGTTTTACGACCAGGGCGACGTGTGGCATATCAAGTCGCATCTGGGCCGGGCCGGCTGGCCGTTGGGCCGGGGAGTGATGGACGTCGACGGCGACGCCATCGCCATGGGCGTGTCGTTGCAGTCCTACGCCGCCAACTACTTCACCTCCGGGGCGATGCCCAGCGGCATCTTGAAGATCCACCGGCCGGAGATCACCCAGAAACAGGCCGATGACGCCAAGGCGGCGTGGACGGCCAAATATGGCGGTGTCACCCAGGGCATCGCGGTGATGAACGAGTTGACCGATTTCACGCCGGTGGCGTGGCGGCCGGTCGACTCCCAGATGATCGAGTCCCGCCAGTTCAGCCTGATCGACGCCGCCCAGATGTTCGGGCTGCCGCCGTCCAAGCTGGGGGCCAACGTGGGTGGCAACACGTACAAGAACGCGGAGATGGAGGAGATCCAGGCCCGCAACGATGCGATAGCCCCGTGGACGAACCTGCTCGCCCAGGCCGTCAGCATCGATCTGCTGCCCCGGGGTCAGAACGTGATGTGGGACCTGTCGGCGTCGATGCGGACCGACACCCTCTCGCAGTACCAGGCGTATCAGACGGCGTTGGGCGGGCCGGGGCCGCAGTCGGCGTGGCTGCTCATCGACGAGGTGAGGGCCCGCGAGAACCTCGATCCGATGGCCGACGTGTCCGCCGAACTGGGCCTGGCCCCGATGGACCAGACGGACACTTCGATGGGGGCGCCGCCGATGCCGGCCGAGCTGGCCCCGTCGAGTTCGAACACCTTTCCCGGCTACCCGGAGACGACGAACAAGACGCCGGCCACGGCGGCGGCCGGGGCGGCGGGCAACCCGAAAGGGGTGGGACATTGACCGGCTACGGCGTCGGCAACGAGCAGATGGGCATGGAATACCGGGACGTGTGGACGGCGTCGTATGTCAACGACCTGCCCGACTCGGCGTTCCTGTACATCGAACCGGGCGGATCGAAAGACGCCGACGGCAAGACCACGCCCCGGTCGCTGCGCCATTTCCCGGTCCGCGGTGCCGACGGCAAGATCGACGAACCGCACCTGGCCAACGCCCTGGCCCGCATCCCCCAGGCCAGTTCGATACCGGCGTCGGCCCGGGTGACGGCCATGAACAAGGCGAAGGCGTTGGCCAAACAGACCGAGATCTCCGGCGCCAAGGGCGAGTACACCGGGTCGGCCGGGTCGGGCCGGGCCCGCACGTCGGAGGTCGTCTGCCGCAGCTTCAACGTCGACCTGATGCTCCGCGCCGGCGGCGACGGCCGCACCCTGGTTGGCAGGGCGGTGCCGTACGGGGAGACGATCGACATCGACGGCGGCCGGGAACGCTTCGTGCACGGCGCCTTCTCCCGCCAGCTCGAAAACCCGGGGCACATCAAGCTGCACGCATCCCACGAGGGACGCAAAACCGACTTCGCCGTCGGCAAGACCCTATCGCTGGAGGAGCGCGACGATGGGCTGCACGGCACCTGGGGCTTGTACGAGACGCCGCGGGGCGACGAGGCGCTGTACATGGTTCGCACCGGGGAGGTGACCGGGCTGTCGGTCGGGTTCAAGCTGACGCCCAACGGCACCCGCTACGGGCCCGACGGGGCGTGGGAGCGCACCGCCGTCCATCTGGACCATGTGGCGTTGACGACCGAACCCGCCTACACCGAGGCGAAAGTGCTCGCCATCCGATCTTCCGACCCGGTGGCGGTGGCCGGGCTGCGAACCGCCCAGGCCCGCCACCACATCCTCCTCGACCGTCTCGGGTGCTGATCGTCTGCCCGTTCACCCCCGACGGCATCCGGGAGGCCACCGTGGACGCCCTGGCCGCCCTGGAACGTCCCGTTGACTACTGGGACGTCTCCGTCGACGTCGAGGCCTACTGGAGGCTTCTGTGCGGGCTGTGGGCGGCGGCCGAGGATTTTCTGATCGTCGAACATGACATGGTCCCCACCCCGGCCGCGGTCGACGAGATGGACGCCTGTCCGCAGCCGTGGTGCACCAACCCGTACGCGGCCAACGAATACGGGACGCTGATCGAGGTGGCGTTCGGGTTCACCCGGTTCCGCCGGCGGATCATGCTGGCCGAACCCGACGCCATGGAAGCCACCGTCGACGTGCCGGTCATGGTCAACGGGCACATGTGGCCGGCCCGGCACTGGAACGGCCTGGATTGCCGGTTCGACAACGTGCTCGGCGGCCGGCGCATCTGGCGGCAGCACGCCCATCTCGAGGTCGTTGACCACCTCCACGTCTACCCGTAACATCACGGCCAGCAGACCGAACCTGCGAGGGCAGAACCCCCACGGCCTGGGGAACCTGCGAGGGCAGAACCGGAGCGGGCGCCCTACCGCGCCGACGCGCCCCGGCAACCCTGCCTTTTGGAGGTTCCCTCATGGCTTCCCGGTTCATGGAACGGATGGCCGGCGAGTACAAGACGCTGTCCGAGCAGTACGACGCCATCTTGAACCGCTGCGACGACGAGCGCCGCGACCCCACCGCCGACGAGGTCGGCATCCTCGAAGGCCTGCGCTCGGAGATGGCCCCGCTCGGCGACCGGCTGATCGAGCTCAGAGAAACCGACGAGCGCCGGGTGGCGGCGGTGCGGGCCATGTCCGACGCCCCGGCGGTGCCCGACACCAAGCACACCTCGATCGTCCAGGTTCGCTCCGAGCCCGACGTCTACCAGCCGCCCGACAGCCCCCAGCACCGCTCCTATTTTTGCGACCTGTTCCGAGCCCAGATCGACGGCGACCCCGAATGCCGGCAGATGATCGACCGGCACGGCATGCAGATGCGGGCCATGGGAACCACCGGCACCGGGCCCGGCAACGTCCCCCCCGTGTGGCTGTTCAACGAGTTCGCGATCCTCGCCCACGGCGCCCGGCCGTGGGCTGACACGCTGCGAAAGGTCGGGATCGACTCGGCTAATCCGGTCAATATCGGCAAACAGGTGACACCGGGGGCGGCCATCACCGCCACCACCGAAGGCAACCCGGCCGGCGACGGGTCGTTCGTGTCGAACCTGATCACCGTCAACCCGGTCACCTACACCGGCAAGGTGGACGTGTCCCGCCAGCTGATGGACGGATCGAATCCGGCTATCGACGGCATCGTCTACGCCGACTGCATGGGCGCCTACAACGAGGCGGTCGAAACGGCGGTCGTGAACGCCTTCGAGGCGTTGACGGCCCCGTCGGGCATGGCGGCGGTCATCGCCTACCCGGGCACCCCCGCCTATGTCAACCTGCCCGACGCCTTCACCGACGCCGGCGCCTCGATCATCAAGCGGCGGAAGGCGCCGCCGAGGGTGGTGTTCATGTCGACGGGGGCGTGGGCGTTCCTGGCGAAACAGAAGGACACCCAGCAGCGGCCGCTGGTCACCACCGGCCAGCACGGCCCCGTGAACTCGTATGGCCTGGGCATGGCGATCACCTACGACCACATCGCCGGCGAGGTCAACGGCCTGCAATGCATCCCGTCCTGGGCCGGGGTCGATAACCACATTTACGTGCTGAAGGCCGACGACGCCCTCCTGCTCGAGTCGTCGACGTTCAACTTCCGCTACGAAGAGGTGCTCGGCCCGTCCGCCATCCGGTTGGGGGTGTGGGGCTACGCGGCGCCGGTCCTCGGCCGGTACCCGTCTGGGATCATCCAGATCAACGCCGGGACCACCATCCCTGCCCCCGCCCTCGTCGAGGACACCGAAACGGTGGCAGAGGAAACCCAGACCCGGTCGCGGCGGTAAGGGGGTCGCGGAATGGCCAGCGCCTGGCCGACTGTCACCGACGTCGAGAACTGGCTGAGGACCGCCGGCGCCACCGGCGCCGAGGCCACGGTGACCTCCCAGGCGCTGGCCGCCGCCGTCGACTACGTCACCAACCGGGCCGACCCGATGTGGACCACTCCCGGCCCCGGTTTTCTGCCCGACGGCCTGTTCCAGGCCGCCCTGCTGGACGCCTGCCGAGGCTACCGGAGGAGGGATTCTGTCGACGGGACGGTCGGCTGGGGTGACCTTGGAATCGTGAGGGTGGGGCCGAAGGACCCTGAAGTCGAAAAGTATCTGGCCCCCTACCTGGCGATCGTCACATGAGCCCGGCCACCGTCAACGTCGCCCTGCCCCAGGACATCCGTCTGCGTTTCTACCGGGGCGACGACATGACCTTCACGTTCGCCGCCACTGGCAGCCTGACCGGCCAAACCCTGGCCGCCCAGGTTTACGACGGCGGCTACAACCCGGTCGGCAACCCCATGACGGTCACGGTGGCCGGCCAGAACGTCACCTGCCACCTGGCCGCCGCCGATTCCGCCCAGGTGCCACCGGTCGGCTGGTGGGACTGCCGGGCCACCACCGCCGCCGGGGCGGTCACCACCCTGGCCGCCGGCCAGGTGAGGACCCTGCCGTGACCTGGAACCGCCAGCCCGTCGCCCAGGCCTTGGTCAGCCTGCTCGGCCCGGCCTGCGGGGTCACCGTCCACGAACGGCCGCCGGAAACGCTCAACTTTCCGTGCCTGGTCGTCATGCGCCCCACCCAGGTTCTCTACGGCGCCGCCGGGCTGGGCATGGACGAGGTCGAACTGCCGGTGGCGGCGGTGCACGGCATCGAAACCGACGACCTGGTCGACAACCTGAAGAACGCGGCCCGGACCGCCATCTTGGGCAACCAAGGTTTGGGCGGGGTCGTGAAGGCGTGCTGGCCGAACTCCGAACGCAACTGGCGGAACGTGACCGGCGCCGGCGGCGTCCAGCTGCTCTACGTCGAACTGATCCTCATCATTTGGATGTGAACGAAGGAGAACCGATGGCCAACGCCGCACCGCTCGCACCGCCGCCGGAAGTCGGCCTGACCGCCGCCGGCGACCCGACCCCGCCGACGGTCAACCCGCTCATCTTGAACAACGCCTTTTTTCAGATGGGCGCCGCCAACCTGTCGTGCACCGTGAAACATCTGGAGGCCGGGTTTCCGGAGAACAAGTTGGTGACCCTGACCACGTTCTGCAACGAGGTCGACGTGGTGGGCACGACCAAGTATCACCTGCGGGTCACGTTTTACGAAGACTTTTCGGCCAACAGCGTCTATGCGACTCTGTCGGCGGCGCTGTCCGCCTACCAGGCATCGGGGACGCCGGTGTCGTGGTCGGCCCGGGGGTTGGCGTCCCAGGTGGCGTCGACGACGAACCCGGTTTTCAGCGGCCTGGCCTATCCCCAGCCATTTCTGGCGTTAGGCGGAGACGCGGCGGCACCCAGTGAGGTCGTCATCGATTGGTCGTGCACGGGGCCGCCGACGGTCAACACCGGGACGGTGACCGCCACCGGGGCGGTCGCCGGCGCCCCCGGCTATTTCACCCCGAGCGGTGCCACCACCCCGGCCAACCTGGCCGCCCTGACCGGTATAACCGCGTCGCCGGCCACCAACTGGACGGTCGGCCAGTATGTGATCACCGCCGACCTGCTCGCCAACAACTGGAACGGGTCCACCTGGGTAGCCGGAAAGCATCCGTGATGGCCGCTCCGACGGTGGCCCTCGTCGGGCTGCGGGCCATGCAACGCGACCTGGTCAAAGCCGCGGCCGACACGGGCGCCCTCAACACGGCGTTCAAAGCCGCCGGAAAGGCCGCCGCGCAGCCCGTCTACGCCGCCGCCAAATCCGCCCTGCCGCAGGACACCGGACGCCTCGCCGGCGACCTGCGCATCGGCGCTACCAAGTCGGGGGCGTCGATCCGCATGGGCCGCTCGAGCGTCCGTTACGCCGGTTGGGTGGAGTTCGGCGGTCACCGCAAAGCCCCGCACGAGAGCAGCCGCGACTACGACTCCCGGGGCCGGTTTCTGTTCCCTTCCGCCGTGTCACTGGCCGGAACCGTCCCCGGCCTGTACTCGACCGCCCTGCAGAAAGCGTTGGATGGCCTGCCGTGGACGAACGAGACGGCCAGCCCGGCCAGCATCCATGACTGATGGCCCGGTGGTGCTGCCCTTGGTGATCCGGATCTCGGACGCCATGGCCCGGCGCATCCCCTCGCCCCGCCTGCAGAAAACGGTGCGCGAGGTCGAAGGCCGGCCGTTTCAGGAGGTGATGGCCGAGGACCCGTTCCGGGTCACCGTGTTCCGCCTGCTCCACGAACAGTTCCCCGACTTCGATCTGACCGCCCTGTGGTTGCACTCCTTCGACGTCGAAGCCGAAGTGGAGGAACCAAACCCTACGAACGGCAGCTCGCCGACGCCCGCGCCGCCTTCCGCCACTACTGGAACCTCTGGCCTGAGGACGTAGAGGACGCCGAGGACGAGGCGGCCATGGTCCGACTGATGCAACGAGAAGCCGCCGAGATCCGGCGGACGGCTGCCGCGATGAGGAACCGCTGATGGCCGGCCCGTCGGTGGCGGTCCGCATCCTGGCCGACCTGACCGGGTTCTCGAAATCGGTTTCCGACACCGCCACCCACGGCGAGGCGTCGGCCAAACGGTTGCAGTCGGCGTTCGGCGGGGCCATCGGCGCCCTCAACCAGACCGGGGTGCTAGGTCCGTTCGGCGAGGCGTTGGGCGGCATCAACGAGGCCATCGGCAAGGTCGTCGAACACGGCAAACAGATCGGCCCGGCCATGATCGGCGTCGGGTCCGCCCTGGCCGGTGTCGGCGTCGGCCTGTCCGCCCTCGGGTCGAAAGATCAGGCCGCCCACAAACAGTTGCAGGAGTCGGTCCAGGCCACCGGCAAGGATTACGAGGACTACGCCGCCCAGGTCGAAAAGGCGGTCAAGTCCCAGGAGAAATACGGGCACAGCGCCAACCAGACCCAGGACGCCCTGCGGATCATGACCCAGGCCATGGGCGACCCGGCCAAAGCGTTGCAATACCTGGGCGAGGCGTCCGATCTGGCCGCCGCCAAACACGAGGATCTGTCCACCGCCGCCACCCAGCTCGGCCGCACCTACAACGGGGCCACCAAACTGTTGAAAGAGTTCGGCGAGCAGGCCGGCCCGAAAGCCACGGTGGCCACGAAAGCCCTGGAGTCGGCCACCAAAGCGGCGACCGCAGCCGACCAGGCCGCCGAGGCCGCCAAACAGAAACTGGCCGACGTGCACACCCTGCTGGCCGGCAAAACCCATCTCACCGCCGCCGAACAGCTCCGCCTGCGCGACGCCCAGGACAACGTCACCGCCGCCAACGCCAAAGCCGAGGCGGCGCACCGCAAAGTGGCCGGCGCACAGGACACCGTCACCGCCTCCACCCACTCGGCCACCAACGCCCTCGACGGTTTAGGCGAGAAACTGAAAGGTCAGGCCGGGGCGCAGGCCGACACGTTCATGGGCCGACTGGACGCAATGAAAGCCCGGTTCGAGGATCTGGCCGCCAACCTGGGCGCCAAATACGGGCCGGCCATCACCGCTATCGGCTCGGTGATGGCCGGTGTCGGCGCCGCCTCCGAAGTGATGTCGGCCATCATGGCCACCTCGTGGTTCGCGGCCATCTGGCCGGTCGCCCTGGTCGTGGTCGCCATCGCCGGCGTCGGGATCGCCATCTACCTGCTACGCGACAAGTTTGTCGAGGTGTTCCACTGGATCGAACACAACTGGCCGCTGCTGGTCGACATCATCTTCGGCCCGTTCGGGGTGGCCGCCACCCAGATCTACCAGAACTGGGATGCCATCCTCCGGTTCTTCAAAGGCATCCCCGGCGACATGCGCCGCATCTTCGACGCGGTGTGGGGTGGCATCGTCGACGCCTTCAAAGCCGTCATCAACGCCGTGATCGACGTGTGGAACAAGTTGCATTTCACCCTGCCCAAGGTCGACGTGCTCGGCGTCCACATCGGCGGCGAAACCATCGGCGTGCCGTCCATCCCCCACTTCGCCCAGGGCGGCGTCGTCGAACAGACCGGGCTGATCTTCGCCCACGCCGGGGAGACGGTCATCCCCGCCGGCGGCGCCGCCGGGCCGGCGTTGCAGATCAACAACGCCACCTTCAACTCGGCCGTCGACGCCGACCTGATCGCCAAAAAGGTCGAGTTCGCCATCTCGGCGGGGTGGAGGGCGGCCTGATGGTCGCCTACTGCACCAGCCCGGCCGTCCTGGTCCTGCAACTCTTCGACGGCGCCGGCAACCTGCTCGAATCTCTCGACCTGATGGACCAGGCCAACGGCTACCGGGTCGAAAGCTTCGAACTCGGGTTCCCCACCGTCAGGGCGGTCACCTCGCCGCTGCCGACCCGGGACGGCGACTACGACACCACCGCCCTGTTCGGCCCCCGCACCGTCACCGTGGCCGGCAGCCTCATCCCATCCCAGATGGGTGTCCGCCAGCAGGCGTGGCAGACCTTGGCCCACTGGCTGCAACCCCGGCTACGCCCCCAGCTCGTCTACCAGATCGACCCCGGCATGCCCCAATACGCGATCGGCCTGGTCGGCGCCACCCTGGCCGCCCCGTTCACCAACCCGGCCGTCTCCAAGTTTCAGGCGTCGTGGGTGGCCCCCAACCCGGCCGGCTACTCCACCGTCCAAAACTCTTTCACGATCCAACCCCAGTCGACGTCGGCCGTCTCCGGGCGCACCTATCCGCTCACCTTTCCGCGCACCTACCCGGCGCCGCCGGCCGGCGGGTCGGGGATCGGCACCGTCACCAACAACGGCGACTTCCCCACCTGGCCGATCTTCCGCATCTTCGGGCCGTGCACCGGCCCCGCCGTCCGCTGGGTCACCCCGGCCGGCCCGGCCGTGGTGTTCACCACCGGACTGTCGATCAACGCCGGCGACTACGTCGAGGTCAACACCGCCAACCAGACCGCCTACGTCAACGGGCTGACCACCGCCGACCGCTACTCGTACCTCGATTTCACCCAGACCACCTGGCAGCCGTTCTACGCCGGTCAGACCACCATCCGTTTCGCCCCCGCCACCTGGTCGAGCCCCGCCCAGCTGCTCGTCCTGTGGAACGACGCCACCCTGTAGGAGACATCTGTGACCACCTACGACCCGCCGCTTTGGATGCAAGCGTTGTCCTACCCGGCCGGCGTCGACCGCGACCTGCTCGACGCCGTGTTCCCCACCGGCGGGGTTGTCTCCGCCGGCGACCTGGCCGTCTCCCAGCACGCGGCGGGGGCCAACATGAGTGTGGACGTGGCTGTCGGCCGGGTCGTCGTCGTCGGCGGCGACGTGGCCGGGCAGGGCAAATATTTGGGCAAAGTCCTGCAGACGGTGAACGTGGCGGTCGGCGCCGCCCCCGGCGCCGGCCTCACCCGGGTCGACCTGATCCACGCGCATATGACCGACGCCACCGTCGTCGGCGGTGCCACCAACAGCCTGGCCGTGCAGGTGCTGGCCGGCACCGCCGTGTCGTCGGGGGCGGTCCCGCCGGCGGTCCCCGCCTCGAGTGAGGCGTTGGCCAACGTCACGGTGGCGTCGGGCACCGCGGCGGTCACCAACGCCATGATCGCCGACCGCCGCCGGCGCACCTTCGGCCAACGCGTCCAGGGCGGACGGGGGGCGTTCACCTACGCCACCGGCGGGGTCACCATCACCTTCCCCACCCCGTTCTCGACCACCTGCTACGCGTTCGTCTCCACCGTGTCCTACACCGGGGTGTGGACGTCGTTTGTGTCCACCCTGTCTGCCACCCAGGCCAAGATCACCATTTCTGGCACCGCCGGCGAGATGGGCAACGGCACCACCGGGGTGTACGTCGACTGGACGGCGGTCGGCGACTGAATGGGCGGGACGTGGTCGTTCCAGCTGACCCGGGCCACCGGCGAATATGTCGGCGCCCTGTCGGTGGCCACCGCCCGCAAACTTTCGTTTTTCGTGGACGGCCCGGCGTCGGCCGGCTGGCAGATGCCCGGCCAGCATCCGCAGACCGCCCTCGTCTCCGAGCTCGGCACCGACCTGTTCGTCTCCCGCAACGGCCGGGCCCTGTTCCGGGGCCGGGTCGGCACGTCGTCGGACGCGTTGAACGCCGACACGATCACCTCCACGTTCTCGGCGCTCGACTATCGGGGCATGCTGGGTCGGCGGCTGCTGTGGCAGAACTCGACCCGCCAGTTCAACCAGGTCGACCAGGCCGCCATCGCCTGGCAGATGATCTCCGACACCCAGGCGCTCGCCGGCGGCAACCTGGGCATCGTCAAAGGCGCCGCCCCCAACACCGGGGTGTTGGCGTCGGTCACCTACGACCCGGGCAAAAACCTGGGCGAAGCCCTCAACCAGCTGGGCAACACCCAGAACGGCTTCGAATGGGAGGTCGACGCCGCGCTCAACTTCAACCTGTTCTACCCGGCCCGGGGCCGTCAGACCGGCATCGTCCTCGAATACGGCCGCGACCTGGTCGCCGTCAACCGCACTTTGGACGCCACCGCCTTCGCCAACGCCATCCGTTTCAACGGGGCCGGCAACACCGTCGCCGACGAGCTGGCCGTGTCGTCTTTCGATCCCGAGATCGGCCGCTGGGACGGCCAGGCGTCCGACCCCAACCAGACCACCCAGGCCGCCGTCGACGCCCGCGCCCACTACGAGCTCAACACGTCGTCGGTGCTCACCCCGGCGTTCAAGGTGACCATGCTCGACGGCCGCTGGGACCCCAACCAGATCTGGGTGGGCGACACCGTCCAACTGGTCGTCAACACCGGCCGCCTCGCCGTCAACGGCAACTACCGGGTCGTCCAAATAGACGTCAACCTCTCCGACGACGGCGGCGAAACCGTCGACCTGGCCGTCCAGGTCATGCCGGCGTCGCTGACCGCCCGCCTCGACTCGTACAACAGCCGCATCCAGAACCTGGAACGCCTCGGCTACGTCCCCGACGTCCCCATCGGCGGCATGATGTTCTGGCCGACGTCGACCCCGCCCACCTACTACATGTGGGCCGACGGGTCGGCCCTGTCCCGCACCGCCTACCCCACCCTGTTCGCCGCCATCGGGACCACCTTCGGCGCCGGCGACGGGTCCACCACGTTCAACCTGCCCGACTGCCGTTCCCGGACCATCGTCGCCGTCGGCGCCGGCGCCGGGCTCACCGCCCGCAGCCTCGGCCAGACCGGCGGCGAGGAAACCCACGCGTTGACCGGCGGCGAAACCGGATTGCACTCCCACCCGCTGTCCGGCAACACCAGCCCCGACTCGGTCGACCACACCCACACCGGCACGTCGTCGACCATGTCCGCCGACCACTCCCACAGTCTCGGCACGTTGGCCACCGGCGCCGACACCCCCGCCCACGTCCACAACCTGGGCTGGAACGCCCCCGCCGGCCAGCTGTCCGGCGGCACCTACTCGGCCGTCGTCCCCGGCGGCGCCACCGCCACATCCACCCCGACCGCCACCCACAGCCACCCGGTGAGCGGGGTTATCGGCGGCACGTCGGCCAACCACACCCACAACCTGACCACCGGCATCGAGTCCGCCACCCACGTCCACGCCATGCCCGCCAACACCGCCAACTCCGGCGCCGGCAGCCCGCACAACACCATGCCCCCCTGGATCGCCATCGGCGTCGTCATCAAAGTGGCGTCCGCCCAAACCAACTAGGAGCAGCCCATGTCCGATGTCGAATGGCCGCAACCGGCCGACGAACCCGAAACCGAACCGTCCGAGGACTGGGCGCAAGACGCCGACGACGGCTCGGAGGGTGGCGATGCTGACTAGAAGCCCGCTGCCGTCGCCCAACTACTCCTCGAGGGGCGGTGCCACGGTGCGTCTGGTCGTCATCCACGCCTCCGAAGGGGCGACCACGTTCGTGGCATTGGGCAACTTTTTTGCCAACCCCGCCTCCGGGGTGTCGTCCCATGTCGGCATCGACGACAACCCGGGGGTGATCGGCGAATACGTCCGGGCTGTTGAGGGCAAGGCATGGACGCAGGCCAACGCCAACCCGTACTGCGTGTCCGCCGAGCTGTGCGTGCCGGCCGGGGCGTCGGCCGGCTGGACGGCCGCCGACTGGAACCGGCATCCCACCATGCTCGAGAACTGCGGCCGGTGGATCGCCGAGGAATGCCAGCGGTTCGGTATCCCCATCCGGCTGCTCACCGCCGCCGAGGCGCAGGACGGACGGTCCGCCGGCGTCTGCCAGCATCGCGACCTGGGCGCCTGGGGCGGCAACCACTCCGACTGCGGCAACGGCTTCCCCATCGACACCGTCCTCAACATCGCCGCCGGCGGCACCGGCGAACCGCAGCCCGAACCGGTACCGCCCCCACCCCCGGAGGAAACCGTGGAATCGTTTCTGTTCAACGCCGGCCAGCTCCACCTGGCCCGCATCACCCCCGCCGGCAGCCTCGTCCACGCCACCTTCGAGGAGGGCACCGGCTGGCATCAGCAGACCCTCGGCGGCGGCTACGTGGCCGATGCCCTCGACGTCAACACCGACATCGACGGCGTCTTGCACCTCTTCGCTGGCCGGGCGGACGGCACCGTCGACAACTGGTGGGTCTTCGCCGGCGGCGACCAGTGGCACTCACGGGCCATCCCCGCTGTGTGATGCGTGACCGTCGGCCACCGCATCTGGCACTGGTTCCACTCCGCCGCCGTCTTCGCGGTCGGCGTCGTCCTCATCGTCGACGTCGTCGTCAACCGCTTCCACCTGCTCGAGTTCGTCGCCGGCCTGGTCCTGGTCGGCCTCGTCAACGTCGACCTGCTCATGGAACGCTGGTACTCGCACTGCCACCCCTACCACGGTGAGGCCAAGTAGGGCCCAGTTGCTCGCCGCCTACGCCCTCATCTTCGTGGCTGCCATGGTCGTCGGCGCCGCCCTCGGCTGGGCCATCTACCAGCTGTTCGGCGGCTGACGCGCCACGACCCCCGGAGCAATCCGGGGGTCGCACGCGGTTCCTGAGGAGGAACACCCCTCAGGCTAGGACTCAGACGGCCAGCCGGCCTTCCAGGTCGGCCAGGTCCTCCATCATCCTGGTCGAGTGCCGTTCCAGGACGCGGGCACGCTGACCCTGCAAGGTGCGCCCGTCGGTCGCGTTTACCAAGGCCCGGGCCACTTCGTGAAGGGTGACAAACCGGGATTGTGCGTCGGCGAGCCGGTTATCCACCCACCAGCGGGCGTCGTCGTAGGTGTTCACAGCCCGGTACACCCAGGGCAGGCCAGGGTCGACCGGCTCGGCGACAATGTTCCAGTCGCTCTCACCGAGCTGGCGGCGAAGTATGCGGATGAGCCGTATCACCCGAGCCTGAGGCCAACCGGTCCGCTGGGCGATTTCTTCGACGGTAAAGCCGGCGGTGTTGGCACTGAACAGCCGGGCCAGACGGACCAGGTCCTCCCGGGTGGTGCCGTTCAGACGGCCCTTCGGCCGGCTCATGATTCGCCCGCCTCGGACAGGACCCGCTTCAGCTCCGAATCCCAGTCCACCTCGGCCACCCCGGCGAAACGAATGGCGATCAGATCCAACAGGGAGCGGACCTTGTCGATCGTGTCGACCAGAAGGCGTTTCATTTCGTCGTCAAACTCGACGCTGTCGACCCGCAACGCCGAGGCCAGATCCCGTTTGGCGGCCAACAGATAGCGTTCCACCTCGAAGTAGCGGAAACCGACCTGCTCGGCCCGCTCGGCGGCCCGCCGCTGCTCACCCCGCCGGCTCATCTCCGAGAACTCCGCCATCGCCTTCGCCTCGTCGGCG
>Ga0126379_10001112_pt1 | contig 15949 bp, 15 predicted proteins | sample PanSoiMetPlot_24_FD_92640 | JGI IMG/M metagenome (GOLD analysis project Ga0126379, IMG submission 92640) | Tropical forest soil microbial communities from Panama - MetaG Plot_24 | ecosystem: Environmental > Terrestrial > Soil > Tropical forest > Bulk soil | place: Panama | collected 2016-02-17 | reverse complement strand
GGTACAGCGGTTTTCAAGACCGCCGCCTTAAACCACTCGGCCACTCCTCCGGGGATTCCAGTTTAGCCGAGGGGGCTAGTGTGCTCTCTTTTTGCCTGGGTCGCGTTTCTTCTGGAGTCGGCCGGCGGCGGCGGTGACGAGGCGGCGCGGGGAAAAGCGGACGGTCTCCTTCATCACTCGGTTCGCAATTCCCGGGATGACGACGCGCTTGCCGCGTTTCGCCGCTGCCCATCCGGCGCGGGCGACGTCCGAGGCTTCCATGACGAGCGGCTTCGGGAAGAGCGCGGCGTCCACGCCGGCGACCTCCTGGAACTCGGTGGTCACGGGCCCGGGGCAGAGCGCGGAGACGGTGACGCCCGTCTCCTTCAGCTCCTCCGCCAGCGCTTCGGAAAAGGAGAGGACGTAGGCCTTCGTCGCGTAGTACACCGCCATGTAAGGGCCGGGCTGGAAAGCCGCCGTCGATGCGACATTGAGGATCCGTCCCCTCCCGCGCTCGATCATTCCGGGCAGGAGGAGCCTCGTCAGCTCGGTCAGGGCGACGACGTTCACTTCGACGACCTCGAGCTGCCGGTCGAGATCGGACGTCGAGAATTCCCCGTAGAGCCCGAGCCCGGCGTTGTTGACCAGGATGTCCACGGCAACGCGCTCCTTCTCCAGGTCCTCGAAGATCCGTCGCGGCGAGCCCGGTCGCGCCAGGTCGGCGGTCAGGACGCGGGCGGCAATGCCGTGCGCCACCGAGAGGTCGCTGGCGAGCGCCTCGAGGCGATCCTGTCGGCGCGAAACGAGGACGAGGCCGCAGCCGTCGGCTGCTGCGAGCTTCGCCAGCTCGCTTCCAATCCCGCTCGAAGCGCCCGTGATCAGGGCGGTTTGCGCTCTCATCGGTGCTCCCGTAACATCGGCGGTCCTGACCACGACCCGGAGAGGTGGGTGAGTGGCTTAAACCAGCGGTTTGCTAAACCGCCGTAGGGCTAATAACCCTACCGCCGGTTCGAATCCGGCCCTCTCCGCCACGGATTCTCCCTCCGTGCGATCATGATCCTGAATGGCATCGGGGTTCTGGGCGCGCGTCCGGCGCTACTACCTCGCGGGACTGCTCGTCTTCGCTCCCACCGCCCTGACCTTCTGGGTCGCCTGGAAGTTCTTCACCTTCTTCGACGGGATCCTCGGAGAGGAGCTTCGTGCCCGCGGCGTCTCGGTGTTCGGGCTTGGCTTCGTTCTGCTGAACGTCCTGCTCCTGCTGCTGGGGTTCCTGACCACGAACTTCCTCGGCCGGCGGCTCTTCCACCTGTGGGACGCGCTCATGCACCGGGTCCCGCTCGTCAACAAGATCTACTCGACGCTCCGGCAGATTGCCGAAATCCTCCTCGGGTCCAGCGAGGACGCGGCCTTCCGGCGCGTCGCGCTCGTCGAATACGGGTCGCCCGGCACGCACATGGTTGGCTTCGTGACCTCGACCTCGCCGGCGGAAGAGGAAGAAAAGCTTGGCTCGAAGGTCTGCCACGTCTTCGTGCCGAGCGCGGTCAACCCGACGACGGGCTTCCTCCTGGTCGTGCCGGAGGAGAAGGTTCGCTACCTGGAGATGACGCCCGAGCAGGCAATGAAGATGATCGTCTCCGCCGGCTCGCTGGTCCCGGCGAAGCCGGTGACTCCTTAGGCCGTACTTTCCCCCTTGTCATTCTGAGCGAAGCGAAGCATCTACTCCGCGGCGACGGGAGTAGGTTCCTCGGTTTCTTCGCTCCCTCGGAATGACAATGGGGAGATCAGTAGCGAATTTCGGAGGCGCCGAAATAGGGCCGAAGAGCTTCCGGAATCTCGACCGAGCCGTCCTCGCGCTGGTAGTTCTCCAGGATCGCGATGAGCGTGCGGCCCACGGCGAGGGCCGAGCCGTTCAGCGTGTGGACGAACTCGGGTTTCTCGTCCTCGGAGCGGCGGAATCGAATGGATCCGCGCCTCGCCTGGAATGCCTCGCAGTTGGAGCAGGAGGAGATCTCCTTGTACGACTGCTGGCCCGGCAGCCACACCTCGAGGTCGTAGGTCCGCGCCGCCCCGAACCCCAGGTCGCCGGTCGAAAGCGAGACGACCCGATAGGGGAGACCCAGCCGCTTCAACACTTCCTCGGCGTTGCTCGTAAGCCTCTCGAGCTCCTCGTAGGAATTCTCCGGGCTCGCGAACGTCATGATCTCGATCTTGTCGAACTGATGCTGGCGGATCATCCCGCGCGTGTCCCTTCCGGCCGCGCCGGCCTCGGCCCGGAAGCACGCCGTGTAGGCGGTGTAGCGGATGGGGAGCGCCGCGGCCGGAAGGATCTCGTCGCGGTGCATGCTGGTCAACGGGACCTCCGCGGTCGGGATCAGGTAGTAGCCCTCGCGGGTCCGGAAGAGGTCCTCTTCGAACTTCGGGAGCTGCCCGCTCGCGAGGAGCGAGTCCGCGTTCGCCATGACCGGCGGATAGACTTCCGTGTACCCGTGCTCCTTCGTGTGGAGGTCGAGCATGAAGGTGATCAACGCGCGGGAGAGCCGCGCGCCCGCCCCTTTCAGGACCGTGAAGCGCGCCCCGGCCAGTCGCGCGCCGCGATCGAAGTCGAGGATGCCGAGGGCCGGGCCGAGGTCCCAGTGCGCCTTCGGTTCGAAGGAGAAGGAAGGCGGCGTTCCCCAGGTCCGCTCGACGCGGTTGGCGGTCTCGTCTTTTCCACGCGGGACCGAGTCATTCGGGACGTTGGGGATGCGCGTCTCGACGGCCGCGAGCTCGGCGCTCGTCTTCTCCTCGTCGACCTCGAGCTCCTTGATCTCCTCCTTGAGGGCCTTCATCTCGGCGAGCGCCTCCGGCGAAGGCTTGCCCCGGACCGCGGTCAGCTCGTTGCGGCGGCGGCGCTTTTCCTCCAGCCGCGTGACGGTCTCGCGGCGCCGGCGGTCGAGTTGCCCGAACTCCTCGATGCCCGAGCCCGCGAAGCGCTCCGGCATCTCCCGCAGCAGCCGCTCCGCGTTCTCCCGTAAAAACTCGCGTGGTAGCATGAACCCGCGATTTATATCGCGTCCGTGGCCGAGTCAATTCGTTGAGCCCGCCCTTCCAGCTGCCGGACGTGGATTGCGTGGTCGTCAACCGCGACGGGGGAGAGCCCTTCTTCACGGCCCTGTCCTCCATCCGCTCGCAGGAGGGCGTGGACGTCTCGATCCTCGTCGTGGACAATGCGTCGCAGGCGCCGGAGGTGGAGCGGGTCCGCCGCGATTTCCCGGAAGTCCGCCTCGTCCCCTTCCCACGCAACCTGGGCTTCGCCGGGGCCGCCGACGAGGGGATCGCGCGCGGCCGGTCCCCGTTTCTCCTGCTCGTCAACAACGACGCTGTTCTCCCTCCCGACTACGCCGCGAGGCTCGCCTCCAAGCTCGCGATGGACGAGAGGCTGGGCGCCGTGCAGGGGCTGGTCGTGACCGCCGACGGGAGGAAGGTGGACACCGCGGGACTGGAGTGGAACGCCCGGGGCGAGGCGGTCCCCGTCCTCGCGGGCAGGCCGCCCGAAGAGGTCCCGGCGGACGTGTTCGAGGTTTCCGGCGTCTCGGCGACCGCCGCGCTCTACCGGCGGGCGGCGCTGGAGAGCGTGGCGCCCCATGGAGAGGTCTTCGACCGGTCGTTCTTTGCTTACTACGAGGACGTGGACCTGTCCCTTCGGCTCGCGCGCGCGGGCTGGAGGTTCGCCTGCGACCCGGCCGCGGTCTGCCACCACGAGGGATCGAGGACGGGCCGGCGGACTCCGGCGCGCCGCGCCCTCTGGACCGCGCGCAACCGTTGGCGCACTCTCTTCCGAAACTTCGATTCGCGCCTTCTCGCGCGGAGCCTCTTCGCGCTCCTGCGCGCAGATCTTGCGCACGTCCGACAGCTGGGCTGGAAAGGCGCTCTTCTCCCCTTTCTCGTCTGGCCGCGCCTCCCGGTCCTCGCCTGGCGCGCGCGGCAGCAGCAGGCGCTTCTCTCCGACTGGCCCGGTCGAGCGGGTTCTTAGTCCTTGGTTCGCGAGATCACCGCGATTCTCGTCTCCTGGAAGGACGAGGAGGATTTGATCGGGGCGGTCTCCTCCCTCGCCTGCGCCCGCGGGCGGATCGCGGCCGGGGGCCCGCGAGCGTCGCTCGTCGTCGTGGACAACGGCGGAGGGCTATCCGATCACGGCCGGATCTTTTCCCTGTGGCCCGACGCCGCGATCCTCGTCAACGGAAGCAACCTCGGCTTCGGCCCCGCCGCCAACCAGGCCGCGGAGACGGCGAAGGGCGACGCTCTGCTCTTTCTCAACCCGGACACGCGCGCCGAGGGCGACCCCTTCACCGAGATCGCCCGCGCCTTCGCCGCCCATCCCGACGCCGTGGCCGTCGCCCCTCGCCTCCTCGACTTCGAGGACCTCAATTCCGAAATCCGAAATCCGAAATCCGAAATCGACCGTCCTCTCTCTCCTCCCGACCGCGAGGACCAGTTCACCTTCCAGTTCCGCCGCCTTCCGGACCTGGCCGACGACGCCCGCGAGCTCCTCCTCGTCGATCACCTGGCTCCGAACAGCCGGTGGCGCCGGCGCTTCCGCTACGCCGACGCCGACCGCGACACGCCTTTCGCCGTGGAGCAGCCGGCCGCGGCGGCGTTCGCGATCCGCAAGGACGTCTTTCGCCGTCTGGGCGGGTTCGACTCGCGCTTCACGCCGGCATGGTTCGAGGACGTGGACCTCGCCGCGCGCCTCCGCCGGGAGGGGCCGATCGTCTCCTGGCCTGCGTCCCGGTTCCGCCACCGGGGCGGAGTCGCTTCGGCGTCGCTGGGGTACGCGCGCTTTCTCCCCGCCTACTACCGAAACGCGCTCCTCTACCGGCGCCTCCACTATTCCGCTCCGGCGCGCCTGCTCTACCGCCCGCTCCTCGCAGCGGGGATGCTCCTCCGGCTCGGCGCCCTCCCGTTCCGCCGCTCCGCCCCTCGCCCCCGCGCCGAATCCGCTCGCGCCTATGTCGTCACGCTCGCTGTCGCTCTGGGGATTGGTCCTCGCAAATCGCAAATCACAAATCACAAATCACAAATCCCCCATGCCTGACGTTTCCATCATCGTCGTCGCCCACAACGACGAAAAAGACCTCCCGATCTCCGTCGGCTCGGCGCTGGCCCAGCGGGACGTCGTGACCGAGACGATCGTCGTGGACAACGCATCGGAGGACCGGTCGCGTGAGTCCGTGCGCCGCATCGGCGACGGCGTCGTCCGCTTGATCGAATCGGCCGAAAACGTCGGGTTCGCGGCCGCCATGAACCTCGGTATCGCGGAATCCCGCGGCCGCTACGTCCTGGCGCTCAACCCGGACTGCCGGCTCGAGCCGGACTTCGCGAAGACTCTCGCCGCGAAGCTCGATGCCAGGCCCGACGCGGGCTCCGCCTCGGGCAGGCTCCTGCGGGCCGCGGGGCCGGACCTCGCGCCCTCGGCTCTCCTCGATTCCGCGGGCATCTACCGGACCTCGACGGGGCGCCACTTCGACCGGGGCGCCGGCGAAACGGCCGACGGCCTCTACCTGGTCGAGGAAGAGGTCTTCGGGGCGAGCGGCGCGGCCGGGTTCTACCGGCGCGAGGCCCTGGAGAGCGCGCGGATCTCGACGGGGATCTTCGACTCGGACTTCTTTCTCTACCGGGAGGACGCCGACCTCTCCTGGCGCCTCCAGAACCTCGGCTGGAAATGCCTCTACGTTCCCTCGGCCATGGCGTACCACCGCCGCCGGAACCTCCCGGAGCGGCGCCGCCGGATGTCGCCGCTCGTCAACTTCCACTCGGTCAAGAACCGGTTTCTCCTGCGCATCAACAACCAGTCCGTTTCCGATTTCGTGCGGACCCTCGTCCCGACGCTCGCCCGCGACGCCGTTGTCGTCGGCGCGTGCCTGACGATCGAGCGCTCCTCCCTGCACGCGTTCTCCTGGCTCTGGAAGAACCGCCGCCGCCTCTGGACCAAGCGCCGCGAGATCCAGGGGAAGATCCAGAACAAGAAGCCTGCCTCGTCATCCTGAGCGTGCGCGAAGCGCCGCGAAGGATCTTCTCGACGGGGCCGCGTGAAGACTTTTCTCGCGTCATCTCCACCAAGATCCTTCGGTCGCTTCGCTTCCCTCAGGATGACGGGGGTCGCTTCGCGTTCCCCACGATGACAGGATTAGTCAGTAACGATGAGGATCGGGATCCTGGGGACGCGGGGGATTCCCGCGCGGTACGGCGGGTTCGAGACGCTGGCGGAGGAGCTGTCGGCGCGGCTCGCCGCCCGGGGGCACGACGTCACGGTGTACACGCGGAGCCGCTACGCCGAGCCGGGCCTGGAATCGCACCGCGGCGCGAGGATCCGAGTCCTGCCCACCATCTCGACGAAGTACCTCGACACCGTCGTCCACGGGGCCCTCTCCTCCTTCGATGCCGCGTGGGAGCGCTACGACGCGGTCCTCGTCTGCAATGCGATCAACGCCGCATCCTCCTTTCTTCCCCGGCTCGCCGGAAAGACGCGCGTCGTCCTGAATGTGGACGGGCTCGAGCGCAACCGGCGCAAGTGGAACGCGCTCGGCCGCCTCGCCTACCGGTTTTCCGAGAGACTCTCGACGATGCTGCCCGACGCCGTCGTCTCGGACGCGCGCGTCATCGAGGACTACTACCGGACCCGTTACGGCTTCTCCTCCGTGTTCATCCCCTACGGCGGCGACCTGCCGCTGCCCGGGGGAAAGGCGGCTCTCGACCGGCTCGGCCTCGAAGCCGACGAGTACGTCCTCTACGTCTCGCGCCTGGAGCCCGAGAACAACGCCGACGCGGTGGTGCGCGCCTGGCGAGGCGTCCCCGGGAAGACGCCCCTGGTGATCGTCGGCGACGCGCCCTACGCGCGGGACTACATCGCGGGCGTCAAGAGGCTGGCCGACGACCGCGTTCTCTTTCCCGGCGCGATCTACGGTGAGGGCTACCGGGAGCTCCTGGCCAACTCGGCGGTCTACGTCCAAGCCACCGAGGTCGGCGGCACCCACCCCGCCCTGGTCGAAGCCCTCGGGTACGGGCGCGTCGTTTGCTTCCATGGCTCCCCGGAGAATGAGGAAGTGGCCGAGGGCGCCGGCCTTTCCTTCGACATCCGGCGGCCGGAGACGCTTTCGGCGCTGCTGGCGGGCATTCTGGACGATCCCGGGCGGTACTCCGTATGGAAGGAACGTGCAAAGGCCCGCGTGCTGGAGCGTTACCTCTGGGACGACGTCGCGGCCCGGTACGAAGCCGTTCTTGAAGGACGGCCCGTCATCCAATAACATCCCACCGGCCTCGCGGCCCCCCCGGTTTCGCGAGTTTCCATGCTGAAAGAGAAAGCGCGCGCCGTAGCCCTCGGGGTAATGATCTCGGACCTCGTCTTGACGGGGATCTCGCTGCCGGTCGCCTACGTCGTTCGCCACATCCTTCTCCCGCGCGTCCTACCGGCGTACTTCCGGGCGCCCCTCTTTCCGATCGAGTCGTACCTGTTCCTGCTGCTCCTCGTTCTGCCTCTCTGGGGAGTTCTTCTCTACGGGGCCGGGTTCTACCGCAGCCACCGGACCGACCCGCTCATCGAGGAGATCTGGGGCGCGATCAAGGTCTCCTTCGGCGGCACGGCGATCCTCGCGCTGCTCGTCTATGGATTGAAGCTCGAGTTCGTCAGCCGCTTCTTCCTCGCGGTCTTCGGCGTCGTCAACTTCACCTTCCTCGCCACCGAGAAGATCGCGCTGCGCCTGATGTCGCGATGGGTCCGCGCGAAGGGGCTCAACTTCCGGACGGTGCTCCTCGTGGGCACGGGTCACAAGGCGGCGCAGCTGGGGGACTTCGTCGAGGCGCACCCGTACTGGGGCTTCCGCGTCATCGGGTATCTCGACGACGACAACGGCGGCGAGATCCGCCGGGCCGGGCGCTGGACGTGCCTGGGAAAGATCACGGACCTCGAGGCGGTCCTGATGCGCGAGGTCGTGGACGAGCTGATCTTCGTCATCGAGAAGGGGAGGCTGGCCGAGTACGAGGAGGCGCTCGTCGTCGCCGAGCGCCACGGCGTGCGCGCCCACGTTTCGCTGGACATCTTTCCGCACGTGCTGGCTCGGCCGGTCCTCGAGGAGCTCGACGGCATCGCGATGCTCTCCTTCACGACGACGCCGGCCAAGCCGCTGGAGCTCGTCGCCAAGCGCGGCATCGACCTGGCGTTCGCCGCGGCCTGCCTGATCGTGACGCTGCCGGTGCAGCTGCTGGCCGCGGTCCTGATCAAGATGACGTCCGCGGGGCCGGTCTTCTTCCGCCAGGTGCGCTGCGGCCTGAACGGCCGCCACTTCACGCTGCTGAAGTTCCGCACGATGTCGCCGGGCGCGGAGGAGCGGCTCCACGAGGTCTCTCACTTGAACGAGATGTCTCCGCCGGTCTTCAAGGTCTCCCGGGACCCGCGACTGACGGCGATCGGGAGGGTCCTGCGGCGGTTGTCGATCGACGAGCTGCCGCAGCTCTGGAACGTCATCCTGGGCGACATGAGCCTCGTCGGCCCCAGGCCGCCGCTGCCGGAAGAGGTGGCGCGCTACGAGCCCTGGCAGCGGAGGCGGCTCTCCATGAAGCCCGGCCTCACTTGCCTCTGGCAGGTCTCCGGCCGCAACAACGTGGACTTCGATCGCTGGATGGCGCTCGACCTCAAGTACATCGACACCTGGTCGCCGATGCTGGACCTGAAGATTCTCCTGAAGACGGTCCCCGCAGTCTTATCGGGCCGCGGCGCCCGATAAGAGTCCTTGGGGCGTTGGACAGTGGTAACCGCGCTAGCGGTTACCACCCCTGAAGGCGTCCTCCTCCTGCTGCTTGAAGAGGTACTTGATCGAGGTCTTCGGGATCAGGAGGTTGGGTCCCCGCTCCCGGTTCACCTTCAGGCAGTTCTTGTCGTACCACTCGATCCAGCCGCGGACTTCCTCGCCGTCGTTCAAGACGACCACCATCGGGGTCTTGGCGGCCATCTGCTTGAGGTAGTAGTAGCTCTCGGCGTTGGTCTGCTCCGCCGGCGCCTGCTTGCGCTGCTGGAACGTGCGGGTGGGGTAGCGCTCGGACATCTCCGAAAGGCTTGGCCGGATCAGCTTCCGGTTTCCCGAAGGCTCGCCGTCTGGGCGATACGCGTTGCCTGGACTATTACGCTCTGCCACGTGTCTTTCCCGGTCCCTGTCAAAAAGGCGGGACGCTTTGCATCCTTAAACGGGCAATTCCGGAGAAATATTCGGCTTATCCTGGGGCGGCGCCGGTTTTCCCTGGGGAGCCCGGGGACCCTCGTCCTCGTAAGCCAGGCAGCACATCAGCCGACCGCACATCCCCGAGATTTTCGAGGGGTTTAGCGACAGGTTCTGGTTCTTGGCCATCTTGATCGTGACCGGATGAAACCCTTTCAGATACGTCGAGCAGCAAAGAGTGAGCCCACACGGCCCCAGCCCGCCCCTCATCCGGGTCTCGTCGCGAGGCCCGACCTGCCGCATCTCGATGCGGACCGGGTACTTGTGGGCGAGGTCCGCGACGAGCTTCCGATAGTCGATGCGGGTCTCCGAAGTGTAGTAGACCGTGTACTTACGCCCGTCGAAGCTCTCCTCGGTGCGGATCAGCTTGAGCGGGAGCTTCTTTTCCCCGGCGAGCTCCCGGACGTCCTCGAAGAAGGCCTTCTCCCGAGCCATCTTGGAGTCGTAGGCCGCGAGGTCGCTCGACGACCCGACCCGTACCAGCCGGCGCGCCTCGCGGAGCTGGCACTGCTTGACGATCATGGGATGGAGCGTGATGACCTCGGCGTACTCCATGCCGTGCTCGCCCTCGACGACGAGCCTCTGACCCTTCGACAGGGACGTCCCGTTGGTCTCGCAGAAGACCACGCGGCCGTCCTCGTTCTGATTGATTCGAATCCCGACGTAATGACCGCCCGGATTGAAAGCGTTGCCAGTCGCGCAACCGGCGCACCCAGACATGTGTACCCCCTAAACCTTTAGGCTATCACGACATGCCGGCGGCTCGGGCCTCGAGGCTCAGGCTTCGAGCTTGCCCTTTAGGACATGGAGCATCCCCGTCGGGTCGGCCTCCTCGATCGGTGTCGTGTGGGGAATCGCAAGCCCGAGGCCGGCCGGAACGAAGATGGGAGGGTGAGCGGGATTGTCCTCCCGGATGGCTTGGACCATCGCCTCGGTCTCGGGTCCCCCCGACAGGATCAGGGCATCGATCCGCCGGTTCCGCCCGAGCTTCTCCAGGGCCTCCTCGATCCCATGAGCGAACAGGACCTCCACCGAGGGATCCGCCGCCTCGAGTGCGTCCAACTTCCCCCCTGCTTCCCCGACCACCAGAATCGAAATCATTCACGATCTCTCCTCGACCCAGACTGTGACCGAGCCCCCGGGGCGCGCCGGCTCGGAGGAGCGCACGGCCGTGTAGAAGAGGAAGGTGTAGAGCCCCGGCCGGTCCGGCGCGAAGGCGAAGGAGAACTCCCGGTTCGACCAGATCCGGATCTTCTCCTGCGTATCCACGCCCGAGACCCGCATCCCCGACACCCCCTCGCCGACGTAGGCGAGGGTCGCACTCGGATAGGAGTAAGTCGTCCGCCCGCTCGCCTGCTCCCGCGTCAGGGATGCGGGAGTGGGCTCGTGGGCGATCGTCACGAACTCCAGCAGGTAGCCCGAGAGCGCCTTCCCCTCGAAGCGAAGGACGAGGTGACTGGGATCCCGTAGCGAGAGCGTCAGGCGCTCCAGGGTGCGCGTCAGGAACTCCTGGGCCATCTGGAAGCGCCCGCCTTCGAGCGCGTAGCCGACGCCGACGTGCGTGGCTTCCGGATCGAGGATCGTGCGGCGGTGGCCGTCGGAGGGGGGCTTCTCAGCCATCATCCCGTCGTGACCGAGGAGGGCGAGCTGTGTCGCGGAGTCGGTGAAAGATCTCGCGGTCGTGACCCAGGAGACGGAATTCTCCGACTGCGCCCCGAACACGCCCGAGAAGGCGGTGCGCGCGTACGGGGGAACCCCGTCGGTCAGGAAGTGCCCGTTGGTGGCCTCGCGAACCTGCTGGCGGCAGAAGGCGTCGGCCACCCGCGCCGCGCCGTCGTCCCAGGCGACGGGCTGCACGCCCGCCGCGGCCCGGTTCCGGTTGATCCGGACGAGCACGGCCTCCTTGAGAGGATCCGACGGCGCGGCGTCGGGCTTCGGATAAACGTCCACGACGGGAGAGGAAAGGTCGGGCAGGCGAACCCTCAACGACGAACTTCCCTTCGGCTCCGTCGGGTCGGCCGCCGCGCTCGGATGAACGGCGCATCCAGCCGCCAACGCGGACGCGGCCAGGCAAGCGCCGAGGCGTGCTAGCTTCATGGGCTTCGCGGAGGTAAGGATCCTATGGGCGCAATCCGATTCGGCACCTCGGGCTGGAGAGCGGTCATCGCCGAGGAGTTTACGTTCTCCAACGCTCGGCGGGTCGTCGCCGCGGTCGCGCGGGTCCTTAAGGACGACGAGGAGGGCCGGAAGGGCCTCGTGCTGGTCGGGTACGACACCCGCTTCCTGGCGCCGCGCTTCGCCTCCCAGGCCGCGCGGATCCTGGAGGCGGAAGGCTTCCAGGCGGAAATGTCCTCCACGCCCGTTCCGACGCCGGTCCTCGCCTTCGAGATCCGCCGGCGAAAGGCGGCCGGAGCGGTCAACTTCACGGCCAGCCACAATCCTCCCCAGTACCTGGGGATCAAGTTCTCGACGTCCGACGGCGCCCCGGCTCTTCCGGAGTTGACCAAAAGGGTCGAGGACTGGATCGGTAAGGTCGGCGACGTGGCCGAGCCGGCGGACAAACCCGTCTCCACGTTCGACCCGGCCCCGCCGTACCTCGCCGACCTGGCCTCCAAGGTGCGCAAGGAGGACGTCGGCCGCGGCAAGCCCCGTTTCGCGCTCGATTTCCGGTTCGGGACCTCCGCGGGGTTCCTCGATGCGTTTCTCGAGAGCGCCGGCGCGGAGCTGGAGCGGATGAACGCGAATCGGGACCCGCTCTTCGGCGGCATGTCGCCCCAGTGCGGCGAGAAGGAGTTGGTCGGCCTGGGCGAGAGGATCCGAAAAACGGGCTCGCGCCTGGGCCTCGCCTGCGACGGCGACGCCGACCGGTTCGGGGTTTGCGACTCGGCCGGCGCCTACGTCCAGCCCAACCAAATCCTGGCGCTCCTGCTCTGGGACATGCTCGCCCGGAAAAAGCGCAAGGGCGGAGTGGCGCGAAGCGTCGCCACGACCCACGCACTGGACGCGATCGCCTCGCGCTTCGGAGTGCCGCTCTACGAAACGCCGGTCGGCTTCAAGTACATCGGAGAGAAGCTGATCGAGGGAAAGATCATCTTCGGCGCGGAGGAGAGCGCGGGACTGACGATCGAGGGGCACGTGCCGGAGAAGGACGGGATCCTGGCCGACCTGCTGACGGCCGAGATGTCCGGGGCCGCCGGCAAGTCGCTCGACGAGCTCTCCGAGGAGCTGCGCAAGCAGATCGGCCCCTTCTACTCGACGCGCCTGGACCTCCCGGCCTCGCCCGAGGAGAAGGCCGCGCTCGCCTCGCGCCGCAAGTCGCCGCCCGAGCGCTTCGCGGGCCGGAGGGTCGCCTCGGTCAACCTCCTCGACGGAATGAAGTTGATTTTGGAGGACGGTTCGTGGATTCTGGTCCGGGAGTCCGGAACAGAACCAGTGGCGCGAGTGTACGCGGAGGCGAAGTCGCAGGCGGACTGCGTCGCCCTGGCGCAGACGGGCAGGGAGCTGCTGAAGCCTTGAGCTTCTCGATCGAGGGAGTCCTGGCGCGCGAGATCCTGGACTCGCGCGGAAACCCGACCCTCGAGGTCGAGGTGCTCCTTTCGGGCGGGGCGTCGGGGCGCGCCGCGGTTCCCTCGGGAGCTTCCACGGGCGAGCGCGAGGCGCTCGAGCTTCGCGATGGGGACAAGAAACGCTACTTCGGAAAGGGAGTGCTGAAGGCCGTCTCCCACGTCAACGGCGAGATCGCGGAAGAAGTCCGCGGCGCCGACGCGCGGGACCAGGCCCTGCTCGACCGGATCTTAATCGAGCTCGATGGGACGGAGAACAAGGGGCGGCTGGGGGCCAACGCGATCCTCGGCGTGTCGCTGGCGGTCGCGCGGGCGGCGGCGGAGGCTAGCGGGCTCTCCTTCTACCGGTATCTCGGCGGCGCGGGAGCGAAGACGCTGCCGGTCCCGATGATGAACGTCATCAACGGCGGCGCCCACGCCGACAACCGGCTCGACCCGCAGGAGTTCATGGTCTGCCCGGTCGGCTTCGCGACCTACGCGGAGGCGCTGCGCGCGGGAGTCGAGGTTTTCCACACGCTGCGGGGAGCGTTGAAGTCCAAGGGCCTCTCGACTGGCGTCGGCGACGAGGGAGGCTTCGCGCCCGACCTCTCGTCCTCCCGCGAGGCGCTCGACCTGCTCATGGCGGCGATCCAGAGCGCGGGCTACCGGCCGGGGCGCGACGTGGCGATCGCGCTCGATCCGGCCGCGTCGGAGTTCTTCGAGAAGGGCAAGTACGTACTGGCCGGGGAGAAGAAGACGCTGACGCCCGAGAAGATGATCGCCTATTGGGAAGGCATCGTCTCGGACTACCCGGTCGTCTCGATCGAGGACGGCATCGCCGAAACCGACCGCGAGGGATGGATCGGGATCACGGAGAGCCTGGGAGAGAAGATCCTACTCGTAGGCGACGACGTGTTCGTCACAAACCCGAAGATCCTGGCGAAAGGGATCGAGGATGGCGTCGCCAACGCGCTGCTCGTCAAGTTGAACCAGGTCGGCACCGTCACCGAGACGCTCGACGCTGTCGAGATGGCGCAGACGGCCGGTTATAAGACGATCGTCTCGCACCGCTCCGGCGAGACTTCCGACGACTCGATCGCGGACCTCGCCGTCGCCGTCAACGCCGGATTGATCAAGACCGGCTCGGCGTGCCGCGGAGAGAGGCTCGCGAAGTACAACCGGTTGCTGGAGATCGAAGAGGAGCTGGGGCCGGCGGGCGTCTTCGCGGGCCCCGCGGCCTTCTCGAAGTCATGAGAACCGTCAAGCCTCCGAAGAACCCCCGGCCGCTCGCGGCGTTCTTCCTGTCGCTCGCCGCCTCGGCGGTCGTGCTCGGCATCGTTCTGATCTATGACGGCCGTGCGCTGGAGTTGAAGAAGGCCAAGTCGGAGATCCGCCAGCTCGACGGCCAGATCGCCCAGCGCCAGAAGGAGAACGCGCAGCTGCGTTCCTCGATCGCCGCCGCCCGCCGCGGAGAGCTCCCCGCGGAGAAGGCGGCGCGTGAGGAGCTTCACCTCGTCCATCCCGAGGACGTCGTCCTCCTCTATCCTCCGGGATCCTTTGCTCCAGCGAAGCCAACTCCCGTTGCACCTTCCATTTCCCCGTCGCCGGCCTCGACGGCCAGCCCACCGGCCGCGCGCTAGCGCGTCTTGACCGCGCAATCCGCTTCCGGTAAGGTTCGCCTCCCTGACGCGGGGTGGAGCAGTCTGGTAGCTCGTTGGGCTCATAACCCAAAGGTCGAAGGTTCAAATCCTTCCCCCGCAACCAAGTTCGTAAGCGCCGGAGGGTGACCTCCGGCTTTTTTTTGGCGCCGACGAAGATCGTCCCCCGGCGTTTACAGGTCGAAACGGCATCCGCGGATGCCCCAAAAGGCCATTTCGAGACTCCTGCCGAACGTGGAAGATGGGCGCACCTTCGGAAAAAGGAGGGGCCGATGGCTCGCTACCGTTCTCGACACGGATTCGCTCGCCGACTTTCCCAGGCGGGACTCGCGCTGGCGTGCGCGGTCCTCCTCGTTCCGGGAGAAGAGGTCGTGTTGCTCGCCCAGCAGCCGACTCCCGCGGCGGCGGCGCAGACGGCGCCCGCGCCGAAGCTGCTCTCGGCCGATCAGCTCGATTCGCTGGTCGCGCCGATCGCGCTCTACCCGGATCCGCTTCTGGCGCAGACGTTCGCGGCATCGACCTATCCGCTCGAGATCATCCAGCTCCAGCAGTGGATGGCGAAGAACCCGAACCTGAAGGACAAGGCCCTCTCCGACGCGGTCGCCAAGCAGCCGTGGGATCCCTCGGTCCAGTCCCTGGCGGCGTTTCCCGACCTGGTCAAAAGGCTCGGCGACGATGTCCAGTGGACGACCGACCTCGGCAACGCGTTTCTCGGACAGCAGTCCGACGTCATGGACGCGGTCCAGCGGATGCGGAAGAAGGCGCAGGACAAGGGGACGCTGAAGTCCAGCGAGCAGCAGAAGGTCGAGACTCAAGTCATCGAGAAGAAGGAAGTCATCGTCATCCAGCCGTCGAGCCCGGACGTGATCTACGTGCCGTCTTATGACCCGGTCGTCGTCTACGGACCGCCGGTCTACCCGTACCCGCCGATCTACTACCCGTACTACCCGGTGGGCGCCGCGTTCGTCTCCTTCGGGTTCGGCGTGGCGATGGGCGCCTTCTGGGGCGGCGTGTGGGGCGGCTGCGGGTGGGGCAACAACGAAATCAACATCAACAACAACAACAACTTCAACCGCAACGAGATCAACCACAACCGCGGAGAGGGCAACCGGGGAGACCGGGGACAGGGCAACCGCGGAGACCGGGGACAGGGCAACCGGGGACAGGGCGGCCGTGGGGATGGCGGCCGCGGGGGCGGCGGCAACTGGAGCCACAATCCCTCGCACCGCGGCGGAGCGCCTTACGGCGACCGTGGAACGGCGAGCAAGTTCGGCGGCAACGCCCGCGGCGACTCGCTCTCGAATCGCCAGAGCGCGAATCGCCAGGCGAGCGCCCGCCAGGGGCTCTCGCAGTCCGAAGCGCGCGCTGGCAACCGCTCCGGGGGAGGGGGAAGGGGCGGCGGCGCCGGCGTGTCGGATCGGTCGGCCGGCGGCGGGAACCGCGGGGGAGGCGGCAACCAGTCGTTCAACCGGAGCGGCAGCGGCGACCGGGCCGGAAGCCGCGACGTCGGTGGCGGCGGATC
>Ga0126379_10001110_pt1 | contig 15964 bp, 15 predicted proteins | sample PanSoiMetPlot_24_FD_92640 | JGI IMG/M metagenome (GOLD analysis project Ga0126379, IMG submission 92640) | Tropical forest soil microbial communities from Panama - MetaG Plot_24 | ecosystem: Environmental > Terrestrial > Soil > Tropical forest > Bulk soil | place: Panama | collected 2016-02-17 | reverse complement strand
GGCTCTCGATTAGGAAAGTCGCGTGGCCGAGAAAGGTCAGGCGGACCTGATCTGAATTCAGCGCCGCCAGATTGAAGGCGCCCGAGTTCAAGCCGCCAAGGTTCGGCGCACCGCGCCACGTTACAGGAATCACCGGCGCGCGGTTCTTCGCGACGGGCCCGGGACATGCTTGCGCCATTTCCGGGTTTGGCGGCACCGCCGGTTGCGCGATCGCAAGCAGAGGCAAAATCGAAGGCCCGATCGCCGCCAAAATAAACCGGACGATCCATCGCGAGATGTTCATCCACGCGCGTCCTCTTTCACACGGCAGACGATAGCAAATCGGATGGCATGGCGCGCGCGTGCGCCCGCGTCATCGCGTGATTTGCACTCGCGATCGGTTGAAACCGCCTCAGCGCGCCGAAGTGATGGTGCCGCGCGCCGTCAGCACGACCCAGTGGCCGTCCTGGCGTTTGATCATATCGACCCGCCCGATACCGGGCAGGACGCTGCCAGTGCTGACTGCGAAGAATCCGCCGTAGCGACTTTCGACCAAAGCATGGCCGCTCTGAACATCGTGAACAACCCAATCCGGCAAAATCCGGTCACTCAGTTTCGCTGGTTCTGCGGGCGGGGCAACCGTGGCCAGCGCAGCAGTTTGGGTCGGCGGCGGAGCCGCTAGACTGGCGGCCGGCAATGAAGCCGTGGTCTCGGCTGCAGCGGCGCTGCGCTGATCGATTCGGTCCAAACGGTCGGCGATCTTGGCATATTGGTTGGTGGTGTTGCGGGCCGCGATGTCGAGGCTGGATTTGAGCGCGGCAAGCTGGGCAAGCTCAAGCTTGACTTCGCGCATCGCGGCGATCGTGTTCTCGGTGCTGCTTGTCGGAGCCGGTGGCGGAACCGGCGGATAAATCAATCGCACCAATCCCGAGCCCGAGACCGAGCCGATAAATGAACCAAAGCCCGCGGCAAAGGCGACGCTCGCCGCCAGCGCAATAAAACGCTTGGAGCGCTGCGGCGCCGCGGCAGCTTTGGTTTGCTCGGCTTCATGTCCCGCGCTGTTTTGAGCTTCATCTGCGGCAGCGCGCAGTTCCGGAGCCACGACCGCGGGGAGATTGACGCGATCGGCGACAGCCTCGTTCGCGGCTGTGTCGCCGCTTGCCGCGGCATGATCGGACGTCTCGGCCATTTCGGATCTCCGGCGTTTACGGTTGATCAATCGTTAACCAGCTTTGGTTAGCGTTTGGTTACCGCTCAGACTTTCCGAAATGGGGCCGATTTCGGTCTAATCTTTAAGCGCGAGACCGCTCTCTTCCGCCAGCTGACGCAGCGACGCCTCGGGGCGGGCACCGAGATGCTGGATGACTTCCGCTGCTGCGAGCGCGCCAAGCCGGCCGCAGCTCCGGTCGTCGGCGCCGCGCGCCAGCCCGCACAAAAACCCCGCTGCGAACAAATCGCCCGCTCCGGTCGTATCGACGACCCGCTCGACCGGGAATGCCGGCACCGCCTCGATCCCTTCCGGGCCGACAACGAGGCAGCCCTTCTCGCTTCGCGTCACCACCGCGGCGCCGATATCGGCACGCAGCGCAGCGACAGCGCCGTCGAAATCCGATGTCTGGTACAGGCTGTGCAACTCCGCCTCGTTAGCGAAGACGAGGTCGAGCGTGCCCGAGCGCATCAGCTGCAGGAATTCGTCGCGCCAGCGATCGACGCAGAAAGCATCCGACAGCGACAGTGCGACTTTGCGGCCGCTGCCATGGGCGATCTTGGCCGCCTTGAGAAAGGCTTCCTTGGCGTGTTGGGGATCCCACAGATAGCCTTCGAGATAAGTGATCGCGCTTGCCGCCACCATCTCCTCATCGACATCTTGCGGATGCAGGTCCTGGGCCGCGCCCAAATAGGTATTCATGGTGCGCTCGCCGTCCGGCGTCACTAGCACATAGCAACGACCGGTCGATGGGCCGTGCGACGCCGGCGGCGTGGTGAAGCTCACGCCCGCTGCGCGGATATCGTGACTAAAGGCGCGGCCGAGTTCGTCGGCCTTGAGCTTGCCAATAAATGCCGCCCGTCTGCCGAACCCGGCGATGCCGACCATCGTATTCGCCGCCGATCCTCCGGATATCTCGACCGCCGGACCCATGGCGTCATAGATCGCTTGCGCCCGCGCCTCGTCGATCAGCGCCATGCCGCCCTTGCGCATGCCATGGGCCAGCACAAAGTCGTCATCGGCCCGGGCAAGCACATCGACGATGGCGTTGCCGATGCCCAGGACATCGAAGCGTGCGGAGGTCATGGGTGGCATTGAGTTTCGGTCGGCTGAGGCGGGTCGCGCACTATAGCGGGCGCCTCTTGCACCGCAAGCTGACGGATGGCATGGGGACGCTATCGAGCCGCATCAACATCACCAAGCCGGATCGGCCGCGCTGGGGCGAGGTTCCTGACGATGAAGTTCAAAGAACTGATCTTCTCCGGAGTGCAGCCGACCGGCAACCTTCATCTCGGCAATTACCTCGGCGCGATTAAGCGCTTCGTCGAGTTGCAGGACCGTTTCGATTGCATCTATTGCGTCGTCGATCTACACGCCATCACGGTGTGGCAGGACCCCAGCGAATTGCCGCGCGCGATCCGCGAAGTTACCGCTGCATTTCTCGCCTGTGGAATCGATCCGAAAAAGAATATCGTCTTTAACCAGAGTCAGGTCGCCGAGCACGCCGAGCTCGCCTGGATCTTCAATTGTGTAGCGCGGCTCGGTTGGCTCAACCGCATGACGCAGTTCAAGGAGAAGGCCGGCAAAGATCGCGAGAATGCTTCGGTCGGCCTCTATGCCTATCCGACGCTGATGGCCGCCGATATTCTGGTTTATCGCGCCACCCACGTGCCGGTCGGCGAAGACCAGAAACAGCACCTCGAATTGTCGCGCGACATCGCTCAGAAATTCAACAACGACTTCGGCCAGTCTATTAAAGAAAGAGGCTACGGCGACGCTTTTTTCCCATTGCCCGAGCCGCTGATCACCGGCGAGGCAACCCGCGTGATGTCGCTGCGCGACGGCTCAAAAAAGATGTCGAAATCGGACGCTTCCGATTATTCCCGCATCAACCTGACCGACGATGCTGACGCGATCGCGCAGAAAATCCGCCGTGCCAAGACCGATCCCGAGCCGTTGCCGAGCGAGGAAAAGGGGCTGGCGAACCGGCCTGAGGCCGACAACCTCGTCGGCATCTATGCGGCGCTTGCCGACATCGACCGCGCCGGCGTGCTCAAGCAATTCGGCAATGCTCAATTTTCGACATTTAAGGCAGCGCTGACCGACCTTGCGGTGTCCAAGCTCGGGCCGATCGGTGCGGAAATGAAGCGGTTTCTCGCCGATCCGGCGGCGATCGACGCGGTGCTGGCGGACGGGGCCGCGCGCGCACAAAAAATGGCGCGCCAGACCATGAACGCGGTCAAGGACGTGGTCGGCTTCGTGCGGTCCTCATAGGCCGCGTGTGCTGTGACCTCCGCCGGTTCTCCCGCCCTTGAACTTTCGAGCAAATTTGCCACTTAATAGAGGCAGTTTGACGCGAATCACCGCGCCGCCTCGCTCCAATAAACAAATGGCGCCGTGATGGAGGGCACGATGTTTATTCAGACCGAAGCAACGCCGAACCCGGCGACCTTAAAGTTTCTGCCCGGATGTTCGGTCCTGGAAAACGGCACGCTCGATCTGCGTGACGCCGAGCAAGCCGAGCAGTCGCCATTGGCCGAACGGTTATTCGGCATCCCTGGTGTGAGCGGGGTATTCTTCGGGTCTGATTTTATTACCGTGACAAAAAGCGCCGGCGAATGGCAGCAGCTCAAGCCGATGATCCTGGGCGCGATCATGGAGCACTTCACGTCGGGCGCGCCGCTCATCACCGCCGGCAGCGCCGAGGTCAAAGACGGCGAAGAATTCTTCGACGAGGCGGACGCCGCCACGGTCGCCACCATCAAGGAGCTGATCGAGACCCGGGTTCGCCCCGCAGTCGCAAATGATGGCGGCGACATCACTTTCCGTGGCTTCAAGGATGGCGTCGTCTATCTCAACATGAAAGGCGCTTGTTCCGGCTGTCCGTCATCGACCGCGACGCTCCGCCATGGCATTCAGAACTTGCTGCGCCATTTCATTCCAGACGTTACTGAAGTCCGGCCGATGTGATCCGGCTCAGTTGAGGCCGGCGGTCCACTCTGTCGTTGTGACGCTCCATGCGTGTGCTTGCCATTGATACGGCGCTCGCGGCTTGCGCGGCGGCCGTTCTGGACACCGACCATGGGATCGTTGCCAGCGAGACCCTGCCGATGGTCCGCGGCCATGCCGAGGCGCTGATCCCTCTGATCGCGCGAGTCATGAAGCGGTCCGATGTCACTTTTCGGGACCTCGGCCGCATTGCGGTGACCACCGGGCCGGGAAGCTTCACTGGCGTGCGCGTCGGTCTTGCCGCCGCCCGTGGATTTGGCGTCGCCACCAGCATACCGGTGGTCGGCGTTTCAACGCTGTCCGTCTATGCTGCGCCTTACCTCGCCGGCAATGGCAAGGCTCCGGTGGTCGCCGCGATCGATGCCCGGCACGAGCATGTGTTTCTGCAGGTGTTCGGACCCGGCGGGCAGACCGTGGTTGGCCCGCGACTGGCGCGATTGAGTGAGGCGATACGCGCAGCATCCGCCGCGCCGGCTTATCTGGTCGGCTCGGCGGCGCGAGCGCTGGCCCACGGATTTGCGAAGAACGCAGCACTACCGCGCGCCGTCGATCCACGCGAGGCGCCTGATATCGCGTGGGTGGCTCAGATCGGCGCTGTTACGCCGCAGGCGCAATCTGCCCCCAATCCGCAATACCTGCGCGCGCCAGACGCACAGCCGCAAAATGCCGCGCAGCTGCCGCGCCGATGATGCGGTTCGTATCACGCCTCTTTGGCCGCAAAAGGCCGACCATTGCCGAAGCCCGTCCAGCCGACGCCGCGGCAATTGCGGCATTGCACGGCGTGTCGTTTCGGCGCGGCTGGGGCGAAGATGAAATTCTGCGGCTGCTGCTCGAGCGTAATGTGGTGACGCAACGCATGACAGTCGGCGGCAAACTGATCGCGTTCATCATGTCGCGGCTTGTCGCTGGCGAGACGGAAATTCTCTCAGTCGCGATCGCGCCGGCCTGGCGCGGGCGCGGCTTGTCCCGGCAACTGCTCGATCTGCACCTGCGGCGCCTCGCCGGTCTTGGCAGCCGCGCCGTTTACCTGGAAGTCGGAGAGAACAATGCGCCGGCTTGCCGGCTCTATCGTCGCGCCGGATTCAAAGAAATCGGTCGCCGGCAGGGCTATTACGAAGACGGCGCGACCGCGCTGGTGCTGCGCCGCGACTTCGGCTGATGATCCGCCGCACGCGGTTTGGAATGGCCGTTACACCGGTAGCTGCAAGGCGCCGGATGCCTATATGACATCCGAGTCGTCAACAGGCTTGATTCATCTGCCCTCAGGCATTGGATTGGGCGTGCATATTGCGCAAAGATTGATAAACCGGCTAAGCCGCCTCATGGCCCCAATGGCTGCCGCGGATTCCGGCCGCGGAGCTTATTTCGTCGTCCGCAACAGAGGGTTAGGTTAGCAATCGCCGCATGACGAAAGCCCGCAAGCTCTACGTCAAATCATTCGGCTGCCAGATGAACGTCTACGACTCGCGTCGCATGGCGGACACGCTCGCGCCCCACGGCTATATCGAGACCGGCACAGCGGAGGATGCCGATCTCGTCATTCTCAACACCTGCCACATCCGGGAAAAAGCCGCCGAGAAAGTCTATTCCGAGCTCGGCCGCATGCGCCAGTTGAAACAAGCCGCGGCCGCGGAAAACCGCCTTGTGCTGATCGCAGTCGCCGGCTGTGTGGCGCAGGCCGAGGGCGAAGAGATCGTGCGCCGGGCGCCTGCGGTTGATTTGGTGTTCGGGCCGCAGAGCTATCACCGGCTGCCCGGCTTGCTGGCGCGCGCCGCGGACGGTGCGCGCGCGATCGATACCGAATTTTCAACGGATGACAAATTCACGGCTCTTGCCGCGCCGACCCCGGCGGCGACCCGCGCGCGGGGCGCTTGCGCCTTCGTCACGGTGCAAGAAGGCTGCGATAAGTTTTGTACGTTTTGTGTCGTGCCCTATACGCGTGGCGCCGAACTATCGCGTCCGGTTGACGGCATAATTGCCGAAATTGAATCGCTCGCCCTGGCCGGCGTGCGCGAGGTAACGCTGATCGGACAAAACGTCAACGCTTATCACGGCATTGGTCCGCACGGCCGCGTCTGGTCGCTGGCCAGCCTCCTGCAACGCGTTGGGGAAGTGCCGGGCGTCGAGCGCCTGCGTTACACGACCAGTCATCCGCATGACATGGACGATGATTTAATAGCCGCGCATCGCGATTTGCCAAAGCTGATGCCGCAACTGCATTTGCCGGTGCAATCCGGTTCGGACCGGATTCTCGCTGCCATGAACCGTCAGCATACGCGGGCCGATTATCTGCGCATCGTCGAGCGCCTGCGTCACGCATGCCCGGAGCTTGCACTGACGTCCGATTTCATTGTGGGCTTCCCCGCCGAGACCGAGGACGATTTTGCCGCAACACTGGATCTGGTCGTGGAGGTTGGTTTTTCAGGAGCCTTCTCTTTTAAATATTCGCCGCGGCCCGGGACGCCTGGCGCCGAAATGACTGGGCAAGTTGACGAGGCGATTAAATCGCAGCGGCTGCAGCGCCTGCAGCAGGCGATCGATGAGAGCCAAGCAAAGTTCAATCGCAGTTGCCTGGGGCGCACCTTCGAGGTGTTGTTTGAACGGGAAGGCCGTCATGCCGGCCAGCTGGTCGGCCGCTCGCCCTATCTTCAACCAGTGCAAGCGATCGCGCCGAAAGAACTGATTGGCGAGATAGCGGCGGTAACGATTACCGAGATTGGCAGCAACAGTCTGTTCGGCGCGCTTGCCGACCGCTCCGCTGCGGCGGCGCCCGCCCCGGCCGAGACGACTTTGGTGGCAACAGGAGCCTGAATGCGCACGCCCGAAACGGAAGAATCGGTTTTTATCGCGCCCGACAATAAGGCACAGATCGTTCTTACGTTTGATGACAATCGGCTCGCTTCGACGTTGTTCGGCCAATACGGTCAGAATCTCGCGCTGATCGAGCGGCGGCTCCGTGTCGTTGCCAATTCGCGCGGCAATCAGGTGACGGTCGAAGGCGCGCGTGAAGCCTGCGATCAGGCGCGCCGCGTTCTCGAAAGCCTTTATGAGCGGCTCAAGCGCGGTGACGAGTTGATGCCCGGCGATGTCGAGGGCACGATCAGGCTGGCGCTGTCGCAAGGCTCGTTGTTCGATTTCGACCCGGCGGCGGCGCGCCAGAGCTTTGAGGAAATCAATCTGCGTAAGCGGCGCGTGCGCGCGCGAACCGCCGCGCAGGACGCCTATGTCCGCGCGCTCAAACGGCACACGCTGGTGTTTTCCACCGGGCCCGCCGGTACCGGCAAGACCTGGCTCGCGGTCGCCTATGCTGTGCAATTATTCGAACGCAAAGAAGTCGATCGCATCATTCTGTCGCGCCCCGCCGTGGAAGCGGGCGAACGGCTCGGCTTTTTGCCCGGCGACATGCGCGAAAAGGTCGATCCTTATCTGCGGCCGATCTACGACGCCCTTTATGACTTGATGGATCCGCGCATCGTCGAACGCGCTTTGCAGACAGGCGAAATCGAGATCGCGCCGCTCGCTTTCATGCGCGGGCGAACCCTGTCTAATGCCGCCGTTATCCTGGATGAAGCCCAGAACACGACCGCGATGCAAATGAAGATGCTGCTGACCCGGCTCGGCGAAAACAGCCGGATGGTGGTGACCGGCGATCCTAGCCAGGTCGATTTGCCGCCCGGCCAGACTTCGGGGCTCGCCGACGCGGTGCGCCTGTTAGCGGGCATCGAAGGTATCGGGCATGTGAGCTTCACGGCGGCAGATGTCATTCGTCACGAGCTGGTAGCGCGCATTGTTGCGGCTTACGACGAGGAGGCCGGACGCAAGCGCGAGCGCCGGGAATGAAGCGGACGGCAGTCGCCGGACTGAAAATCGACGTGTTGGTCGATTCCGAGCATTGGAAAAATGCCGCGGCGGCAAAAGGCGTGGTGCGGCGCACGCTCAAGCAAGCCGCCGCCACGGCGTTGTCAACAAAAACTGCCGAGCTCGCCATTGTTTTGACCGACGATGCTGCGATGCGCAGGCTCAACCGCAATTGGCGCGGGATCGATGCGCCGACCAATGTACTGTCCTTTGCGACCAGAAATCCCGGCGACCAGCCGAACGAACAGAGTGGCGGCCAATTTGTTGGCAATCACCTGGGCGACATCGTGCTCGCCTACGAAACCGTTAAGCGCGAGGCCCGCCGCGACGGCAAGTCGTTCGATCACCACCTTGCCCATTTGGTGGTGCACGGCTTTTTGCATCTTCTCGGCTATGATCACGGAAACGACGTCCAGGCGCGCCGCATGGAGACGACTGAGCGCTCGATCTTGCGTGATCTGGCGGTGCCGGATCCCTATCGTGCAACCCGCACGGCGGCCGGGTCCCGCCGTCGTTCAGCACAGCGCGCCGGCGGCTTTCGAGCGCGCGCCGGGCAAAACGCGTAAAATAGCTCCCCCGATCCTGCTCCCGAAGATGTCCCATGGCTGAGCCTTCACCGCGCACCGAACCGACCGAGGGCGCACGTCATTCGCTCCCCGTCGTAGTGTCGGCGCAAGCCGATCAGCCGGAAAGTTGGCTAGCGCGCCTGATGCGCGTGCTGTTCGGTTGGCGAGCGCCGTCGCCGCGCGCAGATCTCGAACTCGTTCTGACCGCCGAACCGGCGCAATCCGATTTTTCGCCCGAAGAAGCGGCGATGCTCAAAAACATTCTCGGTCTGCGGGAAACACGCGTTGAAAGAATCATGGTGCCGCGCGCCGATATCGTCGCGGTCCAGCAAGACATTACGCTCGGCGAGCTCGTGAAAGTATTTGAAGTCGCCGGGCATTCGCGCCTGGTGGTTTACAAAGATACGCTCGATGACCCCGCGGGCATGGTCCATATCCGCGACTTGATCGCGTTCATGGCGGCCCGCGCCTCGCAAGATGAGAACGCAGCGGATGGATCGGGCAAAACAAACGGCGCGGCGCTTGATTTCGCGAATATCGATCTCTCCACGCCATTGACCGCGGCGAATATCGTGCGCGAAATCCTGTACGCGCCACCGTCCATGCCGGCGCTCGACCTGCTCGCGAAAATGCAGGCTACCCGGATTCATCTTGCGCTGGTGATCGACGAATACGGCGGCAGCGACGGGCTGGTCTCGATCGAAGATCTGGTTGAGCTCATCGTCGGCGATATTGCCGATGAACATGATGAGCAGGAGAGCCCGGCAATTACCAAGCAAAGCGACGGCTCGTTTCTGGCCAACGGGCGCGCCAGCCTCGATGATGTGCGCGCTGCGATCGGCAGCCAATTCGACGTTGGCGACGTCGCCGAGGAGGTCGACACGCTCGGCGGTTACCTCGTCACCAAAGCCGGCCACGTGCCCGTTCGCGGCGAACTGGTGCCGGGACCGGAACCGTTCGAGGCCGAAGTCCTCGATGCCGATCCGCGCCGGGTCAAGCGCGTCAAAATTTATCTGCGCAAGGATCGCCGGCCGGCCGGCCCACGTGAGGCGGCGGTACCGCTGCGGACGGTCGCGCCGCGCCCGGCGACACAACGCGACGAGACGGCCCGGTCCAATCCTAACCCCTCGCGTGGATCGTGAAGCCAAACAACCTGGTCGATAGTATTGTTCTGGCCTGGGGTTGGCGCCGCCGCGCGATCGCGTTCACTGCGGGCGCCGCCTCGGCTTTGGCGATGGCGCCGTTTAACGCTTGGCCCATCCTGTTTTTGACCTTCCCAATCCTCGTTCTGCTCATCGATGGGATCGCGAGCCGGGGCCGGAGCGGCTTGATCGCGGCTGCCGATATCGGGTGGTGGTTCGGATTCGGGTATTTTCTGGCCGGTTTGTATTGGCTCGGCTACGCGTTTCTGGTCGATGCCGCGACCTTTGGCTGGCTCTTACCATTCGCGGTGCTAGGCCTTCCGGCGATTCTCGCGATCTACACTGCGCTCGGGGTCGTGCTGGCCCGTTTGTTGTGGCAGCGCGGTGCGATGCGCATCTTGGCCTTGGCCGTCTGCCTCACCGCAACGGAATGGCTGCGCGGCCATGCCTTCACCGGGTTTCCGTGGAACGCGTTCGGCTATGCGCTCACCACGCCGTTGGCGCTGGCGCAAGCGGCTTCGGTTTTGGGCCTGTGGGGATTGAACTTCATAACGGTCGCCGTTTGCGCCAGCCCGGCGACGCTCCTTGATCTGAATGCAAAAAAACAGCGGCCGTTGCTGCCGCTCGCATTGGCAGCGCTCATGCTTGCCGCGCTCGCCAGCTTTGGCGCCGTCCGGCTGGCGCGCACGCCGACCCGGCTTGTTGACGGCGTTCATTTGCGCATCATGCAGCCCAACCTGCAGCAGGACGTTCGCTTTAATTACGCCGCCAAGCAGGAGGTGGTGGACCGTTATCTGACGCTATCGGCGCGCCCAGGTCTTGATCGGGTCACGCATCTGATCTGGCCGGAATCGGCTTTTCCGTTCTTTTTGACGCGCGAGGCGGATGCGTTCGCGCAGATCGCGCAAGCCTTGCCGCAGAACACTTTGTTGCTTACCGGGGCGATGCGGCTTGCCGATCCAAACAATCCGGCGCAATCCGGTGTCTACAATTCGATCTATGTGATCGATCACCAAGCATCGATTCGCGCTGTCTATGACAAGGTGCACCTCGTCCCATTCGGAGAATATCTGCCTTTCGAAGATCTCCTGGAGCGCATCGGCCTACAAACGCTGACTGAGCAGCGCGGCGGGTTTCTTGCCGGCGACCGACATCGCCTTATCGCCGCGCCTGGCGCGCCAAGCGCGTTGCCGCTCATCTGTTATGAGATAATTTTTCCTGGCGAACTGAAGTCTTCTGACGAGCGGCCGGGCTGGATCGTCAATGTCACCAATGACGGCTGGTTTGGAAATTCCAGCGGACCTTACCAGCATTTGCAGCAGGCACGCGTGACCGCGATCGAGCAGGGTCTGCCGCTGGCGCGCGCCGCCAATACCGGGATCTCGGCCGTGGTCGATCCGGTCGGACGCATCGTCGGCTCGTTGCCGCTCGCCAGTGAAGGCGTGCTGGACGCTCCATTGCCGCGTTCGATCGGCGCGCCGATTTACGCGCGTTTTGGCGACGCACCCGCTGCCGCCCTGATTTTCATCGCATTTGTTCTTGTCGTTCGCGGCCGGCTGCGCGCCGGCATCGCCAAGACGTAAGCTGGAGCAAACAAATTCGGATCACTGCGGTAATACCATCCGCTGCAACCAACGCGAGCAAATTGCGTGATTTCGCATTCCATGAGAATTGGTTCGGTACGCGGGTAACCCTCTGGCTGCGGCTTTCGCCAACGGGAAAGCAGTTTCAATTGTGACAGATTTGCTATCTGTCGGCATTGAGCTAAAAGGGGGAGAAGCCCCATGGCTACGCTAGCAAAAAAGGCGCCGAACCCGACCGACAAGCATGTCGGAAGCCGCGTTCGCATGCGTCGGATGATGCTGGGAATGAGCCAAGAGAAGCTCGGCGACTCGCTCGGCCTGACTTTTCAGCAAATCCAGAAATACGAGAAGGGCACCAATCGGATCGGCGCCAGTCGTCTGCAGCAGATTTCTCACATTCTCCAAGTCCCGGTCGCTTTTTTCTTCGAAGGCGCGCCGAGTGCTCAGACCGCGGGTCGCCATGACGGCTTGGCCGAGGCGCCCTCACCTGCTTACGTGTCCGACTTCCTGGCGACTGCCGACGGGCTGGCATTGACCAAGGCCTTCATGCGGATCGAGGATTCAAAATTGCGGCGCCGCATCGTCGATCTCGTAGAGCAAATTGCCAGCCGCGACAAACGCTGAAGAATACTCAAACAGTCGCCGCAAAGCCGCGGTGCCAAAACCAAGGCAGCCGCCCACCTTTCGCCCACATCTTGACCACGCACGGCGACGCTGCAACAACCCTGTCAACCAACCGCCCGCGCATGTCGCCACCGCGCCTACTGGCAGAGACCGGCACATCACATCAGATTTGAGGGGAGTATTTCGCCTTGCGCCGCGCCAATTATCTGTTCACCAGCGAGTCCGTTTCGGAGGGGCATCCCGATAAGGTTTGCGATCAGATATCAGACGCCGTTCTCGACGCCTTTATCGAGAACGATCTCAGGCTCGGCATAGCCGACCAAAGCGCCGTAAATACCCGCCTTGGCTGCGAGACGTTGTGCACCACCAATAAGATCGTCATCGCTGGCGAGGGCCGCGGCCAGGCTCCGCTGTTTCACAAGCATGGCGCTAAGGCCGTCGTGAACCGGGAAATGATCACCGAAATCGCGCGCGGCGTGGTCAAGGACATCGGCTACGACCAGGACGGTTTTTCGTATTACGGCGCCGATGTCGAGGTGCTGCTGCATGGCCAATCTCCCGACATCGCCATGGGTGTGGATGCGAAAAAGAAGAAGGATGGCGAGCAGGAGGGCGCCGGCGACCAGGGCATGATGTTCGGCTTCGCCTGCACCGAGAGCGAAGTCTACGAAAAGGGCTCGTTCATGCCGGCCCCGATCTATTTCGCACACAAGATTCTCAAGGTGCTTTCGGAAAAACGCCGCTCTGGCGCGCTGTTTGACCTGCAGCCCGACGCCAAAAGCCAGGTCACTATCAGGTATATCGACGGCAAGCCGGTCGGCTGCACCAAGGTCGTGGTTTCGACCCAGCACAACGCGCAAAATCGCAACGGCAAGAAATATTCGCCTGGGATGATCCGCGATATGATCGAGGATACCGTGGCTTCGGCGCTGCCGAGCGGCTGGATGCCGAAGCGGCCGAGCGATTTTCTGGTCAATCCCACCGGAAATTTCGTGATCGGCGGACCGGATGGCGATTGCGGCCTTACTGGGCGGAAAATCATTGTCGACACCTATGGCGGCTATGCCCCGCATGGCGGCGGCGCTTTCTCCGGCAAGGATCCGACCAAGGTCGATCGTTCGGCTGCTTATGCGGCGCGCTATTTGGCTAAGAATGTCGTCGCCGCCGGACTTGCCGAACGCTGCACGATTCAGATCGCTTACGCGATCGGGGTGGCCGATCCGATGTCGCTCTACGTCGACACCCACGGTACCGGCAATATCGAAGAAGCAAAGCTGCAAAAGCTTTTGCCGGAATTGTTCCCGCTGCGGCCGACCAATATTCGCCGCGCCTTGAAGCTGAGCCGGCCGATCTATCGGCGCACGGCCGCTTACGGCCATTTTGGCCGCGCGCCGGAAAAGGACGGCGGGTTCTCGTGGGAACGAACGGATCTTGCCGATTCGCTCAAGCGCGCCTTGCGCTAAACCGCCACGCGACGCACCGATATTGCGGCGTTGTGCCCGCGGCCGGCGCGTTTGCTATACCAAGGCAACCAGAAGAAGACGTCGATCGTCGCGATGAACCGCGATCAGGACGACTATGAATCCCGCACTCCACAATGTCCGTGCGTTCTTCGGGCGCCGTAAAGGGCACAAGCTCCGGCCGCGGCAAGCCGGGCTGTTCGAAACGCTGCTGCCGCACCTTGCCCTCGATCTCAGTGGACCGGCGCCGGCCGAGCTCGGCTCGTTGTTTGTCGAACCGGTCACGACGGTTTGTCTCGAAATCGGGTTTGGCGGCGGCGAGGCGATGCTCGCCGAAGCCAAAGCACATCGGCATGTCGGCTTTATTGGCGTCGAACCGTTCGTCAATGGCATGGCCAAGGCGCTCGCTGGCATCCAAGCCGAAGGCCTTCAGAACATTCGGCTGCATTTCGATGATGCGCTTGGCTTGATCGCCTGGCTCCCCGATGCGTCGCTCACCAGAATCGATCTCATTCATCCTGATCCTTGGCCGAAACGGCGGCATTGGAAGCGGCGGTTCGTTCAAGATGCAACGGTCAGACAGCTGGCGCGCATTCTGCGCGGTGGCGGTGAATTTCGTTTTGTCACCGATATCGCGGATTACGCGGCCTGGACGCTGCAGCGGCTCATGCGCTCGCCCAATTTCGAGTGGACGGCGCAGTGCGCCGACGATTGGCGCCATCCTTGGTCGGGCTTTACCGGCACCCGTTACCACGCCAAGGCTGCGCGCGAGCAACGTAGATCGTGTTTTTTGATATTCCGCAGGATTTAAAACCCCCGCGGTAATGGGGCAGCCATTACAAAGTCCTGGGTCTAGGCGGTTTTATTTGACGAGGTCCGCGGGCTTTACCCTTGCAACGGATCGGCAAAACGCTATATTTGTATTGTCCGTCAATGGATACCTCATAACGGTCGGATGATCCGAACGGTTTTGAGAGTGGGCCCCCCGGGACCCGCTCTTTTTTATTACCTGAGGCCAGGCGGCTTTGCGAAGAACATGGAAGGCGGATCGAGCAGCTTTGAATACGCGGCTTTTGCCGAGGAACCTCGACTGATAACCGAGCCGGGGCGGGCGGCGCGCGTCGCCGTGCTGGCCGAGCCAGTACTTGCCAGCCTCGGTTATCGTCTGGTTCGCGTCCGGATTTCCGGCTTTGCCGGCTGCACGGTGCAAATTATGGCTGAGCGCCCCGACGGAACGATGAGCATTGACGACTGTGAAGCCGTCTCGCGTGCGCTATCGCCGGTCTTCGACGTTGCCGATCCGATCGAAGGCTCGTATCGACTGGAAATCTCATCGCCCGGCATCGATCGGCCATTGGTGCGCCGTTCCGATTTCGATCGCTATGCCGGCCATGTCGCCCAGATCGAAATGCAGGTCCCGATCGACGGGCGCAAACGGTTTCGCGGCGAGCTGCACGGCACCGAGGGTGAATGTGCCCGCATACGTTGTGACGAAACCAACGACGTTTTGCTGCGCATCGATGACATGGCAGCGGCGAGGCTTGTCCTTACCGACGCGCTCGTTGCCGAATCGCTGCGCAAGAGCAAACAGAGATCTAACCAGGGAGACTGACCAATGGCGACCGTTAGCGCCAACAAACTCGAATTGCTGCAGATCGCCGAGGCGGTCGCCCGTGAAAAGGCGATCGATCGCAAGATCGTGCTCGGCGCCATGGAGGATGCGATCGCCAAGGCGGCGCGCTCGCGCTACGGCAGCGAGACTGAAGTGCGCGCGGAGATCGATGCGAAAAGCGGTGAGCTGCATCTGTCTCGCCACATGCTCGTCGTCGATGCTGTGGAAAATCCCTCGACTCAGATCAGCCTCGACGATGCGCGGCGCCGACATCCGGCGGCGCAAATCGGCGACACTATCGCCGATCCGCTACCGCCGCTCGAATATGGGCGGATTGCCGCGCAATCGGCAAAACAGGTGATCGTACAGAAGGTCCGCGAGGCCGAGCGCGATCGCCAATACGACGAGTATAAGGATCGGATTGGCGATATCGTCAACGGCATCGTCAAACGCGTTGAATACGGCAATGTCGTCGTCGATCTCGGCCGTGGCGAAGCCATCGTGCGGCGCGACGAAATGCTGCCGCGCGAAGTGTTCCGCAACGGCGATCGCATCCGCGCCTACATTTACGACGTTCGGCGCGAACCGCGCGGCCCGCAGATTTTCTTGTCGCGCACGCACCCGCAATTCATGGCCAAACTGTTCGCGCAGGAAGTGCCGGAAATCTACGATGTCATCGTCGAGGTCAAGGCGGTGGCCCGCGATCCGGGCTCACGGGCGAAAATCGCCGTCGTATCCCGCGATTCTTCGGTCGATCCGGTCGGCGCCTGCGTCGGCATGCGCGGCTCGCGCGTGCAGGCAGTCGTCAACGAGTTGCAGGGCGAAAAGATCGACATCATTCCCTGGTCGCACGATATCGCCACCTTCGTGGTCAATGCGCTGGCGCCCGCCGAAGTCGCCAAAGTTGTTCTGGACGAGGAGCGC
>Ga0126379_10001108_pt1 | contig 15999 bp, 12 predicted proteins | sample PanSoiMetPlot_24_FD_92640 | JGI IMG/M metagenome (GOLD analysis project Ga0126379, IMG submission 92640) | Tropical forest soil microbial communities from Panama - MetaG Plot_24 | ecosystem: Environmental > Terrestrial > Soil > Tropical forest > Bulk soil | place: Panama | collected 2016-02-17 | reverse complement strand
TCGAACGTATTGCGCGTCGCCGTCTCAAACGTGCGAATGCCGCGCTCGCACAAAATCACATCCGCATTGCCGCACTCGGCGATGAACTGCGCCGACCGCAGCAGATCTTCCAGAGTCGCCGTCATCCCGCGCTTCAGCAGCACCGGTCGTCCGCATGTTCCCAGCCGCTCCAGCAGCGAGAAGTTCTCCATGCTGCGCGCGCCCACCTGCATGATGTCGGCGTATTCGGCCACCACATTCACGTCCGTCTCTGACATCACCTCGGTTACCACCGCGAGCCCTGTGTAGTCGCGCGCCTTGCTAAGAATCTTGAGCCCCTCGACACCGAGTCCTTGGAAGGAATACGGCGAAGAGCGCGGCTTGTAGGCGCCTCCGCGCAGAATGCGCGCGCCCGCTCGCGCCACCGAGATGGCGGTATCGATGACCTGCCGCTCCGACTCAACGGCACAAGGCCCCGCCATTACCACGAACTCATCACCGCCAATGGCAATATCGCCAACGGGCACCACAGTTCGTGGCTGCCCGGGCATCTGCGCCACAAGGTCAAAGCACGAGTATTGTCCGTTCCAGCGAGGGTTCACGTCTGCAGCAACCGTTTCACTTAGTGTCTGTAAACCTAGTGAGTTGGTTACTGCACAGTCGGTGATGGGTGAACACTACGAATGTGACAACGGTAAAAGGAAGGAACTAGTATCTTTTAACTATTGCCACGCTGCCGCATAAGGCGTCAAGAAAACCGCACACTCTTCGCCTGCTACATTTGCACTATTGGCATAGGGTGCAGTACGCCTCAAGCTCGACTAGGCTCTACATGGGGCTTCATACCTAGTGAAACAAACGTTTCCTACTAAGGGGCACAACATCGATCTGTTTCAATCCTTACGACCCGGGCAGGCCCGATTCGAAGGGCTAGAGTCTTGTTAGCTGTGGGCGTGGCGTACAAAAGCAGCACGTGCTCGAAATGTCTACCACCCACCAGCCATTAGCCATGGGCCACCGGTTCCAAGTGCGCGGTGAAGTGCCTTAGAAACGGCGCCTCATACGTCAGCCGCATGCCCTTGATCTGCTCCCGCCGTTCCCATAACCGCAGGATCACTTCCACAACGTAATCAATGTGGCTCTGCGTATACACCCGCCGCGGAATTGCCAGCCGCACCAAGTCCATCTTGGCCGCATCGGCAAACATCAGCGTTCCAATCTCCACCGACCGGATACCTCCCTCCAGATACAGCTCTGCCGCCAACGCCACTCCAGGAAATTCATTCTGCGGAATGTGTGATAAGAACGCCCGAGCATCGAGATAAATCGCATGTCCTCCGGGCGGCTCCACGATCGGCACGCCCCGCTCCGAAAGATGGTTCCCTAAGTAAGCGGTCGACGCAATCCGATAACGAAGATAGTCGGCTTGCAGAGACTCCTGCACGCCTACCGCGATGGCCTCCAGATCGCGCCCCGCGAGTCCGCCGTAAGTCGGATATCCTTCGGTAAGAATCAGCAAATCCTGTTCCTGTCGCGCCAGGATGTCGTCATTCGTGCAAAGAAACCCGCCGATGTTCGCCATCCCGTCTTTCTTCGCCGACATGGTGCATCCGTCTCCCAACGCAAACATCTCCTGCGCGATCTCTTTCGGGGTTTTACATTCGTACCCTTTCTCCCGTAGCTTGATGAAGTACGAATTTTCCGCGAGGCGGCATGCATCGAAGTACAGCGGGATGTTGTGCGTCTTGCACACCGCGCTCACCGCCCGTGCGTTCTCCATTGAGACCGGCTGCCCGCCGCCCGAATTGTTCGTGATCGTCAACATCACCAGCGGAACCTTCTGACGCCCTACGCGCCCAATTACCTCTTCCAGCGCTGCCACGTCCATATTGCCCTTGAACGGCAATCGCGCCGACGGTTGCCGCGATTCCACAGGTAAAAGATCGATCGCCTCCGCCCCCACAAACTCGACGTTCGCCCGCGTGGTCGAAGTGCGTGTTGTTCGGCACCACATCACCCCTCTTTGCACATCACGTGGAACAGAATCCGCTCCGCCGCGCGTCCTTGGTGCGTCGGAATCACGTGCTTGTAGCCGAAGATGTCCTGCACCGAATCGCGAAACCGCTCGAAGCTTCGGCTTCCGGCGTAACTCTCGTCGCCTTCCATGATTCCTGCCCACTGATGCGTGGACATCGCTCCCGTACCGGAATCGGTCAGCAAATCAATCAGCACATCGTCGGCGGGAAGAAGAAAGAGGTTGTAGTGCGCAGCTTTTAGAAGTTCTTCGCGCTGCTCCCGACTCGTCCAGCTTATGGGTTCAACGCTCTTAATACGAAATGGCTCAATGATTGTCTTGGTCGACATGGCTATCCGTGCGATTGTACTCACCTCGTACGGAAACCGCAGTGATGACGGGCCTCGGACTGTTGCCGATTCGATCTGATCCGGGTGCAAAGTCCTGCCCCCGGAGCCGTTCCTGAATTTGCCAAATGACGCGCGCCGCTTATGCGCGCTAACGTGGGATTTCTTGAAACTCGAAACTGCTGAAAACTGACAACCGATTTACATCGCCGGCGCGACGAACAGATACCCTGTCAACATCCGCTTCATCTCCCTGATCAGAAGATTGCGCGCCTTGTGCCTCGCCTGCTCGTACACGAGAGCAGTCAGCCACTGGCCGACGTCGCTCAACATGCGCAACGTCAAACCCAGCTTCGGAGTGCTGGGTATGCGCATCCGCTCGAGCAGGAAGCTCTTCAGCACCGACTGCAGCCCGCGAAATTGGAGGCGCTTCCTGCCTTCGTCCCCGCGCTAATCAACTGCCCCAACGCAAGCGCGCGAAAATCAGGATTCGCATCTGGGTACCCGACATGGGTATCACATCCTCCAGAAACTTCGCCGCATTCATCTGGCCGGCGTAACGAACAGATATCCCGCCAGCATCCTCTTCATCTCACCGAGGACGCGGTCACGCTCCTCGCGCGACGGTTGCTCATAGGCGAAGGCGATCAACCTCTCGCCCGCCTCGCTCACCACGCGCAGCATCAGGTCCAACTCTGGCGAGTTCGGAATCCCCAGCCGCTGCAGCATGAAGTTCTTCAGCAGCGCCGGCAGGCCGACCGCGGGCGAGGCCTCGCGCTCCTTTGTCGCGGCGCTAATATGGCGCCCAAACGAAATCGCACGGAAATCCGGACGAGCATCGAGATAGGCAATATATGCGTCCACCACATCATTCAGCAGGTTGGCTGGGTTAAAGGCTGACAGATCGGCGAGCTCGCGCTCCAGCTTGCGTATGACAGTCTCTTCCAGCAATGTGCGAAACTGTTCGACATGCCGCACGGCAATGGCGTCAATGATCGACTGCTTGTCGGGGAAGAACCGATAGAGGGCGCCAATCGACAGTCCGGCCTCGACCGCAATCCGTGTTGTCGTCAGATCCTCCAAGGGAATTTGGCTAAGCAGGGAACTCGCGGCATCCAGCACCCGTTGCACGGTCTGCTGGCTCCGCGACTGCAGCGGCGCCCGCCGGATCGCCGCTTCCGCACGCGTTGTATCTACCATCATCGGCCTCTATTTCGACTCAACCAGTTCACTGAGATTCCTTTGCACCTCGATTTCGTCAACCCTGATCCCAAGCTAGGGAAGTCAGGTCAATTCGGATGTCCCCTCGTCGGCCAGTCGCCCGCCGAATGCAACGTCGCATGCGCACTCCGAGGTTAGCGTGGAAATCACCGAGACGAGGGTCACAATCATCGCGGCTATACCTTGATTTCGCCCATAGCTCACTGTTTCGTCTGCCGGCTGCCGACCTCGTAACTTGACATTCTGTCACAAGTTAGCTAAAAATACGAATAACGATTCGCGTTTCGTGTTTCAGGGTTCGCGTTCCAGAATCGCAGTTCGCGGAGTAGATCTTACTTATGGCAGTGCCGGTTTCGCAGATGTGGACAGTGGCGACATACGTCCTCAAACAGAGGATAAGAGGTCGCAAGCGCTACCCTCTCGTACTCATGCTCGAGCCGCTGTTCCGCTGCAACCTGGCCTGCGCCGGATGCGGCAAGATCCAGTACCCGCCCCACGTGCTCAAAGACCAGCTCACGCCGGAAGAGTGCTTCCGTGCAGTCGACGAGTGTGGCGCGCCCATGGTGTCCATTCCCGGCGGCGAGCCCCTCATGCACCCGCAGATCGCCGAGATTGTCGAGGGCCTGGTTGCGCGCAAGAAATACATTTATCTCTGCACCAACGCGCTGCTACTGAAAGAGAAGATCAACCTCTTCACGCCCAGCAAGTACCTCACATTCTCCGTCCACGTCGACGGCCAACGCGTGCATCACGATTTCTCCGTCTGCCGCGAAGGCGGATACGACATCGCCATCGAGGCCATGCGCGAGGCCATCGGCCGCGGCTTCCGCGTCACCACCAACACCACGCTGTTCGACGGCGCCGACGCGAACAGTGTGCGTGCGTTCTTCGACGAGATGATGCAGCTCGGCGTCGAGGGTATGATGCTCTCGCCCGGCTACTCCTACGACAAAGCGCCCGACCAGTCGCACTTCCTCGGACGCGCCCGCACGCGCCGCCTGTTCCGCGCCATGCTTTCGAACCGCAAGCAGAGCTGGGTGTTCAACCAGTCGCCGCTCTTCCTGGAGTTCCTCATGGGCAAGCGCGACTACCCCTGCACGCCGTGGGGTATGCCGACCTTCAACCTCTTCGGCTGGCAGAAGCCCTGTTACCTCCTGCAGGACGGTTATGCCGACACCTTTGAAGAGCTCATGCAGGCCACCGAGTGGAGCAAGTACGGCACCGAGTCAGGTAATCCCAAGTGCGCCAACTGCATGGTGCACAGCGGATACGAAGCCTCTGCCGTCAACGACACCTTCGGCTCGCTCAACGGATTCTGGGCCACGGTGAAGGCGACCTTCTCCACGTCTTATAAGGATGTGGAAGCCGCCGCCATGCTCAACGAAGAGTTCCGCCCGGTGCATTCCTACAACCCACTGGTGCAGATCGAGGAGCCAGCGGTGTCATTGCATGCAGGCGATTGAGCTGCGGAGAGTTAAGTAATTCTCACCACAGAGGCACTGAGACACTGGGAAAAAGCTAATAATCGCAAAAAAGACGTCTTGTGCGAGTGCGCGAACCTGGTCGAGGTGGTTACAGAGGTTTTAATAAATTTTCTCTGTGCCTCAACGCCTCTGTGGCAAGCGTTTTAACCAAGGGCGAAACGCATTTTTCACTAGCAGGGAAATTGAGGCAGGGCGGTCTCAGAGTTTTAGACCCAATTTTCTCTGTGTCTCTGTGGTGGATTTTCAAAGAATAGCGAAAGGGCGAATACCGTCATCATGTCCGAACCCCAACGTCATCTCACCGCCGACGACCTCGAAGTAGTCGAGGGCACCGAGCACCACCGCATCGAAGGATGGGTTCCCGAACTCGCCTCCGAGGCCGACCTACGCGATGCCCTCGAGAAAGCCTTCGACTATCGCGGAGACGTCACCATCACGCGCAGAAACGGCGAGCGCATCGAGGGATACATCTTCGACCGGCGCAGCGCCGCCACGCTGGCCGATTCGGTGGTGCGTATCATCCCGCAGAACTCCCGCGAGAAGATTTCCATTCCTTATTCCGACATCGCCGCCCTTGCGTTTACCGGACGCGACACCGCCGCCGGCAAAAGCTGGGAAGCCTGGGTCCGCAAGTACTGGGAGAAGAAGGCTGCAGGGGAAAAAGACATAGCACTGGAGCCGGAGGCTCTGGAGTAGGTTCTACTCAAGCTGCCTGGGAGCTGATAGACGGAGCGACGGAAGATGGTTGCCGGAGAGGGAATACTGCGCGCGAGTGCTCAGATAGTGGTTCCGGAGGAGTTGTGAGTCAAGACGCTCAAAGGTGCCGGTACGAATCCGGAGGAAGGTCGCCCGGGCACCCGTTAGTCAGTTGTCAGAATCGCAGGGGGGAGAAAGGCGCAAGGTCGAACGCGGGTTTCCGGCCCGTGATGAGTTGTGTCATCACTTCAGCTGTGGCCGGGGCGAGCATGATGCCATCGCGATAGTGTCCCGTCGCGGCGAAGTACCGGGAAATGGAGGTTTCTCCCAGAATCGGCAGATGGTCAGGCGTGCCAGGCCGAAGTCCGGCCCAGGCGTCGTGCATGCGAGTGTTCTTCAGTACCGGCGCGATTTGGACAGCGGTCTCGAACATGGCCTTGATGGTTTCGGGATTGGTTTGCTTGTCGAAGCCGGCCTCTTCGACTGTTGCGCCCAGGAGAATTCGTCCGTCGGAGCGCGGGATGATGTAGATGTGGGGCGTGCGGATCACGTGGTGCAGCAGCTCGCTCCCACGTATCCCAAAAGAGCGGATACTTGGGGCACCCACGGGCTGTGGCACCACGCACAGAATCTGGCCTTTTACGGGACTGGTTGGAATCGGAAGTGGGGCAATCTGAGCGGCCCATGCTCCTGCGCAATTGACGACGAGTCCAGCATGATACGTGGCATGTGTAGTGCGGACACCGGTTGTGCGATCGCCAGCCGTAAGCACCTCACGCACGGCAGCGCCGGTAACGAAATCGACTCCGCGATGGCGGGCGGCCTTTTCGAGTGCGCGGCCGAGATCGCGAGGATCGACGCAGGACTCCGGGAGGAACCAGGAGTCTTCGCCTAGGCAGAGATTGGGCTCAAGGTTGGTCAGTTCGAGAGCTGGGATTGGCCGGGCACCCTCGCACAAGGGCACTTCGGGTTCGGCAAGAACGGCGATGGTTCCGGTGTTACGGAAATCGATCTTCTCGCCAGACTCGGTCTCGACCTCATGGACGAAGTCCGGATACATCTTCGCGCTGGCACGCACGAGCGGCAGCAAGGCCGCAGGCGTGTGAGGATCGCAGTGGGCGATCATGCCTCCGGCAGCGTGGGTGGCTTCGCCGGCAGGCTCGCGCTTCTCGACGATGATGATGGTGAGAGATTGCTCTTTGAGGCGCAGAGCAAGCGAGAGTCCGATGACTCCTCCGCCGATGATGGCGACGTCCCAGTGCTTCACCTTGCGATTGTAAAGAAGCGATCCGCAATTAGCATTTGGCTTTAGGTTGGCAGGTCGCAGTTTTCAGATGTCAGCAGAGATGCTCGCTCACGGATATGTGGGTTGCCCCTTAATTCAACCCCCAGGTGTCGCAAAACAAGGCGATGCTTGGGGCAGCCGGCTTCCTTGCCCGTACCGCCCAGGACGGCGGCGCAAGTCCTCCGAATCGTCGGTCGCGGCGGGGACGATCGCCCAGCTGGCTTCCTGCTTCGCGCCAGCTAAAACAGTTCGAGATGGGGACACCCGACCGCAAGTTCTCGTGCTCACCAAAGCGACTGCATCACCGCACAGTCCCGGTACCGCCAGCGGCCCAGCGATTAGGGCGCTGGACCCGTGACGTCAGACGGGCGAGGAGTGCCGCGAGCAACAGCACCGCAAGAACTCTCAAGGGTTTCAGGCGATTGAAGGCGAACGCCACGGTAAAGATGAGGAAGATCGCGTAAAGGGCGAATGTCCGAAGTACGGCGAACCAACGCGCGGTTCGAGAATGAGCAGTCAGCGCGGCCGTCAACACCAGCCCAAAGCCCAGGGCAACAACGAGCGCGGTGCGCAGTGGATTTTGCGCTACGTGTTCGCGCTCGAATGCAGATAGCAACACAATCACCGTGGCAAAGTGAACACCCTGCGCTGCGACAAAGGCGAGAACCAATGTTGCCTCTGAAGGCAATCGCCTGACGAAGCGCACCAGGGCTGGAGCGGCGAACGCAAACAGGAAGCACACACCGGCAAATCGCGCCGTATTCCGTGTTGCCGCAGATGCACTTGCGCGACTCCACCCCAGCAACGCATAGGTCATTCCGGCGACGAGAGCGTTCGCGCTTGCGACCGTCCACAGCAGAAACCGTGTCGACACAGGACCCACTCCAGAGAATCGCATTATGGCATAGCGTTGGTAATAACTGGTGAGGCCCAGCTTCTTCCCTACAAGCGCTCCCTGTGCAAACTCATTTCCAAGCCTCAGATGAGCCATCATGAAGTCCAGAAGGAGCTTGGTTGAGCGGGCGCCTATATCACCATCGTCGTTGAAGCTCTCTTCTTGAGGACAGGATGGGACGACTCGGAGGTCATATTTCCGTTCCAAGTACTCAATAGTTTGTTGCAGGGCTTGCACGAGTAAGTAGCTGCAGTCAACAAAATTGCCCCACAATGATGGATTCAAGAATCAAGGCCAACCTCACAAAGAGCACATTCTGGGGCTTGGCGCGGCTTTGGCGGGCTAGGCTCGAGGGCTACATATGTGGCATGATTTTTTCACTCGGTGCAATTTTGAGAGCTGTATTCGTGACCAGCGTGTGAGGAGATTGCTAATGGAGAAGTCTTCCCCGGTTTCGCCTTCCTTGCATTCCAAGATCAGCATGCTGCTGCGGATGGCTGCGCTTGCGGCGGTGTTTGCAGGCACGGCAGCGGCACAGGAGGCTGCCGGTGCCCATGCGCAATTGATGCAGCTCGTGGAGCAGAACGCACCCGTCTGGAAAGAGGTTTCGAAACAAATCTGGGGTTATGCCGAGCTTGGCTATCACGAGACGAAAAGCTCTGCCCTGCTGCAGGAGCAGTTGAAAACGGCAGGGTTCCGGGTACAGGCGGGCGTAGCCGACGAACCGACGGCGTTCATTGCGAGCTATGGCGAGGGGAAACCGGTGATCGCCATTCTGGGCGAGTTTGACGCGCTGCCTGGACTCTCGCAGCAGACGGTGCCAGAGAAGGATCCCGTAAAAGCAGGGACGCCGGGACACGGATGCGGGCACAACCTGCTGGGGGCAGGCGCAGCCTTGGCCGCTGTTTCTCTGAAGCAATACATGGAGGCGCACCACCTGCCGGGAACGCTACGCTATTACGGCACGCCAGCCGAAGAGGGCGGATCGGGCAAGGTTTACATGGTCCGTGAAGGTGCGTTCAAAGATGTCGATGTGGTGCTGCACTGGCACCCGGCGGACCGCAATTCGGTCAACAACGGCGGCATGTTGGCAGTGGTTTCGGCCAAGTTCACATTTCACGGAGTTGCAGCCCACGCGGCGATGGCGCCGGACCGGGGCCGCTCGGCGCTGGATGCAGTGATGTTGATGGGCAGCGGTGTCGAGTTCATGCGCGAACACGTGCCCAGCAGCACGCGCATTCACTACATCATTTCGAAGGGGGGCGCGGCGCCCAATATCGTTCCCGACCTGGCAGAGATGGAGCTGGTGGCGCGGAGCCCGTCGAATGCGACCTTGAAGGAGGTGTGGGACCGGATCCAGAAGATTGCGCAAGGCGCGACGCTGATGACCGGCACAACGCTGGAGATCAGGGACATTGGCAGCGACGCCAACATCATTCCGAATGACCCGTTGGCCGCGGTGGCGCAGAAGAATCTGCAAGAAGTGGGCGGCTATACGCTCGATGCCGACCAGAAGAAGTTTGCCGAGGTGTTGCAGAAGACATTCGTAATAGACACTCCGCCGAGCCTGGCTGCGACGAATCAAATCGAGCCGCTGAAGAAATTCGACCCCAACCAGCCCTCCGCATCAACCGATGTGGGCGATGTGAGCTGGAACGCTCCGACGATTGGGTTCTCGGCGGCTACGTGGGTGGCCGGTACCGCAGCCCATACGTGGCAAGCGGCCGCTACTTCCGGCATGAGCATTGGGCAGCAGGGAATGGTGATTGCGGCAAAAGCGATCGCTCTGACGGCCCTTGATTTGTTTACCGACCCGGCCCTGGTACAGGCGGCGAAGGACGATTTCAAGAAGCAGCTTGCAGGGAAGAGTTACTACACGGCGATTCCTCCGGACCAGAAGCCGCTGATCAATTACCGGAACGACTGAATTAGCAACTAGCAATTAGTGATGCGCGAGTTAATGGGTCCCACAACTTCACCAAAGTGGGGCACCCAGATTCTTCGTCAGTGGGAACATGCCCCCCGCAAGCTTGTCTGAAGCCCTCGCCTAAGAGCCGTCGTCGCCTGACCGGGGCAAAAATCGGGAGGAGTGGAACCAGTAGCCGTCCCCCCATGTATTTCCTTCTGCTTGAACTGCGAGGAGTGAATGAGAATGCAGTCGTGTGTCAGATTGTGCTTAGGGTTGTTGTAGCGATGCTTGACGGCTTGACGTAAAAGCCCTTCTGACAGGCGAGACCGGGCCCGGCGAGGTAGGTGCCCGTTCGCCTCGGGTTGCCCGGCGACCTCGCTCAGGATGAGACCAGCGCGAAAGACAATCCCACCCTGCCCGCAAAGACGCGGACCGGGTGGGGTAGCCACCAACCGCTACCGGCAACCTGCATATCCCAAAACCGGAGATATATCGGCTACCTAGCGTAAGATTTGCCTTCCGCCAAGGTGGCAATTTAGTAAGCTAGGGGAGAACTCCGAGTCCCGGAGTTGTGCAAACACATTATCCCTCTTTGAGAGATGGGTAGACGATTTCGATGCGTCTCAATCATTCCACGCGCGGCAGGAAGACCTGGGCGGCGGGTGCCGGGGTCGGTCTTGCGCTGACCACAGCGGTCGCGGCAATGCTGACTTCGTGTAATCGGGGATCGGCCGAGGGTCCGCAGGGGCCCCCGGTGATGCCGGTGAAGGTGCAGCAGGTCGGATCACAGGAGCTGGGCGTCACTTCGGAATATGTGGCCACGATCAAGTCGCGCAATTCAGCCACCATCATGTCGGACGTGGAAGGTTGGATTTTCGCGATTTATGTGAAGTCGGGCGATGTGGTGCAGAACGGACAGTCGCTGATGGAGATTGATCCGCGGCGGCAGGCAGCAACTGTCTCCAACTACGAGTCGCAAAAGGCGTCGAAACAAGCGAACTTACAGTTGGCCAAGGTGCAGCTTGAACGAGCCAAGGGGTTGGCGGCTTCCGGAGTGATCAGCAAACAGGACCTGGACCAGGCGGAGGCGAACTATGAAGCGGCCGCAGCCGATGTGAAGGCGATGGACGCAACCATCGACCAACAGAGTGTGCAATTGCGCTACTTCAAAGTGCACGCCCCGGTTGCGGGGGTCATAGGCGACATTCCGGTGCGTGTAGGGGACCGCGTCACGAACACGACGCCGCTGACCACGATCGATGAGCGGAAGGGGTTGGAGGTGTACCTGCCGATTCCTACGGAGCGCGCGCACGATCTGAAGATGGGGGCTCCGGTGCAGATACTGGCGTCGAATGGGGATGTAATTCTGAACACCAAGGTTTACTTCATCTCACCGCAAGTGGACACGGCAACGCAGACGATTCTGGCCAAGGCTCCGGCGGACCAGGCGGCGGACAATTTGCGGAATCTCCAACTGGTGCGGGCGCGCATCACGTGGGCGTCGCACGAGGGAGTGACCATTCCGGTGGTCGCGGTGTCGCGGCTTGGTGGGCAGTTCTTCGCCTTTGTGGCCGAGAAAGAGAAGGGCAGAGAAGTGGCTCGGCAGGTTCCGCTGACGCTGGGCGAAATCTCGGGCAACAATTATCGCGTTATTAGCGGATTGAAGCCGGGGGATGAGGTGATCGTGTCGGGTGGGCAGAACCTGGCGGATGGGATGCAGATCAAGGTCGAACAATAAGGCGAAAGGTTTTCAACCCGGAGGACACGGAGAAGAAGAATGCTGCTGGGTCTGGTAGCCGGTAATCAGTCATTGGTAATTAGCGGCTAGTTTTCACGGGTGCTCCTTAATCCCGCCCTGTCCAAAGAAGGAGAGAGTGGGGGCACCCACAATCTCAGCACGGGAGAGAAAAATCCCTGCTCAAGCTGCGCTTGAACGGGGCACCCAACTTCAAGGAGGAAGTTCGCGGTTTGTTTGCTGATTTCTTTATCAAACGGCCGGTGTTTTCGACGGTGACGTCGCTGGTCATTGTCATCGCGGGTGCAGTCTGTATTCCACTGCTGCCGGTTGCGCAGTTTCCCGAGCTGGCTCCCCCCACCATTGCGGTGAACTCGTTTTATACAGGAGCAAACGCGCAGGCTGTTGAAACTTCGGTAACTACCATTCTTGAGGAAGCTATCAACGGCGTAGAAGGCATGCGCTACATGTCTTCCATCAGCGGCAACGACGGATCGAGCCAAATTTCGGTGGTGTTCGAGTTAACGCGGCCCCTGGACATCGCCTCGGTGGATGTGCAGAACCGCGTGCAGGGCGTGACCGGGCGGTTGCCGAATGAGGTCAAGAACACAGGCGTCACGGTGAACAAGGTGGCAAGCTCGTTTATCGGCGCGGTGGGCTTTTACAGCGAGGACAACCGGTACAGCGATAAGTTCATGAGCAACTACATCGACATCTACGTAAAAAATGCCCTGAAGCGGATTCGTGGCGTGGCCGACGTGGAGATCTTTGGTGAGCGCAAGTATTCCATGCGGCTGTGGCTGGACCCATCGCAGCTGGCGGCTCGTGGATTGACGGCCTCGGATGTGGTGTCGGCCTTGCAGCAGCAGAATGTGCAGATCGCAGCCGGGCAGGTGGGCCAGGAGCCCACGGCGAAGGACCAGGCATTCCAGATCAGCGTTCGAGCCATGGGGCGACTATCGGAGCCGACGCAGTTCGACAACATCGTCCTAAAGCCCGGAGGCAATGGCGCGTTGGTTCTTCTGAAGGACGTAGGCCGGGCAGAATTGGGTGCCGAAGACTATAGCGGCAAGCTGCGATTCAACGGGTATGAAGGCATTGGTATCGGCATCTCGCAGCTTCCGACAGCCAATGCGTTGGATGTGGACAAGGCGCTGAAGGCGGAGCTGGCACGACTGTCGCAGCGTTTTCCCCCGGGACTGAAATACGCCATGGCGTTCGACTCGACAACTTTCGTCGGCGACTCGATCCGAGAAGTGCTGAAGACGTTGGTGGAAGCGATCATCTTGGTGATGATCGTGATGTTCCTGTTTTTACAGGACTGGCGAAGCACGCTGATTCCAGCGGTGACGATTCCAGTATCGCTGGTCGGTACGTTCGCGTTCATCAAGATTCTCGGATTCTCCATCAATACGCTGACGCTGTTTGGCATCGTGCTGGCAACAGGATTGGTGGTGGACGATGCCATTGTGGTGATCGAGAACATTCAGCGGCACATGGGCGAGGAGCACTGCGATTCGCACGTGGCGGCATCGGAAGCGATGGGAGAAGTGACGGGCGCCGTGGTAGCAACGTCGCTGGTGCTGGTGGCGGTGTTCGTGCCGGTGGCATTCTTCCCGGGCACGACGGGGTTGCTGTATCAGCAGTTCTCGCTGACGATCGCCTTTTCGATCGCCATCTCCGCATTCAATTCGCTTACGTTTACACCGTCGCTGTCGGCGCTGGTTCTGCGGCCGGAAAAGGCGCACGAGGAGAAGAACGTCGTCTTCCGCGGAATCGAAACGGTGATCAAGAAGGGCACGACGCTGTATACGATCTCGGTACGGAAAGTGATTCGCGCACGGTACCTCGCGCTGGTGGTGTTTTTTGCTGGTTTATTCGCGACGTATGTTGTGTACAAACGCGTGCCGACGGGATTTGTGCCCGACGAAGATCAGGGTTGGTTCATGGTGCTGGTGCAAGGGCCTCCGGGGGCGTCGGTGGAGTACACGGCTGATGCGATGCGGCAGGTGGAAGCTGTGCTGGCCAAAGAAAAAGACATTACAGGTGCGTTTACCGTAGCCGGGTTCAGCTTTTCCGGCAACGGCGCGAACCGTGGGATGGTGTTCCTGAATCTGGCCGACAACCGGAAAGGGGAACAACATTCAGCTGCTGCCGTCGTGGATCGGCTACGCGGGCCGTTGTCGCAGATCACGGACGTACAAGCTTTTCCCTTCCTGCCCCCGGCGATTTCGGGTGTTGCAGCGTTCGGCGGATTCAGCTTCCAGGTGCTCGAAGAGGGTGGCGGTTCGCTGGAAGAGCTGCACCAGGTCACACAAAAAGTGGTAGGCGCGGGCAATTCGCGGAAAGATCTCAACGGATTGTTCAGCTCCTATACGGCCAACGATCCGCAATTCCTGGTGAACATCAACCGCGAAAAGGCCCGCAGCATGCAGGTGCCGCTGCAGCAGATCAGCGACACCTTGCAGGTGTACATGGGTTCGGCTTACGTGAACGATTTTGACTTCAACAACCGTGCCTATCGCGTTTACGTGCAAGCAGGCCAGGATTTCCGCAGGCAACCGCACGACATTCGCAATTTTTATGTGCGCTCTGACAGCGGGACGATGATTCCGCTGGACAACGTGGTGGATATTCGCGAGACGACTTCGCCGCAGGTCATTTCTCATTTCAACCTGTTCCGCTCGGCGGAGATTGACGGGTCGGCGGCGCCCGGCTACAGCTCGGGACAGGCGATCCAGGCAATGGATGAAGTAGCGAAGCAGAATCTGCCGCTGGGATTCAACTATGCTTGGTCGGGCCTCTCGCTGGAGGAGATCCGTTCGGGCAGCCAGTCGGTAATCCTGTTCGGCTTAGGGTTGCTGTTCGTGTACTTGACGCTGTCGGCACAGTACGAGAGTTTCGTGCTGCCGTTCATCATTCTGCTTAGTGTTCCGATGGCGCTGCTGGGCGCGCTGGGCGCGCAGTCGCTGCGAGGCTTGCTGAACGACGTGTATTGCCAGATCGGCATGGTGATGCTAATTGGACTAGCCAGTAAGAACGGCATCCTGATTGTCGAGTTCGCTGAACAGTTACGCGCTAAGGGATTGTCGATCACGGAGGCAGCGATTGCGGCCGCGAAGATTCGCCTGCGCCCGATTCTGATGACGTCGTTCGCATTCATTCTGGGTGTTTTGCCGCTAGTGTTTGCTACCGGCGCGGGGTCAGCTAGTCGCAACTCCGTCGGGACCACGGTGTTCGGTGGGATGATTGTGTCGACCGTGCTGAATCTGTTCTTTATTCCCTTGCTCTATGTGATCGTGAAGTCGACGCTGGAAAGGAAGTCAGCGGTCGGAGGATAGGGGATAGTTCACCACGCTGAAAGCGTGGTGCTTCCACCCGCTTCGCTAACTCCCACATGTTCCAAAAGCAAGGATATGTGGGTAATCGCCTTCTTGGCGTGACGAATGTCACTGAACCGTTATTTGTTTTGCGCTACAACAGAGGTAGCTGGACGGCGTATAGTCGAAAACAACGCCCGACATCGTTCGTCTGAAGTTCTCCCAGACGAGCCGAATGGTTCGCCGAGACACCCCACAACCTGGGGAGATTGGTCGCAATCATGTCAGCCGCTGAAGTTGTTCGCGCGGGCGTGGGCATTCATCAAGTGCTCATCGCCACGGATTTTTCCCATCAATCGGAATTGGTTGTGGTGTACGGTTTGGCATTTGCACGGCTTTTAGGCGCGCAGGCCGAAATCGCCTATGCCCTGCCAGGGCAGGAATACGTACTTGCCGGTGGCGATAGTTTGCAGCCAGGGCGGGATGCCGCACGGCGTGATCTGCAGGAATTGCAGATGCGCCTGAGGCGGAATTCCAGATATGACGACAATACTCAGATTCGTGTGTGCCTGCTGGAAGGGCCGGCTGCGGACAAACTGCTGGAGTGCGCGAGCTGCGATCATGCCGACCTGATGGTTGTCGGAACCCATGGGCGAGGCGGGATCACCAAGGTCTTTCTCGGATCGGTGGCTGAGAAAGTCTTTCGCCACTCCTCGGTGCCAGTGCTGACGATTGGGCCAAACCTTCGGCCACGTCATGGACCTGTGGAGTTGCGGCATATTCTTGCGCCATCTGATCGGACGGCGAGGTCACACCCGGCGGTGAAGTTCGCGAGTGAACTGGCGTGGTCGCACCATTCCTGGTTGACCGTGTTGCACGTGGTCGAGCCTCCGACAGAAGGCACGAAGCCCGACCCGGAGAGCGTGAAGGCGGGCATTCGCGACAGTCTCGCGGAGGTTGTTGGTCCGGAAGGGAAGCGCCTGGATATTCGCTATCGGGTGGAGAGCGGAAGGGTGGCTTCGACGATTCTTGATGTCGCGGCAGAATTGGATGCGGACCTGATTGTGCTGGGGGTACGGCCGTCGTCGGGAGTACTGGACCGTTTCATGTGGCC
>Ga0126379_10001107_pt1 | contig 16002 bp, 16 predicted proteins | sample PanSoiMetPlot_24_FD_92640 | JGI IMG/M metagenome (GOLD analysis project Ga0126379, IMG submission 92640) | Tropical forest soil microbial communities from Panama - MetaG Plot_24 | ecosystem: Environmental > Terrestrial > Soil > Tropical forest > Bulk soil | place: Panama | collected 2016-02-17 | reverse complement strand
GACCCAAGCCAAGCTGGCGGTCGGTTTTTCGCTGGTGGGAATGCTGGTGTATCTATGGTTCCGCTTCGAGCTGATCTACGGTGTCGCCGCAGTGGTGGCGGTTTTTCACGATACATTAATTACCCTGGGCGCATTCTCCTTGACGAACAAGGAGATTACGCTTACTGTTATCGCCGCGATTCTTACCCTGGTCGGCTACTCCATGAACGACACGATCGTGGTGTTCGACCGCATCCGTGAAAACATCAAGATGATGCGGCGGGAGGGCCTGGCGGAGATCGTAAACCGCAGCATCAATCAGACTCTGAGCCGGACGATCTTAACTTCCGGTCTCACGTTCTTGACGGTGCTCTCGTTGTATTTGTTCGGCGGCGAAGTGCTCAATGGGTTTTCGTTTGCCTTGGTGATCGGCATTTTGATAGGGACGTACTCGTCCATCGCTGTGGCAGCCCCCATGCTGGTGGCCTACCAGGAATGGCGTGCCGGGCGCCGTGGCCAGGTTGCGGTCTCCGCAGCGACGGGAAAGGGCAAAGTTAGGGCGAAGGCGTAGCCCCAAGTTTTTCTGGTCAGGTTGGGAGCAAAAAGGGCACCTGCGGTGTCCAAGTAAAAGAGGAGTCTCCCTAGGATTGGAGAATCAGAATGTTTGAAGACAGCTTAATGGAATCCGGTCATCGGATTAAGACCCAGCAGGGAAAGTACACCACGCTTTCAACTGTTCTGGTCGCCTCTATCATCGGGATCTTAATCTTAATCCCGTTGCTGGTGACAGAAGCGCTGCCCCTGCATGCCATGAACGCTTTTCTAGTTGCGCCGCCGCCGCCCCCGCCGCCCCCGCCGCCTCCGCCGCCCACGCCGACCGTGAAGGTGGAGAAGATCAGCGAAATCGTGAACGGCGAGTTGCGCGCTCCCAGCAAGATTCCAAAGAAGATTGAAATGATCAAGGAAGAGGAAGCCCCGCCGGCCTCGGCTGGAATGGGTGTTGTGGGCGGAGTACCGGGAGGAACGCCCGGTGGAGTGATCGGCAGCATCATCGGGAGCGCTGCGCCGCCACCCAAAGTGGCTGCACCGCAAAAGCTGCGCGTCTCCCAGGGCGTAATGGAAGGCAATCTGGTGCGCCGCATCGAGCCGGTTTACCCGCAAATGGCGAAGATCGCCCATATTACGGGTGATGTGATTCTGCAGGCCACGATCAGCAAGACGGGTGCCATTGAAAACCTGCGTGCCCAATCCGGGCATCCAATTCTCATTCAAGCTGCTCTGGATGCAGTGCGCCAGTGGAAATACAAGCCCTACGAGCTCAACGGAGAGCCGGTGGAAGTGGAGACCACGATCAAGGTTCAGTTCCACATGTAGGCTGTTCTAAAAGCAAGTTTGGGAGAATCCAGCCCGGCGCCACCGCAGAGGTTCTCTGTTCCAGGCCGGAGTTGCCGAAGGCGCTCCCGGCAGCAAAGTTCTTCAAAAGTTCCTGAGGAGGAAAATTTAACTCATGTTTGTCGCAAATCTAGCAACTCTCATTTTCATGAAGGCGCAGATGGCCTTTTGGCTCTTCCAGGGGGAAACCGGGGAAGTCAATTGGGACCCGCTCTCTCTGTGGAACCAAATGGGCTGGCTGGCCAGGGGGATTGTCATCATTCTCCTGATCATGTCCGCCTGGTCTATCGGCGTGATGATCGACCGCTGGGTCGCATTTAACGCGGCGCGCAAACAGTCGCGCTCATTCGCTCCCGCGGTTGCCGGCGCACTGCGTGAAGGCAAGCTGGATGAAGCGATCCGCGTGGCTGAGCGCAACAAGAAGAGCCATCTCGCCAAGGTGGTGACGGCCGGTCTGCAGGAATTCAAGGCCCATGGCGATTCCACCGAGATTCCCGGTGAGCAGATTGAAGCCAGCAAGCGCGCTCTGGAACGCGCGGAAGCCATCGTTCACGCCGAACTGAAGCGCGGCCTGGGCGGTCTGGCGACTATCGGTTCCACAGCCCCCTTCGTCGGGCTGTTGGGCACGGTCATCGGAATCATCAACGCGTTCCGCAAAATGGCGCAGAGCAAGGCTACCGGTTTGGCGTCCGTCGCCGGCGGTATTTCCGAAGCTCTGGTCACCACCGCCTTGGGTCTGTTCGTCGCCATCCCCGCCGTGATGATGTTCAACTATTTCACGGGCAAAGTGGAAGCGTTCGACGTTGAGATGGACAACTCATCCAGCGAGCTGGTGGATTACTTCCTGAAGCGGACAGGCGCCGGAGTGCGGCGGTAACTCCAAGGAGCGCAAACTATGTCAATCGTAGTTCGCAACGAAGGCGCTAAAGTCAATTCCAACATCAACGTCACACCCATGGTGGACGTGATGCTGGTGCTGCTGATCATCTTCATGGTGATCACGCCGATGCTGCAGCACGGCCCGCCGGTTGAATTGGCCCGGGCCAACAATCCGATCCAAATGCCCGACGCGGATAAGGAAGACGCGCTCTTGGTTGCCGTCAATCGAGAAGGTAAGGTTTTCTTCGGCAATGACCAAGTAAAGCCCGAGGACCTGACCCAGAAGATCCGGGACCGGATCGCCAGCCGCCAAGACAAGCGAGTGTTTGTGAAAGCTGACGCCCGTTCCCATTACAAAGCCGTTGTGGAAGTAGTGGACAATGTCCGCTCGGCGGGCGTAAGCGAGTTGGGCTTGCTTACCGAACAGAAACGTCAGTGATTCTTAACCAGGAACGATTTTGAAGAAGAGGTAACCCGTTATGGCAATGGCAGTGGGAGGCTCCGGTGCGGGGCCAACTTGTGACATCAACGTCACGCCCATGATCGACGTGCTGCTGGTGCTGCTGATCATCTTCATGGTCATCACGCCGCTGACTCCACACGGGCTGGAAGCGCTGGTTCCCCAGCCGCCGCCGCCCAACACGCCGCCAAGCCCCACGGACCGTACTGTCGTGGTGCAAGTACTGCAGCCGGTCCCCGGTGGTGAACTCAAGTTGAAGATCAACCAGGATGATGTGAACTGGAACACTCTTTCTTCCCGGTTGACGGATATCTTCAAGACCCGGGCTGAGCGCGTGCTGTTCGTGAAGGGCGACGACGACATCGAGTTTCAGTACATAGCCAAAGTCATCGATCAGGCGAAAGGCACAAACGTCATCGACCGGGTCGGCTTGATTACGGCAAAGATTGAGGCAGGCCAGTAATTTGTTTGACTCCTCAGCACGGGACCCGTTCCTTGAAGGGCCTCGGGTCCCGTGGAGTCCTGCTCCAGGACGAAAAAATTTCCTAACTCCGGCAAGGAGCCAGAAGAAGATGAACAGAGGCACACGACTCGCGGCGGTAGTCGCCGTCGCGGCCGCGCTGTTGAGCACGGCAGGGTGCAACAAGCTGCGGGCGCGCGATCAGCTCAACAAGGGCGTCCAGGCGTATCGAGACGCGAGGTACGAAAACGCCATTGAGCATTTCAAGAACGCCGTATCCTACGATGACGACCTCCAAGTCGCCAAGCTCTACCTGGCCACGGCCTATGCACAGCAGTACGTCCCTGGCGAGCTGTCTCAAGACAATCTTCGCAATGCCCAGTTGGCGATTGAGGAATACCAGAAGGTCCTGGAAAAGGATCCCCAGAGCGTCAACAGCCTCAAAGGTATTGCTTACCTGTACATGAACATGAAGGATTTTGACAAGGCCCGCGAGTATTATCGCAAAGCTTCGGACGTCGATCCGAACGATCCGGAACTTTACTACTCGCTGGGCGTGATCGCCTGGACCCAGGCTTACAAGGACGCGGCCGAAGCCAAATCTGCCGTGAACCTCAGGGTGGACGACGTGCTCAAGAGCAAGCAGGACCAGAAGCTCTGCGAGCAGTTGCGCGCCAAAGACAGCGCGGTCATCGACGAAGGCATGAAATACCTGGAGACGGCCATTGAAAAACGCAAGGATTACGATGACGCCATGGCCTACCTCAACCTGCTGTACCGCCGCAAAGCGAATGACATGAGCTGCGACGATCCGGCGGCCATTGCCAACTACGTCAAGATCGCCAATGACTGGAGCGATAAGGCTATGGCGGCCCGTAAGAAGAAAGCGGAGGAGGCGGCCAAGAAGAATGTGGGCGGCATCATCATGGATACCTCGCCCAGCCCCACGCCCGAGCGATAACAGTATCCGCGCTTTTTCCAGGCCCCTCTTGCGAGAGGGGCCTTTTGTTGAAAAAAGCTTCTGGCTACCAGCCGCTGGCTTCTAGCCGGAGCGACCTGCAGCAATGTGCCCCAAAGGGGTTCGGCTTGGCTAGGCACTAGCGGCCAGAAGCTAGTAGCCTGAGATTGCTAGAATTATCCCTCTGCATGTTCAAAAAGGTCCTCATCGCGAACCGCGGCGAAATCGCCGTGCGGGTGATCCGGGGGTGCCATGAACTGGGCATTGCCACGGTCGCGGTGTTTTCTGACGCCGACCGTGCGGCGCTCCACGTCAGCCAGGCCGATGAGGCATATCATCTCGGTCCCGCGTCGGCGACTGAGTCTTACCTCAACATCCCTAAGGTGCTCGACGTGGCCCGGCGCAGCGGCGCCCAGGCCATTCATCCGGGTTACGGGTTCCTTTCGGAGAATGCCCGATTTGCGCGTGCTTGTTCTGAAGCCGGCGTGAAATTCATTGGACCATCGGCGGAAGCGATGGAGCTGATGGGTTCGAAGACCCGCGCTCGCCAGGCTATGCAAACTGCCGGCGTGCCGGTGGTGCCGGGATCGGCGAAAGGTTTGTCGCTGGACGAAGCTCGCGAACTGGCCACCCGCATCGGATTCCCGGTGATGATCAAAGCGGCTGCCGGTGGCGGCGGCAAAGGCATGCGTCTGGTGCGGACCGCGGGCGAGATCAAGTCCGCGTATGAGACCGCGCAAAGCGAGGCCTTGCGTGCCTTCAACGACGGCGAACTTTATCTCGAGAAACTCATCGAAAACCCCCGGCACATTGAAATCCAGATTCTGGCCGACGAGCACGGAAACGTTGTCCACCTCGGCGAGCGGGAATGCTCTTTGCAGCGCCGCCACCAGAAGGTAGTGGAAGAAGCGCCGTCGGCCGTGGTGGATCAAGACCTGCGCGGGCGCATGGGCATGGTTGCCGTGCAGGCGGCCAGATCGGCCGGATATTCGAGTGCCGGAACCGTAGAGTTCCTGGTGGACAGCGCCCACAACTTTTTCTTCCTGGAGATGAATACGAGGTTGCAGGTTGAGCATCCTGTCACCGAATTGGTCACGGGGGTGGACCTGGTACATCTGCAACTTCGGATCGCCGCCGGAGAGAAACTCCCCTTTCGCCAGGAGGACGTGGCGCTGCGCGGCCACGCCATCGAATGCCGCATCTATGCTGAAGATCCCGAGAACAACTTCTACCCTTCGCCGGGACGGATCACGCGCTTGATGCAGCCTTCCGGGCCGGGCGTCCGGGAAGACAGCGGGGTATACGAAGGCTGGAAGGTGCCGTTGGATTACGATCCCATGCTTTCCAAGCTGATCGTCCACGCTCCTGACCGCGCGTCCGCGCTGGCGCGCATGCGGCGCGCCCTCGACGAGTATTTTGTCGGCGGCATCAAGACCAACCTCCCTCTGTTCCGGCGTGTCCTGGGTCATCCGGATTTTGTCGCGGCGCGTATCGATACCGGTTTTCTTGATCGCTTGCTGGCAGCGCCGGTTCCGGTTGCCGAATCCTCGAACTCATTGGCTGACGTGGCCGCCATTTCCGCAGCGCTGTTTGCCGCCACGGCCGCGCCATCTGCGGCGAATGGCCGTCGTAGCGACGATTCGCAGAAGGTTTCAGCCTGGAAGCGGGCAGCGCGCAGCGAAGGGATCGAGCGCCTGTGATCTACGAGGTCATTATCCAGGGAAAGACCCGCCACGTGGAGCTGCTCCGCGCGGGTTCCGGCTGGGAGCTCAAATTGGATGGCAAAGCTTTCCCCGCCGATATTGGCTTTCCTCAACCTGGCGTGCTGTCCATTCTGGTCGATGGCAAATCGTATGAGGTCAAGCAGCAGATCACGTCTGTTGAAACCAGCATCGTGATCGGGCAGGAGCGTTTTAGTGCCGTGGTCCGCGACCCGCGTTCGCTGGCGTCGCGACGTCGCGCGGCCGACGATGGCCATGGCGTAAGAAAAATTACTGCGCCCATGCCGGGAAAGGTCGTCCGCATCGCGGCCCCCGCCGGAACCGAAGTGGAATCCGGTCAGGCGGTGCTGGTGATCGAAGCGATGAAGATGCAGAACGAGCTGAAGTCGCCCAAAAAAGGTACCGTGAAGAAAATCATCGTAAGCGAAGGGGAAGCGGTCGAAGCCGGGCAGGTTCTGGCTGAAGTCGAGTAGCCTGCACATCCTCATTTTTCAACGATCCACTGCGCTGCCATCCAGCGGAAAAGACAGGTAGCGACTAGAGCGCCGAGCAACTGAGCTGCCAGAAAGGCGGGCGCGTCGGCTGGGCGGATTCCCGCAAAGGTGTTGCTGGCAGTGCGCGCCAGCGTCACTGCCGGATTTGCAAACGATGTTGATCCTGTGAACCAGTAAGCCGCGGTGATATACGCGCCAACAGCATAGGCCGTTGCCGAAGGACGAAACCGCGTACAGCCCCAGACCACACACAGCAAGCCGAAGGTAGCAATAAACTCGCTGCCGATTTGGCCAACGCCGTGCCGGGCGTGGAGGGATACGGAAAACAGCGGCAGCCCGAACATCCAGTGCGCTGTCGCCGCTCCGGCGAAGCCGCCCACAAATTGTGCGCCGCAGTAGGCTGGAAGGCGGCGCCAGCCAAAATCATTGGCCCAGGCCATGCCTAGAGTTACCAGGGGATTGAAGTGCCCGCCTGAAATCGGACCGAAGGTCAATATCAGAGCTACCAGGGCCGCCCCGGTGGCGAGCGAGTTTGCCAGCAACGCTATCGCCACGTTCCCATTAGCGAGACGCTCCCCCATAATCCCTGAACCGATAACAGCTGCCACTAACAGGGCTGTGCCCAAAAACTCAACCACAACCTCAGCGCGGAGACTGGATTTCACTGGCCGCCGATCCTCGTGATTTCCCTTTGCAGTGCGAGCCGGTCGAGACTCGAAAAAGGCAAACTGAGAAATAGGCTGATTCTGCGATCGAGCAGAAAATAAGCGTTACGAAACGCGGCCTCTACTTCTTGCGCCGTGCCGTGGACCGCCGCAGGATCGGGAACACCCCAGTGCGCAGTGAGAGGATGGCCGGGCCAGACAGGGCAGACTTCTTTGGCGGCGTTGTCGCAAACCGTAAACACGAACTGTATCTCAGGCGCGCCCAGTTGCGAGAATTCTTCCCACGATTTGCTACGGAGGTCGTCTCCCGGCACCCGCGCGATTGCCAACTGGCGCAATGCCTCCGGCCGGACGGTTCCCGTGGGATGACTCCCCGCGCTGTAGGCGTGAAAATTCGGCCGGCCTTTATGGTTCAGGATGGCCTCAGCCATGATTGAGCGTGCTGAGTTTCCTGTGCACAGAAACAGAACGTTATAGTGACTGCGCATGAATTCTTCTCTTCCGCACTCGCGTGATGCAAGGTGCCGATCAGATTGTTCAGTTACAGCATTCCGGTCCGCAGCACGCCGCGGGCTTCTTGGCGCGGACGAACGCGCTCAGGAACTTGCCGTCCACTTCAGCGGCAATGGAATCGACATCAACGCCCTGGGCTTGAAGAAACTCGCGGGCGTCAGCGGCTCGGTAGATGCGCGTAGGCTCGATTTCAATGTGCTCAAACCCGGCAGCGGCAAGCTTTTCCCGGTATTGGTTCTCGTCAAGGGCTCCCGCCACACAGCCCACCCACAGCAACACGTTCTTACGGATGACCGGTGTGATTGCGCCGCGCGTCACCACGTCGGAGACGGCGAAACGCCCGCCAGGCCGCAGCACGCGGTAGGCTTCGCGCAGCACGCGGTCTTTGTCGGCGGAAAGATTGATAACGCAATTGGAAATGATTACGTCGACCGAACAATCCGGCAAAGGAATGTTTTCAATCTCGCCCTTCAAGAACGCCACGTTTTCGGCGTGGGCCTTGCGCTTGTTTTCATTGGCCAACGCCAGCATCTCGTCGGTCATGTCCAGCCCATAGGCTTTGCCGGTGGGACCCACGCGCCGCGCTGAAAGCAGGACATCAATTCCACCGCCAGAGCCGAGGTCCAGAACTGTCTCTCCCGGGTTCAGCTGCGCCAGCGCTGTCGGGTTACCGCAGCCGAGGGACGCCAGCACCGCCTCAGCGGGAACCTCTCCCTCTTGCGCTGCGTCGTAAAGATTGGAAGTGATAGGATCGCACGAGGTTCCGCCGGCCGGCGCCGCGCCGCAACAAGAGCTGCCGCCGCTCGACACGCGCAGAGCTGCCTGCCCGTATTTCTCTTTGACGATTTCCTTGATGTCTTCTTTGTCCATGGTTCCTCCTAACGGCAGACGGTGACAACGTCCTTGGGTTGCAGCGCCTTATTCCGCGTGCAACACTCGGCATAAAGAAACTGCAATAACTCCTGCAAAGCCCGGGTGTTGGCGGTGTATCGCAAGAAAGTACTTTCGCGGCTGACCCGCACCAGGTCTTCACTCTTCAGCTTTTCGAGGTGATGAGACAGGGTAGAGCCAGGGATCTTCAGTTCTTCCTGGATCTCGCCGACCACCAGGCCTTCCGGATGCGCCGAAAGCAGCAGCTGCATGATGCGGAGCCTGGGCTCAGTACCCATGGCCGAAAACATGTCGGCGTACCGGGCGACCTGTTCTTCGGGCCGAACGCAAAAGGTTTTCATTATTTCCATATTTGCAGAAATACGGAGTTTGTGTCAAGCAGGGGTTGCTACGATGAGCTTTGGCTTCGATTGTGCTATTTTGTGCCGGAGTCTTTCAGGATCTGTTCGACGTAATAGTTGCGGACTTCCGCGCTGTCACGCAAGTTTTCGTCATAGGCCGCTCGGAGAAACTGCTCGCGCTGGTTGCGCAGTTGGTTGCGGATCGACTGTTGCACGCCGGGGTCGTTGAGGTCGCGTTGCCCGGCAGCTTCCTTGCCGAGCAGCTTCACGATGCGGTAGCCCAGGACCTTTTGTGTCGCTGGGTTGACGATCGGAATAATATCGGTAAATTGGCCCGGCTTCAGTTTGCCAACAGCATCGCGAGTCGCAGCGTCGGTGTTCGGACCTTTGACTTGGGATTCGGGGATCGCTCCCAGTTCGCCTCCGGAGCGGGCTGTGTCAAGGTCTTCGGAATATTTGACTGCCAGAGAGGCAAAGTCCTCACCGCTTTCCAGGCGGTTGTAGATCATGTGGATCTTTTCCTTGGCCTGGGCCTCGTTTTGCGCCTTATTAGGAATGGGCCCGGACGGGGCATTGGGTTGGGCGCTCACAAAAATGTGGGCCAGGTAATACTGCGGCTCAATGACATTGAACTGCGACTTGTGTTCGTTGTAATAGCTCTGAATGTCGGCGTCGGAAATCGTGACCTTGGAGGCGACTTCCTTGTTCAGCAGCTTGTCGATGGTCAGGTTACGGCGGACTTCCTGCTTGTAGTCCTCCTCGGTCATGCCCATCTCTTCAAGCTTCTTGGCGAACTCCTCCTTGGTGTAAGGCGCCTTGGCCTGGGAAACGCGGTTTTCCACTTCTTCATCCGTGGCCACGATGCCAAGTTTTTCGGCTTTCTGCAGGTAGAGTTGCAGGCTGATGATCTGCTGCAAAAGTTGAAGGCGCAGCACCTGGTCCTGCTCCGTGGTCAGCTTCTGGGGTCCGCCGGCGATTTGCTTCTTCAAGCTCTTGTCCACTTCCGAGCGCATGACCTTGTAACCGTTTACCTTGGCCATGACGTCGCCGCCTGCGCCGGACTTGGGACAACCGGTCAGACCCAACGCAAGAGCGATGCCTAGAAGCGGTGCGTGGCGCCAGCGATTACGCGTTTGAATCAACGATTTTTCCCCCAGAGTCTTAGATAGACGGTAGGACATCCGACTACAGGGCCCGAGGCTCTACCTTTTCTCGCCAGCGGCCGGGGTGGTCGCTGCGGCTGCTTTCCCGGTTTCTCCCAAAGCTCGGTCCAGAATGGCGCGCATCTCCCCCTCCGGGATCAGGCCGGTGATTCTTTCGCCGTTGATGAACAAGGTCGGCGTAGAGTCGACACCCAGTCCGTCGCCCTCGGCCATGGATGCTCGGACCGCGGAATCATCCTGCTTTTTGAAGCAGGCCTGGGCTTTCGCGACATCCAAATGGTTTTTGTCAGCCTGTTCGATGGCGGCCTTGTCAAGGTTAGCCATGGCCTCATCGCGGCTGTGGCCGGTAATGGCCTTTTGATTGGCGTGGACATAGTCGGCAAAGTCCCAATATGCGGCGCCGCTCTGCTCCGCCAGGCAATTGGCGTCGACGGCTGCGTGCATGGCCCAGGGATGGATCTCTGTCAACGGGTAGTCCTTGTAAATGATCTTGACCTTATCGCCATAAGCCTGCAGCAGGCCGGGAAACAATTGCGCGTGCATGCGCGAGCAGTAGGGACACTGGAAATCGTCATAGTTGACGATCGTGACCTTGGCGTCGGAATTGCCGCGTACCGCCCTTCCCTTAACGTCAATCTTCGCCATTGGGTCCTGAGTGATGTCAAATTTCTCCAGGTGGGCCAGGCTCTTGCGGTCCTTGGAAATCAGGAAATCGTGGGTCGTGGTGTGAGTGCCGCCGGAAAATGTGACCACGATCAGGTCGTAACCGGGAATCTCGCTGGGCTTGGGGTCAGCCAGCGCGACATTAATGCTGGGAGGAACGTTGTAACGCGAACGGATCTCGAGCTGAATCCGGCGGGTAACCTCCGGAGCCAGCGTTCCGGAACCGCTGGAGCTCTGGGCTTTACATCCCGGGCCGACGAGCGCCAGCAGGAAAATTGTACTTAGAAAAATACCGCTATGTCTTGCCAAAGAAACCACCTTATGCCAAAGACTCTGGTGCTAAAAAACCACCTCTGAGATTATCTCATGAGGGCTGCCCGGGGAGGGCCATCCGAAGTGGTGAAGAAAGAGTTAAGACAGGAGCTTGACCAGCGGTTTCGCGGCCGACGCCGTGTTCATGGACCCGGAGCGGAAGCCCTCGGTATCAACCGCCACGAAGGTGAACCCCAGAGCCTTGAAGATGCTGCTGAATTCAGCAAACATCTCCACCGTCAGGGCCCGGGCCAATTCATCTTTGGCAATCTCGATTCTGACGATGTCCCCGTGATGCCGAACGCGGACCTGGCGGAACCCCAGAGCTCGGAGGGCGTCTTCGCCCTGTTCGACAGCGGACAGCGCTTGGCGCGTCACCGGCCGGCCGTACTCGATACGCGAGGAAAGGCAGGCGGAAGCCGGTTTGTCCCATACACGGAGGCCGGCCTGCCGGGCGAGCTCGCGTATATCGGCTTTTGACAGCCCGGCATCGAGCAGCGGCGCAGCGACGCGGTGTTGACGGGCAGCAGCTTGTCCCGGCCGGAAGTCGCCTTGGTCATCAACATTCACGCCATACGCTATGGTTTGGAACCCGCGCGCGAGCGCGAAGCCTTCCATCACCTGAAACAACTCATCTTTGCAGTGGAAACAGCGTCCTGGATCATTGCGGACGTACTCCGGGCGCTCCATCTCGGCGGTCTGAATGACGTCGAACGGAATGCCCTGTTCCCGGGCGAAGGCCATGGCGTCCTGCAGCTGGGTGCGGGCCAGGCTGGGCGAATCGGCGATCACGGCCAGCATGTCCCCCTTCAACGCTTGGTGCGCTGCCCAGGACAGATAAGCCGAGTCCACGCCCCCGGAATAGGCGACCAGCGTCCTCCCCAGGGAAGAGAGGATTTCTCGAAGACGCTGCTGCTTGTCGGCAAGCTGCATGAAGTGATTTTAGCGCGTCCGATCGCCGAAATCGCTGGAATCCCAGCGACGTTGTAAACGGCTCCCGCAGAGGACGGAGATCATGCGCGATCCCGTGCGATGCCGGCATCAGAACAGCCGTTCCTGTCGTTTCATATTGCCGAAGGTCGCGATGTTGGCCAGTGTGAAGGCGAAGCGGTACTGGTTTTCGTCCCGAGCGACCGAGGGCAGGAAGAATCGCCGGTATTCGAAGCTTAAGCCGCAGCAGTCCCAGTTATAGGCCGCCTGGGCCACGGTGGATTGGCGCAGGTTGAAAAAGAAATCATAGCCCAGACTTCCCGCCAGGCTCACTCCGCGCTTGGTGGGACTGCCGTAGCCCAGCAAGCCGCGCGCCTGATTGAAGTCCTGGGGCAGGCAAGGCACCGAGGTCAGATGACCGGGAAAGCAGGGAGGCAGCGGCGTGCGCGTGCCTGGGGCAAAGGCGAATGCGCCTGCGTTCTCGAAAAAGGCCTGGCTGGCGCCCAGAAAGTAATTGCGCCAGTGGTACGTGGTGTAAAGCGTGCTGGAATTGATGCGGCCCTTCTTAGTGTCGTAATCCAACTCCCATCCAGTATCCAAATCCCAATTAGGATCCCCGCCGTTGGTGCGGTAGCGCAGGCGGGAAACGATGGGCGCAAAATGTCGAGGTTCCGTGAGAAAAGCAATGCCGGTGAAATCCACGGTAGTGGTCAGCACGTTGCGTGTTCCGGGCAGTACGGCGCCGCCAAAATCGGGATCGATGAAGTACTTTTGCTTTACCTCCCAGGTAATGAACTCGTTGGCTCCCGCTGGCGTGCAGGTGGTCACCTTCTGTTCATCGCAGTCGGTCTTGACGCGTTTCAGGTAAAGGCGTTGCGTCAGTCCATACTCGACTTCGTTCGTGTTGCTGAGAATGTCGCGATAATCGAAGCGGATGATCGAGAAGAAATTCTCAACGCCGTTGGTGTAACGGTAAGTCACACTGGGTTCGATGGTGTGCTTGATTTTGCGTCCGGCCAGAGTGAAGTCGAAAACCTTGGCCAGCGCGGGCGGCCGCAGTTCCAGGCTGGTGTCCAGCACGCGCCGGTTGAGGATGTCTTGGACGGGTACTGGGCCGGTAAGACTAGGGACTTGGTCTTCGGTGTACACGGTATTGCGCAGGTCGACCGCCGGCCGAATGCTCCAGCCGTGGAAGAAAATCGGCAGGGAGATTGTCGGGCTGACATCGAAGCGGCCAACCAGGCCGGGCGTGACAAAGCCCGGCTCGCTACGGCGCAGCCCCTCGCCGGCAAGATCGTAAGACCAGTACAACGGTGTTGCGAAGATCTTATGGTCAACGCTGGAAAGGTCGAGGCCGGGAACATGAAGGATCGTGATCACATCGCCGGGGGTAGTGCTCTGGAAATTCTGATAGCGCGCGGCATAGGTGTTGAAGAAGAATCCGTTTACGCTCTTGGAAAGAAAGGCGGACGACCGGACTTCGGAGTTTACAGCTTGAGAAAAGGTCTCCGCGAAAGCCTGGCGGAATGCGAACGAGCTCAGATACTCGAGCGATGCCACGCCGCGGATGTTGTAGGGGAACATGGACACGCCGTTGAGCTTAATGTCCTCTCCTCCTTGATTCACTTTGGTCGTAGTCGTCACGCCGCTGGTGCTGGTCGTGGTCTGATTAATGCCACGATCGAATACCTGGAAATAATTGAAGTTGATGAACGAGGACTCGCTGGGCGTGGCACGAAAGCTGTCCGTCAACGACCAGCCGCGGCGGGAAAGATATTCCCCGCCCAGCGTAGCGTCCATGCTGCGGTTGATGGCCCAATAGAACGAGTCGCCTATGATGGTGCCTTTGGCGGTGGAAGAGCCGATGACAGGAATCAGAAACCCGCTTTGCCGTCCCAGTCGTTCCACCGGCGGTGCGGCGTACGGCAAGTACAGGATAGGCACTCCCTTGATCCGGAAGGTGCTGTTGTACACCTTGGCGGAATCTCCTACACGAAGAATGATTTTGGCCGCGTGAAACTTCCACTTGGGATGCGGCAACTCGCAAGAGGTCACGGAACCGGTATGTAACACGTATTCCTGGGGGCCGGTCTGCTCCAGCATTTTCGCGGTGAAGGCGATGGGACTTGAGGAAGTCAAGGTGACGTTGAGGCCGCGGAATCGGGCGCCCGTGGTACCCGACACGTCGTAGAACTTTCCCGTCTGGCTGCGAATGTTGTAGACAGCGTGGCTGGCGGTGATGTGCATGTCGCGCGGACCGCCGTCGAGCCGCGCGCCTCCCGTGGCCTTGGCTTCGCCGGACGCTGCATCGTAGGTCACCGTGTCGCCGTGATACACATAGTCGGCGAACTTGACTTCCACCGCGCCGCGCAACGTGTAGATATCCCCGGCTTTTTCGCACTCGCGCGCCGTGATTTCCACCGGTTGCTGTTCGCTCACTGTGACCTTAGGCTTCGCGCCCCCCGGCTTCTGGCCTTTGCGCGCGCTCCCTGGCGCTGCGCCAACCGACGGCGGTGAGGTCAGCACCAAATGACAGCCGGCGGGCGCAGACTGGGTTTGCTCCGCGGTGGTGGCCGTTGCGGGAAGCGCCTGGCTTGTCACTGGGCTTGCGCCCGGAAACAGATGACAAACCACCACCGCTGTGATAACAAAATGAGGTTGGGAACGCATGTCGTAAGGTTTGCCATGGCAAGTTAACATGGCATGTTTTCTAAAAGCAAAGGCAGGCCATCTCCTGCGACCGCCGGCTGCTTTCCCGTCTCTGGCGAACTCACAACCCGTTCATGACCTGTACCGTCTGCGGTAAGCCCTACCCTTGCGCGCACAGCCGGAGAAACACGGCTGCCTTATTGGAGCGGGATCTTTCCGCCTCCACGGCTGGAGCGGCTGGAAGCCGCTCTTCGGACCGTCCTTCCCCAACAGAAGTCCTTGACCGCGCGGAACGCGAACGCTGGCACCGCGAAGTGATCTCGCGAGTGCAGGAGCACCGCGCGCGCCGCCGCCGCGTTGATACCAATGCATCGCTCGAGTTGGAATTTCCTGTCGAAGAACCAATCATTTATAGCTCTGCTATTGTGCAGGAGCAGGGGCCGGCCTTGCTGATCGAAGATGATACGACGACCATGGAGGACCGAAGAGCCTCGACGCGACCCTACAAGGTCATTCGTTTTCCGCGACAGGCGTCACTGGAAACCGCCGGCGCGCCCCGGCCAAGGCAGGATGATCTCGACCTGGCAGACGCGGTGCTGGAAACACCGCGCATCCTGGATGAACCTGAAACCGCGCCTGTAGCCGAGCAAATGGACCTGCTGGAGAACTTTGCGGACATTCATTTGGAGCCGCCGGAACCCAGCGCAAACGACGAACCTCTACCGCCGCAACCCGCGTCACTCTGGCAGCGCTCGCTTTCCGGATTGATGGATGTGGTCATCGTCCTGGCTGCCGGCGTCATGTTTGCCGTAACCTTCGTCAAATTGGCGGAAGTTGTGCCGGCTTCGCGTCTGGCCGGGCTGTGCGGGCTCGGCGTAGGGACCATCATTTGGCTCATGTTCCAGTACATCTTTCTCGTCTACGGCCGCGGAACGCCGGGCATGCGCATGGCTGGCATGGAACTCTGCAATTTCGCCGGCCGCCGCGCCTCACGATTTGCTCGACGCTCTCGCGCTCTGGCTACCGTACTTTCAGGACTCTCGTTAGGGTTGGGCTACGCCTGGAGCTTCGTGGACGAAGACACGCTGGGATGGCATGACCGCATCAGCGGGACGTACCTTCGATCGGGTGATCGAGTCATCGGATGATCACTCCATTCCCGCCAAGGCGGGGGGTCTGGGGACCCGGGTGATCGGGTACCTGCGCCATCATGCTGCGAGTTCTTCGGGGGCCTTTTCGCTGGCGGGGAAGACCTCAACGGGGCTGTCTCCATCCAGCAAGCTCCATCCACGGCGCAGCACGTATTCCAGCCAGGCGCCGGCCGCCTGCGAGGTGAGCACCGCCACCAGAACCAGCGTCGTGTAAAAGGCAGAGCTGATAATGCCGGCGTCATAGGCCACGCTGGCTAGCACAATTCCCGGCCCGCCGCGAGCGTTGGTAGCCACCGCCAGGTTGACGATGTCGAGTCCGCGGAAACCGGCCAGCCGCGCGCCGAGGGCAACGGAAAGAAGTTTCACCACGCAAGCCCCGCT
>Ga0126379_10001106_pt1 | contig 16006 bp, 14 predicted proteins | sample PanSoiMetPlot_24_FD_92640 | JGI IMG/M metagenome (GOLD analysis project Ga0126379, IMG submission 92640) | Tropical forest soil microbial communities from Panama - MetaG Plot_24 | ecosystem: Environmental > Terrestrial > Soil > Tropical forest > Bulk soil | place: Panama | collected 2016-02-17 | reverse complement strand
GTGGTGGCGGCGGGGGTTTCGGCAGCCGCGGACCGTGCTCGTAAAGCGCAAGCCCCAAACATCTCAACGGACATTTGCGCGGACGGACCCTCCCGTCCGCGTTTTTATTTGCGCCGTCGGGTCAGCGGCCGAGCGCACCGGCGAGCCGGCCAGGGCCGCTGGAGCTCGGCATCGAACGTGCTCTAGATTCGTCGTTTGGCGCATATTTCTTATCGGCGAACCGGTGCCCACCCCGGGTCAAGTCCGGGGCAGACTTTCAACGGAATATGCGCTCGCGCCGCACGCTCGTTATGGCAGAGCGAAACAATCCGCCTTAAACTGCGTTTCCCTGCGGACTGAGCCCTGCGCGCTCCGTGCGGGCTCGCATGCTCACGGCAACGGCATGGTGACCGTCATGGACGAGCAAGAGCGCGAACGCATCCTCGCCGAGGCCCGCGCAAGTCTCGAGCGGCTGGCCTCTCCCGGCGCCGCGCCGCCTGCTGCGTCACGCGACACCGAATCGGTGGCGGCCGAGCCCGAACCTGAGCCTGATCTGGAGCCGGCGCCCGCGCTCGACACCGCAGCGATCGACGCCCGCATCGCGGCGGCGATCGCCGCCGAGCGCGCGTTCACGCGCGAGGCGATCGGCCGCGCGCTCGGCGAAGCGCTCGCCAAGGAGCGCGAGCTGGTCAGGGAGCAGCTCAGGAGCGAGCTTCGCTCGCTTCATATCGGAGTGGCACAGATCGAGACCGCGCTCGCCGAACTGCGCGCGGTCCTCGCCGCCGAGCGCGGCCAGGTCATCGACCTGCCGCCGCTGCCGCTGCGACCGCGCGTGAACTGAGCGGGCACAAAGCCGATGCCGGCGATGCGGGCCCGCGTCACGATGCCTTGACGATCCCCTCGGTCATCTTCTTGGCGTCGCCGAGCAGCATCATCGTGTTGTCGCGGTAGAACAGCGTGTTGTCGATGCCCGCATAGCCCGACGCCAGCGAACGCTTGATGAACATCACCGTCCCGGCCTTCCACACCTGCAGCACCGGCATGCCGTAGATCGGCGAGGATTTGTCCTCCTCGGCGGCCGGATTGGTCACGTCGTTTGCGCCGATCACGAAGGCGACGTCCGCCTGGGCGAATTCCGAATTGATGTCCTCGAGCTCGAACACCTCGTCGTACGGCACGTTCGCTTCGGCGAGCAGCACGTTCATGTGGCCCGGCATCCGGCCCGCCACCGGGTGAATGGCGTATTTGACCTCGACGCCCTCGGCCTTGAGCTTGTCGGCCATCTCGCGCAGGGCATGCTGCGCTTGGGCGACCGCCATGCCGTAACCCGGCACGATGATGACCTTGGACGCGTTCTTCATGATGAAGGCGGCGTCGTCAGCCGAGCCGAGCTTCACGGGGCGCTGCTCCTTGCCGGCGGCCGGTCCGGCGACCTCGCCGCCGAACCCGCCGAGGATGACGGAGAAGAAGTTGCGGTTCATCCCCTTGCACATGATGTAGGACAGGATCGCGCCCGAAGAGCCGACCAGCGCGCCGGTGATGATCAGCGCGGTGTTGCCGAGCGTGAAGCCGATGCCGGCCGCCGCCCAGCCCGAGTAGGAGTTGAGCATCGAGATGACGACCGGCATGTCGGCGCCGCCGATCGGGATGATGATCAGCACGCCGATCAGGAAGGACAGGAGCGCGATGATCCAGAAATCGAGATGGCTGCCGGAGACGACGAAGCCGTAGATGAAATAGACGAGCGCCAGCGCCAGCACGATGTTGATCACGTGCCGGGCCGGGAGGGTGATGGGCGCGCCGCTCATGCGCGCCGACAGCTTGAGGAAGGCGATCACCGAGCCCGTGAAGGTGATGGCGCCGATGGCGACACCGAGCGACATCTCGACGAGACTCGCGCCGTGGATCGCGTCCTTGGTGCCGATGTCGAAGGCGCTCGGCGCGTAGAGCGCGCCGGCCGCGACCAGCACCGCGGCCATGCCGACCAGCGAGTGGAAGGCGGCGACCAGCTCGGGCATCGCGGTCATCGGCACGCGACGCGCCGTCACGGCGCCGATGCCGCCGCCGATTGCGAGGCCGGCGATCACCAGGACGACCGAACCGACGCCGGCCGGCGGATGCGACCCGAGCGTGGTCACGATCGCGATCCCCATGCCGATCATGCCGAACAGGTTGCCGCGGCGGCTCGATTCCGGGTTCGACAGCCCGCGCAGCGCCAGGATGAACAGGACTCCGGCCACCAGATAGAGCAGCGCGACGAGGTTTGCCGACATCATTGTCCCCCGATGGACGTGCCTGCGGCCGGATACTGCACGAAGCTGATCGTGTTGTCCGACGGGTCATGGGCCAACAGCGGGATGCCGCCTCCATCCTGCGGTTCGACCAGGACGGCGGTCGGGGCCGTTGCGGCCCGCGTCAGACCGACGACCTCCTCGTAGAACGACGCCGCCTTCGCGAGATCGTCGACGACGATCCGAACCGATTCCAGACGCATGCCGGCGCTCACTTCTTTTTCTTCTGGTACATCGCGAGCATGCGCTGGGTGACGAGGAAGCCGCCGAAGATGTTGACCGAGGCGAGCACCAGCGCGACGAAGCCGAGCGCGCGCGCCCAGATCGGCCCGCTGTCGTCGGCGACGAGCGTGACCCCGACTGCCAGCAGCGCGCCGACCACGATCACCGAGGAGATCGCATTGGTCACCGACATCAGCGGGGTGTGCAGCGCCGGGGTCACCGACCACACCACGTAGTAGCCGACGAACACGGCGAGTACGAAAATGGAGAAGCGGAACATGAACGGATCGACCGCGGTCGTGACGTGGTCCATGGGTGCTCCCTCAGGCCGCCGATTTAGGCTTGAAGTTCGGATGGATGACGCTGCCGTCGCGCGTGAGCGCGGTCGCCGTGACGATCTCGTCGTCCCAGTTGACGGCCAGCGCCTTGCTCTTCTTGTCGACCAGGATCTCGAGGAACGCGAAGAGATTGCGCGCGTAGAGGGCGGACGCCGAGGCGGCGAGCCGACCCGGGACATTGAGATGGCCGACGATCTTGACCCCGCCCACCTCGGCGACGCCGCCGGGCTTGACGCCCTCGACATTGCCGCCGCGCTCGACCGCGAGATCGACGATCACGGAGCCCGGGCGCATCGAGCGAACCATATCGGCCGAGATCAGCCTGGGCGCCGGCCGTCCCGGAATGAGCGCGGTCGTGATCACGATGTCCTGCTTCTTGAGATGCTCGGCGACGAGCGCGGCCTGCTTGGCCTGATACTCTTTGGACATCTCCTTGGCGTAACCCGCGGCCGTCTCTGCCTGTTTGAATTCCTCATCCTCGACGGCGATGAATTTCGCGCCCAGGCTCTCGACCTGCTCCTTGGCGGCGGGCCGCACGTCGGTCGCCGTCACGATCGCGCCGAGCCGACGCGCGGTCGCGATCGCCTGCAAGCCGGCGACGCCGGCGCCCATGACGAACACCTTGGCGGCTGGCACGGTCCCGGCTGCGGTCATCATCATCGGCAGCGCGCGGCCGTATTCGGCCGAGGCATCGATCACCGCGCGATAGCCCGCGAGGTTGGCCTGGCTCGAGAGCACGTCCATGACCTGCGCGCGCGTGACGCGCGGCATCAGCTCCATCGCGAAGGCCGTGATGCCGGCGCGCGCCATGGCGGCGAGCGCGGCTTCATTGCCGTACGGATCCATCACGGCAATGACGAGCGCGCCCTTCCTGTAGGATCCGAGTTCGGACTCGGCCGGCCGGCGTACCTTGAGCACGACGTCGGCATTGCTCGCCGCATCCTTGGCAACGGTTGCACCGGCGGCGGTGTAGTCGGCGTCGAGCACGCCGGCACGGAGGCCCGCGTCCGGCTCGACCGCGACCTCGGCGCCGAGCGCGACCATCTTCTTCACCGTGTCGGGCGTCGCGGCGACCCGCGGCTCGGCCGGGTCGACTTCGGCAACAATCGCGATTTTCATGGGTCACCCAGGGTGCCCGCCGGATCTCGAGGGGGCATGCGACGACGCGCCGGCGGGCAGCGCGCCGCGATGGCAGCCGCCTGCGTCAGACCAGGAAGTAGGCCATCAGGATGAGCAGAACGACGATGGAAACCAAGCCCCACTTGGTCAACGAGAGGAAGAACTTGTAGGTCGCTTCGTGCTCGGCGTAGTCGTTGCCGGTTGCGGTCGCGTATTCGACCTCAGCGTGCTCGGCCATCTGCATATCTCCAGGATTGCCTGTTTTCGGGCCCGGGATTAGCGCAATTGCAGCGGCAGGGCAACGGCGCCTGCGCCGGGCCCTTGCGCGACGCCAAGGCGGGTCAAGAATTGCTTCCGTGGCCCGCCTGCGCGAGCGCTTCGGCCTGCCGCGCGCCCACTTTGGCGACTGAGAAGTGCTCGATCGCCTCGTTGAACAGCCGATAGTAGTTGAGCCTTGCGGCTAGGTGCAGAAAGACGCCGCCGAGGCCGATCGCGGCGCGGTCCATGAACACGAACTCGCGCGGAACCTTGACGGGACCCTTCTCCTTCAGGGCGCGGTGGACCTTGAAGGCTTCGCGCCGGCCATACTCGGACGGCTTGACGCCGTCCGCGATCGTGCGCTCGCGATCATCGAGCAGCGGCCCGTAGATGAAGTTTGCCCAGATATTGAGCACGTCGATCAGCTCGTGCGAGAGGCCCTTGAAGCCCCATGTCTCGTAGGCGTGCACGACGAGATCGCGGTCGCCCTTGAGCAGGCCATGATAGAGGTCGACCACGCCGCCGACGAAACGCTCGGGGAAGATGCGAATGCAACCGTAGTCGAGCAAATTGATTCCGGCCCCCTCCCCGTTCTCCTCGAACACGGTGTAATTGCCGAGATGCGGATCGCCGTGGATGACGCCGTAGCGGCTGAACGGATGCCACCACGCCTTGAACATCGCGACCGCGAGCCGGTTGCGGACCGCGATCGGATGCTCCTTGAACAACAGCAGCTTGCCGCCCTCGAGCCAGTCGAGGGTGAGGAGCCGCCGGGTTGAGAGCTCAGGCCATACCTTCGGCACGCGTACTTCCGGCGTCTGCGCCAGCATGATGCGGTAGAGCGCGACGTTCTTGGCCTCGTGCACGTAGTCGAGCTCCTCGCGCATGCGCGCCGCGATCTCCTTGCCGATCTCGCTGGTATCGATCGCGGGATCCATGCGGCGATGGATCGCGAAGATCCAGTCGAGCTGGCGCAGGTCCGCCGCGACCGCCGACTGCATGTCGGGATATTGCAGCTTGCAGGCCAGCTCCGCCCCGTCATGGGCGCGCGCGCGGTGAACCTGGCCGAGCGAGGCAGCCGCGGCCGGATGATGACCGAAGTCCGCGAACTTGCCCTGCCACTCGCGCCCGAGCTCGGCCGTCATCCGCCGCTTGACGAAGGCCCAGCCCATCGGCGGCGCGTCGCTCTGCAGCTTGGTAAGCTCGGCGGCGTATTCCGGCGGCAACGCGTCCGGAATGGTCGCCAGCATCTGGGCGACCTTCATGATCGGTCCCTTGAGGCCGCCCAGCGCCGCCGCCAGCTCGATCGCATTCCTGCCACGATCGAAGTCGAGCCCGAGGAACCGCGTCGCCGCGATCTTGGCGGCGACGCCGCCCACATTTGCGCCGACCCTCGCGTAGCGCGCGGCCCGGGCGGAAAAGCGGTTCTTTTCGTTGTCGTTCATGTGGGACCGGCGCGCCTTTCACCCCAAGCTCTGGCATTCATAGAACTGGCATTCACAGACCTAGCATTCACATAGGACGCGCGCCGCCCCACGCCAACCGCGCAACGCCCTTCAACGCGTTAACTGTTGTCGAAGTGCACCACTGGTATATCACTCGCCCGTGGCTTTTCGTCGACCGCGACCCCGGATCCGATGCCATGACCGCACCTTCCACCGCGCGCCGCATGCTCACGATCCTGGTCTGGATCGGATGGATCACGGTCGTGGTCGCGACCGCGATCGGCTTCGCGGCGCCGTGGGTTCCGGCTTTCGACCTGATCAACGAGGCGCGCCCGCTGTGGGTCCTCATCGCGCTTGCGCTATTTCTCGCCGCCGCTGCCTTGCGCGAATGGCCGCTGATCCGGCCGACCGCGGCGCTCGCCGTACTGCAGATCGGATTGCTGCTTCTGCCCTGGGCGCGCGCCGCCGACGCCGCACCCGGGCGTCCGCCGGCCTTGCGCCTCGTGACGTTCGATCTCGGCGCCGACAACAGCCGCTTCGACGAGGTCGCGGAATTCCTTCTCGGCGCCAACGCCGACATCGTGCTGCTGCAGGAGGTGAGCTGCAGCGCGGCCGAACGGCTGCTCCCGAAGCTGCGCGCCGCCTATGCGAACGTATTCGCCCCGGGGGACGGCTGCGACCGACAGGCGCTGCTGGCGAAACGGCCATGGGCCTCGGTCGGACAGGTGATCACCGGCACGCGCAAGCCGCTCCTCGTCACGGCCCGCTTTCAGTGGAACGGCGCGGTCTTTGCGCTCACCGGTACGCGCCTCGCCGGCCCGCCCACGCCCAACGAGCGGGCCGCCGACGTGGAACGGCTGCGCGCGCATCTCGCCACGCAGGGCGCCGCGCAGATCGTCGCCGGTGCGTTCAATCTCGCGCCATTCGCGTGGAGGTTCGCGCAACTGCAGGGCGCGGGCCTCGGCCAGTTCGCCACCTATGTGGCGACCTGGCCGGCCGATTGGCCGGTGCTTGCGATGGACAACGTGCTGTCGACCGACGGCATCGCGAGCGTGCGCGTCACCGTCGGACCGCCGCTCGGCTCCGATCACCGGCCGCTGATCGCCGACATCGCGTTCGTGAAATAGCGCTCAGGATTTCGGCAGGTTGTCGGGGGATCCAGCGCGCGAAGCCGTCCTCGCCTTCTGCATTATTGTTTATTATTTCCCTAATTCCTCCAGCTCGCCGATCATGCGTTCCAGCAGCGAGAGCCCGCCTTGCCAGAAGGCGGGTTCGCGGGCGTCGAGCCCGAACGGCTTGAGCAGCTCCGAGTGATGCTTGGTGCCGCCCGCTTCGAGCATCGCGAGATAGCGCTCCGCGAAGCCCTCATGCGCCTTTTCGTAGACCGCGTAGAGCGAGTTCACCAGGCAATCGCCGAACGCATAGGCGTAGACGTAGAACGGCGCGTGGATGAAATGGCCGATATAGGTCCAGAAGGTCTCGTAGCCGGGCTTGAGCTCGATCGCGGGGCCGAGACTTTCGGACTGCACCTCGAGCCAGATCGCGCCGAGGCGCTCGGACGTCAGCTCGCCCGACTTGCGCTCGGTATGGACCCGGCGCTCGAAGGTGTAGAACGCGATCTGCCGCACCACCGTGTTGATCATGTCCTCGACCTTGCCGGCGAGCAGCGCGCGGCGCCGCTTGCGGTCCTGCGTCTCCGCAAGCAGCCGGCGAAAGGTGAGCATCTCGCCGAACACGCTCGCGGTCTCGGCGAGCGTGAGCGGCGTCGGCGCCATCAGGGCGCCGTTCGGCCCGGCCAGCACCTGATGCACGCCGTGGCCGAGCTCGTGGGCGAGCGTCATCACGTCGCGCGTCTTGCCCTGGTAATTGAGCAGCACGTAAGGATGTGCGGACGGAACGGTCGGATGCGAGAAGGCGCCCGGCGCCTTGCCGGGACGAACCGGCGCATCGATCCAGCGATCGGTGAAGAAACGTTCGGCGATCGCCGCCATCTTCGGGGAGAACGCCCCATAGGCGGCGAGCACCGTCTCCTTGGCCTCCGGCCACGCGATCTTGCGGTCGGGCACCTTCGGCAGCGGCGCGTTGCGGTCCCAGTGCGCGAGCCGCTTCCTGCCGAACCATTTCGCCTTCAGCGCATAGTAGCGGTGCGAAAGCCGCGGGTAGGAGGCGCGCACGGCCTCGACCAGCGCCTCGACGACCTCGCGCTCGACCCGGTTGGAGAGATGGCGCGCATCGGCGATGTCGGCAAATCCGCGCCAGCGGTCGGAGATCTCCTTGTCCTTGGCGAGCGTATTGGTGATGAGGGTGAAGACGCGCAGGTGGTCCTTGAAGGTGCGCGCGAGCGCGCCGGCCGCCGCCTTGCGGACGTCCTCGCGCGGCTCCTGCAGCAGCTTGAGTGTCGGCTCAAGCGAAAGCGACTTGCCCCCCACCGTGAACCGCATACCGGCGACCGTCTGGTCGAACAGCCGATTCCAGGCGCCGTGCGCGGTGACCGATTTCTCGTGAAAGAGCTGCTCGACCCGGTCCTCGAGCTGGTAGGGCCGCTCCTTGCGCACGTCCTCGATCCACGGCCGGTAATGGCGGAGCGCTGGATCGCCCATCGCGGCCTCGATGAGGCCGTCGTCGATGCGGTTGAGCTCGAGCGTGAAGAACAGCAGATGGGTCGAGGCCGCCGTGATGCGCTCCTGGACGTCACCGTAGAACTTCGCGCGCACCGGATCGGTGGTATCCCCCGCATGGACGAGACCCGCATAGGAGACGAGCCGCCCGATCACGTCGTCGATCGCCTCGTAGCGTTTGACCGCACCTGCGAGCGCGGCGCCGCCGCCGGGGGAGCGCGCCAGGTCGGCGAGTCGGCCCTTGTAGGCCTCCTCGAAGGCGAGGCAGTCGGCGTCAACGCGGTCGAGATCGCGTTTGACCTCGGGGGCGTCGAGGCCTGGATAGAGATCGGCCAGGTTCCACTCCGGCAAGGCGGAGGTTTTCAACGGTTTTGCTGGTTTGGCGCGACGCGGACGGGCGGGCATGGCTGGCGATCAATGCTCACGACAAGCGGATTTCTGCGGTTCGGGGATCATCCCGTGGGCGGCACGGGAGCGAATCAGGACCGCCAATCACGGCACGCCTGGTGTGGCGAAGCCATGGCGGGTCCCAATTCGTAAACGCGCCGGAACCGGCATCGCTACAAACTTAACAGCACATTAAGTCGGATGCGCGAAACTGACCCAATGCGAGACAGCAGCGCACGGGGAGGTCCATGACGGAGCGCGTCCTGATCGTCGACGACGACCCGGTTGCGCGCCGCCTGGTCGAGAACATCGTGACCCGCTGCGGTTACGAGCCGCTGACGGCCGAAGGCGGCGACCGCGCGCTCGCCATTTTGACCGGCGGCAAGACCCGCGTCGACTGCATGGTGCTCGATCTTGTGATGCCTGACCTGGACGGGCTCGGCGTGCTCGCCCGGATGCGGGAGGCCGGTCTCGACCTCCCCGTCATCGTGCAGACCGCCCACGGGGGCATCGACAACGTGGTCTCGGCGATGCGGGCCGGCGCGATCGATTTCGTCGTCAAGCCGGTCGGCGCCGAGCGCCTGCAGGTGTCGCTGCGCAACGCGCTCGCAGCCCGCGCGCTCGAGGGCGAGCTCAACCGCATCAAGCGCAGCCGCGCTGGCACGCTGACCTTCAAGGACATTGTCACCTGCAGCCCGCACATGCTCGCGGTGCTGCGCACCGCCGAGAAGGCCGCGGCCTCCGCGATCGCGGTGCTGATCGAGGGCGAGTCCGGCGTCGGCAAGGAGCTGATCGCTCGCGCGATCCACGGCTCGGGCGGACGCCGCACCAAGCCCTTCATCGCAGTCAATTGCGGCGCGATCCCCGACAACCTCGTCGAATCGACGCTGTTCGGACACGAAAAGGGCGCCTTCACGGGCGCCAGCGATCGCCATGCCGGCAAGTTCATCGAAGCCGCGGGCGGCACGCTGTTTCTCGACGAGATCGGCGAACTGCCGCTCGCCGCCCAGGTCAAGCTCCTGCGCGCCCTCCAGGAAGGCGAGGTCGATCCGGTCGGCGCCAAGCGGCCCGTCAAGGTCGACGTGCGAATCATCTCGGCGACCAACCGCGACGTGATCGCGGACGTGCGCTCCGGCCGGTTCCGCGAGGATCTCTACTACCGGCTGTCGGCGTTCCCGATCGTGGTGCCGCCGTTGCGCGAGCGCGCCGAGGACATTCCGCACCTGGTGAAGCATTTCCTGCTCCGCTTCGCGGCCGAGGAGGGCAAGCGCGTGCGCGTCGTGGACGCACAGGCGCTGACGCTGCTCGCCGGCTTCGCCTGGCCCGGCAATGTGCGCCAGCTCGAGAACGCCATCTTCCGAGCCGTCGTGCTGGCGGATGGTGACGCGATCGGGGTGGGCGAGTTTCCCCACATCGCCGCGCTTGCGGGCGCTGCCGCGGGCGAGACGCCGCTCGTGCCGCTGCAGGAGACCGACTCGGCGGGCACGCGACCGCTCGCCATCGCAACCGAAGCCCAGACCGTGCCGCTCGCCGCGTCCGCGATCTCGCCGTCAGGCTCGCTGCTGGCGCTCATCGACCCGGCCGGAGACGTCCTTCCCTTGGAGGAGGTCGAGGCTGCCGCGATCCGCTTCGCTGTCGCCCATTATCGCGGACAAATGTCGGAAGTTGCTCGCAAATTGCGGATCGGCCGCTCGACGCTCTATCGCAAGATCGAGCACCTCGGCTTGGCGGCAGGACCCGGCAAGGTGGACGTTGCGGGCCGGTAACACAGTGACAAAATTGCGTGAAGGCAACGACAATTTAGATGAGCGGAACCAAACCCTCTGCAATAAATTGCGTATCTGCGGTGCCTGCGCGGTATGCTGCGCGTGGCTAGGTGGTATACGACGCCTGAGGGGTGAACCTGGGGGCCGAATCTGCTGACTAAAACTTCGTGGGTCGCGACCGTCGTCGCGTCGGAGGGAAAGTAAGCCAATGCGCGGATTTCGTATGGGGTTGCTCTTGGCCGGCACGGCTGTTGCCGTGGTGTTCGCCGCCGCGACCATTCCGGCCCATGCGGTCACCGACGACCAGAAGGACATCGAGAGACTGATTCCGGTCCCCGATACGACCTTCGCTCCTCCGCTCACCACCAAGGACGTCGGGACGCCGACGGCACCGGCTGCCATACCCACGGCGCCCGCCGCGGCACCGACCCTTTCCACACCGGCGCCATCGACGGCCGCGCCGGCGACCCAGCCCACCGCCGAGCAGCCGGCGGCCGTGCCCGCGCTGGCGGGCCCCGACCAGGCGGTCGCCGACAGGTTGCGCGAGGTTCTCAGCGGCAAGACCGACCGCATCATCGACCGCAGGAACAAGGCGGCCGTCGATGCCTTCTATGCGGCGCGCAACTACGCGCCGCTGTGGATCGATAACGGCAGCGTGGATGCTCGCGCCAAGGCAGTCGCCGCCTTCCTCGCCAAGGTGGATGTCGACGGCCTCGACCCTGCCGACTACCTGGTGCCCGACGTCAAGGCGGGAGCCGAAACGGCAGCGCTCGCGGATGCCGAGCTCAAGTACACGCAGGTCGTGGTCACCTACGCGCGGCACGCCCAGATCGGGCGCGTGCACTACTCGCGCATCAGCGGGGACATTTCCTTCAGTCTCGCGGTGCCGGAGCCGGCCGAGGTTCTCGGCGGTCTCCTCACCACCGACAACGTGGCGGCCACGCTCGAACGCTACAATCCGCCCCATGCGGGCTATAAGGCGCTCAAGGCCAAGCTCGCGGAGGTGCGCGGCGCCAAGGGCGAGCCGGCTGCACCGCGCATCGGCGCCGGGCCGGTCCTCAAGTTCAACCCGAAGACCCCGATGCAGGATGCGCGCGTGCCGCTCGTGCGCCAGCGCCTCGGCCTTGCGGACGACTCCGACAGCACCACGTACGACAAGGCGCTCGCCGACGCCGTAAAGAAATTCCAGGAGAGCCACAATCTCGCGCCGAGCGGCCATCTGACTGCCGCGACCGTCGATGTCATCAACGGCCCGAAGCGCGACCGGGAGGCCGACATCATCATCGCCAACATGGAACGCTGGCGCTGGCTCCCGCGCGACCTCGGCAAGGCCTATGTGATGGTCAACATCCCAGACTTCACGCTCAAGGTCTTCAAGGACGGCGTCCAGGTGTGGAAGACCAAGATCGTGACCGGCCAGCCGGGGACGCGGGCGACGCCGTTGCTCAGCGAGACGATGAAATACATCACGGTCAATCCGACCTGGAACGTTCCGCCGTCGATCATCAACAACGAGTATCTCCCCGCGCTGCAGCAAGATCCGACCGTCCTCGACCGGATGGGCCTGAAGCTCGAGCGCAACCGCGACGGTACCGTGCACATCTACCAGCCGCCGGGCGAGCGCAATGCGCTCGGACGCATCCGCTTCAACTTCCCCAATAAGTTCTTGGTGTATCAGCACGACACCCCTGACAAGTACCTGTTCGCAAAGGAAGTGCGCGACTACAGCCACGGCTGCATGCGCGTCCAGGATCCGGACAAGTATGCCGAGGTGCTGCTGTCGATCAGCAATCCGCGGGAAGGCTACACGGTGGACCGAATCCACCGGATGTACGGAACCGGCGAGATCGACATCCATCTGCAGAACCCGATCCCGGTCCACATCACGTACCAGACCGCCTTTGTGAACGAGGCAGGTAAGCTGGTGCTCCGCGACGACGTTTACGGCCGCGACGCGCGCTACTTCGCCCTCATGAGAAGCGACGAGCGCCGGGTCGCCGACATCGCCACCGAGTCGCGCGACGGCGGCGGCACGGTCACGCGCCCGGCGCGTCTGCCGGACAATCTCTATCCCTTCGCCAACCGCGATGGCGGCGGATCGCTGTTCGGCTGGCTGTTCGGTGGCGGACCGCAGAGCTCGTCGCGCGCACAGATTCGCCAGGGGACTTGGTCACGATAGGGTCGCTTCCCGGACGAATGCGGTGGATGGGTATGGCGCCGGCGGTAGCCGGCGCACCACCTAACCCCTTCGAGTAACACAATTTTCGCCATAACTGTTAATCGTCGGGCCGGCCCCGTTGCCGGCCGGAGCACGTTTTTGCCATACTGCCCCGCTAGTTAGGGTGCGGAAGGGGGACGGGGCGCTCATCTCGCGTTAACCGATCCCAGTCGTAACTGTCCGTTAACCATGTGCGCCGCGGTGGGGCGTCGCACGGGCTTTGACGTGGGGCGTTGACGGTAATGCGGGATAGCAAGTGCCGATACGAGCTGCGCGCCAGGCATTGACCCGCGCAGGCTCCGCGCGTGTCAGCCGATGCCTCGGCGTCGCCGCGATGGCTCTGTTGCTGGGCAGCAAGAGTCTGCAAAACGCCGTCGCCGAGGGCGACACGCGGTCCATATCGCTGCACCACATCCATACCGGCGAAGACCTCACCATCACCTACAAGCGCGACGGGCGCTACGACGAAGAGGCGCTCAAGAAGATCAACCATTTGCTGCGCGACTGGCGGCGCAACGAGGAGATCCGTATGGATCCGCGCCTGCTCGACGTCGTGTGGGAGGTCTATCGCGACGTCGACGCGAAGGGCCCGATCCATATCGTGTGCGGCTATCGCTCGCCCTCGACCAACGCGGCGCTGCGCCGGCGCAGCCGCGGGGTCGCCGAGTTCAGCCAGCACATGCTCGGCAAGGCGATGGACTTTTTCATTCCCGGCGTGTCGCTCGAGGCCCAACGCGAGGCCGGGCTGCGGATGCAGCGCGGCGGCGTCGGCTACTATCCGAGTTCCGGCTCGCCGTTCGTCCATCTCGACGTCGGCAGCGTGCGCTACTGGCCGCGCATGACGCACGACCAGCTCGCCCGCGTCTTTCCAAACGGCCGGACCGTTCATGTTCCCTCCGACGGTCGCCCGCTGAAGGGCTACGCGCTCGCCCTTGCCGACATCGAGAGGCGCGGATCGAGCGAGCCATCGCAAATGTCGCTCGATGCGGCACGCACCGCCGGCGTCAACATGTCTGAGAAGCCGCGTCGCCACGCGCTTGCCTCGCTGGTCGGCACGAAGGACGAGGAAGAGGACAACCGCACCGCCGGCGAGCCAAAGGCCGCCGACACGAAGGGCGGCGACAAGAAGGACGTCGACGGGAAGCCGGCGAAAGGCGCCGAGATCAGGTCCGCCGCGGCACCCGCGGTTCGGCCGCCCCTGGGCGCCAAGATCGAGGAAAGGTCATCGACGGCCTTCAACCTCGCTTCGGCGGATAGCCGGCCCGTCATCCCCACGGCACGCGCCGAGGCGTCGTCTTCGGCCGATGGGAGTTCGGCCAATGACGTGATTGCCAGCCGCGGCTTATGGGACGCCCCCGCTGCGGTGAATTCCCCCCGGCCGAAGGAGCGCATCGCGCGAGCCTCCGAAGAGTCCCGACCGCCCCTCGCCTTGCGTCCGAGTGCCGACACGGCGGGCGCCGTTGCGGCGGCGGCGTGGCCGATCAAGGTGGCCGAGGCCGGCAGCCCGGTTCCTCACGAAACTGCCCTGTCCTATGCGACGCAAACCAATCCGGCACCACCGATCACCCGCAGCCTGGCGCCCGCCGCGACGGCCCCGCGCAACGCGGCGCTCGCGCAGCAGCCGCGCCTGACCATGACCGCGGCGGAAGCCTCCGCACCCGTGCCGCTGGCCACCCTCAAGCCCGGGACGCCGCTGGAGGACCCATGGCTGCGCGCGCTCGTGCTCGCACCAAGCCTGCAGCGCTACCTGACCGCCCTGTTGCTCGGCGACGCGCCCGATCCGCGCGAGCTGGTCGCACTGATGGAGAAGCCGGCGGCTGTCGTGCCGATGACGTTCGGCGCAGATCCCACGCTCGGTCTGACGACCGAGCACTTCACCGGCAGCGCGGTGGTGTTCGTTCCTACCACCACGTTTCAAAAGCGCACCGCGGGCCTGCAGTAAGCGGCTTGCGCCTCTCGCGCCTTCAAATCATCCCGAGCGCGTGCATGTAGGTCTCGAGCACGGCCTCGTGTTCGGCCCGCTCGTCCTTGTCCTGCTTGCGCAGCCGCACGACTGCGCGCATCGCCTTGACGTCGTAACCGTTGCCCCTGGCCTCGGCATAGACGTCGCGAATGTCGTCGGAGATCGTCTTCTTCTCCTCCTCGAGCCGCTCGATGCGCTCGACGAAGGCCTTGAGCTGATCCTTGGCGAAGCGGGTCGCGGACTTGGTGGGCTCGGCGGCGGCGGCAGTGGCGGTGGCCATGGGTACTCCTCGCATGCGACGATCGAGTCCATGGTTTCACGGCGCCGCGCCGCGAGGTCAAGGCGCGCGGCGCGTCATCCACATCTATGCGCGCGCCATCAGTGCTTGTGCACAGACTTGTCGAACGCGGCCTTCTGCTCGGTGCTCGCTTCCCGCTGGAATTTCGCCTTCCACTCCTCATAGGGCATGCCGTAGACCGCTTTGCGGCTGGCATCCCGGTCGAGCGCCACCCCGCTCTTGTCGGCCTCTTCCTTCATCCAGTTGGAGAGGCAATTGCGGCAGAAGCCGGCGAGATTCATCAGATCGATGTTCTGCACGTCGGTGCGCGTGCGCAGATGCTCGACCAGCCGCCGGAAAACGGCAGCCTCGAGCTCGGTGCGGGTCTTGTCGTCGAGGGCCATGCAGGTCTCCGTGATTTGTCGCAAACATGTCTCCGTGATTTGTCGCAAACATAGTACCGGGCGGCGCCGCTTTCCATGGCGATCGGAACCTGTCGCCGTGTCGCAAGCTTGACGCAATTGCCAACGTTTGGTTGACTTGACGAACGTTTGGACCGCGGGAGGGGGACGACAGATCATCTCGATCCTCGGCTAAGCGCTGACGATGAGCGACGTAAGACTACAACTCCTGTGTCGGCGACCTCTCGACGCGGACGGCGTTCGGAAGGTCGAAAGCGTTCTTGCGAAAATGGGAGCGCAGGTGACCGGCCGCGGAGCGATGACTTTCTCTGCGCGGATTGGCCGCGAGCTTTTTAAGAAGGTATTTTCCGCGACGCCCGCGCAAGCCGCGCGGCCCGCGAATCCGGCCGATGATCTGGCCGTGCCGGTTCCAACGGAGCTCGGCGACCTGGTTGAGAGTATCACCCAGGCACCAACGCATTTGCCGATGAAGGATTAGGGCACAATCCCGAAAAGTCGCAGACTTTTCGGACAAGGTGATGCTCCAGAATCAATGAGATGAGAGCACTGCGACCATCTGATCGCAGCGTGCTCCAGCCAACAGGAGAATTCGATGAAGCCTTACATTGCTCAGAGATCGCAAAATCGAGACGAGCGCGGCCCGAGCGACGAGCTGCGCATCGCCGTCACGTTCCGTCGCCCACAGGATCGCCTCGGCCCGACG
>Ga0126379_10001102_pt1 | contig 16014 bp, 9 predicted proteins | sample PanSoiMetPlot_24_FD_92640 | JGI IMG/M metagenome (GOLD analysis project Ga0126379, IMG submission 92640) | Tropical forest soil microbial communities from Panama - MetaG Plot_24 | ecosystem: Environmental > Terrestrial > Soil > Tropical forest > Bulk soil | place: Panama | collected 2016-02-17 | reverse complement strand
TCGTCTTCTCCTTCTTTTTCACTTCCGTGGCGGCCAACGCGATCGCCACGACGGCTCGCAATCCTGTCTCGGGCATGACGATGTTGACGATCATCATCTCCTCGGTCGTCCTGCTGGAGTTCGGTCTATCGGGGCGGACCGGGATGTTCTTCGTCATGGCGATCGCCGGGATGGTCTGCACGGCCCTGTCGGTGTCGGGGCAGACGATCACGGACCTGAAGACCGGATACTGGCTGGGCTCGACCCCGGCGGCGCAGGAGAAGGTCAAGTTCCTGGGAGCCATCGCGGCGTCGGCGGCGGCCGGCCTGACGATCGTCATGCTGGCGCAGACCTTCCAGTTCGGAGAGTCGGTTCCCGGCGACACGCGTGCGGTCCTCGTCTCGCCGCAGGCCTCGATCATGAAGGCGCTCGTCGAAGGGTTCATGAGCCGGCAGCCTGTGGCCTACGTCCTCTTCGGGGCGGGGGCGATGATCGCGGTCGTCATGGAGATGCTCCAGGTGCCGGCGCTGACGTTCGCGCTCGGGATGTACCTGCCGCTGGAGCTGAACACTCCGGCGTTGGTCGGCGGCTTCCTGGCGCACTACCTGACGAAGCGCTCGGAGCGGATCGGAGGCCACGCCGGTCAGACGATGCGCGAGCGGGGCGTCATCATCGCGTCGGGCCTCATGGCTGGGGGCGCGCTGGGCGGGGTCTTCGGCGCCGCCCTTCGCCTCTTCCCCTGGTACAAGGAATCCCTTGTCCACCTACCGTTCTACGACAACGACCCCATCTCCCAGCTCATCAGCTCAGCCGCCTTCATCGCGCTTTGCTGCTACCTCTGGTTTGGGTCGATGAAGAAGGAGGCGCCCGGCACCACGTGAGGCGGGCGGGCGCAAGGCCCGCCCCTACGGCACGACGAGGGCTCTCACACTTGCCGTAGGGGAGGGGCTTGCCCCTCCCGCCCGGGCCAGCCCTCTCGGCGATAGGATCGCTACCTCTTTTTGGAGGCAAACGTGTCTGAAGCGAATCTCGACCACCTCACGGCAACAGCAATTCTCGGAATCGATACTTTGTGGGGCGGCGATGTCATGAATCCGTCCGGAACCGGCCGGTTCATCGCCGACTCCTGGTTTTCGGATCAGCCGCTTCCCGCGGCGTACACCCACCCGACGGCGCAGAAGGTCCGCGAGTCGGGCGGCGTCTCGGCCAAGCAGCCAGACAAGGCGGCCATCGACGCGTACCTCGCGGCGGTGGACGTGAAGGGCGCCATTGACGGGATGACCGCGGAAGGGAAGAGGCTCGGCGGCCTGCGCGGCGGCTACTTCGAGGGGCTCGGCACCTGTTTCCTTGCGATGTGGGACCTCGTGCAGGAGATCCTCGGGCGCGGCGAGAAAGTTCCGTATGAGCGGTGCGTCCTGGGCTCGACCGGAAAGCCGCCCGAGCCGTCGCACCCGGAGAGGAAACGCGAGCGGGCCCGCGAGCTTCTCGCGAAGGTCGGGTATCCCTCGGGCAACGGCAACAGCCTCCTGACGGCCGTGGACTCCTGGCGCAAGGACCGGATGGTGCCGGGCGCGTCCATCCCGATGCTCGCCGACGCGCTGATCGCCCAGTTCTCCGCGGGGACGGCGAAGCACCTCGCGCCGCACCTGCCGCGCGAGATCGCGGGCGTACCGCTCGCCAACATGAAGTTCCTCCCGATCAAGGACGCGTGGTTCTCCGGCTCGATGAACTACCTCGGCCGCGCGCGCAGGCCCGACGGCTCGCCGGAGTACGAGGCCACCTACGAGATCAACGCGTCGCTCCAGATCTCCGTGCCGGAGTTCGCGCAGCTCGTCTCGCACGAGGTCGTGCCGGGCCACGTGACGAGCTCCGCCGTCGTCCAGGCGCTTTACGTGCGCGGGCGGCTCGGCTTCGAGTCCACGGTCCTGACGATGAACTCGCGGGGCGCCGCGCTCTTCGAGGGCGTCGCGAACAACGCGATCCTGATCGCCTACGGCGTGACCGAGGTCGAGGATCTTCCGAGCGACGACCTCCAGATCGGGGTGCTGCTCGCGCTTCTCCAGGACGACGCCAAGAACCAGTCGTCCTGGCTGACCTGGAAGGAGGGCGTCGCCCAGAAGGACGTCGCCGCGACGCTGCGCCGCGACTTCCTCGTGTCCGAGGAGCGGGCCGACAAGCTCTCCGGCGCATGGGGACGGCACCCGCTCCTGGGCCGGATGTACCTGCCCGCGTACCGCGCCGGCACGGACACAGTCGCGGAGTTGCGCCGCAAGTACCCGCCCGAGAAGGTCCTCCCGGCCCTGTACGGAGCCCGCGGCCTGGTGGACGTCGTCACGGTGCGTCAGGCGGTCGGCGGGTAAGCGCGGGCGGGCGCAAGGCCCGCCCCTACAGTACGAAAGGCACGATGAGGGCTCTCGTCGCGTCGTAGGGGAGGGGCTTGCCCCTCCCGCCCGGTCTTGGCCCTATCGGAGGAGCGATAGCGCGGCTTAATCGAGTAGGTCCTTCGGCCGCTTCGCTTCCCTCAGGATGACAGGCGCACGCCACGCGCGAGGGCCGATCGCCTGCGCCAACTCGCGTAGGCCGGAAGCCCGAGCGCGAGGAGCCCGAGCCCGATGAGCGACTCTGTCGGGCGCTCGAAGAGAGTGTTCGCGGTGAGCACGAGCGAGCAGAGGACGAAGAGAGCCGGGACCCAGGGGTAGCCCCATGCGCGGTAGGGGCGCGGCGTGGCGGCGTGGGTGCGGCGCAGGACGTAGATCGCGGCTCCGGTCGCCGTGAAGAAGAGGACCTCGACGAAGATGACGTAGGTGTAGAGCTGCTCGAAGGTCCCGGAGACGACGAGAATGCTCGCCCACGCTCCCTGTGCGGCGAGGCTCGCCGAGGGAACGCGGCTGCGCGGGTGGACGCGGGCGAGCCCCTGGAAGAAGAGGCCGTCCTCCGCCATGGGCTGGTAGATGCGCGAGCACGTCAGGACGTTGGCCGAGAGACAGCCGAAGATGGAGACGAGGATCGCGGCCGACGTGAGCTTCGCGGCGGCGGGCCCGAAGAGTGCCTGCGCGGCGGCCTCTCCGGCCCGCGGCGATTGCGCGAGGTCGGCGATCGGAAGCGCGCGCAGGTAGACCAGGTTGATGACGCCGTAGATCACGATCAGGGCGACTGTTCCCGCGATCAGGCCGCGGGGGATCGTGCGGCCGGGGTCACGTGCTTCGCCCGCCGACAGGGCGAAGCAGTACCAACCGTCGTAGGCCCAGAGAACCGAGATCATCGCGACGCCGAAGGGCGCCAGGACCGCCGCGGGAAGCGGCGCCGTGAAATCAGGATGCGCGGGCGCCTTGACGAACAGGCCGACCCCGGCGAGCGCCGCCAGGGCTCCCAGCTTGACGATCGTCACGAGGTTCTGGATCCAGGCGCCTTCCCGCACCCCGGCAAAGTTGACGCCGGTCAGGAAAGCGATCGCGAGGACGCCGGCGACTCCGCCCCCGGTCAGATTCCACCGCAAGCCGCCGGCGGCGACCGAGAAGAGGACGTTCTTCGGCGAGAAGAAGGGGAGAAACGCTCCGAGGTACTCGCCGAACCCGGCGGCGAGCGCCGCGATCCCGCCCGACATGATCACGAAGAACGAGGCCCAGCCGAAGAGGAACCCCGCAAGCGGGCCGTAGGCCTCCTTCAGGAAGTGATACATGCCGCCGGCCCGCGGGAACATGGTGCCCATCTCGGCGTAGGTCAGCGCTCCCGCGAGCGTCAGCAGGCCGCCGGCCACCCAGGCGAGGAGAATCAGGTCCGGATGCGGAAGCGCTTTCGCGATGTCCGCCGGCGTCAGGAAGATCGCCGTGCCGAGGACCGCCCCGATCGTGATGAGAGCGCCGTCGAGCGGACCCAGCGCGCGGCGCAGATTTGCGCCATCGACGGAGCGTTCCATGTTCCGTGTTCCAGGTTCCAAGTGGCAACGAGAATCTCACATTCGCGGTTATAGAGTGGCGGCGTGTCCCAACAACCGCCCCATCGGGCCGAGCTGACGGAGATCGCGCGCCGCGCGATGGTCGACCGGGGGCTCGAGCCGGACTTTCCTTCCGACGCGCAGGCGGAGCTACGGCGCCTCTCCGGCCCCGCTCCCGCCGCCGGGCCGGGCGTGCGCGACCTGCGGGGTCTCCTTTGGTGCTCGATCGACAACGACGACTCGCGGGACCTCGACCAGCTCTCCGTTTCCGAGAGCCTGCCTTCGGGAGGCGTGAAGGTCTTCGTCGCGGTCGCGGACGTGGACGCGATCGTGAAGAGGGGAGACGCGCTCGACGCGCACGCCCGGCGCAACACGACGTCGGTCTACACCGCGGCGCGGATCTTCCCGATGCTGCCGGAGCAGCTTTCGACCGACTGGACCTCGCTCAACCAGGACCAGGACCGCGAGGCGATGGTGGTGGAGTACGAAGTCTTGAGCGACGGATCGGTCGGAGACTCGTCGATCTACCTCGCGTCGGTCCGCAACAAGGCCAAGCTCGCCTACGACTCCGTCTCGGCGTGGCTCGACGGCCGCGCCGCCGCGCCTGCCGCCGCGGCGCGGGTCCCGGGCCTGGACGAGCAGCTGCGTGCTCAGCGGGCGGCGTCGGAGAAGCTGCGGGACCGCCGCTTCGAGCACGGCGCCCTGGACTTCGAGACGATCCAGCCCAGGGCGGTCTTCGACGGGGACAGCGTCGTGGGCCTGCGCCAGGAGCTGCACAACGCGGCCCGCCGGTTGATCGAGGACTTCATGATCGCCGCGAACGGTGTGACCGCCCGCTTCCTGGCGAGCAAGGGGCTTCCGTCGCTTCGGCGAGTCGTGAGGTCGCCGGAGAGGTGGCAGAGGATCGTCGAGGTCGCCCGGGAGTACGGCGAAAAGCTTCCCCCCGAGCCGGATTCCGTGGCGCTCTCGGGCTTCCTCGCCCGGCGGCGCAAGGCCGACCCCGACCGGTTCCCGGATCTCTCGCTCGTGATCGTCAAGCTCATGGGGGCGGGGGAGTACGTCGTCGAGCAGCCGGGCGGGCAGAGCGTCGGCCACTTCGGGCTCGCGGTGCGGGACTATGCGCACTCGACGGCGCCCAACCGACGCTACCCGGACCTGATCACGCAGCGCCTCCTCAAGGCCGCGTTGGCCGGGCAGCCGGCGCCGTACGCCAACGGCGAGCTCGAGGAGCTGGCCCGCCACTGCACCGAGCAGGAGGACAACGCGGACAAGGTCGAGCGTCAGGTCCGCAAGTCCGCCGCCGCGATGCTCCTCCAGAACCGCATCGACCAGTACTTCGACGGGATCGTCACCGGCGCCTCGGAGAAGGGCACGTGGGTCCGGATCTTCGACCCGCCGGTAGAAGGCAAGCTCGTCCACGGCTTCGAGGGGGTCAAGGTCGGCCAGAAGATCCGCGTCAAGCTCATCATGACGGACACCGAGCGCGGGTTCATCGACTTCGTCCGGGCGTAGGCCGGGTTCGTCCGGAACCAGGCCCGACCGCAACCCGGACGCGCTAATAGCGTAGAGACAGAGGGGGAAACTATGCTTTCTCTGCTTTCTTTGCTGACCATCGCCATGGCCGTTGGGACCGCGGCGGCGCCGCCGCAACAGGACGTCGAGGCCCGCCGCAAGGCGTTCCAGGCGTTTTTGGACGACCACTGGGAGTACACCCTCTCCCACTCGCCCGAGTTCGCCTCGATCCTCGGTGACAAGAGGTGGAACGACAGGGTCTCGGACCTCTCGGTCAAGGAGATCGAGTCAGACCTGGTGAAGACGAAGGAGTTCCTGGCGCGCCTCGAGACGATCGACACCACGGGGTTGTCCGAACAGGAGGCGCTGACGAAGACGCTCCTGGTGCGCTCCTTCCGCGAGGACATCGAGGACGCCCGGTTCCAGAAGTGGAAGATGCCGGTCTCCCAGATTTCTGGGATCCACCTGAACTCGGCCCAGCTCGTCTCGCTCCTCTCCTTCAAGACGGTCAAGGACTACGAGGACTATGTCGCGCGGCTGCGGCAGCTGCCGAAGATGTTCGACGACACCATCGCGAAGATGCGGCTCGGGATGGCCGACGGGTTGATGCCGCCGAAGTTCCTCCTCGAGAAGGTCGTCACGCAGGCGCAGGGGATCGCGAAGTCGGCGCCGGAGGAGAGCCCCTTCGCGCGGCCGCTGTCGAAGTTCCCGCCTGAAATCGGCGAGGCGGACCGAGCGCGTCTGCGGGAAGCGATGCTGGCGGCGATCCGCGAGTCGGTCCTTCCGGCGTACGCGAAGTTCGAAGCTTTCGTCAAGCGCGAGTACGCACCGAAGGGCCGGACCGAGCCCGGGATGTGGTCGCTTCCCGACGGATCCGCGCGGTACGCCAACGCGGTCAAGCGCTCGACGACGACAGCGATGACTCCCGACGAGATCCACGCGATCGGCCTCTCGGAGGTCGCGCGGATCGAAACGGAGATGAAGGCGATCGCCGGCAAGCTCGGCTTCGACGACCTGAAGAAATTCAACGCCGCCATCGAGAAGGACCCCAAGCGCCACGCCCATTCGCGCGAGGAGATCCTCCAGATCTACCGCGGATACCTCGCCGGCATGAAGCCGCAGCTTCCGAAGCTCTTCGGGCGGCTGCCGAAGGCGGACGTCGAAGTGGACGCGGTCGAGAAGTTCCGGGAGAAGGAAGCCTCGGGCGCGCAGTACAACCAGGGGGCGAAGGACGGCTCGAGGCCCGGCCGGATCATGGTCAACACCTCCGAGCCGGAGTCCCGCAAGACGATCTCGATGGAGTCCACCGCCTACCACGAGGGGAGCCCCGGCCATCACCTGCAGATCTCCATCGCCCAGGAGCTCGAGGAGCTGCCGCCGGTTCGCCAGCAGAGCTTCTACACGGCGTTCGTCGAGGGGTGGGCGCTCTACTCGGAGAGGCTCGGCAAGGACGTCGGCTTCTACAAGGACCCCTATAGCGACTACGGCCGGCTCCAGGATGAGATGCTGCGGGCGATCCGCCTCGTCGTGGACACCGGGTTCCACTCGAAGAAGTGGACGCGCGACCAGGTCGTGGCGTTCTTCCACGACCATTCGGCTGTGGACGAGGTCGAGGTCCAGGCGGAGACGGACCGGTACATCTCCTGGCCGGGCCAGGCGCTCGCGTACAAGGTCGGGCAGATGAAGATCCTCGACCTGCGCGACCGCGCGAAGAAGGAGTTCGGGTCGAAGTTCGACATCCGCCGGTTCCACGACGCGATCCTCGGCGCCGGCGCCCTCCCCATGGACGTCCTGGAAGGTCGGATCAACGACTGGATCGCCTCCGAAAAAACTGGAAAGACCTTGTGAGCGGGAGGCGGGCGGGCGCAAGGCCCGCCCCTACGGCCCCGGGGCCTTAGCTTTCGTCTCTTCGTCTCTTCGTGCCGTAGGGGAGGGGCTTGCCCCTCCCGCCCGGTGGGCGCCCAATTCAATCCGATAGAGTGCCGTTTTCTTGGAGAAACAGGAGTGATGGATGAAAACCAAACGTCTTCTCTTTGCGGGCGCAGTGCTGCTACCCGCCGTGCTCTTGGCCGTGCCCGCTAAGCAGACCGTCGCGAAGCCCGCCGCCGGCAAGGCCCCCACCGTCGCCGAGGCGAAGGCCTTCCTCGACGAGGTGGAGTCAAAGCTCTTCTCCCTCGCGACCGACGCCGGCCGATCCGGTTGGGTGCAGTCCACCTTCATCACCGACGACACGGAGATCCTCGCGGCGCAGGCCAACGAGCGGCTGATCTCCGCCACTGTCGCCTACGCCAAGAAGGCCACGCGCTTCGACGGCGTCAAGCTCCCCGAGGACCTCGCCCGCAAGATGAAGCTCTTGAAGCTCTCGCTGACGCTGGCCACCCCCTCGGACGCGAAGGAGAGCGAGGAGCTGACCCGAATCACCGCCTCGATGGAAGGCGCCTACGGGAAGGGGAAATACTGTCCGCCCGGCAAGGACAAGTGCCTCGACCTCGAGGACATCACCAAGATCATGGCGAACAGCCGCGACAACGCCGAGCTCCTCGACGTCTGGCGCGGGTGGCACGCGATCGCGCCGCCCATGAAGAAGGACTTCGTCCGCTACGTGGAGCTCGCCAACAAGGGCGCCCGGGAGCTCGGGTTTGCCGACAACGGCGCGATGTGGCGCTCCAAGTACGACATGCCTCCGGACGCCTTCGCGAAGGAGCTCGACCGGCTCTGGGAGCAGGTCAAGCCGCTCTACCTCTCGCTCCACGCCTACGTCCGCTGGAAGCTGCGCGAGAAATACGGCGATGTCGTGCCGGAGAAGGGGCCGATCCCGGCACACCTGCTCGGCAACATGTGGGCGCAGACTTGGGACAACGTCTACCCGCTCGTCGCCCCTAAGGACGGCGATCCCGGCTTCGACTTGACCGAGATCCTGAAGTCCCGCAAGACCGATCCCCTCCAGATGGTCCGGTACGGCGAGGGGTTCTTCACCTCGCTCGGGTTCGATCCGCTGCCCAAGTCTTTCTGGGAGCGCTCTCTCTTCACCAAGCCGCGCGACCGCGAGGTCGTCTGCCACGCCAGCGCCTGGGACATCGACAACGTCAACGACCTGCGCATCAAGATGTGCATCGACATCACGACCGAGGACTTCACGACGATCCACCACGAGCTCGGCCACAACTTCTACCAGCGCGCCTACAACACCAAGCCGTTCCTCTTCCGTGACAGCGCCAACGACGGCTTCCACGAGGCGGTCGGCGACACCATCGCCCTCTCGATCACGCCGGAGTACCTCGTCAAGCTCGGGCTCCTTCCGAAGGCGCCGGACACCTCCAAGGACATCGGGCTGCTGCTGAAGAAGGCGCTGGAAAAGATCGCGTTCCTCCCGTTCGGCCTCGTCATCGACCAGTGGAGGTGGAAGGTCTTCTCCGGCGAGATCCAGCCTTCCAACTACAACGCGTCCTGGTGGGAGCTGAGGAAGAAGTACCAGGGCATCGCGCCCGGAGCGGCGAGGAGCGAGGCCGACTTCGACCCGGCGGCCAAGTACCACGTCGCCGCCAACGTCCCGTACATGCGGTACTTCCTGGCGGACATCCTCCAGTTCCAGTTCCACCGCGCGCTGGCGAAGACGGCCGGCTGCAGCGAGCCCCTGAACCGCTGCTCGATCTACGCCAACAAGGAGGCGGGCGCGAAGCTCTCCGCGATGCTCTCGATGGGACTCTCGCGCCCGTGGCCCGACGCCCTGGAGGCCCTGACGGGCCAGCGCCAGATGGACGCGACCGCGATCCGCGACTACTTCGCGCCGCTCCAGAAGTGGCTCGACGAGCAGAACAAGGGCAAGCCGCTGGGTTGGTAGCCTCCAGGGACCTTCGCGCCGTCGCGGTCCTGGCGGTGGCCGCCGGGGGAGTCGCGCTCCTCTTCCTCATGCGCTCGGAGGAGGCGGGCCGTGCCACCGCGCCCGGCGTTTCCAGCCTGGCCCTGTTCGACCGCGGCGGCCGCAAGCTTGAGGTCCTGGGGTCCTCGGCCGACTACCTCGTGCCCAGGATCTCTCCCGACGGGACGCGGCTGGCGATGGACATGGTGGACTCCGCCACGCACCGCCGGGACATCTGGCTCTGCGACCTCGAGAAACATTCCTGGAAGCGGCTGACTTCCGATCCCTCGAGCGCCTCCCAGCCGGTCTGGTCCCCTGACGGCCGCCGGCTGGCGTTCTCCTCGACGCAGAAGGGCCCCTCGAACCTCTTCGCGCGGGCCGCGGACGGAAGCGGCGCCGACGAGCTGCTCTACGAGGACGAGAAGACGAAGATGGCGACGGACTGGTCCCCCGACGGGAAGCACATCGCGTACATGTGCACCGAGCGCGAAAGCGAGACGTTCTGGGACATCTGGATCCTGGACGTGGCGCAGCGCAAGGCGGCGCCGCTGCTGGAGACCCGCGCCGTCGAGAGAGGCGCCGTCTTCTCTCCGGACGGATCGTCCATCGCCTACTCCTCCAGCGAGTCGGGAACCGAAGAGGTCTACCTGCGCCCCTTTCCTGGCCCCGGGGAGGCACGGCGGATTTCTTCCGGCGGGGGGATGTTTCCGCGCTTCCGCCGCGACGGAAAAGAGCTCTTCTACGTCGCGCCGGGCAACCGCCTGACGTCCGTGTCCCTCCCGGACGCCGGGACCCCGCGCGAGCTGTTCGCCGCGGAGATGGCCTTCGCCCAGTTCTACGACGTCTCGCCCGACGCCCAGCGTTTCGTGATCAGCCTGACCCGGTGAGGCGGGCGTGAGGCGGGCTACGGCACCACGAGGCTCTCGTCACCCGGTCGTAGGGGAGGGGGTTTGCGGCGGCGAATCCGCCGCATGTCGCGTCCCTCGGCCGCCATCCGCGGCCGACGACGCTCGGGAGTCCCCTCCCGCCCGGTCGTCGCTCTGACGGGTAAGGAAAGACGACAGAAAAACCACGAGCGCAAGGCAGGCATAAGCGGCGGCGAGCTGAAAGGAAGTCGGTGTCGCCTGCCAGGGAAGGAAGAGCGTCCCCTGCGCCGCCGGGGAGTGGATCACTCCGAACAGACAGAGCACCGCCGCGCCCAGGAAGAAGAGGGCACACCTCCGAAGTCGTCCGTCGATCAGGTCCGCGGCGGCGGCGCCCCAGAGAACTGCGGTGATGATGAACCCGCTCGAGAGGAGCTTCAACGTTCCGACCGATTCCGCGATCTCCCCGGAAAGCGAGCCCGTCGGGGAAAGAACGGCGCCGACCTCGAGCCAGATGAGAAATGCGAGCGAGGGAAGGACCGCCAGGGAGACCGCCGCCGCGTGCCGCGCCGGGGTGGCGAGGAAGGCCTGCGCGAGGACCTCCAGGCCGATGTAGATCAGGATGGGCGCGACGGCGGCCGCCGGGATCCAGTCGATCAGGAACGGCAGGTAGCCCAGCACCCCGCCCAGCCCCACGAAGAGACCGGTCGCGACGGCGTAGCCCGCACCGGCGCCCATCTTCTTGTAGGCCGGGTGGCCGATGTAGGGAGTGCTCTCGACGACTCCGCCGCACAGGCCCGCGGCCAGCGTCGCCACGGCCTCCGTCGCGAGGATCGCGCGAGTGTCGTACTCGTCTCCGGCCGCCGCGGCGCTCTCCGTGTTGTCCGTTCCGCCGACGACCGTCGCGACGGAGAACGGCAGCGCGATCGGCAGGTACGCCCACGCCAGCGAAAGGCCACCCAGGAACGCCACGCCCGGCCACGGAAAGGAGACGTGGAGGCCGCCGGCGGCGCCGGAGACCGCGGCAGCGGCGAAGAGTCCCCTCACGCCGGCCGCCTCGAGTGACCACGAGATCGCGGTGGCGACGAGGACCGAGACGAAGGCGCCCGGCAGGCCTCCGGGCAGGCGCACCCGACCCAGCAGCGTCACCAGGATGACCCCGAAGGCGATGAACCCGACGATCGGATTGGCGATCACCTTCAGCATCGGCAGGACCCCGATCAGGGCGATCCCCGCCCCGCCGATCGACCCGAGTAGAGCCGCGCGCGGCACCGCCCGCCGGACGGCGTTGCCGGCGAAGGCCAGCCCGAGCTTGATCACCCCGAGGAGGACTGTGACCGCCATCCCCGTCTTCCACGTCAGCTCGGCGTCGCCGGTCGCGGCGTAAGCCGGGCCCAGCACTGCGAACGCCATGCCGAAGACGCTAGGCGCGTTGATCCCAAGCGGCATCGCCGTGACGTCGTCGCGCCCCGTCCTCCGCGCCAGCCGCCGAGCCATCACCGCGTAGATCAGGTCTCCGACGAGAACGCCGACGGCCGTGCCCGGGACCATCCGGTAGAGAACGATGTCACGGGGAAAGTGAAACGCGCCGACCAGGATCGCCGTGAGGATGACGAGGTTGGCGACGTTGTCGAACATCAGAGCGAAGAACGCGTTCGCGTCCCCCGCGCGAAACCACCGATAGCCGCTCACGCTCAGTCGTCCAGCCGCGCTCCCGAGAAGAGCGGCTGCCCCGCGAGCGCCGTGCGGAAGCCGTACACGGCGATCGCGGCGAGGACCAGGAGCAGGAAGAGCGAAGTCCCCGCGTACCAGGCCGAGGAATCCGTGGTCAACGCGAAATTCAGAAAGTGTGCGAAGTAGTCCTCGACGACCAGAACGAGCAGTCCGAAACGGAGGAAGAAGACGATGTAGGCGATCGTCACCAGGACGCCGGCGATCACGGAGATCGGCCCCCCAACGAGGAAGTTGTAGATCGACACGAAGATCGTCAAGGCGCAGGCGGCGAGCCAGTCCTTCTTCAGAATCGCCCGGAAGATCGTAAACAGGAAAACGAGCGCCACCGCGCCGAACATGGAAACGCCCACGGCTCCGAACAGGTGCGCGGCTACCTGCCGCGGCCCGAGGAGCGTTTGAGGAAAGACAAAGCCGGGGGCTTTCGGTGTCGCCTCGATCGACTGACGCGCGATCGCGGCGGCTTCCCAGATAACGGCCTCGACCGTGCCGAGGAGGGCTCCCGCCAGGATCACGCGTCCGACCAGCGGATCGGTCAGGCGCCCCGAGAGCAGGCGGGTCCAGGCGATGAGCGAATCGGGCCAGCGCCGGCGGAGAATCGGCTCGAGCGCGACGTACAGCAGCCATCCGAGGCTGGCGGCGAACAGCGCGAAACCCGCTCCGGCGAGAAACAGGGGGAGCTCCGAGACGCTCGCGACATGGCGCGCGTAGAGCGCCCACCCGAGCATGCCGCAGCAGAACAGGAACGCGGCCAGGCGCGCCGCCCCGCGGCGGTCGCCGCGTCCGAGGCGCAGGTTTCGCCGGGCGGCGAGCGAACCGGCCACGATGAGAAGGAACAGGACGCTGACGGCGAACGGCTCGAAGACAGCCTCCTGTCCCGTCGGCTCGGAAACCGCGGATAGCGGCGGCCGGGACCACGGCCCGGTCAGCTCGAAAAAGACCGGCCTTCCCGCGAGGGCGGCCGCCTCGACATGCATCGCCCGGTCGGGCCGTTTCGGCTTGCTTTCCGCCCAGGCTTCGCGGCTGTCCGCATAGAACGGGGGCAGCCATCGGGGTTCGGTCTTCGCGAAGTCCGCCGCGTCCAGGCCCGCCAGCGAAAAGAGCGCGGACCAATCCGGCGCCGCGGCCGAAGTGGGTGCCGGCGAAGACGGGACGGCCTCGAAGCGGGTCAGCCGGCCGACGGTGTCCAGCTCCACGCCGATCATCCCGCTGCGCGACATCGGCGGGTCGGATTCCGAAAGGGTCCACCAACCGAAGCCGTCGCCGCGGAAGCGCTCGGGAATCAGGCGGGAGGGGCTCTGGCGGTACCAGAAATAAACCACCGCCGGCCGAACGGCGGCCAGGTCCTTCCAGCGGTCTCGCGACTTGTCGTGCGCCTCGACCCACCGAGAGTAGTCTTGCCTCGGCTCGATTCCCCACGCCGTGTCGGCCGGCTTCTCCGGGTACCCGAGCTTTCGCACGACCTCCTGGGAGCGCTCGACCAGCGCGTCGGGCGGCTTCTCCAGCGGCACCTTCCCGTGAAGGTAGGCTCGGGGCGAGAGCCAGGCCACGAGCGCGATCCCGGAGAGGGTCGCCGCGAGGAATCCCAGCGCCGGCGCCGGCTTCATCGCCCCGGTTTCGCCAGCCGCCGCGACCATCTCGGGCGAGGGCGTTTCCCCGGCCGCGATCGCCGCGGCGAGCGGGTCGCCTCCGGGGAGGGCCGCGGCGACGGCGGCGGCGGAGCGGGGCCTCTGCCCCGGCTCCTTCTCCAGGCAGCGCAGAATGACGCGCTCGACCGCCGGGTCGATCTCCCGCGCCACGGCGGAGGGAGACGTCGGCGGCTCCTGCGAATGGACGCGCCGCCACTCGGCGAGCGTGGCCGCCTCGAAGGCTTTCTTTCCGGTGAAGAGCTCGTAGAGCACGAGACCCAGGGCGTAGAGGTCGCTCTGGACCGAGGAGCCCTTCCCCGCGAGCTGCTCCGGGGCCATGTAGGCGGGAGTCCCGGAGACCTCGGCGCCTCCGGCGTCCTCGCCCGCCGCGACGGCGAGCCCGAAGTCCGTGATCCGCGCTCGGCCGCGGCCGTCGATCATGACGTTGCCCGGTTTCAGGTCCCGGTGGAGGACTCCCTTGTCATGCGCCGCGGCGAGGCCGGCGACGATCTCCCGCGCGATCTCGACGGCCCGTTCGCCGGAGAGCCGCCCGATGCGGCGCAGCAGCGACGCGAGGTCCTCGCCGTCGATGTGCTCCATCGAGAGGAAGAGCCGGCCGCCGATCTCGCCGACGTCGTAGACCCGGCAGACGTTGGGGTGTGAGACCTGGCGTGCGTGGCGCACCTCCGCGTAGAAACGTTCGACCAGGCCTCGATCCGAGACGAACCGGTCGGAGAGGAACTTCAAGGCGACCGGTTGGCCGAGCTTCATGTCGTCGGCTCGATAGACCTCACCCATGCCGCCGCGGCCGATCAGGCCGACAATCCGGTACCGCTCGCCGAGCACCGCGCCCGGCTCGAAGCCTCTCGGGTGCCCGGGATCGGAGTCGGCCAGGCGGCCGACCGGCGTCGAGGAAGGCGCGCGCCGCAGGGCCGCGGCGGCCTCGGAGGGTGTGGCCAGCGCCGTCGGCATCCGCGAGACCGAGCTCACCTCCCGGCCGCACGAGGAGCAGAAGCGCGCCGACGCCTCCAGGTCCGCCGAGCAGATAGGACAGCGTGTCAAGTGCGCCGAACTGTACCCCAGCCGGCGTCGCTCAGTGTTCGTACTCGAGAAGACCGGTGTGGGCGATGAGCGGCTGTCGGCGCTGGGCGGTCGCTACGCGACCGGCGCCGAAAGAGTTCAAGACGAAGGCCAATGCAGTCGACCTCTCTTGAGCTTGTGCGGGTAGTTTCATTGACCGTAATCGAGAAGACCAGTATGTGCGATGAGCTTCCAGTCCTGGTCAGTTTTCGTGTAGATCTTGCAGGCCCGCCCCTTCCAGTGGAAGTCCTTGCCCGTCGCGCGGTCGCGCCAGAGCGTGTCCACGTCCACGACGGCAAAGGCGCCATCTCCTTCGCGCGAGGCAACGATCTTCTCGATCCGCCTCTTGTTGTGGACGAGGTCGTGCGTGTCGAAAAGCTCCTGCCAGGAGCGGCGCCACCGCGCCGCGTCGTAGCGCCCGAAAGGCATCACCCAGAGGGCAGGATCGTGCGAGGCCGCGTCGGGCGGCCAGGGCCAGACCATGTCGGGATGGAAAATCGAGACCAGGGCGTCCGCGTCCTGGCGGTCCCACGCCCGCGTCTCGCGGTGGATCATCTCCTCGATTTCCCGCTCGACGTCTCTCATGAAATAGAAAAGGGGCGGCCGGCACCCTGTCCGGCCGCCCCGAAGAGGTTCCTTAGAAGCTGACCCGGACGCCGAACTGGAACTGCCGCGGATCGCCGGAGCCTTCCTGAACCGTTCCGTCGAAGTTGAAGACGAGGTTCGTGACCGCCGGTTTCTTGGTGTTCTTGGAGTTGAAGAGGTTGAAGCCTTCGACCGACGGCTCGATGATCACGCCGCTGCCGACGTCGAAGGGACGCGAGAGGCGCAGGTCGAAGGAAGAATACTGGTTGTCCTTGAATCCGAGGTTCCTGCGGGTCACGGTGCCGTCCTTGTTGATGCGGTCCTGCGGCGTGGTGGTCGGAACGCCGGCCGCGGTGACGTCCAGAGGCTGATGCGACCGATATTGATAGCGGAAGTTCGCCGAGATGTCGCCGGGGGCGATCCATAGCAGATAGGAGTTGATGCGGTGGGGCTGGTTGCGGTCGGACCAGCTCCACTCCTTGGAGAACTCGGATTTCGGGTCTGACGGATCCTCGTGGATCTTGGCGTAGCGGAAGGTGAACGGATCGCGCTCGTTGTCGTCGTCGGACTTGTCCCCGGAGTACGTGTAGTTGATCTGGAAGCCGAGGCGGTCGGAGAAGCGCTTGGAGAGGCCGAACGTCCAGCCCCAGTAGCGGCTCGAGGCCGAGGACTCGACGGTCGTCAGGGTGCTGACGCCGTTGGTCCCGCCCGGCTCGAGCCCCGTGCTCCAGGGCGATCCCAGCTCCACCGCGTTGCGATCCACGAAACGGGTCAGGTGCGTCGTCTTCGCGTAGTTGTACTTGACCAGGAACGCCAGGCCGTTCATGACTTCGCGCTCGGCCG
>Ga0126379_10001101_pt1 | contig 16018 bp, 7 predicted proteins | sample PanSoiMetPlot_24_FD_92640 | JGI IMG/M metagenome (GOLD analysis project Ga0126379, IMG submission 92640) | Tropical forest soil microbial communities from Panama - MetaG Plot_24 | ecosystem: Environmental > Terrestrial > Soil > Tropical forest > Bulk soil | place: Panama | collected 2016-02-17 | reverse complement strand
GCTATTGAAACGAATTAATAGAAGTGTTATCCATTTCAGCGGAGCATTTTCCGGACAATTCCGTGTCGATCTTTGCTGTCCGCCAATCTATGCCCGTCTGCCAAAGGAGCACCATGAAATCAGGTAAGCCGCTCGCGGCGATCTTCGCTCTTATTCTTGGTCAATTTCTTTTCAGTTCATCGTCATTCGGTCAGGAGAAGGTTGCGGTCAAGCACGACAGCGAACCCAGGCTCGTTTTGCGGGAGGGCTGGGCGCTGCAGAGTTCGGCGAAGGTCGAGACCAAGGGAGAGCTGATTTCGACGCCACAATTTGCCCCAGAGGGATGGCACGAGGCGACGGTTCCGACGACCGTAGTGGCAGCGCTGGTGAAGGACAAGACGTTACCGGATCCGTTTCCCGGGACGAATTTGCGCAGCTTTGCAGGCGTGACCTATCCCATTGGCGGCAATTTCTCGAATATCGCGATGGCGCCTGACAGCCCGTACGCCGTGTCGTGGTGGTACCGGAAGGCGTTCACAGTTCCGGCTTCCTATAAAGGCAAGACCATCTGGATGAAATTCGACGGTATCAATTACCGGGCGAACATCTGGCTGAACGGGAAGCAGATCGCAAACTCAGACGATGTGGCGGGCGCGTGGCGGACCTATGAGTTCAACGTCACGGCGGCCGCGAAACCGGGAGCGGAAAACGTGTTAGCGGTGCAGACGTGGGCTCCTACCGAACACGATCTGGCCATCACATTTGTGGACTGGAACCCGGCACCTCCTGACAAGAATATGGGGCTCTGGCGCGAGGTTTATTTGACGACCAGCGGTCCGGTAGCTCTGCGATATCCGACCGTGGTTTCGAAGTTGAATCCGCCCGCGAATGACAGTGCACAACTGACCGTGACGGCGCAGGTCAAGAACGGCACAAATCAGCCTGTCAAAGGAAAGCTCAAGGGTCAGATCGAGAACGTTACGTTCGATCAGGATGTGGAACTGGCGGCGAATGAAACGAAGGACGTGACGTTTACTCCGGACAAGTTCTCGCAATTGGTGTTTTCGAATCCGCGGCTTTGGTGGCCGACGCAGATGGGAACGCCGAATCTGTACAAGCTCTCCATGCAGTTTGAAGCGGATGGTGCTGTCAGCGATCAGTCGCGCAGCGAATTCGGGATTCGCGAGATCACGTCAGAGGTGAACTCGGCCGGCGGGCGGGTCTTCCAGATCAACGGGAAGAAGATTCTGATCCGCGGAGCCGGCTATACGCCCGACATGATGCTGCGAGAGACCTCGCAACGCCTGCATGATGAGTTCAGCTATGTCGAGGATATGGGCCTGAATACGGTTCGACTCGAGGGCAAACTCGAAACCAAAGAGTTCTTCGACCTAGCCGACAAGCACGGGGTGCTCGTGATGGCGGGATGGTGCTGCTGCGATTTCTGGGAGCGCTGGCCGCGGTGGCAGCCGAAAGACTTTGACATTGCGAAGCAATCGCTGCGGGATCAGATTTACCGGCTTCGCAGCCATCCGAGCCTGGTGATGTGGTTGAACGGCAGCGACAATCCTCCTCCGCCGGATGTGGAGCAGATGTATCTCGATATCGAGAAAGATCTGCTCTGGCCGAATCCGGTCGTCTCATCGGCTACCGGAAAAAAGACCAGTGTCACCGGCGACAGTGGCATGAAAATGTCAGGGCCCTATGAATACGTTGCGCCCAGCTACTGGCAGGTCGACACACCGGAAGGTCAGCCGGGCCGTAAGCTCTGCAATCCCGGCGGCTGCGGCGGCGGTTACGGATTCGATAGCGAAACCAGCATGGGACCTGCTGTCCCGCCGGTCGAAAGCATCCGCGCCATGGTTGGCAAAGACCACATGTGGCCGATCGACGACGTGTGGAACTACCATGCCGGGGGCGGAGAGTTCAAAACGATTGGCGTGTTCACCGACGCGCTAGCGAATCGATACGGCAAGTCAGACAACGTGGAAGATTTCGCCATCAAGTCGCAGATGCAGACCTACGAAGGCGTCCGCGCGATGTATGAGGCGTATAGCCGCAACAAATATCAGTCGGCGGGCGTGATTCAGTGGATGTTGAACAATGCATGGCCTTCGATGATCTGGCATTTGTATGACTACTATCTGCGTCCGGGCGGGGGATATTTCGGCGCAAAACGAGCTATGGAGGCCCTGCATCCACTATATGGATACGACGACCATTCGATCTGGTTGGTCAGCAGCCAGTACACCGATGCGAAGGGCCTGAAGCTCATCACGAAGATCTACAATCTGGACGCGACCGAGAAGTTCACGCAAGAAAACACCGTCGACGCCGGCGCCGACAGCACGTCAAAGATCTTCACATTGCCGGATGTGTCCGGGCTGAGCAATACGTATTTCCTCGTGCTGCGTCTCGAAGACTCCACGGGAAAGCAAGTGGGATCGAATTTCTACTGGCTCTCGACCAAACCGGAAGTCGTGGATTGGGCCAAGAGCAACTGGTATACGACGCCTACCGCGTCGTATGCCGACTTTACCGCGATCTCGCAGCTACCGAAAGTCAAGTTGAAAGTCGCGGAGCGTACTGAACACAAGGGCGAGGAATCGATCACGCATGTGACCCTCGAGAATCCTAGTAAGAGCCTGGCGTTCTTTGTGCGGCTGAAAGTCGTCAAGGGCGCTAAAGGCGAGGAGATCTTGCCGACGGTTTGGGAGGACAACTATATTTCACTGTTACCCGGCGAGAAACGAGAGATTTCGGCAACGTACCGAACTAGCGAGTTGGGATCGGCAACGCCCAAGGTCGAGGTGACTGGGTGGAATGTGGAGCCGTGAGACGAAGGCATTTAGACATTGAATCGTTTAGATCGACTTAGGAATCGCCGTATACCATTCCGCTTTGTCATCCTGATGGCGCCGTTTTTTGGCGCCAGGGGACCTATTCAACCCTGCCTGCAGTGCTCCTGCGTCCGGACTGCATAGACCCTCCGGCCTGCAAAAAGCGCAGGCCATCAGGATGACAAGAAATGGAAGTTCTATACTTGTCCGTTTGCCAGTGAACTTCCGCCTTCCTCTTAAGCTTTCTTCGTTACTCCGTTCGCATTGTCGGTGCCAGGTCAAGCCCAACATCCTAGACGGATAGACATGGACCTGCGAAAAGAACATTGTCATCCTGATGGCGCCGGTCTTTGGCGCCGGAGGACCTATGCAACTCTGCCTGCAGCGCTCCTGCGGCCGGCGGTGCCACCCGCCACTTCTCGCGCACAAAACGTGCGAGAAATGGGCCACCCAGATCCTCGGAGAGTTCTGCAGATTTTGCTTGGGTCAGGCCGCGTGCTGAGAAACGGAAAGAGTGTTTCCGTCTGGATCTTTGAACCAGGCGACCCGATCGCCACCGGGCGCGGTCCAGATTCCTAGGTTGTCTTGCTTGAAGAATCCGAAGATCTCGAACTGAACACCTTTCTTGCTCAGTTCTCGAACGACATTTTCGATGTCGGAAACTTCCCAACCTAGAACGGTAAACTGCGCCGGAGTAAAGTCCTTCATCTTTACAACGCGAACCATAATGCCGTTCGCGTCGAGCACGAGCGCGAAGCCATCGTCTTTGACGAAGCGCAGGCCGAGAATCCCTTCATAGAAGGCACGGGACTTCTGCGAGTCTTTAATGGGAACGAAGGCAATGATGTTAGTCGAGCCCAGCATGCCGGACCTCCTGAGCGAGCATTGCGGAGAGCCTACCTCGTTTACTGTGGCTGAGTCATTACGCTATTCCGCCAGTGAGTATCGAAAAAGCGACAGGTTGCGGATGCTCGTTATTGGTCGCTGAAATCGATCATGACCGGTGCGGAGCGGAACCAGTTGGTCTTGTAGCCGACGTATACTAGTCCGATCACGAACCAAATGCCGCCTACAGTCTGGGCGATCCAGTTAAGGTTTACCCAGATGATCCCGCAGAACACAAACCCAATGAAGGGAAAAATCGAGTCCGAGATCGAACGGAAGCTAATGCCACACGTTTGCACGGTGACATAAAGCAGCATGAGCGCCAGCACAATTCCAACGCCGAGCGCAGCCACGTTCAACACGTGCAGCAATTGGGCAACATTGACGTGCAAGCGCGTAACAAAATCTGCGACACGCTGAATGCCGAGAATCGATGTTGCGAGTTGATACAAGAGGGCTCCAACGCCGAAGCAGATGAGCAGAAAAGCGGCTGGGCGTCGAGAACCGGTCTCTGCCGACACTGAAAAGCGCCAGAAAGCCGCCGCATTGACGCCCATGAACGCCAGGAACGCGCCGAAGTTCAGCAACTCGCCCGCATGCTGATACGCGCTGCCGATGTAGTTAAGAAGTACAGCTCCGACAAATGCCAGTCCGCCGATCAGCAGAATGTTGTAGGTCGGAGTGCTGCTGCCGGGCTTGAGGTGGCCGAAGATTTTCTTCGGCAACACACCGTCGCGACCCATGCCGAAGAGAAGGCGGGCTGCGCCGAGAGTGCCGGTGAGGCCGCTGCCAAAGGCGGCGACGATGAGGATGAATCCCATGGCATTGAACAGGATCGGGCCACCCACACGGCTGCAAATATCCATGTAGGCGGTCTCGAGGTTCGGGAACGAGTGCCAGTTGGGCCACACACGGGCACCGAGATAAGCTTCAATGCCGCTGGAAACACCGGCGAAAATACAGGTCAGAACGACCGCAAGCAGCACGTTGCGCTTGGGATTCTCGACGTCTTCGGCGAGCGTGGTGACGCCGTCAAAGCCAATATAGGTGAGAGCAGCGAATGAGGTTGCTGTGAGAATTTTGTGAGCGTCGAACGTTCGGGGGTTGTAGACCGGCTCTAGCGAGAACAGACCTGCCCAACCCTGTCCGCCATAAAGGTATTTCACGGCCAATATGACGAATGCGGCCACAACGACTGTCATGATCGCAAGCAGCACCTTGTTCGCATTCGCAGAAGCCTTAACGCCGATCAGATTGAGCATGGTCATGACGCCCGCAATCAGCAAAGCCCAGAAGACGTATGGAACCTGATGCACGTAGCGCTCATGAAGGGCGGTGGCAATCCACACAGTGTTAATGAGCGGCTGCAGCAGGTAGTCGAGAATCATCGCCCACCCGGCGAGGAAGCCGAGGTGCGGGTTCAGTCCTTTGCCGACGTAGGTGTAGGCCGAACCCGCCGTGGGATAGAGAGCGCCCATGCGGCCGTAGCTGACCGCCGTGATCAGCATGGCGAACAGAGCGATGAGAATGATGGTGACGAAATGGCCGTCGGAGAGCTTCTGCGCCACGCCGTAGAGCGGCACGGGAGCGATCGGCTGGATGAGGACGATGCCGTAGAAAATCAAGTCCCAGAGGGAAAGAGTGCGGCGCAGTCTAGGAACAGCAGTTGAGCTAGGAGCGGCGGCGGTTTGGGTTTCCATTGGAACGGCTATTGGATTATGGGACGGGTCGGAATGTCAATATTAAAACGATTCTGTATGTGCTTCTTCCAAAGCGTTGTCGTCCTGACGAGAGCGTAAGCTCTCGGAGGGACCTTACGATGCTATGGCAGCGGCATTGCGGCGGGTGGGAGATCCTATGCCGTTTGCGCTTGGGCAATCTTATCCACCGCATTGGACTAATACACCTCACGCACGGTCCCTCGATTCGGCTTCGCCGAATCTCAGGATGACATCGCGTTTAGCGTGGACCGTAGTCGAACCAATACCCTCTCTGTTCGTTTCCTGACATGTGTCGCGTGTTGTATTCGAGCAGATAGTTGACATGCGAGTCGTCCAGTGGGAACGACTTCTTCGGTGTGTACGGATACTCTCCCATACTCAGGAACGGCAGCGGCGCAACGAAGCTGCCTTCGGCGGCGTAGAAGTCCATGTCTTTTTCGTAGCCGTTAGCCGCGAAGAAATAGTCGCGCACCCAGCCTTGGGGTAGCGCCGGGAGACTCGACGGATCAAAATCGAGGCGGACCTCATCTCCCGAACCGAAGACGGCGAGTTTGTCGTCGGTTGCGGTGAGCAGCGGCAGGACGTCGCCGTAACGGGTGTAGGTGCCGAACGGGCGTGTGTACGGTCCTGTCGCGCTGGCTTTTTCATAAATGTATTGCACGTTGCCCGGCGGCAATCCCTCGATCTTGTAGGGGTAGCCGTGGTATTCGAGATCGGCTCGGAGCAGGGGGATGTTAGTCAGACGAACTTCATTGCCGGTCCGCGCGAGATACTTCGCTCCGCCGGACAAACGGCTACGGTCGGGATGACGCCCACTATAAGCACCGGACGTCCCATCCCCGGCGTCATCCCGAAGCCCCGCGCTTTCTTGTAGACCCCCGGCTTTAGCCGGGGGCGGCGCAGCCGCGGGGCGAGGGATCTCGCGTGTGGCTGGCTGAGAAGTACGGTCGATCAGGATGCTGTTCCAGTAGATTTGCAGATTCGTAGTGATGCGGATCTTCTGCGTTCCTTTTGGCAGCTTGCCTGTGAGGTCAGCCGTCATTGTGCGTGGGCCTCCGGCGGGAAATCCCATGTCGTCCATCACGCGCTTCCAGTTTCCGTTGGAGTCTTCGGCTTCGACGTAGGGTGCGATCGCTTCGATTCCGGCTTGGGACGCGGCATACATGCTGTTGGCCGAGAAATACTCGATTTCGCCATGCGCTAGCAGCCACAACGGGCCGCCGCTATAGGGCGCGCCGAGGTCGAGCGTAAGCGTGTGCGGCTTGGCGAAGCCCAGAAAGTGCGTGACCTCGAAGTCACCGAAGTAGCGGTGCGCCAATAGGTCTGGAAGAACGTTGTGGCCGTGTTCGTCCCATGCGCCAGCGGGAGGTTTGGCATCGCGGCTCACTACAACTTTGAACTGCGGATACGGCGGGTTCGAGGCGAAGTACTCGTTCGGATAGACTTCTTCGCCAGCCGGATGATCGACAGCTAACAGGCGTACTTGGTCGAGGTAGACGGCTTCTTCGAGGGGTTCCATGAAACGGAGGGATAGAACCGACCTCGGACCTTGGACCTCGGACCTTGGCCTCACCTTTCCGGCTTCGGGCTTCGGGCTTCCGGCGTTCGGCATTTCGCTGGCGTCTGCCGTCCGAGGTCCGAGGGCTGAGGCCTGCTTTTCGCGAACCGTTCCAGTCGGAATCTTGATCCATTCCACGGGGCGCGGGATGTCACGCTGGTTGGGGCCGATCCAGTGTCCGACGACGCCGGCGCCAAGCATGTCGGCGACGAACTCGTAGCGCTCACCGTTCCACACGAAGAGCGTGGGGCAGGAGCTGCCGCGACGGTCGATTTCAAGGATTTCGTGACGCTTGTCACCAGCGATCTGGATCTCGTCCTGCAGCACGCCCGTAGGCCAGAGCATACGTACGATGTCGGCATCTTTCGACTCTCCGAGGCCGACGACGATGTCGGTGGAGTTCTGGCCGAGGTATCCGTTCGATCCGTAGATTTCGAATTTCTGGCGGTTGCCTCCAGAGAAGACTTCGACCTTGGTACCGATGGCGGACTTGTTGTCGTTGAGTCCCTTGAGCGAGAGCTTCAGCCAGTGATTTTTGTTGGCGCCTTCATTGCGCAGGAGCACCGCGGGGCCGTGATTCTGGGTGATGAGCAGGTCGGTGGCGCCGTCGTTGTCGTAGTCCCCGGTGATGATGGCGCGCGGGCTTTCAAGGTGAATCTTGTCGAGGCCGACGTCGGCGGTGACGTCTTTGAATCCGTCAGGGCCGAGATTGCGGAAGAGGCGGACTTCGCCCTTGCCATCTTTTGTCTCGCCGACGGCGACGAGGTCGACCCAGCCGTCATTGTCGTAGTCGAAGGCGGCAATGCCGAAGGCGTGGACCCAATTCACCACAGGCAGAGATATAGAATCGAATTTCCCGTGGTTGTTTCTCCAAAGACTGACAGCGGGCGCGCCGCCGTGTGTAAAGGCCAAGTCAATCCAGCCGTCGTGATCATAGTCGAGCGCTGCGACGCCGAAGGTCGGAGTCGGCATCGACGATGACCAAGGCTGCTGAGCTTTAAAGGCACCTTCCCGTGGATTCTCGAAAATTGTCGTACTCTTGCCGGCTGGCAAGACAAGATCAATCGCGCGGTCATTGTTGTAGTCTGAACCGATCGCTCCCACTGCCGCATCACCCGCCAAACCCACGGACTCGGTCACATCGGTAAACTGACCGTTCCCATCGTTGCGCCACATCACGTTCTTCGCGCCTTTGCCGCTCTGGAAATTCATGCCAGACGACGTTAGATCGTGATTAGCAGACCGGGCAACATAGAGATCCAAATCTCCGTCGTGATCGTAATCGATTAACGACAGTCCGAGCACGAGTCCATCAAGAACGATTCCTGCGGATCCGGCCGCGTCCTTGAAGGTCCCATTCTTCTCGTTGTGTTCAAGCAGAACTCTGCCATTTAAACCGATAGCGAGGTCGATGAAACCGTCGTTGTCATAGTCCCCCGCTGTACAACTGACGCCGTGGAGTGCGGAGTCAAGCCCTGCCTTCCGCGTGACGTCCTCAAACCTCCCGCCGCCAAGATTGCGATAGAGGGTCAGCCCACCTTCCGGTCCGCTTGCGGGAAGGAAAACATCTAGCTGCCCGTCACCGTCGTAATCTAAGAAGCACGCTCCCGGGCCAATAAAACCTGCCAAGTCAGTTGGTTCCGAAGTCGTCTTCCCTTGAATCCCCGCTTCCTTCGTCGCATCCACAAACTGCACCTTGATCTGCGCCGGAGGCTTCAAGGGCATCAGCGGCGATTCCACAGCGCGCGAGTATTGGCCCTGCTCGCCGTAAGCCAGGCTCATCGGAGCCCCGATTTTGTTTTGCGTGATGTACTGGAATTTCTTCAGGTGGTCGCGGGCGTGTTCGGTATCCGCTGATTGTTGATAGGCGCGGGAGAGTCCGAATTCGGCGGAGGCGTGCAGAGGATTGATCTTCAGAGCGTGTTCGAAAGCTTCGATCGCCGGTGGAAACTGCTTTGCTTGTACATGCGCGGTGCCTAGGAAATACCAAGTGTCGGCGTCGTTGGGATCGATCTCAGTGACACGCTTGAATGCATCGATTGCAGCCTGCGCATCGCCGGTGTTTTTCGCGAGCAGGCCCAGGCTGTACCACGCGTTCGGATTCTTCGGATCCTGCTTGAGCGCATCTTCGAGTGCTGCCTTTGCTTCGTCAATCTTCTGCAGGTTCAGGTAGGCCACACCTTCGTTCAGGCGCGCAATCACAAACTTCGGATCGGCCGCGGCTGCCTGCTGGAAGGTGTTCAGGCCCTTCTCGAAAAGCTGCTGATTCATATAGGCAACGCCGAGATTATTTAGCCGCGAGGCCTCCATCGGATTCGGCTGAGACGCGGAGGTGAGGAGGCCTACGGCCGCTGCCAGGGCGGCGAGAACGGCGGCAGAGATTTTGGGATTCATTCCGTTAGAGATTTAATCACAAAGGGCACCCTTCGGCCACGCTCAGCGCAGGCTGTGGTACGAAACTCCTAACGAATGTCATCCTGAGCGTAGTTTGCCGGAGCGCAGCGCAGGCAAACGGAGTCGAAGGATTCCTTTCAACGGCAGATAATACGGGTCCTCGCAAGGCATTCTTACCGACATCGCCCCAAGAATACAAACTCCCGCCCTGACCGCTACCGGATGTAGATGCGAGAGATCCTTCGACTGCGTATGCACTCGCCTTTCGCGAGCGCATGGGACTTCGCTCAGGATGACAATCACGATTAGACAATCATGCTTACTGAATTGCTAATTGCGAGCTGCTACTTGCTTTTCGTTACGCGCATGAGGGACTGAGTACGGTCGATTGGCTGTGATTCCCTTGCCCTCCTGCACCGTGATGGTTTGGCCGGCGTTGACGCTTGAGAGCTTGTCGACTTGTCCGCTCGGCCACTGGATCTCGATCTGGTCCGCTTTTGTCTGCGAACCGAGACCGAAGGTCAGCACTAGTTCACTGGCGGACAAATAACCGGAGCCCGAGCGCAGCATCTTCCACTGGTGATCGCTTCCCCCGTTCACGCGGACGACCGCTCCGATGCCGTCACGATTGGATTTGCTTCCGACCAGCTTAATGCGCAGGCTGTGATTTGTGCCTCCTTCGTTCTGATAAAGGTAGGCCGGGCCTGCGTTCGTGGTGACGAGGAGATCGAGGAAGCCGTCATTGTTGATATCGGCATAAGCCGCGGCGCGCGCGACTTTCGCCGTGGCAAACGACTTGCCCATCTGCTCGGTGACTTCCGTGAATTTTCCACCGCTTAGGTTGCGAAACAGGTGCGGAGGCTCAGCGTAGCTGACGCGCTTCTGCACGCGTTCAATTTCGTTTTCGATGTGGCCGTCGGCAACGAAGATGTCAGGCCAGCCATCGTTGTCGTAGTCAAGGAAGAAGCAGGCGAAGCCGAGGGTGACCAGGGTGTCGCGTCCGATTTCGGACTGCGGCGCTTCGTCAACAAACAGGCCGTTCCCTTCGTTGTGGTAGAGCGAGACCATCTGGTTGGCGAAGTTGCTGATCAGAACGCTAGGATGGCCGCTGCGGTCGTAGTCGGCGGCATCGGCGCCCATGCCGGCGCGGGCCACTCCGTCCTCGCTGAAGCCGATGCCCGCAGCGACTCCACGCTCTTCAAAGGTTCCATTCTTCTTGTTGACGTAGAGTTTGTTGGGCTGCGTGTCGTTCGCGATCAGAATGTCGGGCCAGCCATCGGAGTTGTAATCAAAGACCGCAATTCCGAGGCTTTTCGAACTTGGATCGTTGAGTCCGGCTTTTTGCGTGGCGTTTTCGAATTTGCCATTGCCCAGGTTATGCCAAAGGCGAACCGAGGTTCCCTTGTAGGACTCCGGTGTGCAGTAGGACTTGTGCGCTCCATCAAGTGTGCAATAGAGATCGGTCTGCTCAGTCCATTGCACGTAGTTGGCCACTACCAGATCGAGTTTGCCGTCGCGGTCGTAGTCCACCCACGCCGCGCTGGTCGAGAATTCGGCGGGCCCCCACATGCCGGCGGATTTCGTGGCATCGATGAATGTGCCGTTGCCGTTGTTGTGGAAGAGATGACTCTGTCCTAAACCGGAGACGAAGAGATCGTCGAAGCCGTCGTTGTCGTAGTCGCCAACCGCAACACCGAATCCGTAGATCGGAATGGCGAGTCCAGCTTTTCGGGTTACGTCGGTAAATGTGCCGTCGTGGTTGTTGTGGTAAAGCTTCAGTGTGGTCGTCCCGAGATGCTGATGGCCTGAGAAGTCTTCGCCGTTGATCAGAACGATGTCAGGGTAGCCGTCGTTGTCGTAGTCGATAAATGCGCATCCCGGACCCATCGTCTCCGGCAGCCATTTCTTTCCGAAGGCGCCGTTGTTGTGGGTGAAACGGATGCCGGCCTGCGCGGTGATGTCACGGAAGTGTTCTTGCGCACCGCACGGCAGGACGAACCACAGAGACACAGAGGCACAGAGAAGAACAACAAAGAGAATTTCTCTGTGGCTCTGTGACTCTGTGGTGAACTTGGTTTTTACGAACATTTTATCGGGAGGCTCCAGCAGAAATCGCTGCCGGGCTTTGCCCGGCTGGGCGGACGAATGCGTCCGCCCCTACATGACTCGTAGTGGTTCGACGTTCTGTTGCCGTTCCCACATGAGTGGCCGTGCCTACCGACAGCGGAACGGACACGTGCTCGTGGATTGACTGGCGCTCGTTGTTGTCCTCTGGATGGAGCTGACGATAAGGTCCAGTGATGGCCTGTGCCGATTCGTCTGCCTTGAAGCGCATGTAGCGTTCCTGATGTTCTTTCGCCAGCTTCTCATTACCGAGGCCGTTGTAGCAGAGCATCAGGTTGTAGTGAGCCTGAAGGTCTTCGGGATCAATCACGAGTACCGACTGTAAGACTTTCACGGCTTCGTCATATTTGCGCTGGAGGAAGAGAATCCGTCCCAAGTCGTTGAGCGCCACGCGGTCGCGGGGATACTGGGCTAGCACAGCATGCAGACGACTAGCAGCACCATCGTAGTCTCCGTCGGAGCGAAGAACTTTGGCGTAGAAGAAGTTCGCGCGCGAGAGGTTCGGCGACAGTGCCAGAGCTCTTTCCAACACCTTGCGGGCGCGCTCCATGTCGCCTTCCTGGACGGCGCAGCGTCCGATATTGACCCAACCGTCGGGATTATTGGGATCGGCTTCAGTGATTTTCTCGAATGCGGCAGCTGCGGCCTTCAGATCGCCCTGCAGAAAGAGTCCGATACCGTAGTCGTTCCAGCGCTGCCATTCTTCTTTGCGAACGATGGTCTTCGGGGCTTCGGCGGGCGCGCTGCGCGCAACAACGGGAAGCGTGACCTCATCCTCGGCAACCGGGACGATCGGCAAATCAGGAATCTTCTCTTCTTTCGCAGAGACTCCGCTCAGCGATCCGGTAAAGAGAGTTTGGCGGTCATCGAAATCAGGGGCGACCGCACTCTGCTTCGACGGATCGGGGATACCGGCGAACGCTTCATGAGTGCCGTACCACGTGAACTTGCGATAGCAGAGGCGAGCGTGCAGCGTAATCTTATTTCCAGCGTTCTCGGGAATGTGCATGCGGTAGTGGACTGTGTCTGCAGCACCGGGTGGAATCAGCCGCACATATACCACGGCGCGGGTCGCCCAGGCATTACGTTTGTTGATGGGATTGCCGTGGGCATCGATCTGCAGGGAACGGTAGAAGTGCGCGCCTTTCTCCACCGGACCGTGGCCATCGTCCTCGACCATGCCGCTCCAGAAAATCGTCTGGCCCTTATCGTCGGTGCCTTTGAGTTCGAGCCATGTGTCGTAGGCGTCGACGGTGCCGCCGGGGAAAAAGTGACCGACCTTTTTTGTGCGCACAACGACATCTACGCGCACAGTATCTCCGCGGCGCAATGCGGGCTGCACACGATTGAGCGGAGCCGTCACCGGCTCGGCCTCTCCGCCACTTCCGCCCGTTATCTTGCTCTCGGCTTCTTCGCCAACTGCAAACGTAGTGGAAAGGTCTGACTGCGTCGAAGCGTTCGCCTTCAGCGGGGCTTGCGCCGGAGATACAGCGAAGATGTCGACGGTCAAGGCTCCGCTTTTCAGGAAGTCTTCTGTCAACTTGAGTTGCGCGGCGTCTTCATTTGCAGTCGGCACGGCAGTGTTGGCCGCGGGGAAGCGATGGGAATGCACGAAGCCGTTGATGTTTCCCTGATCCTTCGACGACTCCAGCGGCATGTGGCAATCGGCGCACTGCTGCGACTTGGGCGGATAGTAGAAAGACCGCGCCCCTTGCCCCGATACTCCACTGGCCTGCCAGTTGTCGTATTCGTTGAAGCCCCGGAACCAGCGGTAGCTATTGACCGGCACATCGAGATGCACCTTGTGGCACGACGAGCAGAACTCGGCCGTCTGATCGCGCATGAAGGGCTTCAGAAAGACGCGGCGGTGTGGCTCAGGATTGAGCTTGATCAGGAAGTCGTGCAGTTCGCGGGCGATCGGGTTCTTGGTCGCAGCCAGTTCGTGGAGCTTGGGATATTCCAGATAGAAATCCGCCTGGCCCATGGTGCTCTTCACGTCGGCAATGGAGTGGCACATCATGCAGCCCAGTCCGGCCTGCGCTTCAGGACGGTGCACGATCTGTTTGATCGGAGTGTCCATCATGCCCGCATAGAGGACGGCAGGATCGTGGCATCCACCGCACCATTTCGAGGGCTTGGTGCCGATCGTGTCTTGCATGTACTCGATCGACTTGCGGTACCACTGATTGTTGAACGAGGAAAAGTGGTGCGCCGAGCTGTTCCACTGGTTGTAGATGTCTTCGTGGCAGCGCTTGCAGGAGTCAGACTCCATGAAGAACTTGCTGGGGATCTTCTGCTTGCCGTAGACCTGCGCAGAGCTGGGGAAAAACGATCCCTCGGGGCCGTCGCCTTCGCTGTTCATGGACGCGGGAGGCATGGCGGGATTCTCGATACGATTGCGAGTTTGCCAGCTCTCGCGGATGTAGCGCGCGCCGAAGCCAACTCCGGCTAGAACGGCGAGGCAAACAACAATGCGCAAGATTCCCGAGGCCGGGTTGGGTTGACCACCGATCCGTTCATTCGCTCGATTGCTGAACCAACCCGCAATCAGCAATCCGACGCCGCCTACCGAAAGCACGATGTGAATGTAGAGCTTGTTCCATTCACTGCGCGGGGTGCCGGTTTTGATCAGAACCAGGCCGACTACTGCGCCGACTACGATCAGAAGCCATCCGGCACGTGAGGCGAGACTTCCAGTGCGTAGAAGACGAACGAGCGAGGGCAGCAAGAGGATCGTGGCGACGACGCCCGCCAGAGTATGAAGTAGAACGACGCCGGCGTAGGGGATATTGGCCTGAGGGAAGGTGTAGAGGTAGACGGCAGAAATGGCCAAAAACGCCATCAGCCACCACAAGAGCCGACCAGCGATTCCATGAGTTGGCATGACGTTGCGTTTTCGAAAGGATGGACCTGCATCAGCCCCACAGTGGCCGACGAACGTAATAATCAAGTTATCGAGTACAAGCGCGAGACGAAATAATTAAAAAATACTACTCGGGCTGTAAGCGCTTCAGTGGATTGGAGGTACGCGCCACCCGCCGCATTCTTTCTCGATGATGGACGCGACCGAGAGCACCTGTTCTTCCTCCCATGGCCGACCGACGATCTGCACCCCAATCGGTAAACCTTCTTGCGACTGGCTCACGGGCACCACCGCTGCCGGATTCCCCAGCAGATTGAACCACTCGGTATAGCTCCAGGCATCTAGGTAATTCACGGAGGTGCCGTCGATCATCCATGTGCGCTCGCCGTGGCGAAAGGCAGGGATCGCGGCTGGCGGACAAAGCAGGATTGGGAACCTTTGCATCTGAGGCAGAAATCTGGCGCGCAGTGCGTCGCGCCCAAACCATGCTTGAAGGAATGCGTCGTCTTTCATCGCCGGCTCTTCGTCTGCCCACTCCAGAAATTGCTTCAGGATTGGACTCAGGTCGGACTCGCGCCCCTGGAACATCGGGCCGATGACGATTCCCCCGGTCTTCACAAAAAACTTCCGCCAGAGTTGGCGGGCCTCTTCGAGACCTTCGGGACGAAAGGGTTGGACGTGGAAGCCGGCACGAGAGAGGGACTCGGCTGCCGTTCGGATCGCCCGACGGATTTCGGGTGTGACCGGTGTGCGGCCGTCGTCTTCGAAGTAGCCGATTCTCAGTTTCCGGGTTTCTGAGTCGCCAGGCCAGCGAAGTGGCACTGGGGCGGCGCACGTGTCGCCATCGTCCGGGCCTTGCATGACTTCAAACAGAAGCTTCAGATCGGCGACTGTCCGCGCCATTGGGCCAACAACGCCAATCAGTGCGAATGGTCCGCCTGACTCGGGGAAGTGCCCGGTGGAGGCGATTCGTCCGGGAGTCGGTTTCAGGCCGCAGATTCCGCTGAAGTGAGCTGGAACTCGGATCGATCCTCCTCCATCGCTGCCCACGCCGCCGGCGGACATGCCAGAAGCAATGGCTGCGGCTTCTCCGCCGCTGGAGCCACCGGAAGTGCGGGCGAGGTCCCACGGGCTGTTGGTACGTCCGTAAAGAAGGTTGTCGGTTTCCCAAGCCATCAGCAGTTCCGGGGTGTTGGTTACGCCGAGAACAATGGCTCCAGCTTGTCGCAGACGCGCGACCAGTGGGGCATCACTTTTTGCGATGTAACCAGCACGAAGGCGCGTGCCGGACTCACATTTCATGCCTGAAACATCCAGAGAGCTCTTGATGCTGATGGGAACGCCGTGGAGTGGGCCGAGAATGGCTCCGTTTGCCAAAGAGGCTTCTGCCGCACGCGCTTCGATTCGAACGCGTTCCGGGTCGACATTCACATACGCATTCAGCTCTGGGTTTAGGCGCTGAATTTTGTCGAGATGCGCATCGGCCAATTCCACTGGAGAAATCTTCTTCTCGCGGATTTGGCGGGCCATTTCGACTGCGGATAGAAAAGTCGGGTCGTTCATGCCGAGGTGTTACGAGGTTGCGGTTTTCTTTGCTTCGCAGTCATTGCGCGATCTATTGATTGCTTCTCTTCCGGCCGGAGATGCCGATAGG
>Ga0126379_10001100_pt1 | contig 16020 bp, 14 predicted proteins | sample PanSoiMetPlot_24_FD_92640 | JGI IMG/M metagenome (GOLD analysis project Ga0126379, IMG submission 92640) | Tropical forest soil microbial communities from Panama - MetaG Plot_24 | ecosystem: Environmental > Terrestrial > Soil > Tropical forest > Bulk soil | place: Panama | collected 2016-02-17 | reverse complement strand
ACAGCGTGCTCGAGGGCTTCAGCACCCGGGCGTATACAGTGTCCGGCGTGAGCATGAACGTCGCTTTCGACAATCGGGATTCCACCATCAATCCCTACCGCGGTTACTACGCCAATCTCTCTTATCTGTGGACTCCCACGTTCCTGGGCAGCAGCCAGAGCAGCTCGCTGATTTCCGGCGAGGCCCGGGCGTACCTGGGCCTCTCGTCAGCCGTCCCACGCAACGTGGTCGCCTTCTGGGTGATCGCTCAGGGCGTGTTGACGGGCACGGTGCCTTACCTCGCGCTGCCGGCCATCGGCTGGGATGCGCGCAACCGCAGCGGCCGGGGTTACGTGCAGGGCCGCTTACGCGGAACGGCCGAATTTTACGCCGAGGCGGAGTGGCGGTTCCGCATCACCAACAACGGAGTCTTGGGCGGCGTGCTCTTCGCTAACACCGAGAGCTTCTCCCGGCCCTCGGTAAACATTCCTCAGTACAGTGACCCCGGCGAAGCTCTCTTTGAGCACTTTAAGTACGCAGGGGGTTTCGGGCTCCGCATGATGTTGAACCGCCAGTCTCGAACCAACTGGACGCTGGACTTCGCCTGGGGCAACAAGACTCTGGGCATCTACCTCGGGGCGGGCGAAGTCTTCTGAGACAGCCCCTAAAACTGATACGAGATGGCATAGAACACCGAGATCGAGTCGAGCTTCACGGAGCTCTGCAGCTCCTGGTCACCGATCACATCGCTACTGGCGGCCGACTCCCCGAACTGGTACCCGGCGCCGAGCGACGCACCGAAGTGCGGGAGCTGGAAATCCACCCCACCGGTGAGGCCGTACAGGTCGGCTCGCCGGAGCGGTGACGTCGCCTGGTCGGCGACGGGCGAGAGGGTCGTGTAGAACCCGGCGTGCAGAGTGATGGTGTTCGAAACTTTCACGTTGCCGCCAACTGCAGCGTTGTATACGCGGCGCGCGGAGTAGTTGACCGTCGGGAGTGACTCCGTCGTGCTCGTCGTACCATTAGGGTTCTGCACAGTGAGCTGCACTGGAACGTTGCTCTGGTAGAAGGCATAGGAGCCGACCGCGTCGTGGTAGCGCAGGTCTGCCTCGAGCTCGGCGATGCCGAAGCGATACGCGATCCCAAGGCTCGCCTCCAACGGCTGCTTGTACTGGAATTGTCCGTTCTCGTCGCGGAAGTACGAGGTCGTCGTCGAGTCTGGGCGCAGGAAGCTCGACTCGTAGGTCAGCAGCGAGCTGTTGCCAATGCGAAGCCCGGGGGACCGAACCAGCGCCCCGAGCGTAAGCCCCTGTACGATGTCCCACTGGGCGCCGAGCGTGAAGATCGTGTCCCACTGGTTGCCGCTGGCACGGACAGTGGAAAGAAACTGTCCCTGCTGACCGCCGAGCGAAAGCAGCCCCGAGAAAGTCGACTCGTTATTGTAGCTGGTCTGGGAAAGACCCACCCCGAGCCCGAGCCGGAAGGAGCGGTTGGCCACCGGGGCCCAGGCGCCGGCGATCTGGTAGACGAGCGTTTCGAACCTGGCGTCAGTGGAGTAGGTGATCCGATCGATAGCATCATTCATCGGTACGTCCGTTGTCTGATCGATGCTGCCGGGCGACCATGCCACGCCCCGGGTGACGGAGACGCCGAGTCGCAGATTGCGCGCGTCGGTGAAAGGCGGAGCGATTACTACGCCGAAGTACCCCGGCACGGCGTCAATCTTGGTGCTCGTGATCGAGGTGTTCAGCGCCTCGGAGTTAAGCCGCGTCACGATGTAACCGGTCGAGCTGGCGTTGAGCGAGGTCTTCTCAGAGACGACCAGGCCGGCCGGGTTATAGAAGTTCGCAGATGCATCGCCGACCCGCGCGATGTACGCCCCGCCCTCGAGCGCTTGATTCTGGCCGACCAACACGTTGTCGTAGTTTGGGAAGATCAACGCCTTGGGGATCGGAACAGGAAACTGCTGAGCCGCGGCAACGGCCGGAAGACATAGCACCAGCGCAGCGAGCCGAAGGCGGTTCATCATGGCGACCTCGCTTCGAGCAACGTGCTCGATAGATGGACAGAAGAAACTGCGAGCCCACTACTACATCTTGACGCGCGCACCCAATGCTAAGTCTTACGTCGATGGGGATCGGTCGCCGCCCAGGGATTGTCCACCCTCTGCAAAGCCGGGTGGCGAAGTCTTCTGCGACAGCGGCTAAAACTGATACGAGATGGCGTAGAAGACCGAAATCGATTCGAGCTTCACGGTGTTCTGCAGCGCCTGGTCACTGATCACAGAACTGGTGGCGGACGAGTTTCCGAACTGGTACCCAGCGCCGACCGACGCACCGAAGTGCGCGAGCTGGAAATCCACTCCACCGGTGAAGCCATACAGGTCGGCTTGCCGGAGCGGTGACGTCGCCGGGTCGGCGACGGGCGACAAGGTCGTGTAGAACCCAGCGTGCAGGGTGATGGTGCTCGAAACTTTCACGTTGCCGCCAATTGCCGCGTTGTATACGCGGCGCGCGGAGTAGGTGAACGTCGGGATTGGCTGCGTCGAGGTGCTCGTCGTACCATCGGGGTTCTGCGTTACGAGCTGCAGTGGCACGCCGCTCTGGTAGAAGGCGTAGGAGCTCACCGCGTCGTGGTAGCGCAGGTCTGCCTCGAGCTCGGCGATGCCGAAGCGATATGAGATCCCAAGGCTCGCCTCCCACGGCTGTTTGTACTGAAACTGTCCGTTCTCATCGCGGAAGAACGAGGTTGTCGGCGCGCCTGGGCGCAGGAAGCTCGACTCGTAGGTCACCAGCGAGCCGCTGCCGATCCGAAGCCCGGACGACCGAAACAGCGCACCGACCGTAAGCCCCTGTATGATGTCCCACTGGGCGCCGAGCGTGAAGATCGTGTCCCACTGGTCGCCGCTGGCACGGAGGGTGGAAAGAAACGGGCCCGGCTGGCCTCCGATCGAGAGCAGCCCCGAGAAAGTCGAGTCATTGCTGTAGCTGGTCTGGGACAGACCCACCGCAAGCCCAAGTCGGAGGGATCGGTTGGCCACTGGGGCCCAGGCGCCAGCGATCTGATAGACGAGCGTCGTGAAGCTAGCGCTGGTGGAGTAGGTGATCCGATCGATAGCGTTAGCCCCCGGTACGTCCGTCGTCTGATCGATGCTGCCGGGCGACCATGCCACGCCCCGCGTGACGGAGAGGCCTAGTCGGAGGTTGCGCGCGTCGGTGAAAGGCGGAGCGAGCACAACGCCGAAGTACCCTGGCACGGCGTCAATTTTGGTGCTCGAGATCGACGTGTTGAGCGCCTCGGAGCTAACCCGGGTGACGACGTAACCGGTCGAGCTGGCATTGAGCGAGGTCTTCTCAGAGACGACAAGGCCGGCCGGGTTATAGAAGTTCGCGGATGCATCGCCGGCCCGGGCGATGTACGCCCCGCCCTCGAGCGCTTGATTCTGGCCGACCAACACGTTGTCGTAGTTTGGGAAGATCAACGCCTTGGGGAGCGGAACGGGAAGCTGCTGAGCCGCGGCAACGGCGGGTGTACACAGCAGCACTGCAGCGAGCCGAAAGCGGTTCGTCATGTCGACCTCGCTTCGAGCAACGTCCAGGATGAAATTACGCAGAAGAAACTGCGAGGCCATTACTACACCCCGCTGCCGGCACCCAAGCTAAGCTTTCGTTGATGGATTCACCCCTTCAGGGATTTTTCACCGTGAAGGAGTCCTGGGGCTCGCCGGCTGTAGCACCCGCTACCGGTATCATCCGGCCGATGATTTCATCCCGGGTGAGCTCAAGCAGCACGAAGTGGCGCACGCCCTCGATGAAAATCTTCGAGCCCGCCACCCGCTCCGACGCCTCGTGGAACAGCGGCGCCCCGCCCCCTCCCGTGATGACGTAGATCACCGGCCGCCCGCTGGGATCTGACCGCTCGACGCGCTCGTAGGCATGGGCGTGGCCGTTTAGCACCATCGACACTGGGTGGTGATCCAGCACGCCGGTCACCAAGCGTTCTCTCAGCCACGGGACCGAGCCATCCTCCCGCGCCGATGAGAAAGGCGGCAGATGAAACGTGACGATGGATCGGAGGTTGCGCCTTTCCGCGTCGGCGAGCACCTCATCGAGCCATCGGATTTGCGCTCCGCCGGCGGGAATCGCATCGCTGTCGCCGAAGAGATCGGTCCCGGTGTCGACAACCACGAAGCGGTAATCTCCGACGTCAACTGCGTACCATAAGCGGTCCGATGGCAGCGCCTGGAGCCGGGCCAGCGCCTGGCGATCCCACCGGTGGTAGAGGTCGTGGTTGCCGGGCACGAAAAGCAGTGGTGCACCCGCTTTTCGCAGAAGATCGGTGTCCTCGAGGAAGCCATTGAAGCCGTCCGGGTCGCGGGGTCGAGCGATGGGGCTGCCCACGGTGTCGTGGAGCAGCGCCGGGAACGGGACGATGCTGGCGAGCAGAGCCCAGGGATGGTTGCGGTCGATCTGCGGCCAGAGCGGGATCGCGTACTGCCAGCCGCTGTAGTCCGGCAAGTGACCGACCGGAAGGCACTCGACCGCGTCGCCGGTGAAGATCACCAGATCGGGCTTTTGTGCTGAGATTGCTGCCACTACCTCGCGGTGAACGGGCCGGTTCCCGCGCGTGTCGCCGTAGACCGCGACGCGGAGCGTGCCGGCATGTCCGCCGCTCGGAGGCGGGGCGAGGGCGGGCGCGGGTTCGAGCCAGCGCGACTGCGTGGGAACGTGATGCCACGAGCTGCACCCCGCGGCGAAGATCAGCGCCGCGACGAGGAGTAGCCTCGATGAATGCAAGTCGCAGCCCCTTCGGCGATACCTGCTGTTGCGATTGAGCTCGCCGCCGTGGTTGCGCGTCATCTAGTCTTTCGCTTACTCGCGCGCAGGCGAGGATTCGCCAAGAATCGATGACGGCGCGGGGAAAGGCTGCTTCGCACCGAGCCAATTGTTCGTTCGCAAGGGAGCTGCATGAACGGGCGGGTTTTCATCGGTGCGGTTTCGCTGGTAACCGGCGCTTTGGCAACTGCGTCTGCCGAGCAGCCCTCGGAGCAGGTATCTACGTCGCGGGATGAGACCCCAGTCGTGAGGGCAGCGCCGGACGCTTCCCTTGCTGCAGCTCCGGGTGGAGGTTTCATCTTTTTCCCGACGGGACCTCAGGAGGGGCAGCAGCGGTGGGCGGTTGGGGGCGTCTGGCAAGTCGCTCCGATGTTCACCGCCAATTTCCGCCGCGGCCTCGGTTCGGGATTCACCCTCGATGCGCGTGCGACGAGCATTTTCGTGTACAACCAGCTCGGGGCCGGCGCGACCTGGGCTGTGCCGGTGGGCCCGTTCCACCTCGGGTTGATGGCTCACGTCGACGCGTGGTTTGGTGTGCTCGGCAGAGCCTTCTCCGATTCCGAGACCTCCGGCTTCGACTCGTCGGGTTGGGGCATTCTCACCGAGCCCGGGGCGATGGCGGGATTGCAGCTCACCAACGACAGCTGGATCACGCTCGTCGCCGAGCTGTACCTGCAGCCATATCAGTCGCAGAAGCTCGGAAGCCTAGTGGTTACGCCTGGAACTCCCTTTTACTCCGGCGGTAGAGCCTCCCTGGTGGTTGAGTACTCTGTGGGCAAGGGGGCCATCTACTACGGCCTCTCCGTCTACAATACGACCCAAAACTTCCCGATCTGGTTCAACGTCAACTACAGCACCGCCAAGTTTCTCTACCTGGGGCTGCTGGGCGGCTATGAATTCTAACCGCACCCTCACCGCCGCCGCGTTCGCTGCCCTGGCCATGTCGTGCGTGGAGCGGCAAGGCCCGCAGCCGCCGACCTTTCCTTCGGGAGGGCTCCTCGCGCGCTCGACGCCGCTGCCACAGCCGCAGATGCTCTCGGTGCTCGAGGGCATCTACGACACCACGAACAGGTTCGGCACTTTTGCTGTGGTCCACGCGAGCATGCAGGGAAGCTCCGCAACGACAATGAAGGCCGCGCTGGCTATCCTGGGCCGGGATCACCTGGCGTTCGCGATCCTCGAGCCGGGCTGCTTCACGGATTCATCAAGCGGCACGCCGACTGTCCAGCTCGTCCTCGAGGGATACTGGCGCTACCTGGAGAACGCGGAACCAGACAGCAGCTCAACGGGCCTCATCCGGCTCTTCGTCCAGCCAAGCTCGGTCGCTACCGCTCTCTGCGCCGGGCAAGCTCCTCCGCCCGGGACCGCCGCCGCGCTGGCCGGTGCAACCGGACAGGGAAACGCCGAGCCCACCGCGCCGCTCCAGGTGACCTACGTCCAGCAGCGGAAGGGACGAGCTGGATCGTTCTTCGTGGGAGCACACCACGGTGGCTGCGTCACCTCGGACGACTGCGGCATCTCCGAGAACACGCCGGAAACCTTCGTCCTCGCCTCGCGCCTGGGCGCCAACTACCTCGAAGTCGACGTCCACCTGACCGCGGATGGAATTCCGGTCTGCTTCCACACTACCAATCTCTCGGCGACGCTGGTCCAGGGCCCATACTGCTTCGGGGCCATCGCTGGTTACACCTACGCGCAGCTCGTCGCCAACTGCCGACTCAAAAATGGCGAGATCATCCCCCGTCTCGAAGACGCGCTCGCGTTTGGACTGACGAACACCGATCTGATCGTCTGGCTGGACATGAAGACGGCGGATGCAGTGCTGCCGACGACGCAGCTGCTCGGGACGCTGGCAACGCGGCTCCCAGCTGCGAACGTGATGAGCCGGGTTGTCATGGGACTGCCGGCGAGCGACGTTTTGAATGCCTATGTCTCGGCACAGCAGAGCGGGCAGCTGGCGCCGGGGCAGCGCTGCTTGGTCGAGCAGAGGGCAGAAGACGTGACGGCCATTCCGTGCATCGCGTGGTCGCCCCGGTACACCCGAGGACCGATGGCGAGCGACGTGTTGAATCTCCAGTCGCAAGGCAAGTTCGTCGGCTATTGGACCCTCAACGACCCCGGGGTCGTCGACGCTTTCCTCCTCGACGGCAAACCCAACGGTGTCCTCACCAACTACCTTGGACTCGTCAACCAGCGTTGGGAAGCTATCGGCATCCTCCCAGCCTATGGGGCCCCGCCGTGAGCTGCCTTGCCACTATCATGCTTCTCGCCGCCGCCGCGGCAGGCTCGCCGGGCGACACGGCCGTTCAGGAGCAAGAGGCTGCCGCAAAGAGCCCGCTCCACAACTGGGAGCTCGACCTTTTCGCCGGATACGGACAGCTCGCGTGGCCGGCCCTCGATTCCACCAATACCCGTTGGTCGAATGGGAACGTGGCGTTCGCGGTGGGCGTCGCTTACCGTAGCCCGCATTTCACACACCCATTCGTGGATATCTCGTACGTGCCGTTCATCTGGAGCGGCCAGGACGTCTACGTGCCAAACACCAACGGGTCGGTCTACGCCAAATCCTCGAGCCACGCCTTGGGAATCATTTTTGGACCGGGCTTCGATATCGCGTGGTTCCGCGTGCGGGGCGGCGTTGGACTGTACGCTGTATCCACCAGCACCACCGTTCAGGACGTCAACAAGAGCACGACGTCGGCGAATATTGGATATCTCGTCACTGCGTCGGCTCTGGTTTGGCAGCGAGACCAATTCGCGGCCGGCATCGAAGGGCGTTTCATGACGCTGCAAGCGCCCGGCAACGGCACGTTTCAATCATCCTGGGCCGCTGGCCTGACGGGGCGCTGGGACTTCGCGCGCCATTGAGGACGAATGAGGCGAAGTGTGACCGCGCTGGCTGCGTTGGCATTCCTCGGCGCTACCCGTGCCAGCGGGCAAGACAGCAGCTCGTCGTCCACCAGTGACTCATACGTGCCGACGATCGGCGCGCCTGATGTGGCCGGGGGTGCCAGGGCAGGCGGCTCAGGGAACGCCGGTGCCCGCTCCGAGTTCGAGACGAAACCCGGTCGGGCTGGCGAGATGTTTGTCCCGCAAGAGGACTTCCCGGCGTGGCTCGGCCGCACCACCGGCTGGTGGAAACCTCCTCCCGCGCCGGATCCCAATCAACGCAGACATGTGGCTTTGGCCCCGTTTATCACCTCGAGCCCACTGATGGGCGTGGGCGCCGGCGTGGCGGCAGCGGGAACAGTCCAGCTGGGCTCTCCCGAGGATACGCCGCTGTCGACGTTTGCGACCAACATTCTCATCACCACCAACGGGCAATACTCGGTTCCGCTTCGCACGAACATCAACCTCCCGGGAGGAGACTGGAACCTAGTGGGGCTGTGGCGGTTCAGCTGGTTCCCCAGCCCGACTTGGGGACTCGGCGGCAACACGCCCGAATCCGCGAAGACGACCATCGACTATAAATCCTGGACGCTCTACGAGACAGTGAGCCGCCGGATTGTCGGTAATTTCTACATAGGACTCGGCTACTACTTCGATTACTTCTTCAACATCTCAGATCGGGGAGCGGCAAACGGTCCGACGGTCTTCACCGAGTATCCCTTTGGAACCGGAACGTCGTCGCTCAGCTCGGGCGTGGGGCTGAACTTCCTGTACGACGACCGCGACAGCCCGGTGAACCCGCGTCGCGGTTTTTACGCCAACTTCAACTACGCCTTCTCGCCGACGTGGCTGGGAAGCTACACAAGCTGGCAGTCGTTCTGGCTCGAGGGGCGAACCTATTGGCCGGTCTCGCCACGGATAGTGCTCGGGTTCTGGGCTTGGACCTGGTTCAACTTCGGCGATGTTCCCTACCTGTCACTGGCCAGCATCGGGAGCGATGCCAACGCCCGCTCCGGCCGCGGGTACATCGAGGGGCGCCACATCGGCAAGTCCTTGCTCTACGGAGAGACGGAGCTGCGCTACACGATCTGGGAGTGGTTCGGGATGATCGCGGCGGTAAACGTCCACTCGGCGGGGGAGCCCGACGCGCGCGGGATCTTCGTCGACGAGCCACGGTTTCAGTACTGGAGTACCGCAGTGGTGGTCGGAGCCCGCATCCTCGTGGTGAAGCCGACCCGCTCCAACGTGTGCATCGATTTTGCGTGGGGCAACACAGGCAACGCCATCTACTTCAACTTCGCCGAGGCGTTTTAGAGAACCATTTTGAACAGCCCGGCGACTATCTGCTCTACCGGGGTCAAGAGAATCCAGATGAGGACCAGTGGGGCAGCGGCCAAGGCGGCGACCTGGATCACCAGTTCTCTGGTGACAGGGATGACTTGTATATCGTAGATGACCTCATAACTGCTCACGTAGTCAATCACGGTGGAGGGGTCCGAACTGCCTAGCAAAGGGTCTGGCAGAGGACCACCCCGCTGGCCCCACTTTGCATCAAATGCTCCTGTTAAATGTCGGCCCGTCTGGTCGTATCGAGTCAGACCGTTCCGTCGGGTTTCGGCCAGCCTGGGAGAGAGGGTGGTGAGCGGTGCAACAACCAACACCACCGCCAGCACCACATAGGCAACCATCGGGCCGTTGGTGGCGACGAAGGGCATGCCGAAATAGACGATCGAATTCGCGAACTGTCCCGCCATGAAGCAGCCGATTGCCATAAAGAGTATGCCGAAAAACTTCTGCGCAAGAACCACAAACCCGAGGCCACCGAAATGATCTGGGTGCACCGGCATCATGTTGAGATTGAGCTTGGCAATCTTGTACAGGAGACCAGTCCAGAGAGCGTACCTCCAAAGCCAGCGAAAAATAATGAAGCGAATTATCGGGCTGCTGACGAAAGTGAACCACCAGCCAGCGGGGCTTAGTCCTCCTGATGTCGAGCCATGCCAGGCGGTGACTCCATTGGATCTCCACTCGGACTCGAAGAGCAAAAAGAGAGGAAAAGCAGCCAAGAGCGCGATGATGAATTCAGCCAGCGCAGAGTCTTCCAGGCGCTTGGTTTTTGCGAGCGCCGCATAGTACGCCGGGCGATCTTCGTCTCTCACCAAACCAGAGGTGTTGAAAGTCGAGACTACCCTCTGTATCCACGGGTCGATAATCGCTTCGGCGACGATTAGCAGGGGAAGCCCGAGGAGGAAGCGCCCATAGACCGAGAAATCGCGAAGCAGCGCGATACCGACCTTACTTCCGATTGCCGTCCCGTCTACAAGGGTGAGTGCTAAGAGGGGGACCCAGGTGAGCAGAACGAAGACAGCAGTGCGGAGCCGGAGATTGGGAAGCGGTTCCGCGAGTCTCATGCGCACAAGGGCTCGGTAGAATGGTCCGCCCGTGACGAGCGAGAATCGGTCTGCGATGGAAGAGTCGAATGTACTCACCGGGTGCAACTTGCTCATCGAAGAAGTCTCGCGCGCGTGCGCTGTTTCCATTCGGCTCTCCTAGACGCCGCAAGCTTCAACCGCTCACTGCTGGGAATCTCACAATATGCTCTTTCGAGCAATTGCTACTTGCCTTGACGCACGGCTGGTCTAACGCTGCACGTCTGTGCCATTCAAGAGCCGGGACCGATCGCAGTCTCGACCAGACGGACGAGCTGCACCACGGAGCTGACGCCCAGCTTCTTCATCATGCGTGACCGATGCACTTTGACGGTGCTCTCGGCGATGCCGATCTTGTAGGCACTTTGTTTGTTGAGCAGCCCGGCCATGACGTAATCACAGACCTGGTGCTCTCGCGCGGTGAGCCGCGCAAGGCGCCTGCGCGCCTCAAGCTGGGCAGCAGTCTGGCGCTGCGTCTGGGCGCTCTGGCTCAGCGCCCCCTCGATGGCTTCGCACAGGCGGCGCTCGTCGAAGGGCTTCTCCAAGAAGTCCACGGCTCCGCGTTTCATGGCTTGCACGCCGGCTGAGATGGCCCCGTGGCCCGTTAGAAATACAATCGGGATCTTCCTTCCGATGCGGGCCAGCTCCTCTTGTACCTGCAGGCCGCTCATCTGGGGCATCTGCAGGTCGAGAAGGACACAACAGGGCCCATCCTCCGGCGCGTGAGCGAGAAACTCCCTTCCCGAACCGAAGGTCTGGACGTCGACCCCGATGGAGTGAAAAAACCGCACCAGCGAATCGCGAAAACCTGCGTCATCGTCGACGATGAGCACCTTAGCGTCAGTCGGTATCATGCGGCATCCCTTGGGGCGACTGTGGCTCGCCCAGCGAGCGGTAATGTCAATCGAAACACCGAGCCGACCTCCCCGGCGGGCTCCATCAGGATGCGGCCCCCGTGCGACTCGGCGATAGAGCGACTGATAGAGAGGCCCATGCCCAGTCCGGTGGGCTTGGTGGTGTAGAAAGGCTCGAAGAGGTGAGGCCGATCCTTGTCTGGGACACCGCAACCGCGATCCAGCACCAGGGCCTCGCCCAAGCCTTCCCAAGCCTGCGTTCGGACAAGAACCCGACGGCGTTCCGCCGGCTGTTCGGCGCTCGCGTCGAGGGCGTTGAGCAACAGATTGAGCACGACCTGTTGCACTTGGACGGGGTCCACCTCCACTTGCAAAGGCCGCGTCGCCAGAACCAGCTCGAACTCGACACCTCGATCGCGCGCCTCGTGCTGCAAAAGCTGCACGGAATCGGAGACAATGCTCGACAGATCCCGGAGCGAGCGCGCCGCCGTCTCCTTCCGCAAGGCGCTGCGCATGCGCAGGATGACCTCGCGGGCGCGCTGGGCGCTGATTTCGATGGCGGCAATGCATTCGCGAGCGTCGCGAAGCCCGGGAGCCGTGGCCTCCAGGAAATGCCGCGCAGCCCTCGCGTCGTTCATGATCGCCGCAAGCGGCGCGTTGACCTCATGAGCAAGGGCGCTGGCAAGCTCGCCGAAAACTTCGACCCGGTTCATGTGCGCCACCGTGGCCTGACTCTGGCGCATGTTCAGCTCGGCCCTGCGTCGCCGCGCACGCTCGATCACAACCAGGAGGATCAGAACTGCCAGGACGGACACCGCGAGCCACAATCCGAGCTCCTGCGATGTTGGAAGGGTCACCTCGGCTCCCGTCAAAGCTCTGCGTCCCACGCCACTAATCCAACGATTACCCTCGGCGCGTCAAGGCAAACCCTGTGCCAACCAGCTGCGGCGGAGAGGGTTTTCGCCGCGCCCCTCCTCCTGCAGGAATTGCGCGAGCCTCGCAATCTTTGCGAGGTCGCCTCTGCTCAGACGGCCCCCAGCTCTTCTTCCAGAACGTTCACTACTCGATAAACGCCGGCCCTGACGCGCGAGGGGCGGGCTACCACTCCGAGAGCCTCAGGGCGTTGCGGTCTAGAGCGTGATCGCGAGCGAAATCTGCAGGGTGTACCCCTGGAATGTCGACCTGCTCGCGAATTCTTGAAAATACTTAGCGCCCACGGTGACCTTCCTCGCCGGAAAGATCGCGTTTGCTCCAAAACCGAGGGCGTAGACGTGGTAATGCGCTGCTGCCTGGTCCGACGTAACGTTAGGCCCAGTCTTATCTGTGGTCTGCCATTGAGCGTAGCCGATCACTCCAAGTTGTAAGCGCAGGCCCTCGTCCAGCGGCAGAATCTGCGTTAGCGAATAGTCGAGGTTCAGAGTTTGACCGGGATGAATCCCGGTGCCTTCCTGGGTGGTATGGAATTCGTACATCTGGAAAGCCGAGACCGCTGTCGTTTTCGTTCTGGTCAAGTAGAACGTCGCGCCGGCCGACGGGGACAAAGTCCAATAGCCAGAACCGACATTGGTGTTGGCGCCGGCGGTGAATCTACCGGTGGGCGCCAGAAACCCGAAAGCGGCACGAAAGTCGGCGCGTTCGGTTCGCCAGCCGAGAATGACTGGCTGATAGTATGAGTCCGCGAATCCGCCGCCGCCGCTGATCGGACCGGTTACATCCGAGCTAAGCGAGTTGTTAGCGAATGGCAGCGTCGCTGAGGCCGAGAACAGTGCGTCGCCCAATATCCCTATCTTCTGACTCACCCAAACGAAAGTGTTCAAGTCCATCATGACTGCTTGGTTTCCAGTAACGACGGTCTCGCCGTTGGGACCCTTCTCTTCGTCACGCGAGTTCAACACGAAGAGGTTTGCGTAGGTAAATCCCGATTCGGGCGTGACCCCAGCATTCGTCGCATTCATGCCGAGCGGGTACACACCCCTCACCTGCCCTCGCACCGGCGCAGACGCGATTAAGAGCCAGACCGCAACAAACGGCAGAGCCCCGCTAGCGAGTCGCAAGATTTTTCCAGAAGTTCTCCAAGGACTCCACACCACCGAACAACGTGCTGAAGATCGTTAAGTCTGCCAGCAAGATGTCGCCGGCTCGGGCGCCGCTGGGGGGCATCCAGAGAAACATGTTGAACTCGCGGTTTCCCGCTTGCGTGTACGGGTGCGGACGGGACATGTCGATCGGCTGCCGGGCCAATACGCGGATAGCCTTGGCGTCGTCGGTGGTTACCGCGTAGTGCGGCAAGTGCATGTGGAAGTTGAAGGTAGTAACCCCCTTGAGCCAGCCCCGGGTATCCAGGTCGTTCATCATGGTCAAAGGAGCAATCTGATTGGTGCCTTTGACCACCGCTGGGCGAAGGCCGTAGCGATTTTCGACGGGTACGCCCAGCCCTTTCATCAGGGAACGCGTGTATCTGCCAAATCGCTGCTGGCGCGGCACCAGGGGGTCTCCGTGGTGGGCATACTCCATTTCCCGTTCTTTCAAATCGGATGAGGCTCCGACGTCGTGGTGTGGACCGAGCATCAGGCAAGTTCCTTCCCGTGTGAGAAACTGCCGAACCGCCTCGATCTCCTCTGTCGAGGCTTCCTGCTCGGTAACCATGTGATCGAGACCGAATACCATCAGGGTGTCAGTGTCCGCGAGCACGCGTTCGTCTAGCAGTAATCTCTGCCCCGCCTGGTCAACCCGTTGGTAAACAGCGACGGGCTGGCCTGTGCTCTCACCCACCAACTGCTGGAACCGCACGAATGCGAGGTGGAACAGCTCCAGCGTCCCGGCAATACCCTGCAGAAACATCTTCGCCGAAAACTCCGATGACTCGTAATTGGGCCAGGCGACGCGTCGAACCTCGGTCATGGTTGAGAAGCGATTATCCAGCTCGGTCACATCGTGGTTCGCTTCCCAGGGATAACTCCAAGCCCAGTAAACGCTGAACCGTCTTCCGCCGGGGGTGTATTTACGCGGTACATGCGTCTGGTTGTAAGTTCGTGGTGCCTGTTTCGACTCTTTCATCTCAGGCGTCCTTTGCAAGTGTGGCAAGGTATCGAAGTGCTTTGAGACCCGGCAGGAAGAAGTAAGCGCCGCCTCGCACGGTCGTGAAGGCCGGCAGACCCTTGAACTTCATCCGAATCGGCCGTTTGGGTATCGTCATGTCGTAAGTGCCGTCCTGGGTGCCAAAGATCGGATCGCGTTCATCGAGCTCCATGAAGTTGGGATCATTCACCCAGACGTTCATCGCGAATTCGAATTGGCGGACCAGGCTCGCACAGCCGATGAACGCAGCGATCCCTCGCTCCACGCCGTCCTCGGGCACCCCTTCCGGCAAGGGCGGACCATACGTGCCGCCGCGCCGAATCATCCTGCGCCGCTCCATGTTCTCCGCGGTGTCGCGCAGGTTCATCCGCCGGATGTGCGATCCCACTGGGCAAGCGTAGCCGTGCGGATCCATCGTGGCGTAATTGAAATCGTTGTTACGCTGCATGTTTTTCCCGAGCTCCGGATCATCCTTCTTCGGAGCCAACACCAGGGGAGCGCCGCTGCGCCACCGGCCCATCAGCTTCGCCGCGACCAATTCCTGCTCTTCCGGCGTTTTGCCATGTTGCCGTAGAAAATCGCGGAATGTGCCCACGTGCTCTTGAAGCCGGAAGTAGGCGAGGTAGCTCCCGTTTCGCGAGAGGATCTCGGGTTGAGGAAGGGCCGGCTGCAAGCCGGTCTCGTCCGGGTATCCGAGGAAAAACTCGCCCGCCTTGATCGGCGCGCCCGACCCAGGCGTCGGCACCTCGCCGGTTCCCTCGATCACCGGCACCGAGAGGCGGTCTCGGTAACCAAAGTGCTCGTGGGCGTAGTCGAACGGAGGTATGGCCTCCAAGTCCAATGAGGAGAGGCCCTCAACCCCCGCGCATTGCGAAACGTACTCTTTGTGCTCGCGCGCGCATCGCTCGCGTTCCGCGACATCGCGAGCGAACAGCACGACAATGGCATGAAGGTCAGGGCTCGCCAGACCGCCCACCCAGTGATCGGGGTGGTTCGCACCGGTGGTGCCCAGAATCTCCGCCCGGGCGGCCATCCCCTGACGAAACTCCTCGGGAAAGGTGGCCAACGACGCCTCATCAACACCGAGCGCTTGCAGGCCGTTCCAAGTGAAGGCTACGGTCACCCACCTGGAGTCCGCGTTGTTGGACCCGACGCCCTTTGCGCTACGTACTTTCTCGATGATACCCATCAGCCAAGCACGCCCACCTGCCGGCTGCCGAAACGTTAGGAATTCATATCGCGCCGCGAGCGCGCGCGGGCGTGAAATCAAGAAATACTGAATATCGTCGAACTCGAGCACGGCAGTCTCTCCTCAGTCAGCACAAGGACGAACTTCTCCCAACGCGGCGAGCAAAACGCCGTGCTACTGCATCAGGTCGAGCATCTGAGAGAAAGCCGCCTTGAGCCTTAGGGCCTTCTTGATCTCGCCGGCGCTGACGTATGGATACTCGGCATACTCCAGAAAGCTCGGGCATTGGTGTTCGCGCACGAACTTCACGAAGGCCGGGGCGTTCGTCTTCCAATCTGCTGGAAAGCCCTCGAGGTGTTCGAACACTGTGTTGATCCCGTACTTGCCGAAGAGCGCGACTGCGTCCTCGGTGTATTTATCGAAATCGGTGTCGAAGATTCCCTGGTACATGAAGTAGGTATCCTTGCCAATGTCGAAGAGAATCCACCGCAGGTAGTGGAGATCGAGAACCGCGAGGGCGTCCGGGAGCTCAGCGATCGTCTTCTCGACCTTCTTGCCGTATTCGCGGATTTTTTCCTCTGTTCCAGGCTTGATCTTCGCGAGGATCGAAAAGCCATAACAAGCTGGCGTCTTCGGAAAGATCGGACCGTATCTTCCCTTCTCGAGCTTGAAATATCCCTCCTTGGGGATCGCCATCGCCGCCGGTTTCGTCCAGTCGGGGGTCGGAGTCGTCGCCATGCTGTTCCTTTTTTGGTTGAAGTCGTTGT
>Ga0126379_10001098_pt1 | contig 16032 bp, 10 predicted proteins | sample PanSoiMetPlot_24_FD_92640 | JGI IMG/M metagenome (GOLD analysis project Ga0126379, IMG submission 92640) | Tropical forest soil microbial communities from Panama - MetaG Plot_24 | ecosystem: Environmental > Terrestrial > Soil > Tropical forest > Bulk soil | place: Panama | collected 2016-02-17 | reverse complement strand
CGCCGACGAAGCCGTCGCCGGCGCCCGGGGAAACTCCGGCGCGATCCTGGCGCAGTTCTTCTCGGGTTTCTCGGAGGGCCTGCCTACGGCGCCGCGTGTCTCGACGCGGGAGTTCGGCGCCGCGGTGGTGCGGGCCGCGGAGTCGGCTTGGAGCGCCATCGCCCGCCCCGTCGAGGGGACGATCCTCTCCGTCATCCGGGACTGGGCGGCGGCGGTGCGGGGCAGGGCGGACGAGGTGGCGGACTTCGCGCAGCTCCTGCCCGAGTCACTGTCGGAGGCGAGGAAGTCGCTCGAGGACACCCCGAAGCAGATGAAGGCGCTGGCCAAGGCGGGCGTCGTGGACGCGGGAGCGCAGGGCTTCGTGTACCTGGTCGAGGGGATCGTCCGCTACCTGCGCGAGGCGGCCCGCCACTCCGTGCCCGAGCCGCCCGACGACGTCAAGGCCGCGGTCTTCGACAAGCAGCTCGAGTCGATCCTCTTCCGTTACTGCACCGAGGCGTTGCTTGAGGGGGACCGGATCGACCGCGACGAGCTGCGGCGACAGGCGGCCTTGCTCGGGGACTCGATCGTGATCGCCGGCAGCGCGCGAAAGGTCCGGCTCCACGTCCACACCAACGAGCCCGAAAAGCTTTTCGAGGCGGCGGCGAAGCTGGCCGAGGTTGCCCAGACCAAGGTCGAGGACATGCACGCGCAGCACGAGACCCGCTTCGACAAGAACCGCGCCTCGCGCGTGGCGGTCGTGACGGACTCGACCTGCGACCTCCCGCAATCGGTCCTCGAGGAGTTGAACGTCGGCGTCGTTCCCGTGCGGGTCTACTTCGGATCCGAGAACTACCTCGACAAGGTGACGCTCATGCCCTCGGAGTTCTACGCGCGGTTCGCCGTGACGTCGGAGGCGCCCAAGACGTCTCAGCCGCCGCCGGCCGACTTCACGCAGGTCTACCAGAACATGGCCACACACGCCGGCTCGGTCGTCTCGATCCACCTCTCGGCTGCCGTGTCGGGCACGTTCCAGGCGGCGATCGTCGGAGCGCGGCAGGTCGAGAAGACGACGTTCGAGCACGTGGACAGCCGCAACGTCTCGGTGGCGCTCGGGCTCATCGTTCGTGCGGCGGCGGAGGCCGCGGCCGCCGGGGCGCCCGCGGAGGAGGTCGCCCGGATCGCGAAGGACGCGTCCTCCCGCGCGCGGCTCTTCATCGCCGCGCCCACGCTCGAGCACCTGGTCCGCGGAGGTCGCGTGTCGCCCCTGAAGGGATTCGTGGCGAAGCTCTTCGGCCTCCTCCCGGTGCTGACGATCTCGAAGGAGGGGGCCGCGGAGGCCGCCGCCAAGGCCCGCGGCTTCGACTCGGCCCGGCAGCGGATGATGGGGCTCCTCTTCGATGCTGCCGAGGCCGGCGATTCGGGAAGGCGGTTCGGGGTGGCGCACTGCGACTCGCCGGAGCTGGCGGAATCGTTGGCGCGGGAGATCCGGGAGCGGTTCCCGGAGTCCGACGTGATGATCACGGAGTGCGGGCCGGCGCTGGGGGCGCACGGAGGGCCGGGAGCCGTAGCTGTAGCCGTGCTGCCGTAAGAGGAGACGAAGTCCAAGGCCCAAGGTCCAAGGTCGGTCGAAGGTCTAAGGTCGAAGGTCGAGGGGACGGGTGGTCAGGACGTCGTAGATTATTCGGGTGCCTTCGAGGCGGGCGAAGTCGGGAAGCTTGTGCGGGCGGGCCTCCTTTTCCGAGAGGATCTCGAAGACTTCCCAGCCGTGGGTTAAGAAGGCGTCGGCGAGGAGAGAGCGGTGGCAGCGCCAGGGAAGAGATTCGGCGCACATTAGGGCCGAGGGCTTTTCGCGGGCGGCTTCCATCGCTTTCTCGAAGGGCTGGTCGAACTCCGGCGTGTCCATGAAGTCGGCGTAGCCGCGGAAGGCCTCGAGTCGCCAGGCCGTGTGGGGCGAGTGAGGGTCGGCTTTTCGGCGCCCACCGAGCTCCGGAAGGCCGATGTAATCGATGCCGACGGCGGGCAGTGTCCTCGCGAGGCTCGCGGCGTTGAAGTGCGGCCACTTGCGGGAGGCCGGGAATCGCCGGACGTCGAGGACCCGCTCGACGCAGTGTGCCTTCAGGATCGCGACGAAGTCTTCGAGGGCACGATTGGAGTGCCCGATCGTCCAGATCCGCGCCGTCGCCACGGCGGCGTCAGGAGCCCGGGCCCCGGTCCTTCCGGGAGCGGAGCCAGCCGCCCCGGACCCGCGGCCACGCTCCCGGCGGCAGGAGCGCCCGAATCCGGCGGATCGTGGACGCCACTCCCTGGCGGCAGGCGCGCCCGACAGCCTCCTCGTGCTGCCGGACCGCCTCGACCGCGAGGGCGGAGTGGGTGCCGACCTCGGCCAGGAATTCCTCGTCCTCCTTGGTGAAGGACCGGCCGCGCTTGTTCAAGAGCTGCACGACGCCGACAATCTCGCCGGCCGGCGTCCGAAGCGGGGCGGCCAGGATCGTGCGGGTGCGGAAGCCCGAGCTCGAGTCAGTCGCCCGGTCGAACCGGGGGTCGTCGTACGCGTCCGCGATGTTGACGATCTCTCCGGTCTTCGCGACCGTCCCCGCGAGCCCGCGGCCGAGCGGCAGGATGATGGGCGCGACCGACCCTCCCTCCAGGATCTGGCCCACGATGTGGTCGGAGCCCGGCTCCCGCAGGAAGATCGTTCCGCGCTCGGCGTCGGTCTCGGAGGTCGCTGTCTTCAGGATGATGTGGAGGATCTCGGTCGGGTCGAACGTCGCCGCCAGGGACTTGTTCGCCTCGAGGATGACCATGAGCTTGACCATCTTGGCGCGCGTGACGGAGACCTCCGCGAGGACGCGGTCGAGGACGTTCCCCTCGAAGGCGGAGATGGTGTCGGAAAGCGCGTCCGCGTCGGGGAAGCGCGCCTGCGGGTCCTTGGCAATGGAGCGGTCGAGGATCGAGAGCAGGTCCGGCGGCAGGTCCGGCCGGAACGAGCCGGCCTTCGGCGGCGCCTCGAGGATGATCCGGCGCACCATCCTGGCGGTGTCGTTGTCGTCGAACGGGACGCGGCCCGTGAACATCTCGAAGAGCAGCACCCCCATGGCGTAGACGTCCGTCACGACGGATGGGGCCTCGCCGCGGAGCAGCTCCGGCGCGAGGAACTGCGGCGTGCCCGGGACCGACTCCGACTCGCCGTGGGACAGTGCCTTCTCCACGGCGATGCCGAAGTCCATCAGCTTCGGGGTCCCGTCGCTGGTGACGATGACGTTCTCGGGCTTCAAGTCGCGGTGGAGGATCCCGAAGCGGTGGGCGGCGGCGAGGCCGCGGCAGATCTTCTTGGCGATCGCCAGTCCCTTACCCAGCGGGAGCATCTTCTCCTCGGTCTCGATCTCCTTGAGGGTTCGGCCCGGGACGAACTCCATCGAGACGAACTCCTCGCCGTTCAACTCGACGAGGTCGAAGACCCGGCAGACGTTCTCGTGGGTGACTCGCCTCGAGAGGATGATCTCCCGCCGCAACGTCGCGGAGCGCTCGGGCGACATCCGGTCCGGCCGGATTCGCTTCAACGCGATGTCCGTGTCGAGCTTGACGTCGCGCGCCCGGTAGACGACTCCCATTCCGCCGTAGCCGAGGACCGCCTCGATGCGGTAGCGGTCGCCCAGCATGGTGCCGCTCTCCAGGGGCTGGTCACGGCTGTCACGGGGGGCGTGACCATACGCCTCGCGTGTCGGGAAATCGCTGTCTCGCGTCACTCCCGGATTCTATCGACCTTTGACTTCGAGCCGGGGGCGGCATAGATTCGATTTCCTCAGACCGGTGTGTGTCCGCGCTTACAGAGGAGGGTCAACGTGACTAGACCTCGTCGCGTCCGTTTCCGGGCTGTCTCCGTTCCCCTGGCCCTGGTGCTCCTCCTGGCCGCCGCGCCCGCCTTCCCCTCCGGCTTCCAGGTCAACACGCAGAGTGCACGGGCGATGGGCATGGGCCTCGCCTTCGCCGCAGTCGCCGACGACCCGTCGGCGATCTTCTTCAACCCAGCCGGCCTGGGATGGCAGAAGCACTTCGAGGTCGAGGTCGGAAGCTCCTTCATCACGAAGACCGAAGGAGAGGTCGCCGGCGCCAATCCGTATCCGGGTGCGGGACGGGTGGAGGACGAGCACAAGACGACCTTCGTGCTTCCCACGATCTACGCCGTCATGCCACTGACTAACGAGATCAACTTGGGGCTGGGGATCTTTTCGCAGTACGGACTCGCGTTCCGCTGGGACAACCCGGACCAGTTCTCCGGCCGGTTCATCAGCCAGAACGCGATGATCCAGTCTCTTGACATCAACCCGGTGCTCTCCTTCCAACCCTTCCAGTCCTTCTCGCTCGCCGTCGGTGCCGACTACCGCCTCTCCGGTGTCCAGCTCGAGAGGAACCTCGGGGCCATCAACCCGTTCACCAACTCCGCCGTGGACGTGGCGCACGTGAAGCTGAAGAGCGATCTGACCGACAACCACGGCTGGGGGTGGAACGCGGGCATCCTGTTCCGGCCGGTTCCGCAGTTCTCCATCGGCGCGAGCTACCGGAGCAAGATCACGGTGGACTACGACGGCACCGCGAAGTTCGAGCAGCGGCCCACGGGCAACGCCCAGCTCGACGCGGTCGTCGCCTCGCAGCTTCCTCAGGGGAACCACCCGGTCAACACGTCCATCGTGTTTCCCGAGAGCGTGAACCTGGGCATGGCCATCGGGCTGCCCGCGCAGTTCACCCTCTCGCTCGAGGGTGACTGGACGAAGTGGGAGCGTTTCAAGTCGCTCGACATCATCTTCCCCGACCTTGTCGGCCGGAACTCGCACCGGGAGATGAACTGGGACAACTCCTGGGCCTACCGGGTCGGCGTGGAGAAGAAGTGGGACGTGTGGGCCTTCCGGGTCGGCTACTACCGGGACAACACGCCGCAGCCCGTCTCGAACGCGGGGCCGCTGCTGGCTGACAACGACCGGGACGCCTACACCATCGGGTTCGGCTACAACACGCCGCGGTGGGGGGTCGAGGTCTCGGACCTCTACCTGAAGTTCAAGAAGCTCGACGCTACGAAAGAATCGCAGGACAACTTCTTCGGGACGTACAAGGAATCCGCGAACATCTTCGCCTTCAGCCTTCGGTTCGCCTTCTAACCATGGAGAGCACGATGAAGAAACAGACGCTGCGCGCCCTCTCGACGCTGGCCGCCCTGGCGATCCTCGCCGCGGCTCCGCTCGCGGGTCAGACGACCCCCAACTTCACCAAGTACGTCTCTCTCGGGGACAGCTACGGCGCCGGCTATTCGGCGGGCTGCCTCGTGGACCGGAACCAGAAATTCTCGTTCTCGGCCACGCTCGCCCACCAGCTCGGGATCACCGACTTCCAGCAGCCGACGGTTTCCGATCCGGGCCTGCCGACCTGCACGGGATTGAAGAGCCTTTCGCCGTTGACTTTCGGGCCGATCTCGGCAAAAACCGGAGCCCCCACCAACCTGGCGCTGGCGCGCGCCTACGACAACCTCTCGGTTCCGGGCTACAAGATCGCCGACGTCTCCGACAAGCTCACGGACGGCGGCGGCGCGGCCGACCTCGTCCTCCGGGGAAAGGGGTCCGCCCTGAGCCAGGCCCTGTCGCTGAGCCCGACGTTCGTGACCCTCTCGGTCATCGTCAACGACATCGGCACGGTCGGCCTGGCCGGCTTCATGCTCGACGGCGTCACGGTCACGCCCCTGCCCGCCTTCACCGCGAAGTTCAACTCGGTCGCCGCTTCGCTGAAGGCGAACGGACGAACCGGGGTCTTCCTCTCGATTCCCGATCTGCGACTGACGCCCCTCATCAGCACGCTTCCGCCGGTCGTCCTGGACCCCGCGACCAACAAGCCCCTGATCGTCGGCGGGCAGACCGTTCCGTTGCTGGGCCCGGGTAACGCGAAGTATCCGTGCCCGGGGGGCGCGGCGGCATGTCCTCTGCCCGCGGGCACGCTCGTGAGTCTCGCCGCCAACGCTCCGCAAGCGGCGCTGGGAGGCAAGTCCCTCCTGGGCCTCGGATTCGGCATTCCCTGCGCCGTCGCGCCGGCGCTGCCGCAATGCGGCAAGCCGCTTCCCGACGGAAGCTTCACTCCGCCCGCGACGGTCAACGCCGGAGTTCTCTTCTACCCCGACGAGGTGGACGCGATCGTCCAGCGGATCCTGGATATGAACGCCGCGATCAAAGCGGCCGCGACGGCCAACGGCTTCCAGTACTTCGATCTCTATGCCCTCAGCCAGGACATCTCCGCCAATGGACGCGACTTCGGCGGCATCCACATCTCCAAGGATTTCGTGACGGGAGGCCTGTTCGCCTATGGCGACCCGGTCCACCTCTCCAACATCGGCTACACGATCCTCGCCGACGAGCTGATCAAGTTCATCAACTCGGCCTACAACGTCAGCGTCCCGAGGCCCGACATGTCGATCGCCCTCTTCACGCCGGATGTCCCGGCCGCGGGCACGACGGGGATCGGCCCCGTGGACACATCGCTCTTCTTCACGGAAGAGACGTGGAGGGGACTCTTCGAGGAATTCCCGCTCCAGGATGCCTCGATGAAGGTCGCGTTGCCAGCCGGCGAGGAGACGCGGGAGCGGGCGCCCGTCGTCCTCCCGGGCCACCGCTCCCCCCGCGACTGATTTCGGACGAGCCGCGTCTCAAGCCCCGGGCCATCGCCCGGGGCTTTCGTTTTGGGCGGGGGTTTGCTAGATTTCGCGGTCTTTTCTTGGGGGTTTGGCGATGATGATTCCGGCGACACAGCTTCGGAGCGGCACGCTCATCATTTACAACGGCGAGTTGCACCGGGTCCACGACGTGGTCCACAAGACACCGGGCAACCTCCGCGGATTCGTCCAGGCCAAGATGCGGAACCTCCGCAGCGGCTCCATGAACGAGCACCGTTTCGGCTCGACGGACCGGGTGGAGAAGGCGTCCCTCGACGAGCGGGAGATGGAGTACCTGTACTCCGACGCGGCAGGGCACCATTTCATGGACCAGGAGAACTACGACCAGGTCGCGCTTTCCGACGAGGTCATCGGCGAGCAGATGCGCTATCTGCTCCCCAACACCGTCATCCACGTGGACTTCTACGAGGGCAACCCGGTCGGGATCGAGCTTCCCAACACCGTGACCCTGAAGGTCGTCGAGACCCAGCCGGGCATGAAGGGCGCGACGGCGTCGGCGTCTTACAAGCCGGCGACGCTCGAGACCGGCTTGCAGGTCATGGTGCCGCAGTTCGTCGAAACCGGCACCAGGATCAAGATCGATACCCGCGACAACAGCTACTTAGAGCGCGGCTGACCTCGATTCGGGACAGGTTTTTGTGTTCGCGGCGATATGCTGTATGAGCATAAGTGCCTGATTTAATTGGATTTTCTGCTTGACGCCCGTTCGGGCGACCCACAATAATCCCGACCGTGCGAAAGGCGTCGGCGATTGCGCCCGTTCTGGCGGCCGCTGCTCTCCTCCTGTACCCGGCGAAGGGAGAAGCGCTGTCGAGCGGGGGTAAAGTCTTCAAGAACCGTGGCGGGAAGACCGTCATCCGGCAGAACGACGCCGGGGAAGTCGTCCTCGACCGGGTGGACGCCATCAACCTGGAGATCCAGGGCCCGATCTTCCCGATCGAGCCGCACAACTACCCCCAACCCCTTTGTGAGCCGGTGGATACCGTCATCGAGGTCCAGCTGCACGACGAGGATTCCGGTAATCCGGATACCCTCGAAGTCGAGTCCGATGAGGTGACCCGCGAGGTCGCCCGGACCTCCACCGAGCCCGTCCACAGCCTTTCCCGGATCGCCTCCAGGCTGGGGTCGTTCTTCCGGCCCAAGTCTTCCGAGGTCGCGGTTCGGCCCGAAGACGTGGACCTGGACGTCCTGCTTTCCCAGGGGCTCCTGATCCCGGTGGAAGGAGTCGACATCGAGAAGCTCCGTGACTCCTTCCTGAACTCGCGCGGCAGGTACGCCAAGCACCTCGCCATCGACATCGGGGCGCCCCGGGGGACCCCGGTCCTGGCGACGACGGACGGCCAGATCGTCAAGGTAGGCCGGGAGCAGCGGGGGGGCAAGTCGATCTACCAGAAGGACGCGACCGGGAAGTACCTGCTCTTCTACTGCCACTTGAACGGCTACGCCACGGGCATGGGGCCGGGCCGGCAGGTCCGGAAGGGCGACGTCATCGGATACGTCGGCGCGACCGGCCACGTCATCGGCGGCCCGCACCTGCACTTCTCGGTGACCCGCCTTCCCGAGCAGAGCGAGAACTTCAAGGCCGGGATGGCGATCAACCCCTACCTGTTGTTCCTCGCCGGCGTCCCCTAAACCGTCCGCACGTCCTTCATCGCCATCAATCTTTCCAACCACAGGTTGGTGACCTTCTCCACCACCGTGTTCTGACGCAGGCGCGCGGCCAGGTTTCCCCAGTCCATCTCGTCGAGCCTCTGGTCCTGGTTGTAGCAGGAGAAGATGATCTCCTTCTCCGCTCCGGTGACCGGGTCGACGTGGCGCTGGAGGCACTGGGCGCAGACTTCCTTCATCATGCACTGCATCGGCGAGTTGATCGAGCCGATGCCCACGTGCCGCGGAGAAAGGTACGGCGCGAGCACCGTGTGGCGCGCCCGCGAGACCGCCGCCATCATCCGGTCCGATCCGATCGCGATCAGCCGCTCGACGTCGGAGAGCGCGATCGGGGTCCTCCCCAGCCGGCCGGCGCCATAGGCGGCCATTGCCTCGACGATGTTGCCGGTGAAGGTGCGGTCGTCCGGCCGCGTGACGGGGATCGTGGCCCCGTGGTCCACGGAAAGAACGAGGACGTCCGCGGCCGCCTCCACGTCCTCCCGCTTGTAGAAGTCCTCGGCCTTCTTGTACCCGGCGAAATAGATGACGCGGTTTCCGAGGGCGCGGGCCTTCTTCCCGATCGAGAGGAGGACCGCGTTTCCGAGCCCTCCGCCGGCCAGGAGCACCGTGGAGCCGCTCGGCAGCTCCGTCGGCGCCCCCGTGGGCCCCATCGCCAGGACCGGCTCGCCGGGCTTTAGGACCGCGCAGAGGCGAGAGGAGGCGCCGAGCTCCAGGGCGATCATCGAGAGGAGCCCCTTCTCGGCGTCCACCCAGGCGCCCGTCAGGGCGAGCGGCTCGATCAAGAGCGGCGAGCCGTCGATGACCGGAGCGCGGGACTCGAAGTTCTGAAGGCGGTAGAACTGGCCCGGCTCGAAGGCCGCAGCCGCGGCCGGCGCCCGGACGACCACCTCGACGATCGTGGGCGTCAGTCGGTTGACCTCGACGACGCGGGCCGAGAGCCGGTCCTCGACGGCGGCGCGGAAGTCCCGCCACCGCTCCTCCGGGACGACGGGCCTTTCCGCCGAGTCGCCGAGCAGCACGGCGGTGATGGGCGCGTATCCCTTGCGCGCCGAGGCCATCGCCTTGACCACGTTCCCGTTGAAGGCCGGGTGGTTGTCCCCGAAGAAAGTGATGAACCGGCCGCCCCGCTGGTATCCCGTGAAGAAGGCCGTCTCGTCCATCGCGGTCGAGGCGACGAGCTTCCAGTTGCCCGAGGAGTCCCGCTCCGCGCGGTGGGGAAGGAAGAACCGCCGCCTCTCGTCCATCGGGAAGGTGCCCGGGTGCTCCTTCTCGTAGGTGATGTTGGGAGTCGTTCCGGCGGCGACCCACAGGGAGCGGGCCGGCAGCTCGACTAAGTCTCCTCCGCGCGAGCGGCGGAACCGCACCGCCTCGAGGTGCCCGTTGCCGTCCGGGACCGCTTCCTCCGGCTCCATGTTCTCGATGAAGGAGATCCCCTCCTCGAGCGACTTGATGATCTCCTCGTGGTTCAGGCGGTACGCCGGCGACTCCTCCATCGAGCGGCGGTAGACGATCGAGACGCCGCCCCAGTGGGCGACCAGCGGCGCGAAGTCGGGTTCCTCGCCGGCCTCCTTCGCTCGCTCCCGCTCGCGGCGGATCTCGGTGCCGTGGTGGAGGAACCGGTCGAGGATCTCCCGCTCCTCACCGTCCATCGTCGCCCGCACCGCCGGCTCGCCGCGCTCGGCGACGAGCTTCTCGTAGCGGGCCAGGGTCTTCTCGGCGAGCAGCGGGTAATAGGCCGCCAGCTCCGTCGCCGTGTCGATCGCCGTCAGGCCGCCGCCGATGACGACGGCGGGCAGCTCGACCTGGAGGTTCGCCAGCGCCTCCTCCTTGAAGGCGCCGGTCAGCTGGAGGGCCATCAGGAAGTCGGAGGCCTTGCGGACGCCGCGGATGATGTTGTTCTTCATCCCGATGATCGTGGGCCGCCCGGCGCCCGCCGCGATCGCGACGTGGTCGAAGCCCGTGTCGAAGGCCTGGTCCGCGGTGATCGTGCCGCCGAAGCGGACGCCCCCGAGGATCGAGAAGAGCTTGCGGCGCGCGAGCGTCAAATGGAGGAGCGTCAGGAAGTTCTTGTCCCAGCGCACCGTGATGCCGTACTCCGAGACGCCGCCGAAGCCGTCCAGGACTCTGCGGTCGAGCGGGCGCTCGATCTCGCTCCAGTCGCGGATCGGCCGGATCCCTTCACCGTCCTCGCCCGTCCAGTCCGCCGGCAGCGGCTCGATCTTCAGCCCGTCGATCCCGACGACCCCGAACCCTTCGTTGACCAGGAAGTGGGCCAGCGTGTACCCGGCGGGCCCGAGGCCGACGACCAGGACGTTCTTGCCGTTGTAGGGGAGCGCGTACGGGCGCGCGGGGGACAGCGGGTTCCAGCGAGTCAGCAGCCCGTAGATCTCGACTCCCCACGGCAGCGACAGGACGTCGGTTAAGACGCCGGTCTCGATCTGCGGGATGTTGACCGGCTCCTGCTTCTGAAAGATGCACCCCTTCATGCAGTCGTTGCAGATCCGGTGGCCGGTTCCCGGGCACATCGGGTTGTCGATGCAGACCAGCGCGAGGGCGCCGAGCGAGTCCCCCTCGCGGCGGAGCTGGTGCATCTCCGAGATCTTCTCGTCCAGCGGGCAGCCGGGCAGGGCGACCCCGAGCGGGTTCTTCTGGAAGGTGTTCGTCTTGACGTCGAAGAAGCCCTTGGAGCAGGAGTCCTTCTCCCGCTCGTGGCAGAGCAGGCAGTAGTGCGTCTGGCCCAGGACTTCCCGCCGCGTCATCCTGCGGTCGGTCAGGGCGAAGCCGTCGCGGCGCCGGCGCCGCGACTTCGGGCCGACCCGCTCCTCGGGCATCGAAGGACGGGGCCTCTCGGTCTCGACGAGCGCGTCGTAGTCCACCGACTCGGGAAGGTGGAAGGAGCTCCAGGAGCGGATTTCCCGGCGAAGGTCGGGCCGCTTCAGCCGCAGGCACGACCAGGCGGCGTAGGTCGCGATCAGGGCTTCGAGGAACGCGAGGAGGAGCTCGTCGGAGTCTCCCTCGGGGCGGGGGATCCGGTTGGCCCCTGGCGCGGAGGAGGAGAGGCGGGCGAGCTCACGGGCCCTTTGGCGCGACGCATCGGGGACCGCGGGGATCTTCTTCTGGCGAACCGCCGCGAGGAAGTCGCTCTCCAGGTCGAGAAGGTCCGAGGCCATCCGCGAAGTGGAGAGCTCGGCGTCTGAGGCCCACGGCAGCTCGGGGAAGAGCACCTGCTCCATCGCGCGGCCGGTCAGCTCGATGCGGGTGGCCTCCTCGCCGGCAGGGTCCGCCGGGAGCTTCGCCTTGACGGCGCGCCGCTGCAGGAAGTCGCGCCGGAAGCGGAAGAGAACCGCTTCGGGCCCGGCGGTCGCCGCCTGCGCGCGCCACTCCCGCTCGATCCCGAAGAGCCCCGCCAGGAACGCCCCGATCGGCCTGGCGGCCTCCACGAGGAGCCTCGACCGCGCCAGGGGATCGAAGGAGGCCGGATTGGTGCGGTAGGCGACGAGGCGGGCGTGCAGCGGCGCGTCGTGTTCTGCCAGATCTTCGAGGAAGGCCCGGTCGAGGTCGGCGAGCCGATCCTCGCGGTGCAGGTCCTGGTAGGTGAAGCCGGGTACGCCGAGAGGGAAGTCCCTCCCGGCAGGGGTTGGCGCTGTCGTCGCGTTGTCCAAGACCGGCGATTCTATCGTGGGCCTCGGGCTTCGTGCCCTGCTCAGGGCAACGCGCGGTCGAAAGCCAGATACGACGTGATCCCCGTCTGCTCGTCTCGGATCGCGAAGCTCCAGCGGTAGGAGCCGGGCGGCAGCGTGATCGTTCCGGAACGCATCAGCCAGGAGGATCCGCTCGCCTCCGTCATCTCGGCTTTCCCGCTCAGATCGAGATGACGGAGCGTCCCGTCGCGAACCGCAGCGAAGGCGACGATCCGCATCGCGTCCTCGGTCGCGCGCTCGCCTCCCGCGCGCGGCGGCGGCGGATAGGCGACGAGCACCGACGCCACCGCCTTTCCCTTGTCCATGCCGAGGCCCTGGAAGTTGAGCCGGACGCCGAGCGGGTTGTCGTCGGCCTTCTCATAGAGTCGGTTCGCCGCGCTCTGGTTGAGCGCCTCGGCCACGTCGAGAACACGGTAGCCGCGGCGGTACCGCAGCTTCACCCCCGACCTCGCCGACGTCACTTCGATCCGGTGGAAGCGATGGTCGCCGGCGAAGGGGTCGCGGAACGTGACGACGTAGAAGGCGTCGCGGTTGCCGACCTCCTGATTCAACCCGTCCTGGAAAAACCGCCGGGAGAGGACCGCGTCGCCCCCGGTCGTCTCGGCGATCGCTTCCATGCTCTGGCCGGCCGCGATGTCGGTCGTCGGTACGGTCTCGGCGTCCCGCGCGGACGCGGTCGACCTCCGGGGATCCGTCCGCGAAGGAGCGCTCGCGCGGCCGGAGAAGCTCCGGTCGGTCCGCACGCGGCCGGAAAAGTCATGGGCGGCCGAGCGGACCGGGTGGATCTCGATCCCCCGCAGAAGCGCCAGGCGCGAGATGTCGGTCAGAAGCGAGGCCGAGCCGGTCTTGTTCCACGTCAGGCTGTCCCAGAGCAGGTCCCTGTCCATCTCCGCCTCGCGGGCCCTCAGGTACTCCGAGACAGGATCGTTGCCATCGGCGCTGCTCGTCGAAGTGGCAATCAGATCCCGGGCGATCTCGGAGGGCGCGAGAAAGGGCGCGCCGTCAGAGAGGAAATAGAGCGCCTTCCGGCCCGGGCTCTCCGGAAACGTGCGAAGGGAGTCGAAGAGGCCGGCGAGGGACGTCCGGACATGAGCGTTCGCCTCCATCGAGTCCAGCTCGACGCGGAAGGAACCGTGCTCCGGGTTGCCGGATAGGGAGCCCGGTTGCCCGACGCGCGCTACCGCCGGGCGCTTCGACATGATGGCGACGGTCCGGCGGAGCCGGTCGGCGTCCGCCGTCCAGGGGCACTCGACGCGCAGCCGCCCGTCGAAGACCATGAGCTGGGCCTGAACGCCCGGGGCGAGCCCCGCCTCGAAGAAACGGAACATCTCCGCGTAGACCGCCTGCCGATTGGACTGCTCCGAGGAGGTTTCATCCGCGAGGAACGCCATCCAGTAGGTCGAAGGAGCGGCTCGCGGTGCCTCCGTCGGACGCGCGGGATCCGGCGCCAGGTTGGCGGGGCGCGGGCCGGGAAGAGAGGGAAGGGCCGCCGGCGCGTCGGGAGACGGCGGAGTCTCGAATCCGTCGATCGAGACCGGCTTGCCGTCCACCGTCGCGCGCAGATCGCCCGCCTTCAGGTCGCGGACCGGGTGGCCCTGCGAGTCCGTCGCCAGGACCTCGAGCCGGACGATCTCGACGTCCACTCGCTCGCGGAAGCCCTGCGCGGCCACGTTGGCGACTGCGGCGGCCAGGAGTGCGGACAGGAGGACGCGGCGCATGAGGAAGCCTCGCGACAGGATACTCGCTAACGGGTTTTGCGCACCCAGACCCGGACTCCCTCGGGCAGGAGCGGTTTCCAGCGTGATCGCGAACTCGCCAGCGCCGGTGAGGCCAGGACTGCGGCCGCTTCGATGGGCTCCAGGGCCAGCCACCGTACGCCGAGCCGGTCGAGTCGGGTGAAGAGTCGGCCGCCGATCCGGACCGCGCGCGGATGAACGGCGATCCACCTCCGGACTCCGGCGGCGGCGAGCGCTTCCGCCCGGGCCGGCGTCATCGCGCCTTCGACGAAATAGGCTCCGCCGGCTTCGTCCGTGGGCGCCACGGGCTGTCGCCGTCGCCGGCCGCTGGCCGTCTTGCGCCTTTCCTCGAGTCCGAGCATTCCCTCGATGGCCTCCGAGAGGAGGTCCGCGGGCCGAGGCCAGAGAAGGCGCCGGGAGGCGTCTCGAAGGAAGGCGAGGTCCGAGACCGGATCGCGTCCCGCCGGGCACAGGACGATCCGGGAGGGAGCCCGCGCCGACCGAAGGTACCGGGCGAGCGAGAAGGGAACGAGCCGCGCACTCTTGCCGCGCGCGAGGTAGGCCGCGGCGCTCCTGGCGGCGGCTTCCGTCGGCGCAACGGCGGCGAGGGAAGAGTTGGACGATTTCATCCTTTTTTTGGTTCGACCGGCTCCCCGGTTAAAATTCGATCCACGAACCGTCGATGCCCATCTACCAATTCTCCCTGCTGATCCAGGCGGCCGGGACGGCTCTGCTGCTGGCGCTGTTCGTCCTCGTCTACCGGCGGATCCGGCTTGCCGCGCTGCTGGAGTGGATCTCCTCGTGGGCGTTTCTCCTCGCCGGCCTCGCCTTCCTCTGGGTCATCCCCGCCGTGGGACCGGACCGCCGGCTTCTGTTTGTCCAGCACGCCGCGCTGCTGGCCCACGCGCTGTTTCTGCTGCGCGGGATCCGCCGCCTGCGCGACCCGAGGGGCGGACGCCTCCGGGAACTGCTCCTGCTCGCGCCGGTCTTCGGGGTCGCCTGGCTGACGTCGTCGGAGCCGCGGTCCGCGGCGTTCGTCCCGCTCATCCTGGCGGCGGTGTACGTCTCGGCGGCGGTTTCCTTCGCGGTCACTCCGGGATCCACGGTCGGAAGGCTCATCCTCTCGATCTCGTTTCTCCTGTGGGGCGTCGAGCAGGCCGTCGTCGGCGCGGCCTCGCTGCGGTTCGAAGACGGCGCCCGGATGCCCTTCACGGTCCAGTACGCCGGTTTCGCGGCGATGCTGCTGGAGATGATGGTGGCCGTCGGGGTCATTCTCATCCTCTTCGAGGCGAGCCAGACGCGGCTGGCCTCGGAGATGGAGCAGCTCAAGCACTTCGACCTGCTGCTCAAGGAGAAGAGCCTTCGCGATCCGCTGACGGGCCTCTACAACCGGAGCCACTTCAACGACGTCCTTCGGCGGGAGCTCGTCGGCGCCCGCCTCGCGGGCGTCGAAGTGTCGGTGCTGCTCGCCGACGTGGACCGCTTCAAGCAAATCAACGACCGGCTGGGCCACGCGGTGGGCGACGACGTGCTGAAGTTCGTGGCGAACTACCTGACCTCGTGCGTCCGCGAGACCGACTACGTCTTCCGCTGGGGAGGCGACGAGTTTCTCGTGCTGCTGCCCCGCACGGACGAATCCGCCGCGGAGCAGAAGGCCGAGGAGCTCGGCCGCCGGCTCCCTCACATTCCCGGCGTGGAGCGGGTCTCGCCGAGCCTGTCCGTCGGATGGGCGACCCACCGCGCCGGCGAGGAGTTCTCGGCGACGCTCGCCGAAGCGGACGCCCGCATGTACGACCGCAAGCAGCGCGGGAGGCAGGCGGGCGGTTAAGGAGAAGTCGACTGTAGACTCGTCCGGAACAGCCAACCTTCGACGATCGGGTCCCGGGTCTCCTTGAGCAATGAATAGACGCCCCTCGCGGGCAGCCCCATCACGTTGGTATAGGACCCGTGAACCGATTCGATGAAGCGGGCCCCCAGCCCCTGGACGGCGTAAGCGCCGGCCTTGTCGCGCGGCTCGCCGGTTTCGACGTACCAGCGAATCTCGTCGGGCGAGAGCGCGCTGATCCGCACACCGGAGAGCGCCACCGTCTCGCGGCCGGCGTCGGTGCCCTTTCGGAGGCGCACGGCCGTGACGACGCGGTGCTCCCGGCCGGAAAGCCGGCGGAGCATTTCGGCGGCCTCGGAGTCGTCCCGAGGCTTTCCCAGGATGTCTCCGCCGAGCAGGACGAGAGTGTCG
>Ga0126379_10001096_pt1 | contig 16047 bp, 13 predicted proteins | sample PanSoiMetPlot_24_FD_92640 | JGI IMG/M metagenome (GOLD analysis project Ga0126379, IMG submission 92640) | Tropical forest soil microbial communities from Panama - MetaG Plot_24 | ecosystem: Environmental > Terrestrial > Soil > Tropical forest > Bulk soil | place: Panama | collected 2016-02-17 | reverse complement strand
GTGATGACGAATTACATCGGAGAGGTGCCAGAGCGGCCGAATGGGCTCGCCTCGAAAGCGAGTGTCCTCGTAAGGGGACCGTGGGTTCAAATCCCACCCTCTCCGCCAATTTGCTCGGGCGACGTGATCGGCGAGATTTGAAAACTATCTGGTGTGCGTGTGATCGAGCGGCCGAGACCGCGACTCAAGGCGCAAGTAAGAGAAAGTTCAGCTCACTAGTTTCATCTAGGCCAATGTCCACCTGCTTATTGGCCGTTCCGTTTGCTTCTCTGCAATTGTGTGTGACACAACATCCAATGGCCTATATGATCCCGCGCTAATTCTCAGCTCTTGCGCATGCGTCGTGTCGTGTATGCGTGCTTTCCAGTGATTCTCTCACCAAACCCTAACACCAGGAGGCGTATGAGACATTCACTTGTATTAGCGGTTATCGGCGTCGGCCTGTTGAGTTTGACTGGCTGTCAGCCAGTCGCATCTCCTTTGTATGGTTGGATGTATAACGAAACGCAATTCGGCGACTTTGCCACAACGAGTGCTGATACGACAAAAGAAGGTAAAGCATGCGCCCATACCATTTTGGGGGCATGGGCTACCGGCGACGCTAGTATTGATGCCGCTAAAGCTGATGGTAAGATTACAGTAGTGTCTTCCGTAGATCATTCTGCGAAGCATATTCTAGGAATCTTCGGGACTTGGTGTACGATCGTTAAAGGGAAGTAATTAATTTGATGGCGATAAGAGGGCCTGGAGTTTTCCAGGCCCTCTATTTACTTGAGCAACCGGACCGGAACAGAAACGAGCGTTAAGCGACCAGCGCAATCCCATGAATTTCAAAGCGCAGCGCGTCGTTAAACGACGGTAACAACGCTCCCTCTCCGCCACGAACGCAATGAAGAGTGCTGAGGGCTGAGCAGAAGAAAAGTTCTCGACCCGAAGCCCCATAAATTAGGGCAGCTGGTCAAATCCTCACGCGATCTTCGCCTTCTCTTTCAAGGCCCTCCTCAACTCCACCATTGCGAGCGTATCACGCTTGCAGTATTGGCGCAGGGCTTCTTCGATCATGGCCCGTTCGATCCAATCAGTTTCCAAGAAGACCATCCTGTAGTACTCGCTAGCCGCTTGTCCCCCCTCTTTGATCATGAGGTCGTCGTAGCTGAGCGAAGGCACCACCGCGGGCAGCACGTCCTTGATGGAATAGCGACCGAGAAATTCAGGATGGTAGTAGTAGTCCTTGATGACCTCGTACAAATCCCAGATCCGCCCGATGATCTGTTTCAATTCCGATCGCCAATCCGGCAAGGCCTCAGCCAGTTGTTCGAGGATCGATCGTTCGTAAGGTGAATACACACAAATATGTCCCTGTTCTCCCAGCGAATCGATCAAAGCCCCTGCCAATCGCGCGCGCGGATCGCTCGCCTCGCCATGCAAGAATTCCTCATGACGCAGTTCTCCGGATTCCAGTTCAATGTGATTCGACCATTGTACAGGAAGGGCCTGATAGGGCCTGGTCGAAGGGAACCGCGGGATCGCCAGCATCACCGTCTCAAAATCCAAATGGTGCACTGGATACCGGATTGACTCGAGGACTGTACGTAGCTTTGGAGATATCCACTCGACATTGTCCTTCACTCGTCGTTGGACCGGCGTAAGTCTGGTGCCATCCGGAATTTCATCGATCGTTGTGATACCCTGCTCAATCAGTTGACCCACCACCTGTTTCGATCCAGGAAGGTGATACACCCAGCGAGGCGGTTTGTCTCTCGTGCAATGAGCCCAAAACGGACATTCATAGGGGGTATGACAATGGCGGTCTGGTTCGACCGACGGTGCCTCCGATTGCATCACCGCGCTTTTCATGGCCGCGAGTCTGTCCGGCACCAGGAGCCCTCGTTCTGTTACGGCAAGAGAGACATCCTCCAAGGTGAAGAGGGCTTGCAGATCGATGTTACCCCCCTGGTACAAATACTGTGTATTAATATGCATGAGACACATCGTCGTCACGTGTATGCCGGCACCCTGCAAAACATATCGTTGAATCGCCAGATCATCCAGATGAACGTCCTTCACCCTTGAAGAAGACTTCACCTCGATCAATCGCCATGTGGCCCGCTCCACTGGTTGACCATCGATACGTTCGAGAATATCCACGCGGACCAGTACTGCATTGTGCTCGAAAGCCCCTTCGAAAATCGCCGGGACCGCGAGGTCGTTTATGACCGAGGCTGTACGAGCCAGCGCCGCCTCTCGCTGACGATGGCTTTCTCCGATATACACTCCCCCCGGAAATAGACTTCGGGCAAGTTCGCCGATCTCGATTCCCATATCGAGCATGGCCTGTGTCGATGCATCGGGTGGGCTGGCCAGCTGAGGATGATGTACCTCAAGATAGACGCGTTTCAGACACTGCAATCCCGCCAAGAATTTTGATTTGGACAACCGAGGGGCGGTCGGCGAAGAAAAGAGTGTGCCGGGTTCCGTCATCACAAAGAAGACCCTATCGAAGCCTCCCCCTATTTGTCCACCAAGGAAAGGCCTTGCTTCTGCTAGGATAGTCCCTGTGGGATCTCTCCCTCGGATTCGCAAATCTGTGCTCACACTGGCCCTGCCTGTCACGGTTAGCAGTCTTCTGCAACGTGCCGAGGGGATCGTCGCTGTCTTCCTCGTAGGAGGGTTGGGGGCCACCTCGATTGCCGCCGTGGGATTGGGACAACTGCTGGCGTTCATCGCTACTACACTGGTCTCCGGCCTTTCCGTGGGAGCCAATGTTCTCATCGCCCAGCTCTGGGGTGCGCGACGCACTCGGGATTTCGAAGACGCCGCGACTCATCTGCTGGTTTTGGGCCTCGCTGTGTCACTGATCCTCATGGCAGCTGGTATTTGCTTCAATCGTGCGGCCATGGACCTCTTGGGAGCGCAGACCGACCTGATCAATCAAGCGGAACCCTACTCCGATCTTATCTTTCTCGTCATTCCCTTCACCGTCTTACTACACACGCTCACGTCAATCTTGCAGGGGACCGGCGATACGCGGACCCCGATGTTTGTCTTGATCGGCGTCAATCTGCTCCATCTCACTCTCGCCTATCCTTTGATCTATGGCTTCTGGGGGTTCCCCGCCTGGGGGCTCACAGGAGCGGCGGTGGCCGTTGGAGTCGCGGAAGGCACCGGCTTTGCTTCTCTAGTGTGGGCCTGCCGCAATCTGTTTCGCATTCCCTCCACCATGCGCAGAGATCTCCTCCAAGCAACCTGGCGAATCGGCGCACCGGTTTCGGGCGAACGCGTCTTCCAGCAAGTCGGCATCATGGTATACACGAAGATCGTCCTTCTCTATGGCACGGTCACCTATGCTGCACACCAGGTCGGCCTCTCGATCGAGTCGCTGTCGTTTCTTCCAGGATATGGGTTTGCCATCGCCGCCGCGACAATGGTGGGACAGAGCATCGGTGCCGGAAAGTATGTGCGCGCAAAAATGGAAAACTGGGAGGCCAACCGGTTGGCGGCCGGCGCGATGGCAATGATGGGGGTACTGTTCTTCTTCTTCCCCTATGTGCTGCTCCGTACCTTTACTGACGACGCCTCGGTTATCGAGCTAGGCACCACGTTCCTGCGCGTTGTTGCGCTCCTGCAAATCCCGCTCGCGCTGACGATGGTCCTAGCTGGCTCACTCCGAGGAGCCGGGGATACCCCCTTTATCATGTGGGCGACCACCATCGGGATGTGGGGTGTACGCGTTCCGTGGGCCATCGTCGCGGGGTTTTTGCTGAAGCTGGATATCCTGTTCGTCTGGAGCGCCATGATTGCGGATTGGACAGTACGGATGGGGTTGCTGTTATGGCGCTATCGATCGGAACGCTGGAGGACGATTCAAGTAATAGGACAGACGAACAAGAAAAGCGCTAACAGTTTCTGAGCGAGGGTCTCGTGTCCGATCCCACTCCTTTAGTGACTTCTACCCGCGCCACACCCTTCACATTGGCGCAGAGATCGCCAAGACCGGGAGTGATCAAACGAAACGGGCCACCCTTCTCAGGCGGTAGAGTTTCTCCATCAAGTTCGTAGACCAAGATCCCAAATTCATTGGCCTGTTGCAGCGTGAGACTGGCCGAATACTTTCCGTCTCCGGAGTGAAACGTCACGTGGTCGGCTTGGATCGCGAGAGCCGGCACATCAAGTAGACCCTTGAGTCTGATTCCTTTCCCTTGCATGCTCGGCATGACAGTCGACACATCCACATGATGCTGTGCGGGAAGCTTCGAGATCGATGCATAATCAAAGGTCACGGGCCGTACTACCGCTCCCTCGATCCGGAGGGTGTCAGGTCCGGTCCTTTCACGTTCAGTGATCGTCTTGACCATCGCCGTCAACGCGTCATTAAGTGGGGTCGGGATTCCAAGCTCACGCCCGAGTTTCACCACGTAGCCGTTGAGATTGTCGATCTCCGTGGGACGTCCTGCTTTCCAGTCGTCATACATCGATGTGTGGATATCTCGTATCTCCTGCGTCCAGCGGAGAACTCGCTCAGCCATATCGGATGCCAGCGGCACCTTGACGCCCGCCGCCACCGCCGTGACTTCTCCTACTATCTGATGTATCACGCGCAACATCTCGGGATGATCGAGTGCCTTGGCCACCCTATCGTCGATGATAACTGTGAGTGGATTGAACACGCAGTTCCAGCACATTTTCTCCCACTTGCTGCGGCGGATGTCATCGGTGAGTTGGCAGGGAATGTTCGCCTGCTTGAAGATCTCCGCAATGGCCCAAAGGCGAGGGCTCTTGTGGCCCATCATTTCGCCGATCATCACCGCACCTTTTTTGTAGTGATCGATGACACCCGGCGCCGCGATCTTGGAGTAGATGAATGCCACCCCGCCCACGACACAGTCGCGCTGCAATCGAGCAATCAAACGATCTTCGGTGTCCACACCATTTTGTAAGGTCAGGACCACTGTCTGATCAGTCATGACCGGATGGAGTTGAGCCATCACCTCCTCAAGGTCATAGGCTTTGACGGACAGAATAATCAGATCAGGCGTCGGCAGTTCCCGCGGATCAGACGCAGCACGTGGACGAACGGTAAACGAGCCGGCTGCACTGCGAATCGTCAGTCCATTTTGCCTCACAGCTGCTAATGTTTTTGGTCGCAGGAGAAACGAGACGTTGGGATTGTTCTTCGCAAGGTAGGCGCCAAAGAACCCCCCTACTGAGCCTGCGCCGACCATTAAAACGTGTTGCATGCATTTCCTCAATGACGCGAGCGGCAGTTACTATACCACGCACCCGTAAAGGACTGAAGTCGTGTACAATGCGGCCCACATATTATTTATGTCACTCGACGACCAGCTTCGTCTCACTCGTGCGCACCTTGCCTCGGCTCAATCGATCGCCGTCTTAACCGGTGCAGGAATTTCTGCAGACAGCGGCGTGCCGACCTTTCGTGGTGTGGATGGTTTGTGGGGAACTTATCGTGCAGAGGATCTCGCAACGCCAGAAGCGTTTGAACGGGATCCGCGGATTGTGTGGGAATGGTACAACTGGCGGCGCGAACTCATCGCGACGAAATCACCGAATCCTGCACACTTCGCACTTGCCGAACTCGAACGGCGCGCTAGCCATAGCATGTGGTTGATCACCCAGAATGTCGACGGCCTTCACCGCGCGGCCGGCTCGCACAGGCTTTCGGAGATTCACGGCAATATTTGGATGGTCCGCTGCACTCAGTGTGGATTTGTGACCGAGGATCGTCGCGTTCCGATTCCAATCCTTCCGGCATGTGAGACCTGTGGAGCCCTCATCCGCCCGCATATTGTATGGTTCGGTGAGTCCCTTGATCCAGCGGAGATCCAGCGCTGCACCGAGGCGCTCCAATCGTGTGACGTGCTGCTCGTGATTGGCACTTCCGGCGTAGTATATCCCGCCGCGGGCTTCGCCTCAGTCGCGAAACAGGCCGGCGCGACGGTCGTTGAAATCAATCTCGATGACACACCGCAGTCGAACCTGGTCGATCTGGCGTTGCGAGGGAGAGCGAAGGACCTCGTACCTCAACTACTCTGAACGACGCACCAAGGGGAGCAATTCGTCGAGTGTGCGAATGACGGGTACGCCGGCCTCTCGCACGCCACCCTTGCGGTCCAGCAAGATACCGATGAGCCCCGCCTTTTCTGCTCCTTCGACATCATCTCGCAGGCTGTCGCCGATATGGACTGCCTCTTCCGGATCCACGGCGTGCTTCTCCAACGCAACCTCGAAGATTTTGGGTGCCGGTTTGGCAGCTTGCGCCAGGCTTGAGATCGTCACCGAGTCGAAGAACGACTCAATCGCTAATCCCCGAAGGACCGTAAACAGGCGTGAGTCGAAATTAGACACGATTCCGAGCTCAAATCCATGTTCACGAAGTCTCGAGAGCACTCTTTCGGTCTCCGGAAACAGCACCCACGACCGCGGATCTTCGAAAACCTGAAACACCTCCTCAAAGAACTCATCGAATCGTTCGAACATCCCGACGCGATAAAACACACTGTGGACGACATCGAACCACCAAAGCCGCTCACATTGCTTGAGTTTAAAGGGCGCCGCCTCAACAAAGACCGGCGGAGGGGCCTCACGAAAGGCCCGTTTGAATGCCTGCCGAATCGCTTCGAGCGAGTCTGGTCTCTGCTGAAACCCGTGCTTGCATGCGTAACGGAGGTAAATCTCCCCGACCGATCCGTTCACATGGAAGAGCGTCTCAGCTGCGTCGAACAAGATGAGCTGGATTGATGTTTTCATCGACCACAGATTCCCGGATGGAGCGGATTCTAGTCACCTCAAACGATCGACGTCAAAGCCAACATGAATCCGTGGATTTCTTGACAAAGAATACCCTCACTGTTAGCTTCGAGTTAGTTCAATAAAATTGGAGAGTTACGTGCCTTCAACGATTTTTGTGATCGACAGCAGTCCAGCGGTTCGCCGCATGGTCGAGCAGATCTCGACGCCAGAAGGCTTCGAGGTCATCGGGTTTCAGGATGGCCCCACGGCATTAGAGGCGGCACGGAAGATGAGCCCGCGTCTCATCATCGTCGATTACCACCTCGAACACATGACCTTCTCGGGATTCTGCAAGGAAGTTCATAAAATTGATACCTTAGCCGAGACCTACATCGTCTCCTTGATCAGCCCATCTGATCATTTGGACGAAAAACACCTCCGGTCGCTGGGGGTGAAAGCGTTTCTCAAGAAACCGTTCCAATCTGATAACCTGCTGGAAGTCATCAAAGATCTCGACCAACATCAGCACACCGCGGCAAATGGGTCGAAGAAGCGGCGCTCGTGGCCTCCGACTTCAAGTTCCACTGATTCGGACGATGATTCCACGCCATCGGCTCGCGTGGACAAGAGCGAACTTTCTGAAGAGGACACGGGCGAGATCCCGGCTATCGAGATACCTCCGCCCAAATTTGTCTTAAACAAATCGATTGACCATCCTCGGTCACAACCGACTCCTCCGATTCCACAGAAAGCCACCAGCGAACCAGAAGATGCCATGAAGAGTCTATTCAACCACCTGTTGCAAACGATGTCGGAGCGCACTGAAGAGAAAATCGCGAGCACGATTCCGCAAGTCATCGGCAGGGAACTGGCAACGCAGGTTGTCAAAGCGGTCCAAGATGAAGTGCAGACCCAACTAGGTGCCACGCTCTCGCAGGAACGGCTGGCGCAGATGATCGAACCGCTGCTCGCCAAGGAATTATCCAATGTCTTGTCCCGCGAAATGCCAATCTTGGAACCGATCATCCGGCACAGTATCTTTGAAATCGCCTCCCCGCTCGTGAAGGACAGCATCGACGGGCTCATGCGCGACCAGGCTGAGACGGTCAAGAAGACACTGCCAGACCTCGTCCATGATCAGCTTGGCTCGATCGACGTGCTGGTGCGAGATGAGATTCAGCAGGCTGCGGTGAAGCAGGCCTCAAACAAAGTCGATGAGATCGTACGCGCGGCAGTCAAAGAACAGGTTGAACAGGCCGTTGAGCGTCTTGTACCCGGAATCGCCGAAGAACAGATCAAAGCCGAATTGAAACGCCTCACCGCCACCGAGTAGCGAAACCGCTTCTCCGCTTCGTTACCCCTTCTTCCCCTTCTTGCTCCGACGAGCTTTGGCCAACGCCTTCATGCGCTTGATATTCTTTCTGTGCTTGATCCGAGTTTTCTTATCCTTGAGCCGCCCCGTCGCCATAGTCGCTCCATCCTTCCGTGAGCAAAATAATTTGTGCCGTCGCAACGCTACGAAAGCCTGTATAGCATACGCTGCGAGGGCTCACAAGCCGCGCAGGCGTTTGCTTGTGGGCCTCCATCCTGCATGTTAAGATGCCCGCCTCTCAACAAACATTGGTAGGCAATGACGAACCCACCGCTCGACAAAACGTACGATCCGAAAGTCGTTGAATCGCGCTGGTACCAGCTGTGGGACCAACGGGGCTTTTTCCATGCATCCCCCACCCACCCGGGCCAGCCGTACTGCATCGTCATCCCGCCGCCGAACGTCACCGGGTCCTTGCACGTCGGTCATGCGCTCAACAACTCGATCCAGGATATTCTGATCCGCTGGCGTCGCATGCAAGGACGGAACGTGCTGTGGATGCCGGGCATGGACCATGCCGGGATCGCTACACAGAATGTCGTTGAGCGGCAGCTCGTCGCGGAAGGCACGTCGCGCGAACAACTCGGCCGGGAGAAATTTATCGGGCGGGTGTGGGCATGGAAGGCCCAATTCGGCGGGATCATCATCCAGCAGCTTAAGCGACTCGGCGCCTCCTGCGATTGGGCTCGGCTTCGTTTTACGATGGATGAGGGGCTCTCGAAAGCCGTCCTGGAAGTCTTCGTTCGACTTTATGAGGACAACCTCATCTATCGTGGCGAACGGTTAATCAACTGGTGCCCGCGCTGTTTGACGGCCCTGTCAGACATCGAAGTCGAACATGAGGAGATCAAAGGGAAGCTCCATTCGATTCAATATCCCCTGGAGCACGATCCAGCAACTCACCTGACCGTCGCGACCACCCGTCCGGAGACGATGCTTGGAGATACCGCTGTCGCAGTGCATCCTGAAGACACTCGGTATCGCCATTTAATCGGTAAACGGGTAGGTCTCCCTTTAACGAACCGCACCATCCCTATCGTCGGAGATTCGATTCTCGTCGATCGTCACTTCGGAACCGGCGCGGTTAAGATCACACCGGCGCACGACTTCAACGACTTTGAAGCTGGAGAACGGCATCATTTGCCGCGCCTGCCCATCTTGGATCACCAAGGGCTGCTCGATCGGGCAGGGCTACAAGCAGCTGGTGTCGAAGCAGCCGTCATTGATGCCATCGCGACACTGCCAGTGATGAAAGCACGTCCGAAAATCGAGCAGGCACTGAAGGAACGAGGGTTGCTGGTCAAGGTCGAAGACCACAAGATGGCGCTCGGAAAATGTTATCGATGCAAGACCGTCGTTGAGCCGTACCTATCGCCTCAGTGGTTCGTCAAGATCAAGCCGCTCGCTGAACCAGCCATCAAAGTAGTCGAAGACGGTCGTATCCGCATCATTCCAGAAGGATGGACCAACAATTATCTCGGCTGGATGCGGGAGATCAAAGACTGGTGCATCTCGCGCCAGATTTGGTGGGGACATCAGATCCCCGCCTGGTATTGCCGTACATGTAATGAAAAGCTGTTTATCGAAAAGAAGACTTCGACTTCTTCCTCCCCGCGCCTCACGATCCTACAGGGGGCCAAACCGATCGTCGGGAAAAACGCACCGACCTCTTGTCCTGCGTGCGGTCGCCAAGAATTTATCCGAGATCCCGACGTGCTTGACACCTGGTTCTCATCTGGCCTCTGGCCCTTCTCCACCCTTGGTTGGCCGGAGCAGACCTCTGAGCTCAAAACCTACTACCCCACCTCGACACTCGTGACCGGGCTCGACATTCTTTTCTTTTGGGTCGCCCGCATGATCATGCTCGGGCTGAAGTTCATGGGTGAGGTCCCCTTCCGAGATGTCTATATTCATGCCCTCGTGCGGGATGCGGAAGGTCAAAAAATGAGCAAGTCAAAAGGCAACGTGATCGATCCGCTCCACGTGATGGAAGAATTCGGCACCGACGCGCTACGATTTACCCTGGCCTCGATGGCCTCTCCGGGCCGTGACCTCAAGCTCGCCGAAGAACGGATCGAGGGGTACCGGAATTTCGCCAACAAGATCTGGAACGCCGCCCGGTTCAGCTTGATGTATGTTGATGGTTCCCGCGCCCCGTTGCCCCCAGCCGAACGGACTTTCCCTGACCGCTGGATTCTCGGCCGCCTCTACCGTACCATCACCTCCGTGACGGCCGAGTTGGAGGCTTACCGCTTCGACCGTGCTGCGAATGCGCTCTACCACTTCATCTGGCACGAGTACTGTGATTGGTACCTAGAGCTCATCAAGCCAGTCCTGCAAGATGCGGCTCACCCCGATGGTCCAAGCACGAGGCATACGCTGATCGAGACCCTTGAAATCACCTTACGATTGCTCCATCCCTTTATGCCCTTTATCACTGAAGACATGTGGCAGCATCTGCCGCACCAGGGGGAGAGCATCGTCTTGCAACCCTACCCGACAGCAGACGCTGCATGGATTAACGTGGAAACAGCACAGAGCTTTGAGCTTCTTGAAGAGGCCATCGCCTTAGTCCGCACGGCCCGTGTTCTTTTGAACTATACACCAGGACAGCAGATCCAATTCTATGTCTCGCACGAGGAACCAAAACGGAAACAACAGTTGACCCACCTTAGCAATTACCTAGTCCACCTTGGTCGTGGCACAGCCGAACTCGCTCCAACCGCACAGTGGCCAACCGCCCAACTGCTCCGTCTCGTCAGCGAAGGTCTGTCCGTTGGCGTCGCTGTCGCCGATGATGTCGATGTGAAAAAAGCGCTGGACCGGATCGTGAAACAGAGATCTGAGCAGGCCAAGGAGATCGAGCGCCTCGACAGCAAGCTTCGTAACAGCGATTTCGTCGCCAAGGCCCCGCCAGAGGTCATCGCGGATCATCAGGAACGTGTGCGAAAGCTCCAACACGATCAGGCTGTGCTCGCCAGCAGCGAAAAGCAGCTGCGCACCATGTCGGGAGCCTGATGCATGCCGCAGCTTCCTGCCGCCGAGATCAGGCGAGCCGTCCGTATCGCGCTGGACGAAGACCTCACATCGGGGGACGTTACCACTCGGGCGCTCTTTGCTGGTAGAACCCCAGGACGCGCCACGATCATTGCCCAGCAGGATTTGGTCGTCGCAGGCGTAGCGGCAGCCGTTCAGACGTTTCTTGCAGTGGATGCCTCACTGATCGTGACGCTCTTGTGCAAGGAAGGCGATCTCCTAGCTTCCGGTCAGTCGTTGATGCGGATCGAGGGAGATGGTCGCTCCATCCTCATGGCTGAGAGGGTTGCCCTCAATTTTCTCCAACATCTTTCCGGCATCGCTACTTTGACCAAAAGGTTTTGTGATGCCGTCAAGGACTATCCCGCGACGATTCTCGACACGCGAAAAACTATCCCAGGCCTCCGGGTTCTTGAAAAGTGGGCGGTCACACTCGGTGGGGGACAGAATCACCGGCGCTCGTTGAGAGACGGCATTTTGATCAAAGACAACCACCTGGCCCTGTTGAAGGCGCAGAAGAAAGGGATACGCGAGGCCTGCCGGCAAGCCCACAAGCGAGCATCCGACAATCTCACAGTCATTGTGGAGGTTGAATCGCTCGCAGACGTTCGCCAGGCCCTCGCTGGGAAGGCTGATGTGATTTTACTCGACAATATGTCCACGCGGATGGTGCGTCAGGCAGTAGCCCTCATCAAGGGACGCGCCTTGGTTGAAGTCTCGGGTGGCATCACCTTGAACAATGTCCAGGAGATGGCCGCGGCCGGCCCCGACTTCATCTCGATCGGTGCGCTGACTCATTCTGCACCAGCCGCCACCCTCAGCCTCGAACTAGAACCGTTGGCACGGATAGAACGAAAACGCCGATAACCGATGCACCAGCCACACGCGCTCAATGTGGATTCCATCCGTAGCACCCTAGCGACCAAGGTGTTAGGCCACCGCATCGACCTGTTCGATGAGCTCTCCTCGACTAATGTGGAAGCAACCAGTTTGGGCCACTCGGGCGCCGAACATGGCACCGTGGTGATTGCCGAGCGCCAGACTGCTGGTCGTGGTCGCTTGGCACGAGTCTGGTTTTCGCCTGGTGGTGTCAATATTTATTGTTCTCTTGTACTGAGAAGCCATCTTCCGGCCAATCGCTTGGCTGAATGGCTTTCATGGCTCCCGTTGATCGCCGCCCTTGCCGCCGCGGAAGCGATCGAGTGCGTGACCTCGGTACCCGTCTCCCTGAAATGGCCAAACGATCTTCTCCTGTCAGGTCGAAAAGTCGGCGGAGTCCTCTGCGAGAATAATCAAGCTTCACCATCGGGCCCGTTTCAAGTCATTGGGATTGGGATCAATGTGAACATGAAGGTTGAGGATTTCCCCGCGGAGCTCCGTGCGTCAGCCACTTCGCTTTGGAACGAGACCCGCATTCTTGTCGATCGGAATAGGCTCGTCGCACAGTTATTGTTCGAGATGGAGCAATGCATCGAGGAACTCGCCAGGCATGGACCGCCTCAACTGGCACTCGCCTACCAACGGCGTTGTTCAACCATCGGACAGCTGGTACGGGCCGGCCTAGCAGATGGCTCGGAACTCACCGGCTATGCAGAATCGATCAGCCGGGATGGCTCGTTGCGGATAACGACCCGATCGGGAACTCACCCGGGTACAGTCATTGAGATCCGCGCGGCTGACATCGTTCATCTCAGATCCTAGCCAATTCTCGGACTACCCAGTAGAATAGGACCATGCTGCTCACGATTGACATCGGCAACACCAACATCGTCTGGGGGATCTACGATAACCACAGGCTGGCGGGTCATTGGCGCTTGGCGACAGATACGAAGCGAACATCGGATGAATATGGCATCCTCTTTACCAATCTTCTCGGTGCGGCAGGAATCCCTTCGCAACGTGTCACCGGAGCGATCATCTCCAGCGTGGTTCCAATCCTCACACCTACCTTCGAGGAAATGGTGGAGCGATCTTTCGGCCAGCGTGCTGTCCTGGTCACGTCCGAAACAGACACGGGCTTGACGTTGGCCTACGCGAATCCGAAGGAGATCGGGAGCGATCGCTTAGTCAATGCGGCCGCGGCCTACCACAAGTACCGCCGCGACCTGATTATTGTCGATTTCGGCACAGCCACAACGTTTTGTGTCGTCACCAAAGACGGCCAATATCTCGGGGGGGTGATCGCTCCCGGTCTAGGGATTTCCGCGGAAGCGTTGTTCGCGAGAGCCGCCAAGCTGGCCAAAGTCGAGTTCGTCCGCCCGAAATCCGTCATCGGAACCGATACTGCGAGCAGCATCCAGGCCGGGTTACTATTCGGATATGCCGGTCTGGTCGACTCAGTGGTTCGCCGAATGGAACAGGAACTCGGGCGGTCCACTTTCGTCATCGCAACGGGAGGACTTAGCGCGATCCTCGCTGCCGAGACAACAACGATCCAAAAGTTTGAAGCCTTTCTGACCCTCGAGGGACTCGAATTGCTCTACCGCCGTACGACTGGCGACCTCGACTCACGCATATGGACTTGAACCCTCTCGTGTCTGTACACAACTAATTAATTTTTCTGGCCCCTGTTGACTTGCCGAGCCCCGTGGCTATCTCCACCGGGAATAGGTGCACTCTGTGGCAAAAGACGAGAACAACGCCAATACAATTGAGAACTTAGCTGCTGCAAATGCCGAGACGTCTTCGGCCAGCACTGAGCAATCCAATCAGGTGACGGAACTTCAACAAGCCCTGGCAGCCAAAACAGAGGAATGTCAGGGACTGAATGACCGCTACCTACGCTTGGCTGCCGAGTTCGAGAATTACAAACGTCTGGTCCAACGGGATCAGCGAGATCAAATTCGCTATGGCAGCGAACAGATTTTTAAGGATCTGCTGCCAGTTGTCGACAGTCTGGAACGAGCTGTAAAGGCCGCCAAGCACAACGGGAATAACAATAACAAGGAGAGTCTTGTTCAGGGGGTAGATCTGACTCTCAAACAGTTGATGGGAGTGTTGACGAAATTCGGGGTTCAGCCCGTCGCAACTGTCGCTCAACCTTTTGATCCCAGCGCTCATCACGCGGTAACGTCCGTGGCATCTCCGGAGCTTGCCAAGAACCATGTGGTTGAAGAATTTCAGCGGGGCTACCGGTTGCACGATCGTATTTTGCGAGCCGCAATGGTGAGTGTATCGACTGGGCCGACACAGAATTCAGCGAACGGGAGAGATGAGACTTTAGATACAGACGATCACAGCTCGATCGATTGATCGCCTGGAGGAAGGAGCGCGCACATGGGTAAAGTCATCGGCATCGACCTAGGAACAACCAACTCCTGCGTCGCCATAATGAGCGGCGGAGATCCTGTCGTCATTGCGAATGCAGAAGGCAGCCGGACAACGCCGTCTGTCGTGGCAATCACCGACAAAGGAGAACGTCTGGTTGGGCAAATCGCAAAGCGGCAGGCTATAACCAATCCGGAGAACACCATCTTTTCCGTTAAACGTCTGATGGGACGCAAATTCAAGAGCCGGGAAGTGCAGGAAGCCATAAAACGACTCCCGTATAAAGTGGTCGAAGCAGACAACGGCGATGCCCACGTCGAGTTGCGCGGCAAGCGGTACAGCCCACCCGAAATCTCTGCCATGATTCTGCAGAAGATGCGCCAGACCGCGGAGGATTACCTGGGTGAGAAAGTCACGGAGGCGGTGGTCACCGTCCCGGCTTACTTCGACGACAGCCAGCGCCAAGCCACCAAAGACGCGGGCCAAATCGCCGGCCTCAACGTCCTGCGTATCATCAACGAGCCTACGGCTGCTTCGCTAGCCTATGGGCTCGAGAAGAAAAAGGACGAGCGCATCTCCGTCTACGATTTGGGTGGCGGGACATTCGACATCTCGGTCCTGGAAATTGGCGAGGGCGTGTTCGAAGTAAAGTCGACAAACGGCGATACCTATCTCGGCGGCGACGACTTCGACCTGCGAGTCATGGACTGGTTGGTCGACGAATTCAGGAAGGATCAAGGCATCGATCTCCGTAAAGATCGGATGGCCCTCCAGCGTCTCAAGGAAGCAGCCGAACGGGCCAAGATTGAATTGTCCTCTTCGCAGGAAACTGAGATTAACCTCCCCTTCATTACAGCCGACGCCAACGGTCCAAAACACATGGTCACGAAACTGACCCGCGCCAAGCTGGAACAACTGGTCGATGACTTGATCCAGCGCACCGTCGACCCTTGCAAGAAAGCCTTGGCAGACGCCGGCGTCTCGGGCCGTGACATCAACGAAGTCGTACTGGTCGGCGGCATGACCCGCATGCCGAAGGTCATCCAAGTCGTCAAAGACTTTTTCACCAAAGAGCCACATCGTGGCGTGAACCCGGACGAAGTCGTTGCGATCGGTGCCGCTATCCAAGGCGGCGTGCTCAAAGGCGACGTGAAAGACGTCCTTCTGCTCGACGTTACTCCGCTCTCCTTGGGCATCGAAACGCTCGGCGGCGTCTTTACGAAGTTGATCGAGCGCAATACCACCGTGCCGACCAAGAAGAGCCAGATCTTTTCGACGGCAGCCGACAGTCAGACCGCCGTCACGATCCGTGTCTTCCAAGGCGAACGGGAAATGGCGAACGATAACAAGCTGCTCGGCCAGTTCGATCTTGTCGGCATTCCCCCGGCTCCTCGCGGCATGCCGCAGATTGACGTCACCTTCGACATCGATGCGAACGGCATCGTGCACGTATCGGCCAAGGACATGGCAACGCAGAAGGAACAGTCCATCAAGATCACCGCGTCCAGCGGACTGAGCAAAGAGGAAGTCGAGAAGCTCGTCAAAGAGGCCCAGTCGCACACCGAAGACGACAAGAAGCGCCGCAAGGCGGCGGAGGCCAAGAACCAGGCGGACAATCTGAT